>WNGA01006005.1_pt1 | contig 17421 bp, 13 predicted proteins | sample 5400061 | NCBI WGS metagenome assembly WNGA01 (sample SAMN13153366, study PRJNA577476) | soil metagenome | isolation source: 100 cm soil or saprolite under grassland replicate 2 | place: USA:California | collected 2016-06-15 | reverse complement strand
CAAACCCAACGTCGAGCCTTGGAGGCCCGGTGGACGCCGACCTGGACACCCTCGCCACCGCACTGTACGTCACCACCGACGACCTGTTGAAGGCGTCCCCGCACCTGGCGCCCTGGCGCCCAGCGGTGGGGATCGCGCCCAAGCTGTCGGACGCCGAGCTGGTCACCCTGGCGGTCATGCAGGCGCTGCTGGGCTTCCCCTCCGAAGCCCGCTGGCTGCGCTACGCCCGCGCCCACCTTGGCCACCTGTTCCCCTACCTGCCCCAGCAGCCCGGCTACAACAAGCGCCTGCGCGCCGCCGCCGCGCTGCTGCAGCAGCTCATCCGCGCCTTGGCCAGCGACACCACCTGGTGGACCGACGACGTGTGGGTGGCCGACTCCACCCCGGTGGAATGCGGCCGCTCCACCCAGACCGTCCACCGCTCCGAGCTGGCCGGCTGGGCCCAGTACGGCTACTGCGCCAGCCACTCGCGCTACTTTTGGGGATTGCGCCTGCACCTGGTCTGCACCCTGCACGGCCTGCCGGTCGGCTTCGCCCTGACCGGCGCCAAAGCCGACGAACGGGAGACGCTGCTGGGGATCCTCGCCGCCGACCCGGCCCTGGCGGCCCAGCGGCCCGGCCAGACCCTCATCGCCGACAAGCACTACTTCGGCGGTGCGTTCCAAGCTGCGCTGGCCGCGCAGGGCGTGCGGCTGTTGCGCCCCGCGCGCAAGGGCGAGCCCGACCGGGCCGGCGCGCGCCTGTTCAAGCCGTTGCGGCAGGTCATCGAGTCGATCAACGACACCTTCAAGGGCCAGCTTGACCTGGAACGCCATGGCGGGCACACCCCGGCAGGCGTCGTCGTGCGCGTGCTGCAGCGCATCCTCGCCTTGACCGCAGCGATCTGGCACAACGACCACACCGGCCAGCCGACCCCCAGGTCCCTGCTCGCCTACGACCACTAACACCCCTTGGAATAAGTCATCTAGGGTCCCGCGCAGCAACGTCTTCTCCCCAGCACGAACCCGCGCAGGTCCGTCACGTTCTCCAGGCAAGGTTGTCGAGCGGGACCCCGACGCTCTCAGGGAGTAACCCCGTTGCTTCCCCGTTTGTGTGGGTTTGTGTTGAGCGCATGACTGCCTGCCCTGAACTGGGATCGAATCTGCTGTGTGACGATCAGCGTTAGGCGCCCGTCCGTACCGGCCCCGTTGACAAGGAGAAGCGCGATGAGCGATGGCATCCGGCCCTTCCGCATCGAGATCCCCCAGGCCGATCTCGACTACCTGCACGACCGGCTCGCCAACGCCCGCTGGCCCGGCGAGCTGCCCGGCGTGGGGTGGACCCGCGGCGTACCGCTGGACTATCTGAAGGAGCTCGCCGAGTACTGGCGCACGCAGTACGACTGGCGCGCCCAGGAGGCGCGGCTCAACCAGTACCCACAGTTCGCTACCGAGATCGACGGCCAGCGCATCCACTTCCTGCACGTCAGATCCGGCCGGGCCGACGCCAAGCCGCTGCTGATCACGCACGGCTTCCCGAGCTCCGTCGCCGAGTTCCTGTACCTGATCGAGCCGCTGGTCAATCCGGCCGCGGGCCAGGCCTTCCACGTCGTCGCGCCGTCCCTGCCCGGGTACGCCTTCTCGGCCCCGCTGGCCGCGACCGGCTGGGCGATGGGTCGCACCGCACGCGCCTGGGTCGAGCTGATGCGCCGGCTCGGCTACGAGCGGTACGGCGTGCACGGCGGCGACATCGGCGCCGGCGTGTCCGCCATGGTCGCCGGCCTCGACGGCGGGCACGTGATCGGCGTGCACGTGGTGACCGATCCGCTGACCGCCGCGAACACCGCTACCTTCCTGCCCGGGATGGCCGACCGGCTCGACGAGAACGACCCGGTCGACAAGCTGATCCTGGACCGGATGGACGCGTTCAAGAAGGAAGGTTCCGGCTACCTGGCGATCCAGAACAGCCGGCCGCAGACCATCGGCTACGGCCTGGTCGACTCACCGCTGCTGCAGCTGGCCTGGATCGCCGAGAAGGTCCACGAATGGACCGACCTGCCGGTCGACCGCGACCAGCTCCTTACCACGGTCAGCCTGTACTGGTTCACCGGCTCCGGCGCCAGCGCCGCGCACACCCTCTACGAGCAGGCGCACTCGTCGGACTGGGGCGCGCCGCCGACCGTACCGCAGGGCTTCGCGGTCTTCGGCGCCGACCAGACGGTCCGCACGCTGGTCCCCGCGCCCGCCGACGCGCACTGGACCGAGTTCCAGCGCGGCAAGCACTTCCCGGCGATGGAGGCCCCCGCTGAGCTGGCGGCGGACCTGCAGGCCTTCTTCGGGCCGCTGCCGTGACCGATGTCCTGAGCCAGCGTGGTCTCAACCGGGCCACGCTGGCTCGCCAGTACCTGCTGGAACGCGCGCCCGCACGGGCGATCGACGCGATCGAGCACCTGGGCGGGATGCAATCCCAGGCGCCGCTCGCCCCGTACGTGGGACTGTGGACCCGCCTGCAGGACTTCGCGCCGGACGAGCTGTCGGCCCTGACCGAGGAACGTCGGGTGGTACGGCTGCACTTGATGCGCAACACCGTGCATCTGGTCAGCGCGCGCGACTGCCTGGACTGGCGCGCGTTGTTCTACCCGCTGCACGCCGCCGAGTTCAGCGCGCACTTTCGCCGCGGTACCGAGGCAGTGGACCGGGACGCGCTGCTCAGGCAGGCAAAGCGGCTGCTGGAGGAGCAGCCGCGGACCCGCAGCGAGCTCGGCAAGCTGCTCGCGGAACGCTGGCCGGGCGCCGATCCGAGCGCGCTGGCCTACGCGGCGACGCATCACATCGCGCTGTGCCAGGTGCCACCACGAGGCATCTGGGGCAAGAACGGTCCTGCGGCATGGGCACCGGTGGAGAGCTGGCTGGGCGCGCCGCTGCGCTCAGTGCCGGTGGATGCGCTGGTCCTGCGCTATCTCGGCGCATTCGGTCCGGCGAGTGTCGCTGACATCCAGTTGTGGTCCGGGCTGACGCGGCTGGGCGAGGTAGTAGGGCGGTTGCCATTGCGGACGTTTCGCGCAGAGGCGGGGCAAGCGCTGCATGACCTACCCGACGCGCCGCGGCCTTCTGAGGACATGCCCGCCCCGCCGCGCTTCCTGCCCGAATACGACAACCTGCTGCTGTCACACAAGGACCGCAGCCGAGTGATCCTCGACAACCGCTCCGTGCCGCTCCCGCCGGGTAACGGCGCGACGGCCGGTACCTTCCTGGCCGACGGCATGTGGCAGGGCACCTGGCAGATCCGCGACCAAACACTGCGCATCCAGCCGTTCACCAAGCTGCGCCGCGCGGACCGCGACGCACTGCTGACCGAGGCCGCACAGTTGTGCGCTTTCGTTGCCCCCCAAGCCAAGTACGACATAGTCTTCAACAACCCGTAGTAGGTCGCTGGTCGGTTCGTCGATCGTCGCGGACCCACTCCCCGCAGCGGTCGGTGCTGCCCGGGGCCGTGGCGGCGTTGCTGCTGTACCTCGCGGCGGCGGTGAGCGGCATGCCGCACCGGTATGGCGCCACTGCGGGTCGGGGTAGGCTTCCTGTAAACCCCGACGCCAGAGGAGCCAGATGGGCATTCCGAGCGCCTCCTACTCCATCACCATGCGGGTGCACCTGGGCGCCGACCCGCTCGGCATCGGCAGGATCACCACCGCGGTCGGCGAGGCAGCCGGGACCGTGGTCGCCGTCGACATCGTCGAGTCCCACCCCGACCGCATGGTGGTGGACCTCACCTGCAACGCCCGTGACGATGACCACGCCGAGCAGATCACCCAGGCCGTCGACCGCCTGGACGGCGTAAAAACCCATAAGGTCAGCGACCGCACCTTTCTCCTCCACCTCGGCGGCAAGCTCGAGGTCACGCCCAAGGTGCCGCTGCGCACCCGCGACGACCTGTCCATGGCCTACACGCCCGGCGTCGCCCGGGTCTGCCGCGCCATCGCCGAGAACCCCGAGGACGCACGCAAGCTCACCATCAAGCGCAACACGGTCGCGGTGGTCACCGATGGCTCGGCTGTGCTCGGCCTCGGCAACATCGGCCCGGCCGCCGCCATGCCGGTGATGGAGGGCAAAGCGGTCCTGTTCAAGCAGTTCGGCGGGGTCGACGCCTGGCCGGTGGCGCTGGCGACCCAGGAGACCGACGAGATCGTCCGCGCCGTCGAGCTGATCGCCCCCGCCTACGGCGGGATCAACCTGGAGGACATCGCCGCACCGCGCTGCTTCGAGGTGGAGCGGCGCCTGCGCGAGGTGCTGGACATCCCGGTGTTCCACGACGACCAGCACGGCACCGCCATCGTGGTGCTGGCGGCGCTCACCAACGCGCTGCGCGTGGTCGGCAAGAAGCTCTCCGACATCCGCGTGGTCATGTCGGGCGCGGGCGCGGCCGGCGTGGCGATCGTCAAGATCCTCCAGGCCGAGGGCGTAAACGAGATCGTCGTCTGCGACCGCAGCGGCATCCTGCATCCGGGCCGGGAACGGCTCGACGACAGCAAGCGCTGGGTGGCAAGCAACACCAACCCGGAGCGCCTGGAGGGCGGCCTGCTGCAGGCCCTCTCCGGGGCCGACGTGTTCATCGGCGTCTCCAGCGCGAACCTGCTGCAGGCCGAGGACATCGCCACCATGGCCAAGGACGCGATCGTGTTCGCGCTGGCCAACCCCGACCCCGAGGTCGACCCCGCCGGCGCGCGCCGCTACGCCGCGGTGGTCGCCACCGGCCGCAGCGACGAGCCGAACCAGATCAACAACGTGCTCGCCTTCCCCGGCGTGTTCCGCGGCGCCCTGGACGCGGGAGCCCGGGCGATCACCGAGGCCATGAAGGTCGCGGCCGCCCGCGCCATCGCCAGCATCGTGCACGACGACGAGCTGCGGCCCGACTACATCGTCCCGAGCGTGTTCGACCGCAACGTCTCCCCGGCGGTCGCCCGTGCGGTCCAGGACGCCGCGGAGCACGACGCCGCCGCCACCGGATAGCGTCGCGGATGGCCAGGACGGACCCTCCCCAGCCCGGCTCGGTCACGGGCATCCGGACCGAGACGGTCACCGCGTGGCTCGCCGCCAAGGTGCCCGCGGCGCGCCCGCCGCTGGACTTCGAGCTGGCCGTGGGCGGTCGCTCCAACCTCACCTACGTCGTGCGCGACGCGGCCGGCGCGGCCTGGGTGTTGCGCCGGCCGCCGCTGTCGGGCGTGCTCCCATCCGCGCACGACATGGGGCGCGAGCACCGCGTCATCTCGGCCCTGCGCGGCACGCCGGTGCCGGTGCCCGGCATCGTCGGGCTGTGCCAGGACCCGTCGGTCACCGGCGCTCCGTTCTATGTCATGGAGTTCGTCGACGGGGTGGTCCCGCGCGACCAGGCGACCGTCGAGGCAGCCTTCGACGAGCGGCAGCGCGCGGCCATCACGTCGTCGATGGTCAGGGTGCTTGTCGAGCTGCACCGGGTGGACCCCGACGCCGTCGGGCTCGGTGACCTCGGCCGCCGCGACGGCTACGTCGAGCGGCAGCTCCGGCGCTGGGGCAGGCAATGGGACCATTCCAAGACCAGGGAGCTGCCCGTCATCGAGGAGGTCGCCCGCCGCCTCGCGGCGCGCGTGCCGCCGCAGGGGCCCGCCGCGATCGTCCATGGGGACTACCGGCTCGACAACCTGATCCTCTCCCCCGCCGGCGAGGTCGCGGCCGTTCTCGACTGGGAGCTGTGCACGCTCGGCGATCCCCTCGCCGACGTCGGGGCGCTGCTGGTGTACTGGTCCGAGCAGGGTGACGAGCTGCGGCCCCTCATCTCGGCGCCGACCGCTGTGCCCGGCTTCCCCTCCCGCGCCGAGGTGGCCGCGGCCTACGTCGGCGCCGCCGGCCGCGACCTCAGCGAGATCGACTTCTACGTCGCGCTCGCCTACTGGAAGCTGGCGGTGATCCTGGAAGGCGTGTACGCGCGCTCGGTGGGCGGCGCCTACGGCCGCCAGGACCCGAGCTTCCGGGAGTTCCCCCAGCTCGTCGCGCGGCTCGCCGGGCAGGCCCTCGAGGCCACCACCCACGCCGGCCGCTGACGAAGGTCGTGGGCTGCAGGTGCCTACGAGAGGGGCTCGGCGAGGCTGGCGCCCTGATCGGCGACCATGCTGACCAGGCGCCGGTCGCGGAACCAGGGCCGCAGGGTCAGGTGGGCGGGAGGCAGGTGCCCGTAGAGCAGCAGGCCCTGGCCCGGCGAGATGCGGCGCAACGCCTCGGCCGGCGAGGGGTAGCGGTTGCGCAGCGACTCGCCCTCCTTGACCGGGGCGGCGCTGGGCACCGCCAGCGCGCGGACGGTGTCGTCCTCCAGCAGGTGCGAGAGCACGCCCAGGGTGGCCTGGTCGGTGATGCCCGACAGCACGATCTTTGCCCTGTGGTTGTTGAACAGCACCTCGGCCCGGTCACCGTAGCGCGCCTGCATCTGGCTGACGTGCCGGAAGGTGGTGACGAGCTGCACGCCGCGGTTGGCCGCGCTGGCCGCGTACACGTCCAGCTGCGGCAGCGCGGCGGAGGTCGCCGCGTCGTCGAGCACCACCAGCAGCGGCGGGTCCAGCGGCCGGCCGATCTGGCTGGAGCGCTCGTAGGCCAGGTCGATCACGTCCTGGACCAGCGCCGAGAACACCGGGCCGAGCCGGCGCTGCTCGTGCGCGGGCGCGCACACGTAGACCGTGTTGGAGCGCCCGTCCAGCAGCCGCTCGGCTGAGAGGTGGGTGGTCAGCACGCCCTCACGGACCGCCGGGTCGCCGTAGCCGGCGATCGCGGTGAGCACCACCGCGTAGACCTGGCTGCGGTGCTGCTCGGTCAGGCCGGAGACGAGCTGCATGGCGTCGTTCGCCGAGGGCTCGCCGGCGACGCTGAGGGCCGCCGACACCTCCGCCCGCTCGTGCCGCTGCACCCAGCGCAGCACGTCGCCCATGGAGCGGTCCGAGGTCGCCGCCGCCAGCAGCAGCGCGGCCAGCAGGGTCGCGGCCGCGTTGTGCAGGAAGTCCGCATCGGGCGAGCCCTGGGCCACGCCGCGGCCGCCGTCGACCAGGGAGCGGGCCATCCGGTAGGAGCTCTGCCAGGTGAGGCAGCGGTCGAGCGGCGACCAGGTGGAGGCGTCCAGCCCGGTGACCGCGGCCGGGTCGAACAGGTAGACGTCGCCCTTGTGGTAGCGCTGGCTCATGGTGTGCCGGATCAGGTCGGCCTTCATGCACGCGACCAGGACCGGGCCCTCCCACTCGAGCACCGCTGGGACCGCCATGCCGCTGGTCTTCTGGCTCTGCGCCGGCCCGATCACGATCACCGACTGCAGCGCGTCGGCGGCGACGAGGCGCCCGCTGATGCGGCCGAGCACCACGCGCCCCGGCTGCGCCCCGCGCACGTACAGGTCGCGGAACAGCTGCGGGCGCGCCCATCCCCCGGGCCCGGCCGGGCCGCCGGTCGGGGCGGAGTGCTGCACCACCACGGTGGAGCTGAGCCGCCGGCGCAGCAGGCGCAGCGCGCGCACCAGGAACGTGTAGATGAGTGTGCACAGCAGCAGCAGGAACCCCAGGATCAGGTAGAAGCTGACCGGCCCGGGCAGCAGCGCGCGCGCGCCGGCGGGCCAAGCGCTGGCCGGATCGGTGGGGGCGCGGAAGACCCGCACCATCACCGCGCCCATCTCGCTCACCGACACTCTCGGCCAGGTGCCGCCGGAGTGGAGGAAGCCCCCGATCTCGCCGGTGGCCCACAGCAGAACGGTGGCGCCGAGCAGGACCGAGACCGCGATGAGCATCATCTGCTCCGCGTTGCTCTGCCGCCGGATCGGCGGCTTGCTGCTCACGGGACCACCAGCTCCGTCACGAGGCGCCCTCCGCGGCCTCTTGCGCGGGCTCCCGCACCGCCCAGGGCGCGGCGCGCGGGCCCATGTTGGCGTCGGTGTCGACGATCTCGCGCTCGATCATGTTGTCGATGCGGTGCTGGACGATGAACGAGCGCCGCCCGACCCGCCACAGCGCCTCGCCCCGCTCCAGCATGGGGATCTGGTCGCACTCGGTCTGCGTCAGGCCGAGCAGCTCGCGGGCCTGCTCGACCTCTCCCGGCGACTGCCGGTAGATCACCCTGGTCTCGGAGTCCTCCAGCAGGCCCTTGGCGAGCTGGACCTGCTCGGAGCCGGCGTCGCCGGCGGCGGTGAGGTCGGAGAGGCGGTGCATGATGGCGATGTTCTGCACGCCGTACTGGCGCGCCAGCTTCCAGCTCTCCCGCAGCCAGCGGGCGATGGCCAGGTGGCGCAGGACCACCCAGGCCTCGTCCAGCACCACGATGCGCCGCACGCCGTCGTCGCGCGCCCAGGCCCCCTGCAGCCACGCCGCCGTGCAGGCCATCAGGATGGGGCGCGCCTCGTCCTTGACCTCGCGCAGGTTGAACACCACCAGCCGGCCCGACAGGTCGAGGTCGCTGGAGGTGGGGCCGTCGAACATGCCGCGCAGGTCGCCGGAGCCCATGCGCCGCAGGCTGAGGGCGAGCTGGCGCCCGTCCTCGGCCAGGCGCACGGTCGAGGTGCGCAGCTCGTGCGCTGTCGCGTCCGAGGGCTCCAGCAGCCGGTTGACGACCTGCGGCACGGTGGGCTGGGTGCGGTGGTTGGCGGCCTCGATCACCGCCTCGTGGTGCGCCCGCTCCAGGCAGGCGTCCTCCTCTGGCCGCAGGTTGCGCCCCAGCATCACCTCGCTGATCGACCGCAGCAGCGCGAGCTGGGCGTCCCCGCTGATGGCCGGGTCCAGCGGGTTCAGCCGCAGGGTCCCGCCGCTGCGGAACCGGATCGGCTCGACCCCACAGAACGCCGCCAGCTGCTCGTACTCACCCTTTGGGTCGATGATCCACGCGGTCCTCCCAAAGAGCATCTGCCTCCAAAGGAACGTGTTGTGGACGATGACGTCGTTGGCGACGAAGCAGGCGGTGGGCTCGACGGTAAGGTCGTAGACATGGCGCTCTCCGGCGTCCTCGATCGACACGATGCGATCCCAGAAGACATCGGACTCCAGCAGCCAGCCGTACTCGCCGGTGAGCCCGAAGACCTCGCAGAAGGCCAGGAACGCCGGGCGGTTCAGGCAGCCGGTCTGTGCGTTCATGACGTGGCTGAGCTGGGCCGGCCCGGGCCGGGCGGCGCAGAGCGCCGCGAGCCGCTCGCGCTTGCTTCCCCAGAGTGGGATCGCGTCAAGGAAGATCTGCTCCGATTTGGAGTAGACGCGTAGCTGCCATGACGGAAACGGCCTGCCGTTGAGGGTCGAGCGGTAGAATCGGACCCCGCTCTGGATGCCGAATCGGAGCAGCAGGTGCTGGAGTTGCCGTACGAACCGCTCGGATGCGAGGGTGGTCGACACTCCGACCTTACCCACCGTCCCGTCGCACATCCAGAAGACGGCCAGGAACCGCGCGAGCTGGTCGGGAGGCAACCGATAGATGATCTCCGGGATCACCTTCTCGCGCGACAGCGCCCGCGGTACGCCATAGCGGCGCAGCACGCTCGCGGCGGCCCCGCGACGGCTGGAGTGCCCGTCGGCGTACCTCCGGGGGTGCCCCTTGACGTTCCCGTTGCGGGTACGGGTTGCGATCGGCGTCGGCTGGCCGCAGCCACAGGCACAGGCGCCGTCGGACGGCTCAGTGAACTTGGCATGGCCCGTCAGCTCCCAGTCATATCTGGAGACGTTCCGGATGCTGAAGCCGAGGCGCTCGCCGGCGGCTCGCATGCGGGCCACGATCCGCGGATCCGCCGAGGTAAACCCAACGCCGCCGGTCTGGCACGGGACGTAGCAACCCTCCGCCAGCATGACGGCGAGGAGGTCGACCTCCTCATCAAGGATGCGGACAGGCTCCTCTGGGAACGGCACCCGGGCCGGCACCGCCGCCGTCTCCCCCACAGCGAGCTGGTCGGCCCGTCGCCAACCGTCCGGCATCAAGAAGGGATGCTCAGGCGTGGTGATCACCGACCGTCCGGAGCGGAAGCTCACCTTCAGGCACCGGGAGAGGCCAGCATCGACCTTTGCGGTGATTGGGACCGCCCTCACGTGTCGCTGGTGGTCCAGGGTCAGCACCGTGCTGATGCTCTCGTCCTTGAAGACCTCACCGATCGTCCTCAAGACGCCGGTCACCGGATCCATGATCTCGGTGCCCTCGTCGAGGCATTTCACCAGGCTCGACTTCGCATAGCCGATCTGGCCAATGACCAGCATATTTGGGCCGGTGATCTCACGGCCGTACAGCGTCCAGCAGTCGTAGCAGAACGAACCACCGAAGACGTCCCGACCAATATAGACACCATTGCTTCCCAGGCCGCCCTCGGAGACGAAGGGGTAGGCCGCCTGGAGGTGCGCGGTCGTGACACGGTGCGCCGGTCGACGGGGCTTGATTCTCATGATTATTTCAACCCACGAGACATCGGAAGGGAGTACGTGAACGCGACTTCCTGTTCACCGTCGCAGCGTTGGATCTCGAGGCGGCATTGGCCGGCGGCGTGCTCCACCTCGCCGCAGGCGGCGGCCAGCTCCTCGGTATCGTCGGCGGTCACGGTGATATAGCCGGAGAAGCGCACGTCGGCGTGGCCGTCGGCCAGCTCCTGCTCGCGCCGGGCCACCGCGTCCGCCTGGTTGCGGCGCTTTGCCGTGCCGATGAAGCCCAGCTTCTGGCGCAGCTCCTCGTCGGCGACGTCGGCGGTCTTGGCGAACCCGACCGCGCGCATCGCCTTCAGCGGCGGCACCGGCTCCATCGTCACCGACACCGTGCGCATGCAGCGCGTCTGCACCAGCAGCGGCGCCATGAAATCCGGTCCAACCTCGATCCGCGGCCACTCCGCGATCCAGTACGTGCAGTGCACCACGTCATTGGTCCGGTAATAGCCCCAGTGCGTCGAGGTGTGCTGCGGCCAGGCGTTCCGCGCGCTCACCCCGTCCTCACGGCTGGGGTCCACCGTCGCCAGCCGCGCCAGGTTGGTGCGCGCGTTGGGGTCGTAGGCCAGCCGGATGGTGGCCGCCAGCCGCCGCGGGCCGAGCGCGTGCAGCACCTCGACCTCCGCCTGCTCCAGCCGCCGCGCCATCGTGTCCAGCTCCCGCGCCAGCACCATGCACGCGCCGGTGTCCTTGCCGCCGGCCTGCTTGACCGCCCGGGCGGCCTTGCTGGCGTTGAGCTGCAGCGCGATGTACAGCTCGTGCTGCTCGGTCACCGGCCCGGCCGCCTGTGTCAGCCGCAGGTAGCTCTGCAGTGGCAGCGCGTCCAGGCCGATCGACGGGTCCAGCGCCTCGCGCAGGTAGCGGTTGAGCGCGTTGCGGTCGTCGGGGACCGTGCGCTCCAGCCACTGGATGCGCGAGATCGGGCTGCCCTCGCGGGCAAGGCCCGAGACCACGCTGGCCCAGCCCGCCAGCCGCTGGGCCTTGTCCTCGGGGTCCAGCAGGACGAACGAGCGGGCGCGCGCCTGGATCACGGCGGTGTAGGTGCCGTTGGAGCGGTCGGCCAGCACGCCGAGCTCGACCCCCCGGAACGGGAAGGCCAGCAGCTCCACCCTGCCGATCGGGTCAGGTGGTCGCACAGGTATGTCACCCCCACGAAAGCGGGTGCCAGCCTCGGGCGCGCCAGAGCGATACTGATCACGCCCCGACAGCTTGCGGCCGAAGAACGAGGCGACCACAGGGACCCACTCGTTCAGCGTTCTGCTTCTAAACGGAACGAAGCTGGCCAACCCGCCCACCGACAACAGCAGCGCGCCCAGCGCCAGGCCCGCGCCGTTACGGAACGTCTCCACCACCATGATCGTGATCAGCACCGACGCGCCCAGGACCAGCAGCTGGCCCGGCCGCATCGTGCCGATCAGGCCGCGGCGCTCCAGCGGCCCGAACCGGTAGCGGATCTCACTGTAGTTACGCATCAGGCACCGAGCCCTCCGGCGCTGGCGTCAGCGTGGGTGGCTTCAGCGGCCGCGGCACGCCATTGCCGCCGCCGGAGGCGGCCGACCCGCCGGAGGCCGCCGCCGCGGCCGCACCGGGCCCCGGCAGCGGCCTTGCCACGCCACGATCGGGCGCGGGCCCACCACCCACCTCCGGCGTCATGGTGTTGAAGCCCGAGGTGACCTTGCTGCGCGCGGCGGCCACCGACGCGTTGGCCGCCTTGGCCGCGGCCGCCGGCGCCGCCCCGGCCGCCCAGCCCGCCGCGCCCGCACCGGCGGCCGTCGCGCCAGAGCTGCGGAAGCGGGACTGGATCATCTGCGACACCACCGAGGTGCTGGTGAACGCTGTCGCGCCCTGGGTGGCCTGGCGCAGCGCCGCCCGCTGCTGGCCCGCGGTCACCACCGCGGCCTCGGCCAGCGGGATCAGCCGCAGCAGCGCGATCGGCGTGAACGCGGCCATCAGCAGCAGCGCCCCGCCCGCCAGCACCCCCTCGAAGCTGGCCAGCCCACCCGCGCCAAGCCCCGCGGCGGCCATGCCGATGATCGCCACGATGAACACCTTGGCGAAGATGATCGCGATCAGGAACTCGATCAGGCGCCGGCACCAGCGCCAGCCCGCCGGCCACACCATCGCCGCGAACCCCAGCGGCAAGAACAGCACCGCGACATAGATCGCCGCCGAGCGCAGCAGCAGCTCCAGCCAGATCGAGAACGCGCCGAGCACCACCACGATCGCGCCCAGCAGCACCCCGAACACCGGCACCGCGGGGTTGACCGTGCCCGCGCCGACCGCGCCCAGCCAGCCCCCCGTCTGCGTCATGAACTTCTGCGCGCTGTCGGTGGCGTTGTGGCTGATGGCCGTGGACATCCAGTCGCTGGAGTCGATCAGCAGCTGGACGATGGCCGGCGCCACCGCCGAGAAGATCGCCGCGATCGGCAGGAACACAAACGCCGAGCGGATCGCCTGCATCGCGTCCACGCGCACGATCGCCTGCGCCACACTCACCAGCAGGATCGGCAGCGAGAGCACCACCGCCAGCGCCAGCATCACCCGGTACTGCGACCCGAACCACTTGGCGTTGACCACGTTGGGGCTGGTGGTGCCGTTGATCAGCCCGCCGACCTTCTGCAGGAACCAGTTGCCCGCCGACGCCACCGCCGAGGTGAAGCTGCGCAGCGCGCTGTCGCCGGCCGCGGTGACGATATTGGTCGCCGCGCCGGAGACCGCGCCCGTGACCGTGCGGCTGGCGCCCTGGCCGAGCTGGCAGATCCGCTTCGCGATGGCGGTCTGGTTCTTGGCGCACGGGTCGGCGGGCGGGGCCTGCTGGCCGGTGACGGTCGTGGGCGGCGCGGTCGTCGACGTCTGCGCCAGTGCGGCGGGAGCGGTCACGAGGACCGACGCCAGCACCAGGCCGGCCAGCACCAGGAGCCAGCGGGCCCGAGAGCGCTTACTGTCCCGGGGCATAGTGGTACTCCTTGAATCGCTGGGCCTCGCCAACCAGGACGGGCGCCGGGGTGGGGGGAGTGTCGTCGGCGACGGGGACCGGCCCATCCTGGACCGTTGCACTGGTCTCCTTCCAATCACGGTTGATCCATACAAGCTCGACGGTGGTCACGCCCCAGGCCTCCTGCACCGGCAGGCTGGAGGTCTCGTAGCCACCGACACCGGTGGTCCAGATGGCGATGCGGGCGCGCGCGCCGTCGTAGAGCTCGACGCGGTAGCGCACGGGAATGGTCTGGAAGATCACCTTCTCCGGGTCCAGGGCCGTGCCCGCCGCGCGGGTCAGCGCCGCGGTGACCGTTCGGGCAGTGGCCTCGAGCTCCCTCTGCATCCGTGCCCGGGCCTGCGGCGCGGCGATGGTGTCCACCGCCAGCCGCCGCTTGGCCGGGTCGAACAGCACCTCGCTGGACAGCAGAGCGGTGTAATTGGTGGCAGCGCCCACGGCGCCGGCCTCCGAGTGTGCCCAGCCGACCGGCACCAGCCCGCCCTTCATGCGGCCGCTCCAGGCCCGCTCACCCGCTGCCTGCGCGGTGCGCGGGACCGCCGTGGCCGGCGCGGAGGCCCCCACCTCGGGTGTGGTGGCACCGGGAGTCGCGGACGCCCCCGGTGTGGCCGTGGACTCGGGCGCCACGCCAGTCCAGCGGCCGATCAGCAGCCCGCCGGCGAACAGCACCACGGCGAGCGCGAGCATGCCGAACAGCCCGAGCCCGCCGCCCGCGCCACGGCGACGCTGCTCGGGCAACCCGTAGATCACCCGAGCCCGGCTCTGCTCACGTATCGCCAACCCTCACCTTCCCATCAGCCAGGGAGTGCCACCGGCGTGGGTGGGGACGGCGGCGGGTGCGACCCGCCGGCCGGCCACTCGCGCGGTGGCTGGACAGCTGTGCTCGGCCTAGGTCGTCTGGCCAAGCGAGAACGCCCAGTTCACCAGCGCGGCGGCCGCTCCGACGATCACCGCTCCGACGATCGAGTACAAAGTCGCACGCTTACCGACCGCGGCTTGGTGGTAGTTGGAACTGAGGGACCCAATGCCCCACATGGCTCCACCGATGATGATCCCGGCCAGCGACAGAAAGAGGGCGAAGGCACCAACACCGTTGATGACCTGCTGAAACGGCCCGGCTCCAGGGATCGCGCTGAAGTCGGGGGTGAAGTTCACCCTTTGTGCTACGACGTGCGATAGGTGGCGCATCAGCACGTACCTCCTTGACTTCTACTACGGTGCCGATTCCGTCCGCGATGGCCCCTTCGCGACGACCCCGGCATCGTCAGGTCTCGATCGTCAGATGATCATGCAGCGGTAACGATTCGCTCATCACGTCGCGAACCCGTCCGCAACCGCGGCGGCCACCTCCAGGTAGGCGTGCCTCGTGGTCGCGCGCAGACGCGCGACGTCGGTCTCGGCGCCGGCGGCCAGGTGCGCGTCCCACGGCACCTGGACCACCGCACGGCAGCGACCGGCAAAATGCTCCTTGATTCGGTCGACCTCCACCAAGCTGTCGGTCTGCACGCCGTTGACCACGGCAACGGCGCTCGACACCAGCTCGGAGTGACCGTTCTCGTTGAGCCAGTCCAGTGTCGAGCTGGCGGCCCTCGCCGAATCCAGGCTTGGCGACATCACCACCACGATCTGGTCGGCCAGCTGCAGGATCCCCCTGGTGGCCGACTCCAGCACCCCCGTGCCGGTATCGAGGCAGATCAGGTTGTAATGGCGCTCCAGCAGCGCGATCGCCCTGCGGTAGTCCTCCTCGCCAAGCGCCCTGGTGATCCTGGGGTCGTCGTCGGAGGCGACCACCTCCAGCCGGCTGGGCGCCTGCGAAGTGTAGGCGCGGATATCGGCATAGCGGGTGATCATCTGCTCGTCGGCGAGCAGGTTGGTGATCGTCGCGGCGGTCTCGCGGCGCACCCGGTAGCCAAGCGACCCCGCGTCGGGGTTGCCGTCCAGCGCGACCACCCGGTCGCCCCGAAGGCTGGCGAAGGTGTGCCCGAGCATCAGCGTGGTGGTGGTCTTGCCGACCCCGCCCTTGCGGCTGATCACCGCGATCGACCGGCAGCCGGCCACCCGCGTCTTGGCGTGGGCCATCAGCTCACGCTCGGCAAGCTCGGCGGGGCTGGGCCCGAAGTTGACGCGGCCGCCGCTGAGCCAGTACATGACCCGGCGCCAGCCGTCGCGCGGCGCCAGCGACTGGTCGCGCAGGTAGCGCTCGGCGGTGAAGTCGGCCGCGGTCTGGGCCGTCGCGTCCCGTGGCGGCGGTGCGGGCACGGCCGCGCGGCGCTGGGTGCTGGCCACCGCGGCGGCCCCACGGCCGCTGGCCGCGGGCGCAGGCGCGGGTGGGGGCGCGTCGCGTCGCGGCGCCGGCTGGTCGCGATGGCGCTCCGGCCGGCTGTCGCCGCCGTTTGCGTGTCCTGGTGGGAGGGTCGCGCCGTTCGAGCCGTCGAGCGGGACGAACGCTTCCTCCGCGGCGGCGTTCGGGCTGACTCTCGGCTGCTGTGTCACGGCGAACCCCCTGCCTTGCGGGACCGGTGCGGCTTGGCGGATCGGGGTTTTGGGCTTTGTCGTATCAAGTCGATATGCTCATGGGTGTTGGGGAAGGGGAGCAGGTTGGTGCACCCGCATATGGCGTATCAAAGGTTACACTGGTCTGCAACGGCACAAAAGCGTGTGCCTAGCTTGCCTACCTGCGGCAACACCCCGGCGCACCGGTCGTCACCGCTCCTCGTGCCAGCCAAGCCAGGCAACATGGGCTGCTCAGCTCCGCTACTGGATCGTAGGACCTCAGCCGTCTATCCTGTCAATACTCCCGAGTCCCTAAAGTATCACTTACGTTCACCCCGCGTGTTGAACTGCATCCGGCACATCCCGTAGAAGAGCCTACGACGCCGACCCGACACCCCACCGCGCGCCGATCAGGGATCAAGCCAGCCGATGAAGAAGCTTCTCATCGCCATCGTGGCAGTGCCTGTTGTGCTGGTACTGATCGTGATGATGGTGATCGGCGGGATCTCCACGGGCATCATCGGGGGCAACGCTCCCAGCCAGGACGCCCGAGCGGACATCCCCGCCAGCTACCTCGTCCTCTACCAGCGTGCCGCCGATACCTGCCCAGGCCTGCCCTGGCCCGTGCTGGCGGGCATCGGGAAGATCGAGACCAACCACGGCCGCTCCGCCCTGCCTGGCGTCACCTCGGGCGCCAACTTCGCCGGGGCGGCCGGGCCGATGCAGATGGGCGTGGGCGTGGGCGCCGCCGGCGACGCCTTCTGGCGCTTCGCCGTCGACGGCAACAACGACGGCCGCAAGAGCCCCTACGACCCGGCCGACGCGATCCCCAGCGCCGCCGCCTACCTCTGCAAGGCGCTGCGCGACGGCGGCGGCGACCTGTCGCGGGCGGTTTTCGCCTACAACCACGCCGGCTGGTACGTGGACAAGGTCCTGACCTTCGCCTCCCGCTACGCGGCCAGCGCGAGCCTGCCGGCGGGCGCGCCAGCCCTCGACGTGGTCGACGCCGCCATGCAGTTCGCCTACAGCCAGCTCGGCAGGCCCTACGAGTGGGGCGGCACCGGCGAGGGCGGCTTCTACGACTGCTCTGGGCTGACGCTGCGCGCCTACCAGGCCGGCGGCGTGCAGCTTCCCCGCACCGCCGCGCAGCAGTGGAACGCCGGCCAGCACATCCTGGACCCCGGCGCGGTCCAGGCCGGTGACCTGGTCTTCTACGCCCACGACCTGAGCAACCCGGCCACCATCCACCACGTGGGTCTCTACATCGGCGCCGGCAACATGATCAACGCCCCCCATGCTGGGGCGGTCATCCGCGTGCAGCCGGCTTTCCGCGGCGACTACCTCGGCGCCGTCCGCCCGACGGTCCCGTAGGTCGTCCGCTGTAGGGTCCAGCCTGAATTGAACAATGGCGGTGCCACTTGAACACTGCCGGAACAATTGGCGGCTCTCCTGAACATCTGCCGCGGTGCCGCGGGGTCTGAGCTGTGACGCGTGCCCCCACACCCGCGTTCATCGCCGA
>WNGA01007825.1_pt1 | contig 17422 bp, 21 predicted proteins | sample 5400061 | NCBI WGS metagenome assembly WNGA01 (sample SAMN13153366, study PRJNA577476) | soil metagenome | isolation source: 100 cm soil or saprolite under grassland replicate 2 | place: USA:California | collected 2016-06-15 | reverse complement strand
CGCCATCCCCCAGCGATCGTCGATCGCACGTGCGATCGCCAGCCCCTCCTGCGCCAGCTGCTCCGCTTCGCCGTAGGCGCCCTGCTCGCGTCTGGCAAAGCCGAGCTGGCTGAGGCAAAAGGCCATCTCGCGCCGCGCGCTGTGCTGCCGCGCGAGGGCCAGACCGCGCTCCAGCAGGGCGATCGCTTTGTCATAGTGGGCCAGCCAGAGCGCGCACGCCCCCTGCCGCGCGAGCACCTTCCCCAACAACGCGGCGCAGCTGCCATCCGGCTCAACGCCGCGTCAGACTGTGTGAAAAGTCAGAGCGGTAGGGTGGCAAACCCATGCGGCGGTCTCAAACCAGTTGTTTGAGACTGCTTTGTGGGGCGTGTTGTCTTAAACCAGGCATGTTTGGTAGGCCTCTCTAGGGGCGGCTCCTGATGGACAGCCATGCGCACGCGCCTACTTCTCCGCTCCTGCTAAGTACACAGCCCGCCTTCCTCCCTGATCGCGCTCCACCATTTGCCGCGTCTTTCTGTGCCTCCGCGCGGTCCAGTCAGGCTTGGCCACGTGCGGCCGCTTCCTCCAGCGTCTGCTTCATGACGCTTGCCCCCCGCTCGATCCGCGCGCGGATTTCTGCGGCAAGCGTGTATGGCAGCACGTCAGTGATCCAGACCAGCCGACTCCAGCCCGACTCTGCGGCTATGACCTGGATCGAGGCGTGGTGGTGCGTGATCGGGAGCCGCCCCTCGACTACCGCGTAGGCCAGCCGACGCGCTTGGTCGTCAATAGCAACGAGCAGCTCACGGACCACCACGCCGTTGACCAAAGTGAGGCGCCTTTCATCGCCGTCCAGGCGCGTGTCGACGACGAAGCCCGGCACGAGGCGCTGGTGTACCGCGCCAACATCGCGCACCGCCGCCCACACCTGTTTCATCGTCCGTCTGCTTATGACGGCTTGACCGGACACAAATTCTCGTCGCGTGGTAACCCCTGGAGGAGCGGCTGGCTCGTGCGATGCGCGTTCCGCCGCCCGTCTGACCAAGGTTCGCGCGACTCATCGACGAGGCGTAGCGCCCGAATCGTCGCCTCGCTCTGGACGCGCCATGCGCTCCGCTAGCCGCTCGAATAACGTCTCCCAGCCAAGGTACGTGCCGATACACGCCTCGCGCGACGTAAAGCCCACATGCCGGCGCTCCGGCGGGGCCGCCACCTCAACGCTGGCGAGGATCTCACCCGCGGCGAGGTCGGCGACCGCCCGTGCCCGGCTGTTCCGAACGGTGCTGTTCATGTGCCCTCCCGTACCATAATATAGTGATATTTGATCGAACGGTCTCAAAGTTTCATTTGAAGAATGTCGTGGAACATCACTCTGCGCGTTCGGAAAGGTACACGGCGGAGCTGTGTGGCGCGCGAATGAAATCGCGCCAGGTGAGTAACGCGAGCAGCGCGAGAATCATTCCGCCCAGCACACCCGGTGACCAAACCCCCAACGATCCAAGCAGATAACCGCCGAGCGAAGGACTGAACACGCGCGTGACGCTTTCGAGCGCGGCGGAGCGGCCCAGCGTACCACCGACGTCGCTCGGCGCAACGGCTTTGCTCAATGCACTGTTGATGAGCGTGTTAAATGAACCGACCGAGAACGCCATCAGCGTGAACACGGCGAGCAGAAAAGGCAGGTTCGGCGCGAACGCCCAACCCAGCAGCGTGAGACTCGTGAGCACGACCATCGCGAGCAACAGCCGATATTCATCCCAACGCGTGACCAGGCGTCCAACAAGGACGGCTTGGACCAGGACGAGCAAGACGCCCACATACGCAAACACGAAGCCGATTTGTGGCGCGCTCAAGCCGAGGTGATACTGCGCGTATAACGGAAAGATCGTGATGAAGAGATTGAACGCGAAGGCGAAAAAGAAACGCGTCGTGAGCAGCGGTCCGACCTGCGGATGTTTCAGCGCGTCGAGCAGCGCGTCGAGTGAGAAAGCCGCGCGCGGTTTGGCATTCAGTCTCTTTTCCGCGCGACGCGCTGGAGTCAACGATTCGGTCAGGAAGGCGAATGCGGCGATGCAATTCAGTGCGCTCAAGCCGCCTGCGACGAGCGCCGGCACGCCATAGCCGAATACACTCAACGCGCCGCCGAGGAGGGGACCGATGACGAAGCCGATACCGAACGCCGCGCCGATCATGCCCAAACCGCGCGCACGATTTTGTGCATCGGTGATGTCCGCGATATACGCTTGCGCCACTGCGAGATTCCCCCCGCTGATGCCCGACACGATTCGTCCGGCAAAGAGCAATGGCAAGGCATTCGCCAATCCGAAAACGACAAACCGATGGCATTGCAGCAGATCGTGATAAGCAGGGCGGGACGACGACCGTAGCGATCGGAGAAGCGACCAATCAGCGGCGCGCCCACAACCTGCGCCGCCGCGTAGGAGGCGACGAGTAAGCCTACCAAGAATGGACTCGCGCCGACTGGCTGGCGATTGGCGCGACTTGCCGTCAGGCGGAGCGATGGGCGCAGGCTTCCGCGCGGGATCAGCGCAAAGAAGCTGGCGATTGCCGGGCGGCCCACATACCGCAGTGGTAACGGCGGCATCGTCAGGACGGCGTCGCTGCGCAGCAGCGCGACAAACCCATCCATATCGGCGGCCTCCCAGGCATCGATATACCGGCGGACCAGCGACTCCTCGACCGCATCGGTCGGGACCACCAGATCGGTGCGCAATCGCCCCTCCCGGCGCTGGCGCGCAATCGTCGCACGCGCGCGCTGGAGCGCGCTATTCACGCTCACCGTCGTCGCGCCCAGCAGCTCGGCGACCTCACTGGCCGACCAGGTGAGGACGTCACGCAAGATCAGCACAGCCCGCTGGCGGGGCGGCAGCACCTGGACCGCCGCCAGGAAGGCCAGTTCGACGCTCTCGCGCAACTCGTAGTGCGCAACCGGGTTGCCGGATGCTGCCTCCAACTCATCCAGCCACGCGTCGGGATAGGGTGAGAGGTGAATGACCGGCTCGCTGCTTGTGGCAAGCGCGTCGGCAAGCCACCCTGGCGCAGGCGGCGCGACATGCTGGCGGGCGGCTGCCGTCAGGCAGACGTTGGTGGCAATACGATACAGCCAGGATCTGAACGTGCTGCGGCCGGCGAAGCTGGCGAGATGGCGCCAGGCCCGCAGCAAGGTCTCCTGCAGGGCGTCTTCGGCATCCTGAATAGAGCCCAGCATACGGTAGCAGTGCAGATGCAGCTCACGCAGGGAGGGCTGAGTCAGCCTGCGGAACGCCTCGGCGTCACCGGCCGTGGCGGCGGCCAGGTCGACCGCTGCGGTTGCGCTGCCGTGAGCGCCAGTGGGAAGAGTCATCTCGTATTCCTACCTTCCAACCGCCCTCCTCAGAACTGCTCGTGACCGTTTCCGTGTCAAGCAGCTCGCCAGTGGATTGTGATCAGTGAACCCCACAGAGAGCGACGTGCCATCGGGGAATCGAAACGCGACAACTGAGCGCTCGGCGCTTTGCGGGACATCCATGCGTTCTGCGCCCAGCACGTCGACGTAGAACTCCTGCAGTTTGCCTCTTATCGCCGGGTGGGCAAACGTGTGCAGGGATCCGGAAGACCGCTTCTCATCGTCGCTTGACAGACGCACCCTTGTCCCAGGGCAGATCAATCGATGACCATTCCACTTGAAGCATTCACAATCGCACCGGTGAGGGTTCGCGCCCCGCGCTACCTCACCACATTGTTGAGACGGCGGGAACGCTGCGTGGATGCGGGTGTAGGGGCCGGCCGCACTATGGGGCCATGAGCCAGTTTCACTACCGGCGCGCGCGATACCATTGATCTCGACCATGCGGTAGGTCGTGTCGCCGCGGCGCGCATACCAATCGTGGCGCTGCTGCTTGCGCGGTGAGGTCAGCGAGTTGCTCGGGCGTGAGATCGGCCCGTATCTCGGGAGCAGGCGCTGCCGGCTGCTCCGCTGTGATCTCAGTGCCTGGTGCCGCGACGGGTGCCATCCCAGCTTCTCCCTCCTCTGCGGTTGATGGCTGGTAGGCCACGCCAAACAGCTGACGAAGATGGGCCTCGACCGCGAAACAGGGAAGAAAGCTCACTTTCTGATTCGCTGGGAGGCTGAGGATAGTATGGCGCGCGACGTACGACGAGCATTTGTTCGTGACAGAATGATGACAGGGCGGGTGTGGCATCGTCTCGGGGCGGTGCCTTCATCGTCGTTTGCCGATATCGGTGTATCCTCTTCGCTGGCTTCGTCGGTATCCCAACATACCTTCGACACCACTCAAAAAGGAGCCTGCGCCATGTTCAACGCTGCGCGATCCCTTGTCCCGTGCCATGACGCCCCCACGATTGTCCGGTGTACCAGCGCCCATGCCGCCGCGCTTGTAGTGGTGGCGCTCGTCGATGACGCCCATCTCCAGCCGGGGCACGCGTTCAGCGTTGCGCCGGTGCCCGCCTTAGATGCACCCTTCACCTTCACCATCACCGCGCCGCTGCCGGTCAATGTCGCGCATCAGATTGGCACGCTGCCCGACACAACCATGATCTGATCAACGAACCACTGGTCAGGTCGCACGCCCCTGGCTTCGGCTGGGGGCGTTTGTGTTTCAGTGGCCACAGAATACACCACCGTGCTGTGCCGCACATCAGGTGAACTACGTACCGCATTATGTATCTTTGCGCGCGGCGCGTTTCTTGCTCCTCTGCACCCGACCACAGCGAACGTGGCCACGCCAAGGAGCAGGGAATGCAGATCGAGTGTACGACAACAAGCGCGGCGGCGCAGGTATTGTTTGTGCTCGTCGACGCACATCTGCGACCAGGCCAGGAGTTTCATATTACTGGCCCATGTCTGCCCGATCCCCCCATCCGATTCACCCTCCATGGGAATCTCCTCACCCATGTCGTGCGTCAATTGCAGGGCATCCCCGACACCATCATTGCGGGCGCGCTCGGCGCCTAATCCCGGCGCGCCTGGGCGCCTCTGGCTTCGGCGGGGGCGTTTATCTTTCTCCCATTCAATCGCCCGCGCCTCCGGCTCGGCCACCCGGCGGCGGTAGCGCCGACTGGCCACGTCAAACGCCAGACCCTGATCGGCACGCAAGCTGCTATCCGCCCACCCCGCTGGCCCGCGCACCGCGATAGTCACGCCGTAGTAGTCACAGCCTGCGCGACCAGGCCCACGCGCCGATCGTCGATGATCGCGCTGCGTCGTTCTTGCATCCTGTCCTCCCTCGCTTTAGGAGGCTGAGGATAGCATGACGCAGCGCCTACGACGAACATTCGTTCGTGACAACACGATGACAGGGGAAGAAACGTGCCGCTCTCGGGCTGGGCCGTGCGCGCAAAGTCGGCCCGAGCGATGCGATGCGGGCGCGCCAGTGGCACGGCGTATGCCCCAAGGGCAGCACAGAAAGCGGCGCGTTTCTGTGCCTTAAATTGGTGCTGTCGTGGTGCTGCCGTTCTGCTATACTCTGTGTGTCGGCCAGGCTGCCGACGAGTTTTCGTGAAAGGAACTGGCCATGTCGCCAGCGCAAATGACCCTCCAGCAGGCGATTACCGCAGAACGCGCGCGGCTGTGGCCGCTCGTACGCCACGACATCGCCGCGTTGCGCCAGCTGGTCGATGAATCACAGCAGATCGTAGCTGGCGCGCGTGCCGAGAAAGCCGCGACGCGGCGCAGCCGAGTGGTCGGTGCGACAGCTACGCCGCCATCGAGCACTGAGCAGGACGACAGCACGTAGGACAAACCACATTCCCGCGCGCCACACCGCCCCTGGAGCAATCCGGGGGCGGTGCGGTGTAGTGCTATCTCTACCCTACGTTGTACCATGTTCACCTTCCACACCTGCATACCGATAAACTCTTCAGCATTGACGGATGGTACCTACTCAGGTATGTCTGGCGGCGTGCCCCATTTGTCGGATGGAAGGTAGAACTCCAACTGATTCACAAACGCTTCCGGATTGATTGGCTTTGGGATGAGCGCCGTAAAGCCAGCTGTTTGGATCTTATCCGGCCGATACTTGTCCCAACTTGCGGTGATACAGACCAGCGGAATCGTAGCCAGTTCGGCTTGGGTACGGCACCAGGCGCCAAACGCATAGCCATCCATGGGACGGCCCAGCTGTAGATCAGAGAGAATCATGTCGGGTGTTTCTCGTGTGAGCCTGTCCACGGCCAGTTCTGGGGTATCAACCGAGATCACCTCATGACTATGTCGGTCCAGCAGATAGCAGATCAGGTCGCGCGCGGCGGGATCATTTTCAAGCAACAGGACTCGGGCCGGCATTCGTCACCTCGCTTTCACGTCTGGCCTAATCATACCATAACCACCGTGCCGTGCCGAATGGCCGTGCTCCTGGTGATGAGTCTGGGGAACTGATTGACACACCGTGGTATCATATCATCAGCCTGGTATCTCGCACGCATGCCAAGCGAACGAGCCCCTGGCGAAACACACGCCGCTGACCGACACATATCACGTGGTGCTGTGTTCACATCCTTTGCTGCTCCTGCGCCACGCCGCGCCTATCGCGCTATGCCGCGCTGCTGACTACGCCAAGACCGCGACACGGAACGAACGATGGATACGCCACCGCTCGCCGGTTCCTCGAACAGGACCGTGCTGGGCGTGGGTCGTGCGCACCATGCCCCGCGCTGCACGCCGGGACAGAGCTGACAGCCTATGCGTGTCGATGATCTCCTCGACCTGGTCACCCAGGGCGCCTTGCTCCTGATCGCAGTCCTGACGCTGGCCGACCTGTTCCGCCACCGCGACCGGGCACGCATCGACATTGCGCTCATGTTTGGCGCACTCGCCGCGATTGTCCTGATCCAGGGGCTTACGACCGTGGCGCGCCAGCAAGCGCCCTGGTTGGGGCAACTCGGCGCCATCCTGCTGCTCGCCCAACCCTACCTGTTGCTCCGCTTGGTTCAGCACTTTCGCTCCGTGCCTCGGGTGGTCCGCAGGCTCGCCATAGGCGGCATGGTGGTCTCCTGGACGATCTTGATCACCTTTCCCGCTCCGCTACCGCCGCTGCTCGCCCTACTGATCGTCGCCTACTTTGTGTCTGTGGAAGGCTACGCGGCGGTTGCCTTTGCCCGGGGTGCGCGTCGCAGCGCAGGCGTGAACCATTATCGGCTCTTGCTCGCAGCGACGGGCTCCGGCCTGCTCGCCATGGTGCTCCTGCTCGCCGGTATCAATCTCGCCTTCCCCGCGGGAACCGGGATTGCCACGCTGCTCTCGCGGCTGCTTGCGCTCCTGTGCATGCTGAGCTATTATTTTGGCTTCGTCCCACCGCATTGGCTCCGCCAAGCCTGGCAACTGGCCGAGTTACAGCGCTTCCTGCGCGCAGGGGCTGGTCGCGCGGCAAGCGCGCGCGCCCCTGCCACGCTCAATCAACTGTGCCTGATGGGCACCCGGGCAGTCGGCGGACTTGCTGCCGCGGTCGCGCTGGGCGACCAAACCGGCCAGCCGTTAACCATACGTGCATCGAGCGGCCATCCTGCGCTGGCGGGCAGTCTCAGCGCCAGCAGTGGGGCACTCGGGCGCGCATGGCACGAACGCCAGCCGATGGTCGCCCGCACTCCCGCTGACTTTGGCGTGGATGTGATGCCGCTGGCGGCCGCAGTTGGCGCGAGCGCGTTGCTCGTCGTGCCGATAGCCACGGCCGAACGTGCCTGGGGGATACTGGTGGTCTTCATGTATCGCGGCCCACTCTTCGCAATCGATGACCTCAACCTGCTCGCCCTGCTCACAGAGCAGAGCGCGATCACGCTGGACTATGCCGCACTGCTCGACGAACAGCACGCGGTGGTGATGCAACTGCAGCAGCGGTCAGCGCAACTCAGCGCGTCCAACCACGCCCTTGAGCAAGCGAGCCTGACCAAAGATCGCTTCCTGTCCAGCATGTCCCATGAACTGCGGACCCCACTCAATGCGATCATCGGCTTTACGGGCACGCTGCTTATGCGGCTGCCAGGACCACTGACCGCTGACCAGGAGAAGCAGTTGCGCACCATCCAGCACAGCGCCCAGCATTTGCTCGCGCTGATCAACGACATTCTTGATCTGGCGAAGATCGAGTCCGGCACGGTCGCGATGCCGCTGGAGCCGGTGGCGTGCCAGGCGATGATCGCCGAGGTGGCGGCAACCTTGCGCCCGCTGGCCGAGCAGAAGGGCCTCCAGTTGATGGTCGATTGCCCGGTCGAGCCCATCGTGGTGCAGGCCAATCCGCGCGCACTCAGCCAGATCCTGATCAACCTCACCAACAACGCGATCAAATTCACCGCGCAGGGAAGTGTGCGACTCGCCCTGGGCCAGTGCCAAAATGGCCACCAGCAGGTCATCGAGATAAGGGTGACCGATACCGGCATTGGTATCCGTCCAGAAGATCAAGCGCGCCTCTTTCAGCTGTTTAGCCAGATCGACAGCACCGGCATACATCAGCAGGAGGGGACAGGGTTGGGCTTGCATCTCAGTCAAAAGCTGGCTGGCTTGCTCGGTGGGCAGATCACGATCCAGAGTACGGCCGGCCACGGAAGCACCTTTACGCTCACACTGCCCGCGCCATGATAAGCGGCGCGGTACGCTGCGCGGCGGGAGGCATTCCGTTGATCACTTGGCCTATGGAGTGCGCCTGCTGCCACCTGCGGTTACGCGCGTGGAATTACTCACCCAAACGGTGCTGGCGGTCTGTCATAGCTTGCACGCCAGCCCCGATGAACGCGCCGCTGTGCTGGCCGCGCTGGGCAACGCCGATGCGTGAGCACGACGACCAGGCCGCGCTTGAAACCGCCCTCAACTGGCTAGGCCTCGGAATGATGGGTCTGCTCCTCGTGCTCGTCCCGGTGATTGTGCTGGTGCCTGCGATGCGCGGTCAACCATCGTGCGCTTGGCGCCCTCGCCGTTCCACGACGCCGCGAATAGTTCCGAGCAGCATCGGCACGACCTGATGCCCTTCGGTACATTCCGTCACGACCCGCCGCAGTATCTCCAGCGCTTCCCCTGGCTGAAGCTGCCCCACCAAGACCGCGACTTCGCCACGCTGCTCAGCCCAGAGGTCGATTGGTTGTTCGTGTTCACTCCTCGACATCTTCGTTGCTCCGCTCACGCCTGTCCAAAACGATGCGCTGGCAGTCTCCAGGGCAGCCCACGCGCCCGTAGGAGACTCGGCATCTTCACGGATGCTCATTGTCCAGCAGCGCCTGGAGCCGCTCGATTTCCCGAATGAGCGCTGCAACATCGGCCTTGGCGTTGGCGATGAAATCCAGATCGGCGAGATTGTCGGCATGGATAAGCCCACACCACCGCGACCAGTCCACCTCATCGGGATCGTCAGGATCCTCGGGAATCGTGTCATCGTCGGCGTCCAGCACCGCCGCTAATATGCTTGTGTCGTCATCAGTAGGAATCGCAACGTAGAGGCCAGCGACTCCAAGTGAGCCATCGTTTCCAGGGGTGATGAGCGAGCCGTCGTCCCACGTCGCATGCTCATGGGGGTGTCGCCCACTTCATCGGCCCAGGTCCAGTCACCTGGCGTTGTGGCCGCGAGCCGGGCTTTGATGGCGGCGAGATCTAATTCGCTACACATCGAACCCTCCTTGTCATACCGTTCGAGGAGATGCAGGGCGGTGATGGAATGCGGCGATTATAGCATAGCTGAGGTGCTCGCTTCGCTTCTCGAACTTCCAGAACGAGGGTTGACGCGGGGTGTACACTAGGAGCGTTGGTTCATGCGGACAAGTCGCCACTGATTTTGCGCGAGGATGCAGCACAAAATGGCCAGAGAGGGGAAGGGGCAGATGCTACACACCCTAACACGGAAAGTCGTTCTGACCGGGATTGGGTTTTTGGTGCTGATCGGCATTGTGGCCGCCTTCGCCATCAGCAATATCCTGGATCTCCGCGAGGCCACCACCTATCTGACCAACGACACCCTTCCCCGAGTGCAGGCGCTCCACCGGATTCGCGCCGATCTCGTGCGGGCCCTTGGTGAGACGGAAGCCTTCCTCCGTGGCGGCAATGCGGCGGATCTCGACCAAGCCCAAGCCGCCCTTGCGAATGCCGATGCCAGCTTCACCACGCTGCAGGCGCTGGTCGGCGAGCGCGACGATGCTTACGATCTCCAATCTGAAGCGGATCTCGTTCGGGTTCGTGATCAGTTGCACACACTTTTCACCCGCACACAGCAACTGGTGCGGAGCGCGCGGGCGAGTGATCGGACGGCGACACTCGCGATACTGGAGCAATTCGCTGATCAAGTGCCGGGCACGGACGCCGCCATTACAGACGTGATTGAGCAAGATGCGCGCGCGGTTACGGCAACGATCGAGTCACAGCTACAGGACAGCATGGCTGCGGTCATTGGCTTGTGCGGCTTGTGTCTCCTGCTCACGGGCCTGGCGGTGGGGATGCTCCAGTGGCAGATTGTCCGTCCAGTGCGGGCACTGGCGGTGGCCACCGCAACCGTCGCGCACGGCGATCTCCAGCCCGCTATGCGCGTGACCAATAACGATGAAATTGGCCGACTGCAAGCAACATTCAACGGGATGGTAGCAACGATTCAGCAGCAGATCCAGGGCCGTGAGGAGCAGGTGCGGGTAGCTGAAGCCGCACGCAATGATGCGGAAACCGCCCGTACCGAGATTGCGCACCAGCTGACTACGATTGAAGCCCAGCGCGTCGCGATGAACCAGATGAGCGTCCCGATCTTGCCACTGACCGCCACAGCGCTGGTGCTGCCCTTAGTGGGCGTGCTCGATAGCACGCGCCTGCACATCCTTCAGGAACGCTTGCTGCACAGCCTCGAAACAGCGGGAGTGCGCCATGTGATTCTCGACATTACCGGCGTGCCGTTGGTTGATAGTCAGGTTGCGCAAGGGCTGATCAAGGCCAGCCAGGCCGCACGATTGCTTGGAGCCGAGGTGGTCTGGGTCGGTATTCGACCGGAAGTGGCGCAGGCGATTGTGACGTTAGGCATCCACTTGGATGGAGTGATTACATATAGTACCTTGCAAAGTGGTATTGCGTACGTCCTGCAATAAAGCCACGCATGTGGACTCCGCACCGCTGTTCCGCACGCCAGCCCAGTCGCTACCACTCCATTGCCGCCGCTGCTTGGCTGGCGCGCCACCAAGCTGAGCGAGCACTGCGCGGACGTGTAGAGGAGGAACACATCGCGCCCCGTAAAACGAAACAATGTTTCGGTTCCACCCAAGAACCCGTCCCGAACCGCACCTCCGAGCAGATCGCCGTCTATAATGTCACACGCAAGGCCGCACGCCACACAGAGACGCGCCAAGCGCTCGACGCTATTACAATGCTACGTGCAATCTAGAGATGACCAGCGCCGTACCTGCGGGTGCGAATGCAGAAGCCCACGCCGATCGAACGCGGCGACTCCTCGCCTACTTGGTGACGTTGTGCAGCGAACGCGGTGCCTTACAAGTCGCGCCGACGAATGCGCAACTCTGCGCCGATCTCAAGATCTGCCGGCGCAATATCGTGCATGCATTTCGTGAGCTGGAGGCGCACGGTCTGGGCAAGCGCAGCGGTGGTGCTGTGGCCCATGGTATTACATCGCGGATGGTGTACGTGCCAGCACCATACACCGAACGGAGGCCGAAGCCTGGGCGGCCACACGCCTGGCGGATTGTCGTCGACACCGCGCGGCGCGATGTCGTTCCGTTAGCCGCGGATGGGCTGGCTGAGCCATGTCTTGAAGCGTACATGACCGCCTTTACCGTCTATGACCAGCGCGGGCAACCGCTGGAACCGGATCTGCGCTTGCCGCTCTGGCAGGAGCGGTTCCAGCAACTCGATCTGGCACCACAGACCGGCGACGCGCGTGCGGTCGCCAGGGTTCAGGTGCTGCACGCCGCCACTAGGCAGTTTTGCATGATCGTGGCGGGGTCACAGACCTACCAGGTGGACACCTCGCCGACTGCGGGCATGCGTCCTCCCCTCCGGCTGCCCTGTGGCCGACAGTTTGCCATGTACGCCCGCCGCGATCTCCTGCCAATCGACCCGCGCGCGAGCGCCGCCCGCATCCTCGCGACACCAACGACGGTATATAGGAGCGTGTGTATACAGCCTGTGCTCCAAGGATAGGTTTGTCATGAGTCCAACCATTCTGGTCGTCGATGATCACCAGCTCTATCGCACGACCTTTTGTATGCTGCTCCAACTGTGCTGGCCGTCGGCCCAGATTGTGGAAGCCGCAGATGTGAGCCAGGCACTTGCCGTGTTCCCGCAGCATACCTGGGATTGCATGATCTTCGATTATCAGCTTCCGACGCTCAGTGGTGGGGATCTCGCCCGCCACTTGCGCGCCCGCACCCAGGCGCATGGCCAGGCGCTGCCGCCGCTTTTCTTGATGTCGACCCAGCCGGATGCGGCCACCTTTGCGCGCGCGATCGGCGCGGTGACCTTCCTGCCCAAGCCGATCGATGTCGCCGACCTCCGTACCGCGCTGACGCCGGTGCTTGGCGCACTGCCGGTGACTCGTGGTGTTGTGCAGCCACTCCCGCAGCGCGACACGCCGGCCCCGCCGCCCGCGCCCGCCGCACTACGCGCCCGCCCCGCCGCCGGCGCGGCAATGTCTGGGCATCGGATGCTAACGAACACGCAGATCAGTCGGCTCCAAGATCGCATTCAGCACCTCGTCCAGCAGACGATAACTCGCTTTCCGCCGCCGCACGCGGCCGTCGCGCCTTCGTCGCATCTGCCCGCCGGCCGCCTGGGCGATTATCTGGTGCAGCGCGGCTATCTGACCCGCTGGCAACTCACCTGCGCGCTCCAGGCCAATCAATCTCCCACGCTGCGTGGTCGCATCCCGCTGGGGTTCATTGTCCGTGCCCATAATTTGGTGCCGTCACCCGTGCTGAGCGCCCTGCTGCTCCAGCAATTTTGCGATCGGTTGTCCACCGACCCGGCGACGCCGCCGCGCTTCATTGGCGAACAGTTGTTGCTCAGCGCGGATCTCACGCCAGCGCAACTCGCGGTGGCGTTGCAGGAACAACTCGACAGCTATCAGGATGGCCGGTGGGTACGGCTCGGTGACCTGCTCGCCCGTCACGGCTGGCGCCCGCCCGCAGCACCTAGCGGCGTGCTGACGAAGCTCCTCCGGCGCGACTGAGGGGCGCCAGGCGGGTGGGCGATGAAGATTTAGCTAGTCGAACACGCCTTGATACGAGCTGCGGACTAATACTCAGGTGTTTCGCCAAAGCCTCTTGATCCTATCCTTCAACCCGCATACGCTCAATATAATCGTCCCTGACATCGACCGAGCTTACACTCGCGTGCTTACCGGTCTGCTCGTTGTCAATATAGGCCAGACGCACGAAATCATCGTCAGTTAAACCGTCGTGTAGCACGACCGGGATCTCGGTCAGACCCGCACGCTGCGCGGCCAGCAAGCGCGTGCCACCAGCAAACGCTGCGTAGCCGTCGTCGAGCGCATGTACCCACGGGGCACCGTATCTTCCCGCACTGCTGACCGGTACATCCTGTAGTCGATCCAATCAAACTCAACCCGTTCACAGGCTTGTCCGGAGGAAGTATGACACCTATCCGTTCCCGTGCCCACACCCCAACATCGCTCAACAGCACATACTCTGCACGGCTTCGGTGTGTGCTCCAAGCTGATCTGCGTGCAATGACCATTCCCCCTCACGCAACCCTTCCTATCGATTCCACCCTCACGGCTGGAGCACAACGTCAGTCAGGTCGACTTGGCGATTACCTGTATGCGCATGGGTTGATCACGGAGTCGGCGCTCGCCGCAGCATTGACTGAGCAACACCAACGCATCGCGGAGGAGCGGCCGATTGCCCTGGGCGATCTCCTCGTGGAGCAGGGGTTGTTGACCACCCATGCACTGCTCACCGTGCTCATGCTCCAGCAGCTCGATCACCAGTCAGGAGCGATCGCCGACACGACCCTGCGCTTGGGCGAACTGCTCGTCCAGGCGGGCTTGATTAGCGCCGACCAACTGGAAACCGCCCTGCTCGTCCAGGCGGAGGCACGGCAGCGGGGGGAGAACCTTCGGCTTGGACAGGTGCTGATTGCAGCGGGCGCGCTGACGCATGCTGATCTTGTGACGACCCTCGCGCACCAGCAGTACCGGCGCACACCAGTAGCACCGGCGCGACTGAGCAGCGAGACGAGCAGTTCGTAACGTCGACACCATGACAACGCACGTTTTGCGCATGACGTACGCGGATGGAGCCGGTGCTACGGCGAAGCGCAAACACGCTACAAGCGGCTGAGCCAAGCCATTGATTCGACGGCGCACCCGCACTACGATTGTCAGGCTACCAACGATGGAGTACCGTGATGCTTGCGTTACAGCGCCCCAGCGCTGCTACCGATGACCTCTCGGCCCTGCTGGTGTCCTACATCGCGCGCGATACCCACCCGCCTGCGATCGTGGTGGTTGACGACGAGCCTGACAGGTTGACTATTCTGCACCGCCTGCTCCGCGATCTGGCGCACAATCATACGCTGATCGCCGTCAGTACTGGTCACGCAGCACTGGAGCTACTGGCCATGTGTCCCGTATCGCTCCTGATTACGGATTACAATATGCTCGGGATGGATGGGCTGGAGCTGATTGCGGCCACCAAGAAGACCTCGCCGCAGACCCGCACCGTGCTGATCACCGCCTACGACTCGCCGGAATTGGAGCGCCGCGTCCGTGCCGCCCCAGTCGACGACTATCTCGCGAAACCCTTTCCGCTGGAATAGCTCGAACAGATCGTGCGCGAGACCTTGCACTAGCATCGGATACGACAACGCCGGCGGGGAGATCTCCGCCGGTGTTGTTGTATTTCCAGTCACGATTGCCCGTTGAGCTGCTGTTCAAGCGAATGAAACAGCTGCGGCGCCTCGGGCAAATCCGGAGCACCAGCACGGCGGGCGCAACCGCCACCATCCGGGCACTGCTGGTGGCGTGGCTGCTGCAGGCGCAGGAAAGCGCCGCGCTGCGCGCACTCCTGCCGCAGCTGTGTCCGCCGCGTGCGGCGACCGCAGCCGAGCCGGCGGTGATCAGCAGCTGGACGCTCACGGGGCTTGGGCTGGAAACGCTCCGCCAGCAGGTGGTTGGCAGTTGGAGCGCCGCACGGGTGCAGGCATGTCTGCCGCGACTGGTGCGCTTTCTGGCCAGTCGGTCGCAGCAGCCGCACCAGGAAACCGAGGTGCGCGCCTGGCTGCTGGGGCAGAACCGCCGCCGGCAGCCGACCGCGCGTGCGGGTGCATGATGGGAGGATCGATTGAAAAGGTACACGAAAACCGCTATATTAACGCCTAATGAAATTTGACGACCAAAATCGGCAATTCCGGAGTCGAGGCTTTAGCCGGACTGAACCGCCTGAAGGCTCGACTCCAGCGTGCTATTACCGGACTTGATTGTCAAATTTCATTTGGCGTGGCCAGTTTGTGATGCTGAGTGTGGATTTCTGGTGTTATCGAAAGCCCTAATGTAGAATCAGGCAGCCTTTTGGGCCTTCATGCTTGCATCGATCGTTAAGCAATGCTCTAGATTCAATCTGCAATCTGCAATCTGCAATCTGCAATTGCACTAAGTACAGCATCTGTCCATCGGCTAGGGTTCAGCGACACTAATGGAAACCACCACATCCATCGGTGTTTGCCGGCACTTGCCGGTTGCGGGACAGATGTAGCTTGTTCGGATGATGTTTGTGCCATTGCGCTTCCTCATATGCGAGCGTCGCCGGTGTACACCGTGCAGTATAGACGGCAGTTCGTCTGCGCGCATCACACAGAAGATTCATTTTGCGTGCGTGCGGCTACTACTTTTGCGCCACTGGTTTCCTGGCGCACGATTGCACCTTAATGAATTGCTGATCACGTTCTGATCACGCACCCCGCGTAGGCTTGCCTGCACAACAGCACCCTGCGCTATTGCAGAAGGAAACTCATTGAGGAGGTCCACCTATGATCAGGCCCACATCTCCGACATCCCACCGCTTTCATGGGAAAGCGCTCATGCTCATCCTCGTGGTGTCACTATCGCTGCTGGCGGCATGCGGCTCCAATGCCGGCAGCACGGCAACCGGCGGCAGTAGCGGCAGTACTCAGGTAAGTGCCGTTCCGGCGCCGACTGCCGGGCCATTGGCAACTGCCGCCTCGCTCCAAATTACGGGGGCGACGGCCGGCGCGGGTGGCGACATCAAGAAGATCGCCGTGGAGAATGGCGCGACGTTGACCTTCGTCGTCGGCGGCAACCCGACCGAACAGCAGCTGTATCAAGACGGCGTGAACCGCTTCAAGGAACAGTTTCCCAACGTCACGGTCAATCTTCAGGTCACACCCAGCTCAATCGACACGCTCTTGCAGGCAGGCTTCTCGGCAGGCAGCGCGCCCGATGTGTTCCTGCTCGACCCGCCAGGATTGGGCGCGTTTGGACCACAGGGGCTGCTGTTGCCGCTCGACTCTGCGATGGCTCAGGCAGGCGTGCAGCCCTCGGATTACGTCGACTCGCTGATCAACCTCTTTACCATCGACAGTAAAACGGGTAGTCTACCCACTTCATGTTGATGTATCATGAACGGAGCACCAACATGTGGAGGGACGACAATGGAACAAGCAAATCTTGTGCATCCCAGCGCATTCTGCTGGAATCCGCACTGTACTGATTATGGTAAAGTCGGTCAAGGTAACGTCCGCCGATTTGGTCGGACGCAAGCCGGAACCCAACGCTATCAGTGTCGCACCTGTAGCGGCACCTTTGTCGAAACGATCGGAACCGTCTTCTATGGTCGGCATCACGAGCAGGCGATGATCTTGGAATGTCTGGCGTTACTGGTCGAACGCAATAGTCTCGCGGCCATTCATCGTGTGAAAGGCATCAAAGAAGAGACGGTCATGGACTGGTTGCGCAACGCGGCCGGCCATGTCGAACGGATCGAAGCGTTGTTGCTCGCCAATTTCCATCTGACGCGTGCCCAACTCGACGCCCTGTGGACCTATGTCGGCCACAAGGGCGAAAAAGGGGGCGCTCAGAACAGGACGAGCGCGGCACCTTCTGGCGCGGCATCACCATAGCGAGTGACTCGCGTCTACGAGTTGGCCGGGCCATCGCCAAGACCGAGGAGCAAGTCGCCGCCGCCTTGATGGCCCAATTGAAGGAGCGTGGGCATCCCGACAGCCCACCTGCCATGGCGACCGATGGCAAGGGCGGTTACCGTGATGCGCTGATTGAAACCTGGGGCCAGGTGCCTGAGTACGGCGGGCATGGCCGCCCACCAACGCGCAAACGCTGGAAGCACGAATAAGCGCTGGGACAAGTTACAACCTGGTCTCACCCCACCTATGGTACTATCGGGCAGCCGCACTGCGGAAGGAGCAGCCCATGCGCCACATCCGCGTGCTGATCTGCCGCGTGGACGATCCTGACGCCGACCA
>WNGA01013953.1_pt1 | contig 17424 bp, 15 predicted proteins | sample 5400061 | NCBI WGS metagenome assembly WNGA01 (sample SAMN13153366, study PRJNA577476) | soil metagenome | isolation source: 100 cm soil or saprolite under grassland replicate 2 | place: USA:California | collected 2016-06-15 | reverse complement strand
CCGTGGCAGGAGTTCGCCAACGGCCACCAGGTCGGCGAGCTCGTGTACGGGAAGGTCACAAAGCTCGTGCCGTTCGGCGCGTTCGTCCAGGTGGGCGACGGCATCGAGGGCCTCGTGCACATCTCCGAGATGGCCGCGCACCACGTCGAGGCGCCCGAGCAGGTCGTCACGCCCGGCGAGGAGCTGTGGGTGAAGATCATCGACATCGACCTCGACCGGCGGCGCATCTCGCTGTCGATCAAGCAGGCGGCCGAGGGCGGCGAGGTCGCGGCCGAGTACCGCGAGCACTTCGGCGAGGACGCCTTCGACGAGAAGGGCCAGTACATCGGCCCAACCGCCGAGGAGACCGCAGCCGCCGCCGAAACCGCGGAAGGGGAGACCGCGTCCACCGAAGGTGACCCCGCCGCCGCACCTGCAGAGGGCGAAGCACCGGCCGAGGCGCCGGCGCAGACGCCTGCCGCCGACGACACGCCGCCGGCCGAGAACTCCTGAGTGCTGCTCGTCGGGCTCACCGGCGGGATCGGAGCCGGCAAGTCCACCGTCGCCAATCTCTTGGCCGATCGGGGTGCGGTCATCGTCGACGCCGACGAGGCCGCCCGCGCGGTGGTCGAGCCGGGTGAGCCGGCGCTGGCGAAGCTCGTCGACCGGTTCGGGCCCGGAATCCTCGACGCCGACGGACGCCTCGACCGTGCCGCGGTGGCGAAGGTCGCCTTTGCCGACGACGAGTCGCGCCGTGACCTCGAGGCGATCACGCATCCTGCGATCAACGAGGAGTTCACGCGCCGCGTGGCCGACGCGCCGAGCGACGCGATCGTCGTGCTCGACGTGCCGCTCCTCGCCGAGTCAGAGCAGGCGAGGAAGCGCCCGTATCAGACCGTGATCGTGGTGGAAGCGCCCCGGGACGTCCGCCTGGCGCGGCTCGAGACCAGGGGAGTGAACCGCGCCGACGCCGAGTCGCGTATGGCCGCCCAGGCCGACGACGAGGAGCGTCGCAAGCTCGCCACCTACGTCGTCGACAATGGCGGCGACGTCGTCGCCCTCGAGCGGCAGATCGACGAGATCTGGTCCGATCTCGAGCGGCGCCATGGCGAGGAGCAGGACCGGGCTTCCTGACCATTCTCGGCAGCGAAATGGTCGTAGAGCGACTTTCTTGCTGTCGAGAACGGCGCCCAGGGCGAACTCCGGGCCAACCGTCGATCGCGTTCTAAGCGGATGGCACGGTCGCGATGCCGCCCCAGAACCGCTCGATCCCTTGGACGACCTCGACGAACCGGTCGAAGTCGACCGGCTTGCTGATGTAGCAGTTGGCATGCAGCAGATAGAGCTCGGCGACGTCCTCGGCGCGGGTCGACGTGGTGAACATGACGACAGGGATGATCCGCAAGTCGAGGTCGGATTTCATCTCGCGGAGGACCTCACGCCCGTCCTTTGCCGGCAGGTTGAGATCGAGCAGGACGATGTCGGGCCGCCGGGCATCGATGTATTCACCTTGCCGGCTCAGGTAACGCATCGCCTCCGCGCCGTCGTGCACGACGGCGAGCCGGGTTGGGAGCCCCGACGCTTCGAGCGCCTCCCGCGTGAAGCGTGCGTCGGCGGGGCTGTCCTCGACCAGGAGAATGTGCACGTCAGGTCCTTAGGTGACTGTGAAGCAGCCGGTGCAGGTGCCGGTGCCGGTGTCCGGGTTGGTGACCGTTACGTTGCGAAGCCCGGTGGCGGCGCCACCGGTGACCGTGATGGTGAGCGTGAGCTGCGTGCTGCTGTTGAAGGTCACGGAGCTCGCCGTGACGCCGGTGCCGGAGAACGTCACGGTCGCCCCGCTCTGGAAGCCGGTGCCCGTGATCGTGTGCGTGCCCGAGGTCCCTCGAGCACGCGAGCTCGCACTGACCGACGTGGGGATGGGCCTGGCGACGACCGTGAAGCAGCCGGTGCAGGTGCCGGTGCCGCCGTCGGGGTTGGTCACGGTGATGTCGCGGGTGCCTGTCGCAGCGTTCTGGTCGAGGCTTCCGTTGACGGTCAGCGTCGTGCTGTTCACGAAGGTCACGGAGTTCACCGTGAAGCCGGTCCCCGAGAGCGAGACGGTCGCGCCGTTGACGAAGCTGGTTCCCGAGAGCGTCGCGTTGCCGGGGCCGCTGCCCTGAGGACCCGAGCTCGGGTTGATCGAGGTCGGGTTCGGCCTGGCATTCACCGTGAAGGCGTTGCTCACGGTTCGAAAGCCGGCGTCGGGGTTCGTCACGGTCACATTGCGGTTGCCGGTCGTGGCCGACGAGCTGACGCTGATGTTCACAGTCAGCGACGTGGCGCTGTTGAAGGTGGTCGAGTTGACCGTGATGCCCGTGCCCGAGAAGGCCACGGTCGGCGCGTTCTGGAAGTTCGAGCCGGTGATCGTGATGCTCTGGTTGGAGGCGCCCTGGCCGCGCGAGTTGGGGCTGAGCGTGAAGTTTCCCGGCCGGGCGTTGACGGTGAAGCAGCCGCTGCACGAGCCGCTCCCGAAGCCAGTGGGGTTGGTGACCGTGACGTTGCGGACACTGGTGGTGGCGCCTGTGGTGAGAGTGATGTTGGCGGTGAGCTGGGTGGCGCTGACGAACGTCGTCGAGTTCACCGTGATGCCACTCCCCGAGAACGTCACCGCCAGGCCCGCCCCGCTGACGAAGTAGTTGCCCGTCACGGTGATGTTCTGACTGGTGGCACCCTGGCCACGGGAGCTCGGGCTGGTCGAGGTCACCGTGGGCGCGGTGACGACGGTGAAGCAGCCCGCGCAGGTACCGGTGCCGGTGTCGGGATTGGTCGCGGTCACGTTGCGGGCGCCGGTCGTCGCCGTGGGGCTGATCGTGACGTTGGCGGTCAGCTGGGTGGAGCTGTTGAACGTCGTCGAGTTGACCGTGATGCCCGTGCCCGAAAAGGTGACCGCCGCGCCGCTCACGAAGTCGGTGCCGGTCACCGCCACGTTCTGGGTAGTGCTGCGATACCCGAAGTCCGGGCTCGTCGAGGTCACGGTTGGTGCTGCGTTCACCGTGAAGCAACCGGAGCACGAGCCGGTGCCCGTGTCGGGGTTGGTCACGGTCACGTTGCGGGCGCCGGTCGTCGCGCCGGCGGAGATCGTCACGTTGGCGGTGAGCTGGGTGGAGCTGTTGAACGTCGTCGAGTTGACCGTGATGCCGGTTCCCGAGAAGGTGGCCGCCGCTCCGTTCTGGAAGTTGGTGCCGACGACGGTCACGTTCCCGGTGAAGCCCTGCGGGCGCGAGCTCGGGCTTGTTGAGCTGACCGTCGGCGCCGCGACAGTGACGGTGGTCTTCGGACTCTCGGCTCCGGACCAGCTGCCCTGCACCGGCGTCACGGAGTACTTCCAGACGCCGTTCGGGACGCTGGTCTCGGTGCAGGTGAGACCGGCGATCACAACGTCGCAGTTGGGGCCGATGACCTGAAGCACGTTCGAGTTGTCGTAGCGCTTGACCTGGTACCCCGCGACGGCTCCGCCGCCGGACAGGGTGGTGGCCGACCACGAGACGGTGACCGACGAGCCGTTGGCCTGGACGGTGGGCTGGTTCCCGGCATTCACGTTCTGTGCTGCGGCGCGGCCGCTACCAGCGGCCGAGGTCAACCAAGACGCGGACGCGACCCCGACGAACGTCGCGGCCAGGGCGATCATGCCGAACACGACGACGCGCCGCATCGCACGCCGGGGCTTCGCTCCCGTGACATCTGGCGCCTCGGGGCTCCGCCAGTGAATCACGGAGACCGAGTCATGCTTGCGTCTCATGACGCTGTCCGTCGTCGACGACGGGCGGCGCCCCGAGCGAGAACGCCGAGCGCGACGAGCGCAAGGGCGACCGCGAGCACCTTTGCGATGTCAGTACCCGTGAACGCCAAGCTGCCAGACCCGGTTTGGATCGGCCCGTTGGGAGATGTGGGCTCGAATCCGGTGTCGACAGCGGTGGCCGCGAACACGAGCGGGAAGGTCACGCTCTCGCATGCGTCGGGCGCACTGTGATCCATCCGCACCCTCACGGGGACTGTCCCGGTGGCGCCCGGCGCAACGTCGACGGTCGTGGTGGAAGTGTCGACTTCGAGCATTGACGCCAGACAGCCGGGGCTTGCGTTGCCGACGCTTGCGCCCAGCGACGTCACCCGGATCGTGAATGGCAGCGGGTTCGTGACTCGAGCGTCGAGCGTCTTCATCGCACCGGGATAGAGGCCGTCGACCTCGCCGGTGACCTCGATGTCTCCCGCGGCGGGGACTGAAGCGCCCGCCGGCCCTATGAGCAGCAGCATGATGACACCAACGAGTCCGACGCCGACACGCGTTCGCACGTCAACTCACTCCATTGATCGCGGCGACCGGATCGTGCCGCGGCCGGAGACCGGCCGCGGCACGATGACAGATCAGGTCGAGACACCGCTCAGGGTCAGGACGATGTTGAACGTGACGTCCTGGCAGGCATTTGGTGCGCTGCCGCTCATGGTCACGATGTTGAGGATCGACTGCTGAGCCGACGTGCTGTTGCCGGCGGCGGTCACGGCCGGAGCGACGCTCCCACTGGCAGAGGCGGTGACGTTCGCGGCCGGGCAGTTGGCCTCGTCCGACGAGGTCACGGCACCTGACGTGAAGGAAGTGAAGCTGACTCCGTACGGGTTCGTGTTCGTGAGGGTGAAGTACACATCGCCCTGCGTGAACCCGGGATAGAGGTCGGCGGTGCCCGTGCTGGCGTTAATGGTCACGGTCGCCGGCGAGCCAAGCGCCTTCGCGTTGCCGCTTCCGCTCCCTGATACGGTCCACACCCCAACCGCGGCGGTCAGCGCGGCCAGAACGACCACGGCGAGCGCTGCGGCGACGAGCAGCTTGATCTTCGGCTTTCGCATCTTCTCTCCTTGTCGGGTGCCACCCCGACAGGCGGCGCCGCCCTATGTGTCCGAGGGCTTCCCCCAGACGTACCACTGACGGTGCACGACTTCCGGACTGCCTGCTAGACGCAGAAGGCCACATCTGTGCTGGGCAATAGGTCTCGTGCCTTGTAGCGCGAATGTGTCCCGCGTTCGGGACGGCGAAGCATGAATCGGACAATCCCTTCCCTCAGGCGCGGCGTTGTCTTAGGCTTCCCGCCGGTGTGAAGGTTCTGCTCGTTGACGATCATCGGATGTTCACCGAGCTACTCGTCCAAGTGCTCGGGGGGCATCGCGACATCGTCGTGTCGGGTGTCGCCCCGACCGCGGCCGAGGCCCTGGCAGCAGCGCGCGACGATCCCCCCGACGTCGTCGTGCTCGATTACCGCCTCCCGGATCGCAACGGCGCGGAGCTCGCGGCCGAACTGCACCGCGAGCATCCCAGCGTCCACTTGGTCATGCTCACCGGCTTCCAGGACGACGCCACCCTGCGGGAGGCGGTGGACGCTGGCTGTTCGGGCTTCGTCACCAAGGACCGCGCGACCGACGAGCTCGTCCAGAGCGTGCGCAGCGTGCACGCGGGCGGCGCCGCGATCTCACCGGCCCTGCTCGCCCGCCTTCTGCCGGGCATGCGGGAGGGCGCCGCGGACGGCACGACGAGCCTGACCGCACGCGAGCTCGAGGTCCTCCAGCTCCTGGCCGACGGCGTGTCGAATCAGTCGATCGCAGAACGGCTCTTCATCAGCAACCACACGGTGAGGAACCACGTGCAGCGGGTTCTCACCAAGCTCGGCGTGCACTCGAAGCTCGAGGCCGTCGCCGCGGCCACGCGCATCGGCCTCGTCAGGCCGGCGGAGCCGTCACCGGGATCGGGAGCGTGAACGAGAAGACGCTTCCACCGTCCGGCCCGGGCTCGACCCAGATGCGGCCACCGTGCCGCTCGACGATCCGATGGCAGATCGCCAGGCCCATCCCGGTGCCCTCGTACCGCTCGCGCGGGTGGAGGCGCTCGAAGACGTCGAAGATCCGTGTGGCCTTCGACGGATCGACTCCGATCCCGTTGTCGGCCACCGAGAACGTCCAGGCATCATCCGACTGCGCCGCGGAAATCTGGATCCGTGGCGCGTCTCCGTTTCGAAACTTGATGGCGTTCGAGATCAGGTTCTGGAACAACCGCTCGAACTGCGACCGGTCCACCTCGACCCGTGGCAGGGCGTGCACAGAGATCTCGGCTCCGGCGTCGTGGATCGCCTGGGCGAGTGACCAGTTGACCTCCTCGACGAGCTCGCCCGCGTCGACCATCTCCGGGCGCAGTTCGGCGTGGCTCATACGCGAATAAACCAAGAGATCGTCGATGAGCTCTCGCATCCGCGCCGCCGACTCGAGGATGAAGCCAACGAGCTCCTGGGCGTCCGCGTCCAGCCGGTCACCGTAACGGCGCTGCAAGAGCTGCGCGAAACCGGAAAGCGTGCGAAGCGGCTCCTGCAGATCGTGGGAGGCGACCGAGGCGAACTGCGCCAGATCCGCGTTCGAACGGGCAAGCTCCTGCGTCATTGATTGCAGACGGCGCTCCATCTCCATCCGCTCGGTCACATCACGGCAATTCAGCAAGAACCCTTGCACGTTGGGGTCCTCGAGAAGGTTGGAGACGACGACCTCGAGCTCATGCCACGATCCCTCGGAATCACGCACCCGAACGACCGTCGGGTCGTCGAAGCCGCCTTCCCCCGCGAGTAGCTCGCCGAACCGCTCCTGCATCTTTGAGAGGTCGTCGGGATGCACGAGATCCGTACCGTCGACGTCAGCCGCCGAGTCGCCGCTGGGGTGGCCGAGCAGGTCGGTGCCGGCTGCGCTCGCCCAACGCACGTTCCCGTCCGCATCGACGATCACGATGATGTCGGACGAGTGGGCAAGCATCGCTCGAAGCCGCGCTTCGTCAACGTGCCGCTCGGTGATCTCGCGTACCGTGACGACGAATCCACCGACGACGGGATCGTCGAGAAGGCCATAGCTCGACAACTCGACCCAACGCCACGAGCCGTCACCGTGTCGGACCCGCAGCACCTTGCGGGGCAGAGGCCCAGGCTCGGCTGCGACCGAGCGGCCCAGCGCTCCGACCGCGTCGTCCGCATCGTCGGGATGCACGAGATCCAGCGCGTTCTGCCCGACGTGCTCTTGAGGATCACGCCCCAACAGCCACTTGGCTGCCGCGCTCGCAAACTGGATCGTCCCGTCTGCAGCCAGGACCATGACCACGTCGTTCGTGTGGTCCAGAACGGCGCGAAGAAACGCTTCCTCTTTGGCGTCTCCCGGACCGCCGGCGGTCCGTGCATCACTGCCCATCACTCCGCCTACTGGCCGTCGACCAGCCGTCGCCAGATGTTGTCGGTCGCCGGCGCGAGTCGCACGCTCAGGCGCGTCGTGTCTTCGAGCTTGAGATGGACGCTTCCCTGACGGGACCCGGTGACGTGAAGCCCACGCGTGTCGGCGACGCGCCAGCCCGCCGGCACGTCGATCTTGACGGTGACGTCGTCGGGAGTGATGGCGGGCTGGCGGACGAGGTCGAGCGTGTACCAGCCGTGTCGATCGAGGTGCACGGTCCCGGAGAGGTCGACGGCCAGCGTGCGGGAGCTCTGGGACGGCACGGAGAAGAACCCCGCGTACACGTTCCGTTGGAGCTCGATCATCGATTCGAGCGGCAGGGGTGTTCCGTCGAACGTCGCGGCGGTCAAGCCCATCGGCGTGTAGACCGAGAGGAAGGTGCGGTTCTCACCGGCGGCGAAACGCGAGTCGTGCGGGCCGATCACGTACACGGGGAGGCCGGTCGCGGGGGCGGTGTTATCGAGCTTCACGTCCACCCGGCCGGTCAAGCGCGCCACCCGGTCGCCGGCGCCGGGGTCAAGGTGGATGGCGTAGGTGAGGTTGCGTCGGAGGTAATAGTCGATCTTGTTCGCGCCCGCGTTCTGGGTGGTCACCAGCAGTGAGTCGCTGTGAATTGCCGGAACGCTCCCGGCGACGTTGAGCTTGCGGGCGAGTGTCTCCTCCTTCGGGTTCGTGAAGGCGAGGATCAGGTGGCCCTTACGGGCTGCACGTCCGAGCACTCTCGCGATCTTCGTCGGATTGCCGAGCCGCGTGTGCGTGGCGCGGTCCACGACGTCATGGGCGACGTCGCGGAGAAAGTTCTCGCGCTCGGTTTCCGAGCCAAAATGAGAGTAGGCGTCGCTCAGGGTGACGCGCGTGACGTTCTGGGCGGTGAGTGGCTCCGGCCAGCCCGGGACGCTCACCGGGCCGGTCAGCTTCAGCAGCGCGGCGAGGCCGTCCGAGTCCACGGAGAGCGTCCCGTCCACCTGCTCGCCGGTGGCTTGTTGGTACTGGTCGGCCATGACCTGCGCCACGGTGGGGAAGTTGGGCGACATGTTGATGTTCTGCCAGGTCTGCGCCGGGCTGAACCTCTGGTAGCGGTCGAGGTAGTCCGCCGGGGCGTTCAATACCCGGTTGCTGCCCGGTAGCGGGTTGAGCACGCTAATGCGCTCGAAGTTGTCGAGGGTGACCTTTCCGCCGTCTCCATTCAGAATGCCCCAGCTGCCGATGAAGCCGCCGGTGGCACGCGCCTCGGCGTTGTTCTGCACCGCGAGGAAGTATCGCCGGGGTCCGTCGCCGCCGAAGATGGCGGGCGCCACGCGCGCAGCCGCGACTGCGTTGTTGGCTTCACGGGACGCCGATGTCAGCTCGCGGTCGACCTTCCCGAGCGGCGTGCTCACGGGGGACACCAGGTACGTGTCGTCAATCTCGTCCAGCTGCCGGACGGCCCGGTCGAGCTCACGCGCGCCGCGTTCGAGGTCGGGTGTGACGCGGCGGACCTCGTCGAGGGGCACGGTGCCGTCGACGACCTGGAGACGGTCGGGATCTACGGCCGCCGACGTCTGCTCCCCAGTGCGCGAAAGATCGAGCCCGATGCTCGCGAGATCGCGCGCTGCCTGCACGTTCGATCCGAGTATCGGCAACGCGAGGCTGGGCAAGAGGAGGGGGCTGTCGAGCGACCCGCTCGCATCCTCGAATGCCTTGGCCGCGGCTGCGAATTGGACTCGCGCAGTCTTGGCGTCGCCGGCTCGTGCTGAGTGGATTGCCCGTCGCACCAGGGTGCGGGCATTGTCGACCGAATTCCTCGCCCGCACCGCGGCGATTCCCGCAGGGACGGCCGCCAGCACGGCCAGGGTCAACAGGCAGAGCACCAGCAGTTTCACACGGGCACTGAAACCGGGGACCGGCTCCCCGTAGACATCCTTCATAACGGCTGCAATCGCGAGTCCAGCCACGATCGTCGCCCCCGCGACCAGTCCCCACAGTGGTGCTACGACCCCACGACCCACGAAGACGGCGACGCCCGCGAGCACGAGCTGAGCGGCGATGAGCACGGCGAGCGCCACCCCGCGCCCCAAGCTCAGCAACGTCAGGCGATGCACGAGGTGGTCGCGCCGGCCGGGACCGATGCGCTTGCGGCGGCGGAGCTGACCCAGCGGCACGAGCGAGATCTCGAGCAAGGGGAGCGCGAGCAGCAGCATTGGCACCGCGAGGCTTCCGGGCGCGCCGATTGCAGGCTGCACGTCGATCGCGAGCGCGGCTGCCAGAAACCCGAGAAACAGCGCGCCGTCTTCGTTCAGGTACACCGAGGCCGGTGGGAGGTTGTAGGCGAGGAAGCCCACACACGCCCCCCCGGTCGCGACGGCAAGCGTGGCGAGCGCGTCTTGCTCGCCGAACGCGCCGAGCGCGAACACGCCGACCAGGATCGCGACGCTGATCGCGGGAGCGAGACCTTCCGTGGCGTCGAGCCATCGCAGCGCGTTGGCGACGACGACCAGGATAACGACGGTCCCCATCACATCGAGAGCGGCGACACCACTCCATTCGAGGCGCACACCGGAGGCAACCGCGGCAACTGAGGCGGCACTGACCGCCGCAAGCCGGGCACCGCGGGGCGGCGCGCGGTCCACGAACGCCACGCCGAAGAGCGCGAGCGCGAGGGTTGCTGCTGCGATGACCGCGATGCGGCCGGGGAGGTCGGGGAGGAATAGCCACCCGAGCGCGGCTGCGGCCGCGAGCACGACCGCACCGCGCCGGCGTACTCTTGTCTTGCCGCGCCGGGAGATGGCTCGGAGCTGCGCGGCACCAACCAGCGCGACGATCGCGGCGATCGCGAAGGCGAGTGCCCAGCGCGCAGGCACTAGTGAGCGCTCATCTCAGGGCCTCGTCGGTGCTCGACTGTCGCGGCCCACCCCCCTCGATCCACGGCGCAGATCTTCGCATGTGAGCACGGCGTAGGGCCTTCACCGGCCCGCTCAGCCCTTGTCGGCGTGCGCCCAGGCGAGGTCGACGAATCGGCCGAGCAGGTCATCGAGCTCATCGGCGGTCAGGCGGTAGGCGTCGTCCGTGCGCCCGTAGGGGTCGGCGATGTCGTCGCCGGGCCCGGCGAGGAACTCGTGTGTGGTGCGGCCGAGGTGGACGCGACCCAGCCAAGCCTCGAGCGTCTCGGCGGTCCGGGGCCCGACGGCTTCACTCCGCTGGACGAGCTCCTTGGCTGTGAATGCGTGAGGCCACGCTTCCGGCGAAAGCAGAACCGCTTCCTCGACGTGGCGACGTTCCATGCCGACGACGAGCGTGGTCCCGTGTACGAGGTCGGCGTCGAGCCGTCGGCTTGTGTGGTCGCTGATGTCGATGCCCCGACGCTTCAGCGCGCGGACGGCGCCGTCGCTGACGCCCCGGTCTGAATCGAGTAATCCGGCGGTTCGTATGTCTGCATCGACGCCGAGTCGTTCGAGGCGGGTCCGGAGCAGCCCCGAGGCCATGGGCGACCGGCAGATGTTGGCCGTGCAGATGAGCAGGATTCGCGGGGGCGCGGCCCCGCTGTCCAGGCCCGTCAGCCGGCGGCCTGGTCGGTGGAGGGCAGCCTGCGCTCGCTCGGCGCGCGCAGGGCAGCGCGCACTTCCCGCCCAATGACGCGCGGGAGCTCGTCGAGGCGGCGGACGAGCTCAGACGACCCGCGGTCGCGACCATGATCGAGGAGCACATGCTCGAGCGTGTCGAGGCGCGCAGCGATGCTTTGTAGCGCCTCCAACAGCTCGCCTTGACCGTTCTGCGGCTCGTGTGGCGGTGCGGGTGTCCACGCGATCTGCTCCGACGCCTCACGCCGGGAAGCACGAGCAGGCCGCACCAGCTCCACGTCTACTGGTCCGCGTGCCCACACATCGGGGCACCCGCGGAATCGCCCGTCGCACGTCGTGGCGCACACGGCGCAGTGACAAGCGTTTTCGCCAGCCGCCATCGGATGATCGCACGGCGCGATCTCAACGCCGAACTCGGAGCACCAGCCCACAGGATCGACAAGCTACGTGATCAAAGCGCCGGGTAAGGGACGCCCGGCGAACGGCGCAGCCCGGCTCACGAGCTGTTGCTGTGGCGTGCTCGAACAGTAGCCCTGCGCTTTGCTCCAACAAGGAGCGTGGCGCCCGCAGCGAGCGCGGCGAGGCCAATCCATACCAAGGGTGCCGTGTCCGATGAGCCAGTGAACGCCAGGGCACCGGCTCCACCCGCCGCGCCGGCCCCACCCGCTGCGCCGGCGCCTACGACCGTGAGCGACGCGCTCAAGGTGAGCGTCCCACCCGCGGCTGCTGGGCCGGTGGAGGTGATCGTGTGGCTACCGGCAGTGGCGTTCGCGGGAATCGTGACTGGGGTCGAGAAGTGCCCCTCGGCGTCGGCCGTGACCGTAGCGAGAGTGACGGGATCCGACGTGAAGGTCAGCGTGACAGCCGAGCCGGGTGCGTACCCGGCGGGGCAGTTCACGGTGCTGGCGGTGATCGTTTGGCCAGGAGAGACCGAGGTGCTGCTGAGCGCCAGGCTGCAACCGCCCGCCGGCGGGTACGCCTGAGCGCCTGCACCGCTGGCACCGCCCATCACGAGCGCAGCGCCCGCGAGGATGCCCCCGACCACAATTCTGCTCACGATCCGCATGGGCCACCCCCGGCCAAAAACGTGCGTTCGGATGAGGTTCGCGCGTCTGCGCCGCCAAGTCCAGCATGCTGCCGGAAGTTCATCGTGGATACCGACGCCTGACCAAATGCGGACATTTCGGTACCCGGCAGGCCAAAGGGAACGGCCGCTCGCCACCCGGGCTCTCAGAGATGCTCGACCTGATCTCCGTGCACTCGGTGGCGCGTGTCGAGGACGAAGCGGGCGTGGCTGCCCACCAGGTCGAAGTCGAAGGCGTCGTGGTCGGTGAGCACGACCACCGCGTCGGCGGCCGCGACCTCCTCGAGTGTCGGCTTATTGCGTACGAGTCGAGGATCCACGAATCTCTCGTCGATATAGGGGTCTGCGACGTGCACCTCGGCGCCGAGCGCCAGGAGCTGCTCGGCGACGCGCACGGCCGGCGACTGGCGGGCGTCGCCGACGTTGCGCTTGAAGGAAAGGCCGAGGAGCAGGATTCGGCTGCCGCGGACCGCAAGCCGCCGGTGATTCAGCCCGACCATCAGGCGTCGCACCACGTACTCGGGCATCGCCGCGTTGACGTCGTTGGCCAGCTCGACGAAACGGAAGCTCGAGCCGAGCCGGCGGCGCACTGCCCATGACAGGTAGCTCGGGTCGACCGGCAGGCAATGCCCGCCGACGCCCGGACCCGGCTGGAATGCCATGAACCCGAAGGGCTTCGTGGTCGCGGCGTCGATCGCCTCCCGCAGGTCGATGCCCAAGTCGTACGCGAACATCGCCAGTTCGTTGACCAGAGCGATGTTTACGTGTCGGAAGGTGTTCTCGAGCAGCTTTACGAGTTCGGCCTCGCGCGTTCCCGCGACTGGGACCGTCTGCTCGACGAGCGCGTCGTAGAACGATCGCACGGCGACAAGCGACTCGTTGTCGATGCCGGAGACCACCTTCGGTGTGTTGACAAGGTTCCAGGTCTTGTTCCCGGGGTCGATGCGCTCAGGGCTGTAACCGACGTGAAAGTCCGGGCCGGCGGAGAGGCCGCTGCCCTCCTCGAGGATGGGGATGAGCAGCTCCTCGGTAGTTCCCGGGTACGTAGTCGACTCGAGCACGACTGTGGCGCCGCTCGTGACGTACGGCGCAACCGCCCGCCCGGCCGCCTCGATGTGTGACAGGTCCGGGGCACCATCGGCGAGCGGGGTCGGCACCGTAATGACTGCGACATCGAAGCCGAGCAGGTCCTTTGCCGAGCTTGTTGCTTTGTATTGACCGCCAGAGAACGCAGCGGCGAGTTGGTTCCCGGTGACGTCCTCGATCTGCGGCTCTCCAGCCGCGAGGCGCTTCACGCGCTCGTGGTCAACGTCGAAGCCGATGACGGTGTGACCGACCTCCACCGCGCGCATCGCGAGCGGTAGCCCGACGTAGCCTTGACCGACGATGACGACGCGAGAGTTTGCGCGTCCAGGAGCCTTCACGGGGATGTGATCTTGGCACAGGTAGCCGGGCAGGGTAAAAGCATCCAGACCAGATTTCGTGTAAGCGCACCCCATCGAGGCCCGCTGCTCCGTGCGCCGTGGCGAGGACACTCATCGTGACGGCCATGGTCTGGTACCGGGCAGCTCGCCGTCTTTACCTGCTTGGGGTGCCGGTCCTACCGCGGCTGATATACCTTCTTACTCGGCTCCTATTCGCATGCTCCGTTCCCTTCACTGCCGAGATCGGCGCGAACACACGGCTCGGCTATGGCGGGTTAGGTGTCGTGATTCACGCGGACACCGTGATAGGCGAGGGCTGCCTCGTTTCCCATCACGTAACAATCGGCGGATTGGCCCATCGATTGAACCGACCTCGTCTGGGGGACCGCGTGTACGTCGGGACAGCGGCGGTGATTCTCGGAAGTGTGACTATCGGCGACGGCGCCGTCATAGGAGCGAATGCCGTGGTTCTCGATAGCGTCCCCGCGGGAGGCCTAGCTGTCGGCGTACCCGCACAGGTTGTCAAGACGGGTGTGCAGAGTAAGGACTACCTGTAGGCATTCGTGACAGCTCACCGGAGGTGGCTACTTCGAGTTGTGGGTACTCCGCAGCTGCCGGTAGCCCTCCAGCCCGACCGTCGGCTCGAAGCCGAGTCGGGGGAGCTCGCGAGCAGCCACGGTTTGACCGAGCGCCAGCAACTCGACTCGACGGGCGATGGCCTCGGCCCGGGGGACCCTTCTCCCTGCGATCCGTAATGCGCCAAGGCCGGCACGCGTTGCAGCTCGCGGGATTTGGATGAATCGTCGGGCACCGAGCGCAGTGAGCAACTGACGAGCGGTCATACCCTCTGAAGGGTGGAGCGCGACAGCGGGGACCGCCTCACTGGCCGAGAGGCACATCACCGCCTCACCCACGTTGCGGATGTGCGCTGTCGGCAGCGGCGCATCATCCGGACCGAGCAGTGGAACGACAGGCAGCGACGCGACCCGCGCGAGCGTTCTGGTCAGCTCACGATCGGGCCCGTGCACCGAGGTCGGTCGATAGATCGTCACCTCTGAGGGTCTGGCAACGTCCTGACCAGTCAACACCTGCTCGCCGAGCATCTTCGAATGCGCGTACGGCGTGGCCGGCGCATAGAAGAGAGTCTCATCAAGTGGATTGCGGCGCCCCTGTACGGCTGCCGTGCTGACCTGGACGAAGCGTCCGACTCCAGCCTCAACGGCCATGCGTGCCAGAACGGCCACCATCGCCGCGTTGGCGCCGACGAGGGCGGCGGTGTCGGCGCTCGCAGGAGCGGCAAGCCCTGCCGCGTTGACCACGACGTCGCTGCCACCGACCCGATTGCGAAGGAACGCGACAGCGTCACGGTTCTCGCGCAGCCAGTTGTCTCTTTCCAGCGTGGGGCTTGTCGAGTCGCTGCGAATTCGAGGTGCCGGCACCGACTCGACGTTCCAACCACGTGTCAGCGCGGCGTCAACCACAGCTCTACCGACGAAACCTGTTCCGCCCACCACCGCGATGCGCATGGCTACAGCGGGCTCGATGTTGTCCGAACGAAGAGAGCTGGCGAACTCGTGTAGAGCGCCAAGAGCCCAACGATCGCGATGTCTGCTCCAAGATGGGCCGTGAGGCCCCCCGTCGCCGCAAGCAGGCCAAACCCGCCACACGCAGAGGTCAGCAAGGCGACGTAGAGAGTCGTGGCTGTATGAGACCAGCCTCCCTGGACGATCTGTTGGTAGATGTGCCTCCGATGTGGGGTCAAGACACCCTCCCCGGCGGAGACCCGGCGCACGAGGGTAAGCCCGGTGTCGTACAGGAAGATGGCTATGGGAGCGAGCACAGCATCGAGCGGTATCGAGACCGTGACGGCCGCGATCGCCAGCGCCGCGATCCACGCACCCAACGCATAACTGCCAACGTCTCCGAGGAATACGCGTGCACGCGGAAAGTTGTAAGGAATGAAGCCGATCGATACAGCAACGAGGACGAGACCCGCTCCCAAGAGTGCGTCTTCATTGTTCAAGAACCCGAGCATCGCGTAAACCGCGCCAGCAACGATTGCCTGGGTCGCGGCTATCCCGTTTATCCCGTCCATGAAGTTGAAGGCGTTGACGTATGACGCGAGGAATGCGATCGCGGCAATCGCGCACACGACGCGCCAGACCGTCGCGCCGTTCATCTCGCTGATCAGCAAGGGCGCAGCCCCGAGTGCGACAGCCGCTTGGAGGATGAGACGCGGGACCGGCGCGATGCGCCAGAGGTCGTCGCCTAGACCGATAAGAGCGAATCCCGCTATTGCGACGATGACTCCCACACGAAGTTGAGTTGGGATATCGGGCACTACCCACAAAGCCGCAATGCCCACGAACGCGGGCACGATTCCACCGCCGCGGGGTACGGCCGCAGAATGCAACGACCGTTCATTCGGACGGTCGAGTACATCCCGGCGGGAGAGTGCCGCGATGCAGATCGGCATGAGCACCAAGCAGATGCCAGAGAGTCCGACCGCTGCAAGAAGGATCACCGCTCAGCTCCGCTCCTGTGCTCCTCCGCGATGAGAGAGCTCTAGGCACGATTCTCCTATCTTCGCAGCGTTGACGCGATCTGACCGGTGTCGACCGGGTGCGATCGACGAGTATGAACCTGGACGGCACGGATACTTCAGGGAGCAGAGTCATGCCCGATGGAAGCGCGGGGCGTCGTGCCGCCCGTGACCTCGTGGCCTTGGGATGGTCTGCCCCGCTCCGCGCGGCATATGAGGTGTCAAAGCGTCTTGGTGGTCACCGCGCTGTCTTCGGTTTTCTGGCTCGGAAGGGCGTGGGAGATCATGTTCGCCAGTCGCCCCTGCGGTGGGCGCACGGCGTGCCTGCCGCCGCGGTTGACCGGGTCACTCACGATGCCGCGGAGATCCTCGCCGGCAAGATCCGCCTGTTTGGGAAGGAGCGGCTGCTCGGATCGCCGCCGGACTGGCACTCGACGATCGTCGCGCCTGGCGAGTGGGTGAACCTGCCGTGGTGGAAGCTCGATCTCGGTGGCGACCGCTCTGAAGCGGACGTGAAATGGGTTTGGGAACTCGGCCGTTCTCGCCATCTGGCTGTGTTGGCGCGCGCATCCCGCTTCACCGAGCGCCCCGAGTACCAGCACGCACTCGAAGCGCACCTGCGTTCATGGCTCTCGCAGAACCCGCCCGAGAAGGGCGTGCACTGGTACTCGAACCTCGAGGTGGCACTGCGCTGTCTCGTCTTCTCCGAAGTGCTGGACCGAGCGGAGCCGAGACTCGGGTCAGACATCACTTTGGGTCTGAGTGACGCGCTGTGGCGAAGCGGCCGCCATCTGACCGCAGATCTCCCGTACACGCTGAGCACGATGCGCAACAACCACTTGCTAGGCGACGGCCTCGGCATGGAGGTCGTGGGCCAGTCGTTTCCTCTCGAGGGAACGGCAAGACGCTGGGCGCGAGTCGGAAGGTGGCTGTTCGAAAGGCAAGCAGCTCGGCATTTTCGCCCCGACGGGTCGATGATCGAGGACTCGCTCTCCTATCACCGGTTTGTCCTGGAGATGTTGGTCGTCCGGCACCTGCTCGGTGGTCCGGTCGACTCGGCGCCGATCGAACCCTCGGCGCAGATGCTTGCGCGTATGGGTGTCCTCGATGGCGCGGTGCCGCAGTACGGCGATTGGGACGAGGGCAGGGTTCTGGTCTCCACGCAGGATCCTCACGATCTCTCCGGGTCGGTCCGGGCCGCCCTTGCCGCGGCGGGGTCTGGCGCGCCCTCCGAATGGCGAGAGCTCCACGACGAGTGCGCTTGGTACACGGAAGAAGGTGAGCCGGCGGACCCGCAACCCGCCGAGATCAACGGTCGGGACGTCGGCGGCGGCATTGCGCGCGCCGCGAGGGGCGTGTTCACCGTCTGGCTCAAGGCCGGGAGCGGTCCATCCCATGGCCACGCCGATCTCTGTTCGACAGCGGTGCTCGTTGACGGTGAATGGATCATCGGCGATCCGGGCACCGGCGCCTACAACGGGCCGATCGATCAGCGAAACTACTTTCGAGCGTCGATCGCTCATAGCGTCATCCGTCCGATGGGGCGCGACCAACTGG
>WNGA01017344.1_pt1 | contig 17426 bp, 18 predicted proteins | sample 5400061 | NCBI WGS metagenome assembly WNGA01 (sample SAMN13153366, study PRJNA577476) | soil metagenome | isolation source: 100 cm soil or saprolite under grassland replicate 2 | place: USA:California | collected 2016-06-15 | reverse complement strand
CGCACTCGACTGGGGTCGAGTCGAGCAGCACGATCTCGTCGCGCCAGCCGGGCGAGTCCCCAGCGAACACGCCACAGAGCCACTCGATCGTCTCCGCCAGCCGGCGGCGACGCTTGAGATAGCCCGGCTGCTGGGGCAGCTGCGGAAACAGGTGACAAAGCCGCTTGCCGGCGACGGCCAGGAACTCTCGGTCAGAGCTGATGTCCATCACTTGCTGGGCGACGCACAGCGCGACGACCTCCGCGTCGGTCACCCTGCGACGGTCGTTCTTCGTGCTCTCGGGCAGGAGATCGTCGGCGGTGCAGAACACCGCAATGAGCAACAGGTCGAGGTCGGCGAGCATCGTGGCCCCCTCCGGGTCGACGGCGCGACAAGGCACCGCCGACTTCGACCTGTGCTCGCTAAACCCCTCCCACAGCCCCACCAGCCGTGGAATCAATCATCTAGGCGCAGGAAAGAGCCCGGACTTGCTCACTTCTTGGCCTCGGTCGCGTTCAATAAGACAGGTTGCGGATGCGGAAGAAGTTCCCGGCGGTCCTCCGGGCGGCCCGTACTGGCGAGGAATGGGCGTGGAGCGCCCTCTACGCCGAGCTCGCGCCAGCGCTGCTGGGCTACCTGCGCGCGCGGCGGGCGGACCAGCCGGAGGACGTGCTCGGCGAGGTGATGCTCCAGATCGTGCGCGACCTCCCGAGCTTCGACGGCGGCAAGCCCGAGTTCCGCGCCTGGGCCTTCACGATCGCCCATCACCGGCTCCTCGACGAGCGGCGGCGCAGCGCTCGCCGGCCGGCGGAGGCGATGCCCGCTCTGGAGATCGAGCGCCTCGGGCCGCTCGGCGACACCGAGGAGGACGCCCTCCGAGCCCTGAGCGCCGAGCGCGTCGCGCGCCTCCTGGCGCATCTCTCCCCCGATCAGCAGAACGTGATCCTCCTGCGGGTGCTGGGTGAGCTGACCAGCGAGCAGGTGGCGCAGGTCATCGGGAAGACGCCGGGCGCCGTCAAGGCGCTTCAGCGGAGGGGCCTCGAGGCGATCAAGCGCGAGCTCGAGAGGAAGCGCGTAACCATTTGAGCGCCCGCGGCGCTTACGAAGATGACATGGGTTCTAAACGCACTCCCGGCGGCGACAAGGTCGCCGCCTTCCTCGCTGACATGCGCGCGGCGTACGTGAGTGATCCCGAGGAGGCCGTGGCCTCCCGGCACCTCGCCGCGATCGCACGCGAAGCCGAACTGGTCCAAACCCGGCGCGCGCCGAAACCAGCTGCCTGGAGGAGGATCATGAATCGCAATCGCTTCCTGCGTCCCGTCGCCACGCTCGGCGCCGCGACGCTTGCCGCGCTCCTGGGAGTCGCGGGGCTTGCAGTCGCCGGGGTCAATCTGCCGGACCCGGCGACGGAGGCTTTCGAGCACGTCGGCATCAGCCTGCCGAACCAGGCCGGCGGCGGACAGAGCGGCGAGCACGCACGGTCCGATGAGGTGCACTCCGTGCTCGAGGCGACGCCGCCCTCCGAGCGTGGCTGCGCCTTCGGGCACGCCGTCGCGGAGGCCGCGAAGGGATCGGCGCTGCCGGAGCAGGCACAGGGCGCCTGCGATAAGGGCGATCATGCACACGGCAAGGCCGCTGCCCACGCGAACTCGAACTCGAGCCACAGCCAGTTCGGGCGGGACACCGCGGACAGGGCAAAGGGCCTCGGCGACGCCACCGTCGACCAGCGCAAGAGCTTCGGGCAGGACACCTCTGACCAGGCTCAGCAGCTCGGGAGCGGGAACGACGGAGCGCCCGCAGCGGAGCAGCAGCCGGACACCGTCGGTGCGCCCGAGGGCACGCCGGACGGCCAGCCCGACGCGGCTCCGGTTCCCGACGGCACCCCGACGGGCCCGCCCGACGGCACGCCCGGCGGTCGTCCGTAGAGCGCCGCGACTAGACCGGTGGGGAAACATCGAGCCGCGCCCCCGGGCGCGGCTCGACTGTGTGCGGCGCCGCAAGGCGCGTGCGGCGTTGCGACCCGACGTCCGTAGCCGCACTACTCTCGACCCATGGACTCGCGGCGTGTCGCGAACTTGCGCATCGCCATCTACGTCGCGCTCGTCCTGGTCCTGATCGGCGTTCTCGCGATCACCGGCAACATCCCGAGCTCGAGCGAGGCGCGCGACTTCGGCGACGACCTCGGTCCGCTGGCCCCCATCCTCTACGTCCCGCTCTTCGTACTCGCCAACTTCGCGATCGCCTGGGTCATCCTCGCCGGCGCGGCCGGTCTCCTGTTCGGCACCGCCGCCGGCACGCCGCTCGCGCTCGCGGGCGTCACGCTCGCCGCGCTCACCCAGATGGCCGTCGCGCGCCGGCTCGCCGGCGAGCACCGCGGCCGCCTCCTTCCGCAGCGCACGCGGCGTATCGAGAACTTCCTCACGGAGAACGGCGCCGTCGCGGTCATGGAGTCGCGCATCGTGCCGCTGCTCCCCTACGGCGTCGTCAACTACAGCGCCGGGCTCACGCACCTCTCCTACCGCGACATGGCCGTCGGCACCGTGATCGGCGCCGCGCCGAAGGTGTTCGCCTACACCGCCCTCGGCGGCAGCCTCGACGACCTCGCCTCGCCCGAGGCGATCACCGCCGTGGTGCTGCTGGTGATCCTTGGGCTCGCGGGCGCGCTGTTCGTGTGGCGGCGCCTAGGCGGGAGCCCGCTGCGGCGTGGAGGACAAGGAACGCCCCCAGAACCATCACCGCATCGCCCACGCTGAACACGTTGGCGCCCGGCCAGCCGGCGGGGATGGCGAAGACGTCGCCGAGGAAGCCGACGTGGGCGTTCTCGACGAGGTCCGAGTTCGCGAACGAGCCCGTCTTCACGTCCAGGCCGGCCGCGGAGAGCGCGCCGCGCGCCTTCAGGGCCCCGCCCACGGCGACCACCCACATGAAGCGCAGATCCAGGTTCCGCAGGATGCACACGCCGGCGAGCGCGTAGGTCGCCAGGTGCGCCATACGGTGGAGCGTCTCGTCGCCCTCCGGAGCAACGGTGACGAGCACCACCTGGATGGCGAAGGCGAGAACGACAAGCCACACCCAGCGCAGCCGGAGCTCCTCGAGACTGCTCAGCCTTCCTCCCGCCAGTGGGACGGTGACAAGCAGCAGGAGGAAGGCGAGCGCGAGGGTCATTCGGAGGGGTCGGGGCGGTTACCCACTTCCTCGTCATCCACGGCGCGGCGCTTTCGGGCTCCGACCGTCCCTGGACGAACGTACGTCCAACAGCTGTCCAGGCCTCGCCCGTCGGCTGAAAGGGACGCCTCCCGAGGCCGATGGAGCCGGGAAGACCTAGCGGGTTGACCCCCGGCTCGCGCCCCCGACCCTCCCTGGAGGACCCATGCCATCGAAGCTCCGCCGCACCTCACTGACCCTCAAGGTCAAGGCTTACCGTTCTGCGGTAACCCTCGCTGGAGTGCTCGTTTTGCTTGAGGCGCTTGGTGCGCCCCGTAAGCTGTAAGTAGTTCCAGGCTGTAGATGGGCCGCTCGGTTTGAGCGGCGATCCGTTCGGCCCAGGCCCGGGGCGTCGTCGTCCCGCCGCGACTCGCCCCGGTGCCTGGCTCCCGACCATCGTTCACCCTGTACCTGCGGCTCGTAAGCGCCGCGGGCCTCGCGGTGATCGTCGTGCTGGCCATCGCGGGCACCGGGTCGCTCGGGCCCTCGGACGCCGAGTTCTGGGTGCTCACCGCGCTCGTCTTCGTAGGCGAGCTGTTCCCGATCCAGGTTCACGGGCAGGTCGGCGAGGAGACCTTCTCCACGCCGTTCGCGTTCGCGATGCTGCTCGCGTACGGGATCCCCGAGACGGTGGCCGTGCAGGTGCTCGCGACGCTCGTGGCGGATCTCGTCCGCCGCCGGCCCGTCGACCGCATCGTCTTCAACCTCGCCCAGCTCGCGATCTCGTGGGTGCTGGCCGGCCTGGTGCTCGACATCGCCGGCGGCACCGGGCTCGGGACCGGCGACGACCTCGAGGCCGCCGACCTGCCGGCGATCCTCCTCGCCGCGCTCGTCTTCTTCATCGCGAACTCGACGATCGTCCGCACGGCCGAGGCGCTCGTCCAGAACTCGTCGATCGCGGAGCACCTGCGCGGCGACCTCGTCTTCCGCAGCTGGTCGGCCGCCACGCTGTTCGCCCTCGGCCCGCCGGTGGCGGTGGTGGCCGAGCACTGGCTCTACCTCGTGCCGCTGCTGACGCTGCCGATGGCCGCCGTGCACCTCGCCTCGAGGCAGGCGTCCGAGATGGAGCACCTCGCGCTCCACGACCGGCTCACCGCCCTGCCGAACCGCGCGCTGCTCCTCCAGGCCACCGCCCGCGCCCTCGGCGGCTCGCCGAACGGCGACCAGGAGACCGCGCTGCTGATCGTGGACATCGACCGCTTCCGCGACGTGAACGACACGCTCGGCCGCGCCCAGGGCGACGCCGTCCTGATCGAGGTGGCCGCCCGGCTCAAGCGCTCGGTGCGCGCTACGGACCTCGTCGCGCGCGTGGAGAGCGACCGCTTCGGTGTCCTGCTGCCGGGGCTCGCCCGCAGCGGCGCCGCGTCGCTCGCCGCCGAGAAGATCCTCGCCGCGCTCAGCCGCCAGCTCGACGTGTCGGGGGCGGCGCTCAGCGTGGACGCCACCGTCGGCATTGCCTGCGCGCCCACCCACGCGCGCGACGCGGAGCTCCTGCTCCAGCGCGCCGAGGCCGCGATGTACCGGGCCAAGCGCGCTCAGTCGCGCTGCGAGTTCTACTCGCCCGACCTCGAGGACGAGGCTCCGCGCCGCCTCATCCTCGTCACCGCGCTCAAGCGCGCCATCGACGTTCGCTTGATCACGATGCACTACCAGCCGAAGGTCGAGCTCACGAGCCGGCGGATCGTGGGGGTCGAGGCGCTCGCCCGCTGGACGGACCCGGTCGTCGGCCCCGTGCTGCCGAACACGTTCGTGCCGCTCGCCGAGCGCACCGGGCTCGCCGAGCCGCTCACCGAGCTCGCGCTCGAGATCGCCGCCACCGACTGCCGCCGCTGGCGCGACGACGGCTTCGACACGCCCGTTGCCGTGAACGTGCCGGCCCGCGTGCTGCTCGACCGGGCCTTCCCGGACCTGGTCGAGGCGAAGCGGCTGGCCATGGGCCTCGAGCCGGGCGCGCTCGAGATCGAGATCACGGAGAGCACGCTCATGGGCGACCACGACCAGGCGCGCGACGCGCTCACGCGCCTACGCTCGATCGGCGTGCGCACCTCGATCGACGACTTCGGCACGGGCTACTCGTCGCTCTCGTACCTGCGCGAGCTGCCGGTGCACGCACTGAAGATCGACCGCTCGTTCATCATCGACCTCATCAACGAGCCCGAGTCGGAGGCGATCGTCCGCTCGATCATCGAGCTCGCGCGCAACCTGCGGCTCGAGACGGTCGCCGAGGGCGTTGAGGACGAGCGCGTCTGCGAGCGGCTCATCCGGCTCGGCTGCGACTACGCGCAGGGCTTCGCGCTCGCCCGCCCGATGGCCGCGGACGCGATGCGCGGCTGGCTGCGCGCGCGTGTGTCAGCCTGACGACGACCCGCTGCGCCGGGCACGCCGGCGCGCCACGTAGCGCTCTTTCTTCACGTCGGTCCCGCACCCCTCCGTGGAGCACCAGCGGCGGCTGCGGTTCTTCGTGGTGTCGAGGAAAAGCCAGCGGCAGCGGCCGCAGGTCTTCAGGCGCTCGAGCGGCCCTTCGGTCATGAGCTCGAGCGCCGCGTGGGCGATCGGCCAGAGCGGCGCGTCCAGGTCCTCGCAGCGCTCCCAGCTCCAGATGAAGCCGTCCTCCGACGCCACGAGCTCGCCGTGGGAGAGCGCCTCCGCGGCGAAGTCGCGCAGCTCGCGGAGCACGGACTCAGGCGGCGCGCCTCCCCACGAGATCGGCCGGAACGCGGCGTCGAGCAGGTCGCGTCTCCGCCGGGCGTCCGCGAGGACCCCCTCCGCCTCGTCGGGCCGCTTGCGCGCGGCGCGTCGCAGGCGCCGGGCGGACCGCTCGGACAGCGTCCCGGTCTTCAGCCCGAGCATGACCAGGTCCTCGTAGGAACGCAAGAACTCGTCCTCCGGCTTCGGATGCTCGACGAGCATGCCGCCGATCGTGTCGACGAAATCGAGCGCGGGGTTCCCTCCCATGAACTCGACGTCCTTGACGCTATGCGAAGTTTCCATCGAAACGGGGTTTACTCGCAACAGAATTCGGTTACAATCTAACTAACGATAGCTGGTAACACACACCTGGAGGTGCTGCAGCAGATGCTTTCGCCGATCGTCCTCATCCAAGGAGTGAATTCTGGGCGCTGGCTGGCCGAGGCCGCGGGCCCGCACGGGCCGACCGTCTACGGAAAGCGTCGGCGCTGGCGGCGATGACCGCCGCCTACCCTCCCGTGTGTGTCGTACTTCCAAGCGGTTCGGCTCTACAGCCTCGTGGAGGTCTGCATCTTCACATCGCTGATCGTCACGGCGATCGGCGGCTTCAGCGAGAAGGCCGAGCTCATCCTCGGCTGGACCCACGGCTTCGGCTGGATCCTGCTCTGCATCCTCGTCGCGCGCGGGGCCCGGCGGCACATCTTCCCGTGGCCGCTCCTGGCCGCCACGGTCTCCCCGCTCGGCCCGATCGGAAGCACCGCCGGGCTCGAGTACCTGGCGCGTCGGCGGTCCTTAACTTCACTTAATGAAGTATCGGCAGACTCTGGTGCCGACTGACCTCGAAATGGAGGAACCCATGACTGGTGCACAGCTGCTCAACGAGCTTCGGATGAACCTCGAGGCGAGCCTCGAGGCCCTGCCGCGCGAGAGCGACGAGCGTCGCAGCCTCATCCGCGACCTCGACGATCGTTCACTGTGGTCGGGGCGCCGGCGCGGCGTAGCGTAACTCCGCGCCGGGTAGCCTGACCCCGGCTTGTTTCCGCTCAACCTCCCGAACGCCCTCACGCTGATCCGGATCCTGCTGGTTCCGGTGCTCGTGGTGGCGCTCACCGTCGAGACCCCGGGCGGGTCGACGATCGCCGCGATCGTGTTCGCGATCGCGGCGCTCACCGACGGCCTCGACGGCTACATCGCGCGCACGCGCCAGTCGGTCACCACCTTCGGCAAGGTGATGGACCCGGTGGCCGACAAGCTGATGATCGCCGCGGCCCTGATCAGCCTCGTGAGCCTCGAGCGGCTCGCGGCCTGGGTGGCCATGGTGATCATCGCGCGCGAGTTCGCCGTGAGCGGACTGCGCATCGCCGCCGGGCAGCAGGGCGTCGTGATATCCGCGAGCGGGCTCGGCAAGGTGAAGACGATCGTGCAGGTCGCCGCCGTGCTGGCGCTGATCGCCGCGAACGACCCGGGCGACGCATGGGTCCAGGCGCTCGTCTACTCGATGGTGGCGGTGACCATCGCGAGCGGCGCGGACTACTTCCTCAACTTCAGGCGTCGCCTCGACGAGGCGGCGCGCGAGCGGACCGCCGCTAGCGCCGCGCGGCAGCGCTCGTGAGGCGCTCGACCAGCTCGTCGCGGCTCGTGCCGCGCAGGTAGAGCGCGCGGTCGAACAGCTTGCCGTAGACGTCCAGCACCGCGAACAGGATGTCCGGCGTGCCGACGGTCTCGGCCTGGTGCGCCTTGGCGAACTGTGAGGCGCGCTCGGTCACCTCGTCCAGGATGTCCGGGCCGAGGTTGGGCGTGCCGTGGCCGTTCGAGTGGTCGTGGTCCGAGCCCGTCATCAGCGGGGACTCGCCCACGCCGAGCGCCTGCAGGATCGAGCCCACCTGGCCGTGCAGCCGCATGGCGCGCAGCCAGCGCTCGGCCTCGTCTTCAGCGGAATGGGCGAATGGAATGGCCGTGCCTGCAAGCGCAACCACGAGAGCTGCGTCCTGGGAGAGGGGAATGTGCCGGCCGTGGGTCAAAACTGCCTCCGTCGGGGCGTGTATACGGCTTCCATCGGCCGGATATCGAAATCCCTTGACTCCAGGGGGGTACTGCACGGACTTAGTTCAGGCTGATTCGAGCCACTCGCGCATAGTCACGTGGCGGGCGGCGTGGTCGCCTTCGCCGATCTCGCGGGCCAGCTCGCCGAGCAGCCCGTGGCGCTCGGCGACGACGTTGTGCTTGTGGATCGTCTCCAGATTCTCCTGGCGGGCGGAGAGGAAGCCGTGCTCGCCGAGCCGCGCGTAGCGCTCCGTCGCCATGCGCACCATCTCTCGCACGCAGTCCTCCACGAAGCGCGGGTGCATGTGCGCCTTCTCGACCACCTCGAGCTCGTCGGAGCGCTTCATCAGCTCGTAGATCTCGGAGCTCATCGAGCTCTCGACGATGTCGAGCAGGGTGGACGCTTCGATCGTCTCGTCGCAGCCCTCCGGGCAGCCCACGTGGAGCGTGCCGATGCCGCGCTGGTTGTGCGTGGCGACCGGCACGGCCTCGAACACCTGCGCGATCTCGTCGTCGGTGAAGCCGGCCTCCTGGAGGCGCTCCTGCGAGCGGTCCATGACGAGCTCCTGCGCGCACGGGCAGGCGGTCATGCCCTGTGCCTCGACCCCGACGAGCCGGCGCGTGCCCTTCTCGCTCGCCACGGCCGAGCCGAACAGCGTGTAGATCTCCTGGGTGCGCGCCCCCGACGCGGGTGTGAGCTTGTGCTCGGGGTAGCGCGCGGCGATCGTGACCTCGGCCCGGCAACCGTCCTGACGGTCGCGCACCAGCCCGGCGATGTGGGCGGCGAGCGTCTCCGCCTTGAACGCCTCGGAGAGCACCACCTCGTCGATCGCCTCGTTGACGACCTCCTCGAAGCGCGACATGTGCGCGCCCTTCTGCTCGGGACCGAGGTCGACGAAGCACTCGAGCTCGGCGTAGAAGAGCTGCTCGCTTCCGTTCGAGCGGATGCGGATGACCTTCTCCACACCGGTTACCCCGACTCGGGACAGGCTCACGTGAGTTGAGGGACGGCGGGCCTGGACGTCGTTCAGGGGCAGCGTGGCCGGATCGTTCATTGGACTTTGGGACGATACCGACGCGGGGCGCGAGGCAAATCGCACAAGTCGTTGTACTATGGCGCGAGTCGGCTGCACGCCCGGTGGTCCTGCCCCCTCGGCCAGCCCCTCGCGGTTTAACCGCGGTCCCAACAACTCGATTGATCCCAGGTACGCCGCCCCGGCGGTTTGACTGCCGTGTCGAAGGAGCGAACGGTTGACGGAGAAGCACGAGGCCGCTGTCGGACTGCTCGAGGAGGCCGCCGAGGCGCGCTTCCTGGAGGTGGAGGAGCTGCGCGGCCTCGCCGCCGAGGGCCGCGAACGCGGGTTCCTGACGTTCGAGGAGATAGCCGCGTGCCTCGAGGAGGTCGAGGTCACGAAGGAGCAGATCTCGGACTTCCGCGCTCATCTGGTGGAGGCGGGCGTCGAGATCGTCTCGCAGGACGGCCGGCCTGCCTCGCCCGGAGTGCTGGATACGCCGCAGCCGGGTCCCGACGGCTCCGCCGTCCCGAAGAAGCCGGAGATCGATTTGACCGTCGAGCCGAGCCTCGACTCGCTGCGGCTCTACCTGCGCTCGATCGGGCGCGTCGATCTTCTGACGGCCCACCAGGAGGTTGAGCTGGCGCGGCGCATCGAGCGCGGCGACATGTCGGCCAAGCAGCAGATGATCGAGGCGAACCTGCGGCTGGTGGTCTCGATCGCGAAGGGCTACCTGGGGCGCGGGCTGTCGTTCCTGGACCTGATCCAGGAGGGGTCGCTCGGGCTGATCCGCGCGGTGGAGAAGTTCGACTACCGGCGCGGCTACAAGTTCTCGACCTACGCGACCTGGTGGATCCGCCAGGCGGTCACGCGCGCGATCGCGGACAAGGCGCGCACGATCCGCATCCCCGTGCACATGGTGGAGAAGCTGAACAAGGTCGTGCACGTGGAGCGCCAGCTGGTGCAGGAGTTCGGCCGCGAACCGACGCCCGAGGAGATCGCTGTGGAGCTCCAGTGGACGGCGCGCGAGGTGAAGGACATCCTGCGGATCGCGCAGCTGCCGGTGTCCCTGGAGAAGCCGATCGGCGAGGAGGAGGACTCGGAGCTCGGCGACTTCGTCGAGGACGACTCGGCCGAGTCGCCCTTCGAGCAGGCGAGCGAGAACCTGCGCCGCGAGAACGTGCGGCGCGCGCTGGACGCGCTGCCGCCGCGCGAGCGTGAGGTGATCGAGATGCGCTATGGGCTGCGAGGGCAGAAGGCGCGCACGCTCGAGGAGGTCGGGCGGGCCTTCGGCGTCACGCGCGAGCGGATCCGCCAGATCGAGAACAACACGCTGAAGAAGCTCGAGGGGCTGCCCGAGGCGCAGCGCCTCAGGGACGCCTCATAAACCACATCTTCGCGCCGCGCGGACCGTCGGCCTCGCCGAGCTCCTCGAACCCGTTGCTCGCGTAGTAGGGGACGTTCGCCGGGTTGGCGGTGTCGAGGTAGACGGACGCCCGCGCCTCCTCGTACACGCGCGCGAGAAGAGCACGGCCGACGCCGCCGCGCTGGTGGCCCGGGTCGACCGCGAGGAACCAGAGGTAGACGTGCTCGTCGGGGGGATGACCGCTCTCCTGGATCGCGGAGAACCGGAGCCCTCTCACGATCGGGCCGGGCCCGGCGAACAGGAAGCCGGGGAAGAAGTAGACGATCGTCCAGGCCGGCGGCGGGTAGAGCCCGGCGGCGAAGGTGGCGGCGACCCCGACAAGCCGCGGGCCCTCGAACGCGCCGTACATGGGCCCGCCATAGCGCTCGGTCACGCGGAGCGCGGCGCGGTGAAAGCGCCGCAGAACGCGATGCCGATGCCGCGACCGGTCAGGCCCAACGGCAAGCCAGCCGGGATCGTGGAGGAAGGCGTCGGCGAACACGACCGCAGCGGCGCCGTATTGCTCGCGCGGGAGGGGGCGAATTTCCACGGTGGGGATCTTCCCCTAGAGGATGCTCACACCGCGAGAACAGGGCCACTTCGGCGAACTTTCGGCGATGTGCTGGCTTGCTGCGCGCGGGGCGAGCATCGCAATCCCGCTTGGGAACAATCGTCGCTGGGGCTTGATCGCCGAGCTCGACGAGCGCCTCCTGCGCGTGCCGGTGAAGACGACTCGCTGCCGGCGTCGCGGCCGTTGGGAGGTCACCGTGGCGACGCGCGGCGGCAACCAGAGTTGGAGCGGAGTCGCCAAGCTGCTCGACCGCTCGCGCTTCGACTATCTCTTCGTACACGTCGGAGATGGACGGCGGTGGTTCATCCCGGCCGCCTCGGTCGATGGATGCTCCGGGGTCCTGCTTGGCGGTCCCAAGTACGCCGAGTTCGAGGTCGAGCCAGGCGATCCGATCCCCGCCCGCACGGACGAAGAGACCCCTCTAGAATCGCCTCCTGACCCGCCAGGGGGGATGTCCGAGTGGCTAAAGGATCGCGGCTGTAAACCGCGAGGCACTGCCTACGCAGGTTCGAATCCTGCTCCCCCCACTCTCTCGCTCGCGCGCGCAGGAAAAGCGCTTCGCCGTTAGCGCTTCAGGGTTCGCTTCGCGCGCAGCTTCACGCGTGCGGCAGTTCGGCTCTTCGCAGTCACGGTCAGCTTGAATTTCGCGCTGCTCGCTCCGCGCAGCAGCAGCCGGCCTGCCCTCGCGTTCAGCCTCGTCCCCCGCCTCGCCACGATCAGGGAGCACCTGAGGCCGGAGCTCAGCACCGACCCGATGGTCTGCCCCTTCGCGATCCTCAGCCTCCGCGCCGCGTCGGGCTTGACCGTGTAGGTGAGAGTCGAGTTCGAGATCAGGCCCGACTCGTCCGTCGCGATCGCCGTGAGCGTGTGCCTGCCGGGCCTGGCGGAATAGCCGCCGACCACGCACGAGGTCACGCCGGAGGTCGCGTCGTTCGCCTGACAGCCGATCGTGCTCTTCGCCGGAACGGTCCGCTTCGAGAATTTCGCCCCGGGCCTTATCCCCGTGAAAGTGGGGGAGCTCGGCGGCTGCGTGTCGCGCTTGATCGTCACGGGCTGGTTGGTCGTACCCCCCGCGCTCGTAGCCGTGCACGTGAACGCGACCACGCCGTCGGTCGCCACCGTCTGCGGGTCGCAGCCTGAAGTCGACACGGGCGACTGCGGGTCGGACACGTTCCAGCTGAGCCCGACCGTGCCGTGGAACCACCCATTCGAGCCGTCCGCCGCGCCCGGCGACAGCGCGGCGGCCACCGCCGGCGGCGACGCGTCGAGGGCCATGTTCAGCTTGCCGTCCGCCAGCAGGAAGCCCCAGCCGCAGTCACCGTCCGGCTGACCGGGCGCCGTGCAGTCGATCGCCCCGCGCGGGTCCTTCAGGATCGCGTACAGCTGGTCGACGGTCAGCGACGGCTTGGCCGACCAGACCAGCGCGGCGACCCCCGCGGCGCTCGGCGTGGCGGCGCTCGTCCCGAAGAAGGGGTTGAAGCCGCTCACGCTGGTGGCGACGCCGTCCGCGCCGGCGATGTCGGGCTTCGGCCGGACGTCCGGGCTGGCGAGCCTCACGCCGTCCTTGTCGAAGTAGCGCGTCACGAACGGACCACGTGAGCTGAAGCTCTCGGGATCGTTCAGACCCGACTCCGAGTGCCTGACGGCGGCGACCGTGAGAGCGCCGCGCGCGGAGGAGGCATCGGGGTCGATGGCCGGGGAGTTCGTCGCGAACTCGGCGGGAAGGGAGCCCGTGAAAGCGCCGTGCCCGATCCACTTCAAGCGCGGCGCACCGGTCCCGGAGACGCGGCGGATCGCCATCGCGAACGTGACCGGGGTGCCACCGGAGCTGAGGGCCGCCGTCTCACTGGGGATTCCGCTCGCCGGGTTGTTGCTGTCGACCGTTCCGAGGAACGCACTGGTGTTCGCGTTGTAGAAGTCGAGAGCGAAGTCGTGCGTGACGGCGCCAAAGGGGTCGTCCCACTGGAGGAAGATGTCGAGCTCCGAGGAGGACGGGACCGTCGCCACGGTCTGACGCGTGTCCGCGCCGGCACCGGTGTTGAAGTCGTTGAGCGCGGGGCTGCCGACCGGCGTGAACGTGCCCTCCCAGCTCTGCCGCCCGCGGTTGCCTGCCGAGACGAGGTAGGCCGAGCCGTTCGCCTTCGCCCGGTCCGCCGCCTGGGCGACGATCCCGTCCTGGAAGAACGGCTCGGTCAGGTAGACGGTGTCGTCGGCGATGACCTTGGCGCCGGCGCCGACCAGCGCGTCGATGCTCGTCACGCGGGTGGCCGCGCCGCCGGTTCCGCGCGAGAACAGGATCTTCGGGATCCCCGGCGCGGTGTCGAAGACGATCTCAGCCATCGCACGCCCCTCGTCCGTGCCGGACGGCGCAGAGTCGTTGAGGATCTGAACGTCCGCGGGCAGGTCGCCGGTCCCCTGCGAGCCGGCCACTCCGGCCCCGACCTTGTCGATCGAGTCGGAGAGGATTCCGACCGGGATGCCGCCGCCCGTCGGGCCGAGCGCACGCGCCTGCGGCCCGCGATGGGCGGCGTCGCCCTGGGAGAGCGTGCCGCCGGTGTTGAGGATCCCGTCGTAGACAGGCAGAACCGCTCTGGTGCCCTCGAGAGAGGCCACCTCGCCGAGCGCGCTGACCGCCAGCCACCCCTCGACGATCCGCTCCGGTGCGCGCCTGCTCACCGCCTCGACGCGCATGCCGTGGCGGCGCAGTCCCGCCGCTCGGTCGCGAACCGGACCCTTCACGTAGACGTCGACCAGCACCTTGCCGGCGTGCACGATCGCGGGGAGCGGCTCGACGGACGCGCCCCCCGGCTTCGCCGGCGTCTCCTTGCCGCGCGCGAGGTCGCCGAGCGGTCCGAACAGCTTGTCGAGCGGGCGCGCGCCCGCGCCCGGCGCGAGCACGAGCCCAAGCGCCAGCGCCAGCGCCACGGCCAGGACGTAGCTCAGTCGCCGCATGGCGGAACCCTAAGCCCAGGCCCGGTCGCAGCCACCCCGCGCTAGGCTGAAGCACCGCATCGACGCCGACGTAGCTCAGCCGGTAGAGCACCTCCATGGTAAGGAGGGGGTCCGGGGTTCGAGTCCCCGCGTCGGCTCTAGGAAACCGCTGCATTTCGGTGTTTTTCTATGTTCTGGCGCAGCGTGTGGAGGGGTCTGGAAAATAGGGAGGGGGTCGGGGGATCCGTCCTGCTGTCAGGAAAGGCCTGCAAATCGGCCAGGCCGCTACCCCAGCGCGCTGCACCCGCGGGGGACGACAAGCGAGTTGGGGCGGGAATTGGGGCCAAGATGGGTCATCGGCCGCGCGCTCGCCGACAAGGCGCACGTAGCGGTCGGCGGGAGCATCCGAGTCAGGACCGCGGCAGGCCCCGTCTCGTTTCGGGTCGTCGGGATCACCGCGAAAGCGGCCAATGGTGGGATGGTCATGCTGCCGATCGGCACCTTGCAGGCGGCCCTTCGCAGCCCAGGGGAGGTCAACAACTACTGGATCAGCACGACCTCGCAAGACCACGCCAGGATCGACCGGATCACCACCCGCATCGAGGACGCGCTCGCCGCCGGCGGCAACCAGTCGACCACCAGTGAGCGCTACGTCCAGAGGCGCGACGCGATCGCCGGGAACGCCGGTCTCACCGGCTCGGTGACCGTTCTCGGGCTGCTGATCGTCGCCATCAGCCTGGTGGGACTTGTCAACGCGATCACGATGGGAGTGATCGAGCGCACACGCGAGATCGGCATGCTCCGCTGCGTCGGCGCGCGCGCCAGAGACGTCCGGCGGATCTTCACGGTCGAAGGTCTCACCGTCGCCGTGCTCGGCTGGCTGATCGGCGTCCCGCTCGGCTGGGCAATGGGTCACGGCCTCGTGTCGCTAACGGCGTCGCTCGTGAAGGTCGACCTAGACTTCGTTTTCCCCACCGCCAACCTCGCCATCACGCTGGTCGGCACCGTCGTGCTCGCGCTCCTGGTGCTGCTGGCGCCGGTGCGTAGAGCCATTCACCTCAAGCCCGGAGACGCGCTGCGATATGCCTGAGAGGTTCATCGCGGGGTGACCGCCCCGGCAGTGGCGGGGCGGACGGGCTCGGCCACAGTCACGTAAGCGCTCTCGGGTCGGGGACCGCGTCGGCCGGAAGCCGAGCGCGCACGGGTCCGGCGCGTCCTCCTTGACGGAGGGGACGGATTCGAACCTCGGACGGGTTGCTCCACCTGCAGCAGCAGGCTCATGTAGTTGCGCCGCAGAGAGAGCATTCAGCTGCTCCGACGGCGGCACCCCGATGGCTGAACCGGAACGTCGGATGCTGTTAGGGCTTGAGGTGGACGTCGAAGAAATCGATGATCCGCTGCCGCGCGTCGCGGGCCAACGGCTCGTGATAGCTAGCCGCCGCGAGCTTCGCGATCGCCTTGACCCAGAGCGGCAGCTCCGCGGGGTCGTGGTCGTTCAGGAAGCCGTGTCCCGCGTCGGGATACACCTTGACGTCGTGGTCGATGCCGGCCGCGGTGAGCGCCGACTCGAGGCGATCCGGAGTCTCGCGTACCCCGGGCCATCGATCCCTGCCGCCGTAGCTGGCGACGAGCGGGCAGGCTTCCGGCAGAAACGTCTCGGTTTCCTTAGTGAGCCCGCCGTAGTTCACACTTGACGCGGAGAACCCGTGGCCCGGAGCGAGCATGAGGGCGTAGCCGCCGCCCTGGCAGAACCCAATCACCCCGATCCTGCCCGTGCATTCCCTTCCGCTCCGCGAGCCAGCTGCGCGCGGCGTCGAGGTCGCTGAGTGGCTGAGACTTCACGCGCGGGGTCGTTGTGTCTCCTAGGGCTCGCTTGTCCATCGCTCTGACCTCACGTATGAACGAGATCATGCATGTGATCCGGCGCCCCCAGTAGTAGAGGTTGGGCGCCACCGCGAGGTATCCCTCGCTCGCGAGCCAGTCCGCCTGGTTGCGGATGTCCGTGCTCATGCCAAGCGCGTCATGGATGACGACGACGCCCGGCCACGGCCCCTCACCGACCGGCGCGGCCAGGTAGGCCGGCATCTCACCGCGGGAAGCGGGGATCTTCACCTGGGTCATCGGGCCTCGAAGAATCCCCGCGATGATCGCGCATCTCGCCGTCCGCACGCACGGGCTAACTCCATGCGCTTTCGAGTTTGACGAGTAGCACGCGTCGCCAGTCATGCCGACGCCGCTTCCGGAAATCGCGCAATGCCATCGCACCACCATCGCCCGTCCGAGCATGCTGTCTCCCTCGTCAGGCGGCTGGTGCGGAAGGGCCGGGAGCCGGCGCCTCGGGCCGCGGCGCGGGCGCGCCCGTCCGGCGGGCGCGCCAGAGCGCGACGGCCAGCGCTCCGAGTCCCACGACGGTCGCCGCGAGCCCGACGAGCGCGCCGGCGACGGGAATGAGGGCCAGCAGGCGCAGGATGCCCCAGCCGGCAAAGAGCGCCGCCCAGGGCGACGTCGACCGGTTGCTCAGCACCCGTCGCCCCACGATCCAAGCGGCCGTCGCGTAGGCGACCAGCAGCACGGGGATCGCGGCCAACAAGAGCGCAACCCCAAACGGGATGCCCACGAGCGTGACGAGCGCCAGGATCGCGAGCACCGGCACGCCGATCGCGATCGCAACGCCCCACCCGACCGTGGCGCCGAGTCGCTCGCGCACCGCCCGCTCGGCCGCGTAGAGCGCGCCCGGCGCCAGCCAGACCAGGAGCACGGCGACGATCAGCGTCGACACGGACACCGCCAGCCACCATGCGAGCCAGCTCACCCAGCCCCACCCGTTCGCTGCGTCGGCCCAGTCCTCATTGCTGATCTTGCCGCCCACGCTCGCGCCGCGTGCGAGCACGGGGGACTCGTCGCCGTAGCGCAGGTCGCCGCCAACGCGCGCCGTCGAACCGAGGAACGCTCGGTCCGACACGGCGATCAGATCGCCATCAACGCGACCGCTGACCCGTACCGGTCCGGCCACCGATACCACGTCGCCCGTGACCCGTCCGGCGATCGTCACGGTCCCGTCGAGCACGACCACGTCGCCGGCAGTCTGGCCCGCCGGAACGACTACGCCACCCGTGATCACCACATGATCGGTCGCGGCGGACGCGCTACCGGCCCCCAGCAACAGAGCCAGGACCGCGACGATCGTGGCGCGGACAGCCTGAGTGGAAGACACTTGAACGCTCCTCGGGGCCGGGTCGGCACCAGTGTCCCATCCCGGTTCCACCAGCCGCAAGGCAGAGGTCGCCGCTCGCCCGCGCCGACCGGCGCGCCGCTCGCCACCGCTCGGCATGGAACGCAGCAGCGAACGGCTCGGCGTCGGCTGCCCGCTGTTGCCTACGACCGGGCGGGCAGCTCCTCGGTCGGCGCGCGCGGCGGTGACGCGCGATCCTGTAGGCGATGGAGCTGCTTGCGACGACCGGGGACGCGTTCGTGAGGGTCGGTGCCCACATGCGGCTCGAAGGCTCGGGGGCGCAGTGCTTGGCGCTCGACGGCGACACGGTGTACGTCGGCTGTCGGGGACGCGGCCTGAAGCGCAGCCGTGGTGCTGGTC
>WNGA01006002.1_pt1 | contig 17426 bp, 21 predicted proteins | sample 5400061 | NCBI WGS metagenome assembly WNGA01 (sample SAMN13153366, study PRJNA577476) | soil metagenome | isolation source: 100 cm soil or saprolite under grassland replicate 2 | place: USA:California | collected 2016-06-15 | reverse complement strand
GCCCTCACCGAGCCGAGCGGCGAGACCGTCCTCGCCTCCGGTTCGGCGAGCGTGGCGAAGAGCACGGGGAAGTCGTGCAGTGACATCGTGGGGATCAGCGTCGACGTATCGGCGCCGGGAACGCAGCCCGTCACGGTCACCCTCCGCAAGGGAAACGTGCAGGGATCCGGCCAGATCATCTGGCAGGGGACGGTCCCGACTGGGGTCGGGCACCTCGACTATGCATGGGACCAATCGATCCTCATCTGTCCCCATGCGAACAGCGGCTTCAACGTGCACGTCGGCAGTCTCAACGGCGCAACGCTCACCTATCAGGTCTACGGGTACGGATTCGGGGTGAATTGCTGCACGGTCCCGGAGCTCCGTGGCCCGGCCAGGAATCGCCGCTGAGATCGGCCCTGCGGGCGCGCCGCGAACCTCCTGGAGAGCTGCGCCGACGACGAGGGCCGCCCGGAGGGCGCCCTCGTTCGTCTCCGCTCGGAGCGTCGCTACGGCGTCAGCTTGCTGATCCGCGTCGACCTGCCGAGTGCCGCCCGCGCGCCGGGGCCGTGGCTCGCCCCGCCGCACGTGCCCAGCAGGTTGTCGCCGGTGCCACCCGAGAAGAACGGCCCTCCCCACGACGTGTAGTCACACGCCTGGGCGATGTACTCGCTGGCGATCCAGATCGAGTTGCCGTCCACCGCGGCGGCACCGTGTCGCCCCACCGGGTGCGGGGCGGGTTGCCGACCTGCGACTTGTAGCTCGTGAAGCCGTCGTCCGGGGCGGCTCCCGTCCCGCCCGGGACGTCGGCCCAAGCCCCGACGTCGGAGACCGCGTCGATCGGCGCGTACGCCGCGCTCGGGTTGGTCGTGTTCCCGGTGTCGGTGAAGGCCATCACGCCGCGCCCGCTGGCGGTGACGCCGATCGCCGGGTACGTGAAGTCGTGCCCGGTGGCGCCGAGATAGCCCTGCCGGACGAGGCTCCAAGGTGCGGGTTGACGATGTACCAGGCGATGCCGGCGCGCGATGCCCCGCCGTCGGGGTTGAGAGCGGTGTCGAGCGCGCCCCACAGCTTGCCGTTCGCGTACATCACCTGTTGCATGCGGGTGTCGTTCGAGTCCGGCCGCGAGATCACCTCGTTGTGGGCCGGCGCGGGTGGATTGAACAGCAGCCTCCAGCAGCCGCGACCGGCGATCGTGGCCGTCGTCGTGTCGTTGATGCAGCGCCCCTGGGGCACGTCCGTTCCCGGAGCGGTGCCCGACCCGGGCTGCTGCTGCTTCGGCGGAATCGCGTACTGGTTCACGTCGAGCACCTTGTTCGACACCTCAGGGCCGGGGCGGTGTCCAGCGACGACGTGTTGCCCAGCGTCCACCCCACCAGCTGCTTGGAGGTGCCCGGTCCGCCCGTCCCGGCGACGGGACGGGTCGCTTCGTCGGCGGCGTTCGAGCTCAGGAGGAACTCGGTGCCCCCGTTGCTGAGATCGAACGAGCCGGTGCCCGGCGACTGCGCCGGCCACAGGGTGAACCCCGGCTGCGTCGAGCCCGCGTCGCTCGGCGCGTTCACTGCTCCGAACGTGTCGATGTGCTGCATGATCACGCTGGCGGCGCCGGCGGTCAGCTGCGCCTTCGACAAGGCGTAGATCTGGGCGCCGTTGAATCCGTTCCCGCCCCACGGGTAGGCGTTCGTCGTGATGTAGAAGCCGTTCGCGTCCGCGCCGATGTGCGGGTAGTCACCGAGGCACGGGCAGGCGTTCGACGCACTGGGGTTGTTCGTCCCGTCACCGGTGACGTCGATGCGGTAGATGTTCCAGCTCCCGGTCGGATTCGAGGTCTGACTGACCGCGATGTCCAGGTGGTTCACCAGCGTGAACGCGCCCGTCGCCGGGTTCACCTCGAGGGTCAGGACCACGACGAAGAAGCGTTGCGTGGCCGCGTCGTACAGGCAGCTCGGGTCGGTGACGAACTGGCCCTGGCGCCAGTGGTGCGGTTGATCGCTGGCGGATACCCGTAGAACGAGTTGAGGTCGACGGCGTGGTTCACGTTCCTCGGGAACCCGGCCACGATATTCGTGGCGGTGTTGTCCGGGAGCACCGAGTTCCCGGACGCGTCGAAGACGTTGAGGACGTCGTTGACGGCCTCGAGCTCGAAGCCGTTGCCGACGCACAGCGCCTGGTCGGGCGGTTCCACGGAGAACTGGTTTGCCGCCGCGCGCGTAGCGCTGCTGGTAAAAGTTCAGCCCCTCGAAGCCGGTATTGAACCCGGGGTGCGACCCGGTCCTGGTGCCGCTATTCACGGAGACGCCGTGTGCGGCGCGGCCCGAGAGGCTGCGGTCGACGATGTTCCCGTCGTACGCGTCGGGGCCCTCCTCGGACTCGGCCTCGTCGGGGAACTCGGCGTCGGAGACACCCCCCTCACCGGACGGCGTGAAGGCTCCGGTAGTCGGTGAGCCCGTGCCGGCAAGCGGTACCTGGCGGCCGCAGAACCGTTCAGTGCGGCCGGGAGGCGCGGGCGAATGGCCGGCCACGTGTCGCGCGGTGAACCCTTTCCACTCCCCGGTGGGCCTGTGACGGTCACGGAACCTACCCCGGGCCGAATGGAGGGCAAGCCGCGGCTGACTGGCGACAGGAGGGAGAACGGAGTGCCGGTCGGGCGGATGCGGGACGCGGCCATCCGCCCGCAGTGGGGCGCGACGAACCGGTCGGGGCGACAGCTATCGGGGGAGCCGCAACAGCGGAGGCGACCCCTAGAGCGGGGGGGCGACGCCGAAGGCTTCCTGGATCCTTCGGAGCTCGCGCATCCTGGGCTCGGTTCGACCGTTGACCCAGCGGTTCACGGTCTTGAGCGACACGCCGACCTTGCGGGCCGCGGCCTCCTGGGACAACCGCCGGGCCTTGAGGACGCCGCCGAGCCACACGTCGAATCCCGCGGTGCGCGGCGAGCTCGCGGTCGGACGCCCGGTCGCGTCACCGGAGACGACGTCCATCGACACCGATCCGCCCGCGACGTGGAACCGGAGCGACAGTTCCCCGTCGCGTCCGCGGAGGAGGTCACGGATCCACCGTTCGGTCACCGGGTCGAGTCCGGGGCCCTTGACTTCGTGTTCTGCCATGTGGCACCCCCGTACTAGGGGCATGGGACGACCTCGCCTACCCACTCCTGTCCCAGGGAGTGTACGGGATCGAACACCGTCGCGCGAACCCAACCGGCGCAAAAGGCCCGACAGAACATGAAGCGGTCGGGAACGCCGTGCCTCAGGCACGGAACTGCACGTAGCCGCGCATGTTCGACGCCTGGTGGAACCGGCAGTAGAATCCGTATTGGCCGGCGCCGGGAGCCGTCACGGTCACGGATCGCGACTGGCCCGGTTCGACGGCGACGTCGACCCCGAGCTCCGGCGAGGTGAACGTGTGCGCGTGCACCGACTCGTCCCGCAACACGATCGTCGCACTGCGGCCGTGCTCGACGACGATCGCATGCGGCGCGAAGTTGAAGTCCCGGAGGTCGAGCCGGACCTCGCCCCCCTGGCCTGCCACGGCCGGGCGCGAGGTGCGGAACACGTCGCCCACGGCGGTCGCGATCCCGACGACGAGCAGGAGCGCCGCGCCCGCCGCGACGTAGCGCGGGGCCCCACGCCTCTCACGTCTTTCGGGGCGGCCGGCCGTCACGCGGCGTCGGCCTTCCGGCCCAGCTCGAAGATCTTGTACGCGAGGCGGATCACCGGCTGGGCCACGTTCCGCACCGGGACCCCGCCGGGCGTGACGCCCTGGTCGCGCCCCCGGTGCGCGTGGCCGTGCAGTGCGATGTCGGCGCCCGCCCGGTCCACCGCCTCCGCCAGCAGGTAGCTGCCCAGGAACGCGAAGATCTCCGGCGGCTCCCCGAGCAGGGTGTCCTTCACCGGCGAGTAGTGCATGAGCGCGACGCGATGGTCGGCGCTCGAGACCTCGCCGAGCGCTCCCTCCAGTGCCCCCGCCGCGTCCCTCGCGTACCGGACGAACGACTTCATCTCCGGCTCGCCGAAGTCCGTGGCGCTGGCCCCGACGAAGCCTCCGCAGAACCCCTTCACCCCGGCCACCCCCACCGTGCCGCCGGCGTGCTCGATCGTGTGGCTCTCCCCCTCCAGCACCACGACCCCGGCGTCCTCGAGGAGCGCGCGGATCCGGACCTCCTGGTCGGAGTTGTGGTCATGGTTGCCGAGCACGGCTATCACCGGAACCTCGACCCGCGCCAGCTCGTCCGCCAGCACGGCCCCCTCGTCCACCCCGCCGTGCTGGGTGAGGTCGCCGGCCAGCAGCAGCATGTCGGCGCACTCCGGCAGGCGCTCCAGGTGCGGGGCCATCAGCCCGGCGGAGTCCAGGCCGTAGTGCACGTCCCCGGCGGCGGCGATGCGGATCACGAGACCGTCTCCACGTCGTCGGTGCCGGACAGCGCGGCGACCACGGTGACCTGGTTGTGGATCTCGAGGCCGGGGGCGACCTCCCCGGCCACCTGCGAGACCGCCCGGCGCCGCTCGTCGGTGTGCACGGTTCCCGTGAGGAACACCTGCCCGGCGCGGAGGGTCACGCCGAGCTCCAGCTCCCCCACCCGAGGGTCGTGGGCCAGGGCCTCGCGGATGCGCTGGATCAGGTAGTGCGGGGCCTCGCCGGGGGGTCGGGCCATCACTCGCCTCCTTCGTCGGGTCCGTGGTCCTCCTGGGCCACGGCGAACAGCGTCCGCACCGCGGCGGCCGGCACCGCGAGGTCCTGGGACTGCGCGTAGACCAGCAGCGAGAGGACGCGGTGGACGCCATGGCGGGAACGCCGCAGGAGATAGTCCCAGTCGAGGTCGTGCCGCGCGATGATCGACAGCGCCTCGGCCCAGTACGTGGGGGTCTGCTCCCCGAACGCCAGGGCCTTCATGACGACGGTGTCCTCGGCGGAGACGACCGGGACCGCGACGCCCTCGAAGTCGCGCTCGACGACTCGCTCGATCATCTCGTCGTCGAGGTAGACGTCGCCGGCCGCGCGGAAGATGAGGTCGACCCCGACGCCATCGCGGACCGCCTTGCGGAGCCAGTGCTCCTCGGTGGTGGACACGGCGTCGAACCCCTCCTCCACCAGGGCGGCCTGGGCCGCCTCCGCGTCCTGGGGGCGGACCATGAGGTCGATGTCGGCCGAGGCCGGATCCCATTTCGGCCGGCCCCAGGCCACCGCCGCCAGGCCGCCGATCGCTCCGAACGGCACGTCGTGCGCGGCCAGCGTCTTCACCGCCCTGTCAAGGGCGTCGGCGAACCTCCGGAGGTCGGGCACAACCCGCTTCGTACCCTGGGCGCCCGAGTGCGATACCTGGGCACGCGCGTCCGTTTCCGCACACGACCGCCGGGTACCCCCTTCAAGTGACCATCGAGGCCGGAGCCGGCCCGCTCGGCGAGGGCGCGTTCGAGAAGGAGTCCGTCGACGAGGACCGGTTCCTGCGAGTCCTGGACCGGCTCCTCAGCGAGCTGTTTGCGTCGGGCGTGCCGTTCGCGTTCATCGGCGGGATCGCCTCCGCGGTGCTCGGCCGCCCCCGACCGACGGTCGACGTCGACGTCCTGGTCCGGCCCTGGGAAGCCGGCGACGTCATGGCCCGCCTCGAGTCCGCGGGGTTCACCACCCAGCACACCTACCCCCACTGGCTGTTCAAGGCGCGGCGCGACGGCGTGGTCACCGACGTCATCTTCGTCTCCACCGGCGACCTGTACCTCGACGAAGAGATGGTCGCGCGGGTGCAGAGCCGGGAGTTCATGGGCCGGAAGATGCCGGTGGTCGCGCCCGAGGACCTCGTCGTGATGAAGGCGCTTGCTCACTCCGAGGAGACCCCCCGGTACTGGTACGACGGGCTGTCGATCCTCGCGCGGAACGAGCCGGACTGGAACTACCTGTTGCGCCGCGCCCGCCACGGGCCGCGCCGGGTGCTGTCGTTCCTGCTGTTCGCGCGGTCGAACGGACTGGTCATCCCGGGCGGTGCGGTGCGGGCGCTGCGGAACATGATCGAGCGCGGACGCGTGGAGCCGGCGGCGGCGTGAGCCCTCACCCTGGCCCGCGCGAGCCGACCTCGGTGAGGAACCGGTCGTACTCGTCGTGGATCACCCGGTAGCACTCGCAGGACGCCGCAGCGAGCCCCTCCGGATCGAGCACCTCGATCCGGCCGCGCCGGTAGCGGATCAGTCCGGCCTTCTGCAGCAGCCCGGCGGCGATGGTCACCGTGGCCCGGCGGACGCCGAGCATCTCGGCCAGGAACTCCTGGGTCAGCGCGAACTCGTCCGCCCCCACCTGCTGGCGGGCCGTGAGGAGCCACCGCGCGCACCGCATCTCGAGCGGGTGCAGCCTGTTGCATGCCACCTCCTGGGCCGTCGAGACGACCAGCACCAGGGCGTAGCGCTCCAGGAGATCCCGGAGCGGCCCCGCGCCCTGGCTGGCCTCCCGGAAGGCGCCGGCGTCCACCTCCAGGGAATCGCCCGCCACCTGGGAGATCGCCCGCTGGCTCGGCATCGACGGGGCCCCCAGGAAGTGATGCAGGCCGACCATGCCCTCCCTCCCCACGGTCGCGAACTCCACCATGTCGCCGTCGTTCATCACGGTAACCAGCGAGATGACTCCCGACAGCGGGAAGTAGACGTGCCGGGTCTCCTGGCCCGGCTCCCACAGGACGCGTCGCTGCTCGAGGTGCACCACCCTGGAGCCGGCCGTGATCATCCCCCGGGCCTCGACGGGCAGCGCCCCGAGCAACGCGTTCCTTGTCGCGGCGTCACCGGTCGGTCCGACCGCATCCATCAGCGAGATCCTCCCGGTCCGGGGATCCTGCGTACGTCCATGGTGCGAAGGAGCGGGTGCGACGACGCACTCTAGTTGCGTCTCGGGGGAACCTCAAACCCGGAGATCAGAAGGCGGGCAGGTCGCCGAGCACCTCGCGGACCCGGGCCAGGTCGCGCATCCTTGGCTGGGTCTGGCCGCGGGCCCACCGACCCACCGTCCGGGCGGAGACGCCGATGCGGCGGGCCGCCGACTCCTGCGACAGCCCCTCGGCGCGGAGGCGCTGCAGCAGCCACGTCCGGAACTCCTCCGTTCCGGCCTGCGGTTGCCCCTCGCCCGGCGGGACGACCTCCAACTCGACCTCCGACCGGTCGAGCCGGATGTGGATGTCGATGGGCGAGCCCTGCCGGCCGGGCGCCGTCAGACCGGACAGCTGGCCTCGGACCCCACCCGGTTGCCGGGCCTCGCTTCCTGCCGCAGCCAGGGCGCGCTCCACCGATGCCACGATCATCGCGAGGACATCGCCTCGTTTGCCTTCGTCGAGCGGGAATCGGGCGCGGCGGGCCGTCGGACCGTCTGGTGCCGATGCAGGCACGGGAGAGGACCTCCTCGCGGGGCACGTGTCGCCCCTGTCGTGGACCTGCTCTTCACTGCACCCTTCCCCGTGGGCCAATGGGACAAACCGGATCTGTCGGGGGTGGAATCAATGCGCAAAGGGGGTATGGTGTGGCGGGAGGTCAAGGCCCGATGGATCAAGTCCACGCCCCATCCGGCACGTCGGCCGGCGGTATCGACTTCCTGTCCGGCCTGCTCGCCAGGCTGCAGACCGTGTTCGGCGCCGTGGTGCTCGATGCCCGGGACGAGCTGGACGGCTCGATCGTCGTCGACGTGCAGATGGAGGCGGGCCGGGCGCTCCAGGTGTACCGGGCCCACATCCGCAACTCTGTCCACGACCAGCTGGCAATGTCGGCTCTGCTGGTCGAGACGAGCGCGTCGCTCGTGGGCCAAACGGGCGTCCTGGTGGAACGCCTCCGGCTGGCGAGGGAGCAGCGCAGCCTGGCGGTGTCGAACCTCCGGGAGCTCCGCGCGTCGCTCGTTCGACGGCGAGACCTGCTGCGGACGGCGAGCTTTCCCTCAGGCCTCCCCCGGGCCGGCGTCCATCGTGAGGATGACGCCGGTGATCCCGCCGCGAGCGTCGAGCATGGGTGAGCACGCCACCCGGCAGACGATTCGCTGACCGCGCCGGTTCACGGCCTGGAGGTCGACGGCGTCCTGTGACTCGCCACCCAACGCGCCAACGAGCGAGGCCTTGAGCTCCCCCACCGGCATCCCGATGTCGAGATCCAGGAAGGGCTGACCCCGGACCTCGTTCTCGGCGAACCCCCACAGGTCGCGGGCCCGCTCGTTCCACATTATGACCCGCAGCTCCCCGTCCACGACGACGACCCCCGAGCTCACGCTCGCCAGGATCGACGTCATGAAGGCGTTGGCCAGGTGCACCTCGTCGGTGCGTCGCCGGACCTCCTCGTTGGTGGTCTCGAGCTCCTCGTTGGTGGACCGGAGCTCCTCGTTGGTGGTCTCGAGCTCCTCGTTGGTGGACTGGAGCTCCTCGTTGGTGGTCTCGAGCTCCTCGTTGGTGGACTGGAGCTCCTCGTTGGTGGTCTCGAGCTCCTCGTTGGTGGACTGGAGCTCCTCCATGGCCGTCTCGAGCTCCTGGTTCGTGTGCTCGAACGCCTGCCGGAGATCCCGGTAGCTGGTGACCTCGTGGACGGCGACGCTCACGCCGAGGAGCCCGCCCCCCCGGTCCTCGAGCGGCACCAGCTCCATCTCGATCCACATCGATTCGCCGTCCACCTGCCACTGGACGTCCTCCAGCCGGATGGGCTCGCGATCGTCCTGGATGCGCTGGATGTGCGAGCGCAGCTCCACGGGCCGGAACGACACCTCGAGGTCCTGCAGGGGCCGCCCGAGGTCCTGCGGGCTCAGGCCGAACAGCTTCCGGGCCCGGGCGTTGGCCTGGGTGAGCATCCCGTTGCGGTCGACCACCAGCTGGGCGACCGGCCCGAGCTCGAACGCGGTCTCCCGGCCCCGAAGGTGATTGGAGATGGAACCCCCCTCCTCGTAGACGTTGGACATGAGGATAAGGCGCTCACGCACGTCCTCGTCCGACGTCGCCTTCATGAACACGCGGCGCCTGAGGTCGACGGGGGCGAACGAGCGCAGGTGCGTGAACAGCATCTCGGCCTTCCCCAGGACCAGGAACCCCCCTTCGTTCAGGGCGAAGAAGAAGTGGTCCATCACGCTGGTCTGGGTGTCGGAGTTCAGGTACATCAGCGTGTTGCGGCACATCAGGAGGTCGACGCGGGAGATCGGGGCGTCCTGGACCAGGTCGTGCCGCCCGAAGATCATGGCCGGCCGGAGCTCCTTCGTGACCGTGTACGCGCCGTCCGGGCCCCGGTCCAGGTACCGCGTGAGCAGGACCGGGGGGACGTCCTCCACCTGGCGGGCCGTGTACACGGCGGCCCGGGCCCGCTGCAGCGCGTCCTCGTCGACGTCGGTGGCATAGATCTTCACCCGCTCCCGGAACCGGTCGGCGCCGAGGTGCTCGGCGAAGATCATGGCCAGGCTGTAGGGCTCCTCGCCCGACGCGCACCCCGGCACCCAAAGGCGGATCGGCTCGTCCTCGCCGCGCCTCTCGAGGATGCGGGGGACGATCTCGTCCGCCAGGTAGTCCCAGATCGCCGGGTCGCGGAAGAAGCTGGTGACGTTGATCAGGATGACGTTGAACAGGTTGGTGAACTCGTCGGGGTCCACCTGGAGCCGGTCGAGGTACTCGGTCGCGCGGTCGATGCCGACGGCCTCCATGCGCTTGTGGATCCGCCGGGACAGGCTGGAGCGCTTGTACCCGGTGAAGTCGAACCCCCGGCTCTCCTTCAGATAGCGAAGGAGGGGCTCGAGCTCCAGCTCGGCCTGGTCCTGGTCGCTCATGGTTGCCCCCCGGACACCAGCGAGACCAGCGCGCCGGGGATCTCCGCCAGCGACAGGACGAAGTCCACCGCCCCGGCGTCGATCGCCGCCTGGGGCATCCCGGCGAACTCCGCAGTCTGATCCTGGGCGATCACCGTCCCCCCCATCTGCTTCACCGCCTTGGCCCCCATCGCGCCGTCGCTCCCCGTTCCCGACAGGATGACGGCGATGGCGCGCTGGTGGAACCCCGCCGCGATCGACTCGAACAACAGGTCCGCGGACGGGCGCACGAAGTGCACCAGCTCGGTCTCGGTCAGCTCGAGGGTACCGCCCGGGTTCACCAGCAGGTGGTGGTTCGGCGGCGCCACGAACACCAGCCCCGGCCTGAGGCGGTCGCCCGCTTGCGCCTCCTTCACCTGCAACGGGATCCGGCGGTCGAGGATCTCCGCCATGACGCTGCGGTGGCGGGGGTCGAGGTGCTGCACCACCAGCACCGGTGCGGGGAAGTCCGCCTGCAGCTCCTTGAGGACCGTGCTCAGCGCGGTGAGCCCCCCCGCCGACGCCGCCATTCCCACGACCTCGAACCCGCCGCTGGCTCCCCCGTCCACGTCGTCAGCTCCCGCGGAGGACCGTGGCATCGTGCCGTGAGCCTACCCCCGCCGGGCGCGCCGAGACACCCGGGCCCGGCACTCAGCCGGCGTGGCGCTGCAGGTCCTCTGCCGCGCGGTCGCCCAGGGCGATCAGTGGGGTGGGGACGCTGCTCCGGCTGTCCTCGCCCGCGCGGCGCTCGGTGCCGATCCCGTCGGGCGACGGCAGCAGGCGCGACACCAGGGACCAGCGCGCGGTCCGTCATCGCGGGCGCCAGCCCGTGGATGCGGATGAGGGCCTTGGCCTGCGGCGTCAGGACGATCTCCGCCCTGCGCACCCGCGATGGCCTCGACGATCCGCCGCGCCGCACGGTCGGCGTCCATCGAGACCAGCGGCAGCGAGGTCGCCAGGCTGAACCAGGCGAACTCCTCGCGGTGACGCGACTTGAACAGGGCCTGGAGGTGTGAGCCGGTCCGCATCAGGCCGGGGACCTGTGGATACGAGCGACAATTCTGTCTGCTCTGAATGGACCCGTACCCGAGGGATCCCGGCGGAAAACGGGCCGGCGCGGCGATGCCTAGTCCGGCGGCGGCGGCGCGGGCTCGGACTTCTCGTCGTCGTCCCGGCCTCCGGGGCCCTCCTGCGCGCGGAGGGCCGCGACCCACCCGCCGGCGGCCAGGGCGCCGAGCACCGCGAGCGCCGCGAGGCCGTGGAGCCGGATGCCGGCTCGGTCGGCCGCGGTCCCTCCCAGGACCAGGACCGCGACGCCCAACGCCGGCGCCACCGGGACTCGGACGCCGGGGGGCAGCAGCGCCACCGACCAGCCCGAACCGACGGCCGTGGTCAGTCCGACGGCCCCCAGGGTGAGGAGCGCCAGCAGGAACACGGACGGGCGACCCGGGATCGACGCCGACGCGAACCGCCCGGGCGGCAGGGGCCCCCGGAGCACGGCCACGCCCGGCGCGATCTCCGAGCCCGGCCTCGCCGCCGCCAGCTTCGGGAACGAACGATCCAGGGTCGAGAGCGCGATGACGACCGGGTTCCGCGGGGCCAGCGCACGGGTCCCGCTGTAGAACCGGGAGGACCCGCGGTCGAACCGCTCCTCCCCCCTGACCGTCGGCCGGTCCGCGAGCAGCCGGTCGTAGTCCCCCACGTACACCGCGACCGTCGCGATGCGGTCGGTATCGACGGAGAGCAGCATCCAGTGGTCGGCGAGGATCGCATCCACGTCCGGGCGGAACGTTCCGGTGTCGACGAGCAAGATCGCGGGCCGCCCCTGCGGCAGGCCGTCCACGTACGCCGCGGCCGTGCGGACCTGCCGGAGCTCGGGATCGTCGATGGTCGGCTGGGTGCCCCGCCACGCCGAGACGGAGGCGGCCACCGTGCCGGCGGCGGCCGCGGCCACCAGCAGCGTGCCGAGCGCGAGGCCGGCCGGTCGCCGGCCACCGGCTCGGCCGGCGCGGCTTCGGGCCCTCCCCGTCCCAGCCAGCCCCTCGGCGGCCGCGATCACGCCCGCCGCGGCGAGCAGCGGCAGGGCGAGCGCGAACTCAAGGACCCGGTGGGCGGGGGCCGAGGCGCCCGCCTCCAGTGCCGCCACCGCGAGCACCGGGGTGGCCGACCACAGCACGAGGAAGATCAGCGCGCGGCGGGGCATGCGGCTCGCTCGACGATCGGCGGCCAGGGCCGCGACACCGACCGCCGCGGCCGGCGCCACCACCGGCCACCACGTGTCCGGCAGGGCCTGCCGGAGCTTGATCAGGAACCCGTGGCGCGAGAGACCCGGCAGCGCCGGGGAGGCCGGGGCGAGGGCCAGCGCCCCCGCACCGACCGCCGCCCCGCCGGCCACCGCGCCGAGCGCGCGGCCGGACGGCGTGCGCGCCCAGGGTGTCCCGCCCCTCCTGGCCCGGACGCTCTCGGGCACCAGCGCGAGGCCGAGCGCCGCCAGCAGCGCGCCGAGGAGCGCCGTGAAGGTCCAGTGGATGGCCGCGCCGGAACCGAGCAGCAGCGCCGCCGCCACCACCGTCCGGCGCCCGTCGGCCGCGAGCAGCACCGCGACCGCCGCTCCGAGCGCCACCACGGACAGCAGGAGGTTGTCCGCGTGCCCCCCGGCCATGAGCGCCACCAGCGGGGAGGCCCCGGCCGCCAGCCCGAACAGGGGAGCCTGCCACGCGGGGCGCAACAGGCAGGCCCGGGCGAACCCGGCCGCCCCCGCGGCGATCAGCACCGAGGCCACCGCCGGGAACACCATAGCCAGCCGGAACGGCGACGCCCCGAGAGCGGCCGACCACAGGTCGACCAGCACCGGGTACCCGGGCCGGTCCGCGGTGACCGCCACCCCGTGGGGGACGCTCGACAGCGCGGCCATGCCCTGGTCGGCCACCAGCCGCGCCCGCCACACGTACTTCGGAGTGTCGTAGCCGACCGGCACCCGCAGTTGGTGCAGCACGTACAGCGACAGGAACACCCCGGCGACGGCGACGAGCGTCGCGGCGGCGAGCGCCCACGCCGGCCATCGCGGCCCGTCGCGGTCCAGGCGGACGCGGGCGGGCCTCACGTCAGTCGCCCGGCGGCAACGTGGTGGTGGGGAGCGGGATCGGAATCACGCAGGGGGAACGCTCGCACGATTCCCGGTACACCTCGTGCAGGCGCAGGGCCAGCCGGCGCCGGAGGCCCCGGTGCCGCGGATCCTGCGCCAGGTTCTGCAGCTCGAACGGATCGCGCCAGAGGTCGTACAGCTCGCGCCAGCCGTTCTCGTACTCGACCCACGCGTACCGGTCGGTGTGCAGCCCCACGTACCGCGTCGGACCCCCGCGAAACCCCACGTCGCGCCCCTCCCACTCGACGATGAGGTCGCGGCGCCACGGGTGGTCCTCGCCGCGGAGCAGCGGCACCAGGCTCCGCCCGTCCTCCGGCAACGGGGGGGTCGTCCCCGCCAGCTCGGCGAACGTGGGCGCCAAGTCGATGTTCGCGACGAGGTGGTCGTCGGTCGCGGCCCGGTCCGTCCACGGCGTCCTGATCACCAGCGGCACCTTGATCGACTCCTCGTACGGCCACGTCTTCGACAGCAGCCGGTGCTCACCCCACATGAACCCGTTGTCGGACGCGAACACGACGATCGTGTTGTCCAGGACACCGCGATCCTTCAGCGCCTGGACGATCCTGCCGACGTCGCGGTCGAGCGACCGGATGGACGCCAGCATGCTCTGGCGGATCCGCTGGGCGGACCTCTGTCCGACCGGTCCGAGCGGACGGCTCTGCCGGTGCCACGGCTTGTCCGAGACGTCGGCCTCGTCGTACGACGGCGGGGTGGCCGGCGGGAGGTTCCGGTAGTACCCGACGTCCTGCGGCGCGGCGACGGAGGCGCGGTGCGGGTTGCTCGGCGCGACGTACGCGAAGAAGGGCTGCGGCGCCGAATCGATGAAGTCGCCGGTCAGCCCGGCCAGCACGTCGGTCTCGTAGTGCTGCGGATCCCGCGGGTACGTGGTCAGGCGGCCGTCGTGGTTCAGGGTGAAGCCGTAGTACTGGTTCAGCGGCTCGGCGTCGAGGGCGTTCCAGCTCGACCATCCGGACGGGACGTGGCACCGGCCGAGCTCCGGGTAGCCGTTCAGGTACTTGCCGAACAGCCCGGTGGTGTAGCCGGCGGACCGCAGCCACGTGGCGATCGTCGAGCGGTCGTCGAAGGCCTGCGCGCCGCCGTGCGGTCCAACGTTGTCGAGCACGCCGGTGTGGTGGCCGTACTGCCCGGTGAGGAACGACGAGCGGGAAGGGCAGCACACCGGGGTCGTCACGTAGAAGTGGGTGAACGTGACGCCGTGCGCGATCAGTTGGCGCCGGACGTTCGGCATGGCCCACAGCGTGTCCGCCCGCTGATCGTCGCTAAGGATGAACACGATGTTCGGCGGATTCGCACGGTGCGTTCGTCCGGGGCGACCGACCGAGCGGTCGGTGATCCCGGCGCAGCCCTGGCCCAGGCCCGTGCCCACCGCAACCAGCACCCCGGCGATCACCGCCGTCGCGAGCACGACCAGGCCCCGGCGCCTTCGGGTTCGCATGGGTGGGTCCGTCCTCCAGGGTCCCCCCGGACGGCACGGCGCCCGGTCCGTGCCGTCGTGCGAGGTTCGCGACGGATCGCGGAACTGTCAACCCACCGGCCCGTGGATTGGACGCCGCGGAACCCGGGTGCGGGGGCCCGGGAGCGCTACCCTCGTGTCAGGCCCCAGGTCGGCGCGAGGAGGAGCGGTGGAGGGGTTCGAGGGTTCCGTGGTGGCGGTGTTCCTGGCCGCGGAGGGCGGCGGTGTTCCCCAGGAGACGCCCGAGGTGCAGGCGGTCGCCGGGCGCGGCCTCCAGGGCGACCGGTACTTCGCCGGCGTCGGCACGTTCGACACTCCCGCGCATGCCAACGAGCCCAACCGGCACGTCACGCTCATCGAGGCCGAGGCCATCGATGCCGCCCGCCGCGACTACGACGTCGCGCTGGGCCTGGGCGAGCACCGCCGGAACATCGTGACCAGGAACGTCCCCCTCAACCACCTCGTGGACCGGGAGTTCACGATCGGGGAGGTGCGGCTGCGCGGGGTCAAGCTCTGCGAGCCCTGCGCCCACATGGAGGGCCTGTCCAAGCCGGGCGCTCGGAGGGCCCTGACCCACCGGGGCGGTCTTCGCGCGGAGATCCTCGAGTCGGGAACGATCCGGGCGGGGGATCCGATCTCGCCCGTCTGAGGCGCTGGTTCTGGGCTCCTCCGCAGGTACGGGACGGCGAGGAGCCGAGAATCCGGCTCAGCCGCCGGCGGCGGTTCGGAGACGGGCCAGGGTTCGGTCCTTGCCCAGGAGCTCCAGGGATTCCGGCAATGGCGGGGATACCGTCGTGCCGGTGACGGCCGCGCGGATGGGTTGCCAGCCCTTTGTCCGGTTGAGACCGGCCTCCTGGGCGGCCGAGTCCAGGGCCGCGATGATCTCCTCTGACTTCCAGTCCGTGACCGGCTCCAGCTTATCGGCGGCGTTGCCCAGGTAGTCGGGGCCGACCTTTTCGATGGCCGCGCGGGCCTTGTCGTCGGGGGTCACGTCGGTGAAGAGGAAGCGGAGCATCGGAGGGGCCTCTTCCAGCGTGCGCATTCGTTCCTTCACATGGGGGGCCGCCTTGCGCACGATGTCGAGGTCGGGGGTGAGGCCGGCGTCGGCGAGGAAGGGGATCATGCGGGCGGCGAGTTCCTCGTCGGAGAGCGAGCGGATGTAGTTGCCGTTCATCCACGTGAGCTTCTCGACGTCGAAGACGGCAGGGTGGTGGGAGACGCCGTCGAGGTCGAAGCGGGCGATCAGCTCGTCGCGGGGAAGGATCTCCTCGTTGTGGCCGGGGGACCAGCCGAGCAGCGAGAGGTAGTTGACCAGGGCCTCGGGGAGGTAGCCGTGCTCGCGGAACCACTCCACGGCCACCGCGCCGTGGCGCTTCGACAGCTTGGCTCGATCGGGGCCGAGGATCAGCGGCAGGTGCGCGTAGCGGGGCGGTGAGGCCTCCAGCGCCTCGAACATCAGCAACTGGCGCGGGGTCGAGGGCAGCAGGTCCTCGCCGCGGATGACGTGGGTCATGCCCATTCGCAGGTCGTCGACGCCGCTCGCCAGGAGGTAGGTCGGCGAACCGTCGGACCGGACGACGATGAAGTCGCGCAGCGAGTTCGCCGCGAAGTGCTGCGGCCCCTTCACCAGATCGTCGAACGTGACGTCGCGGCCCTCCGGGATGGCGAACCGCAGGGCCCAGGGTCGGCCCTCGGACTCGAACGCCGCGCGCTCCTCGTCGGTGAGGCGGCGGCACCGGCCGTCGTACCCGGGTGCGGCGCCGCGGGCCCTCGCTTCGTCCCGGCGCTGCTCCAGCTCCTCCGGCGTGCAGTAGCACCGGTAGGCGTGGCCTCCCTCCGCCAGCTGCGCCGCAGCCTCGCGGTAGGTCTCGAACCGCTCCGTCTGGCGGTACGGCCCGTTCGGCCCGCCGACGCCCGGCCCCTCGTCCCAGTCCAGCCCGAGCCAGTGCATCGATCGCTCCAGCACGTGGACGGCCTCGTCCGTGACCCGGTCGGCGTCCGTGTCCTCGACCCGCAGCACGAACACGCCGCCGTGATGCCGGGCGAACAGCCAGTTGAACAGGGCCGTACGGGCCCCGCCCACGTGGAGGAACCCGCTCGGTGCCGGCGCGAACCGGCACCGCGCCGTCTCGGTCATGGGCGACATTCTCGCAGTCAGGCGGCGACGACCGGGTTCGACAGGGAGCCGATGCCCTCGATCTCGACCTCCACACGGTCGCCGGGCTGCAGCGGCCCGATCCCGGCCGGGGTCCCGGTCAGGATCACGTCGCCGGGAAGCAGGGTCATGTACGCCGAGACGAACGCGACGAGCCCGGCGGGTCCGAACGTCAGGTCGGAGGTCCGGGCCTGCTGGCGGACCTCGCCGTTGACCCGGGTGGTGAGCTCCAGGTCGGCCGGGTCGACGTCCGTCTCGATCCACGGCCCGAGCGGGCAGGACGTGTCGAAGCCCTTGGCCCGGGTCCACTGGCCGTCCTTCGCCTGGAGGTCGCGGAGGGTCACGTCGTTCGCGCAGGTGTACCCGAGGATGGCCAGAACCGCGTTGTCGAGCGACAACCGGTGGGCCAGGCGGCCGATCACCACGGCGAGCTCCCCCTCGTAGTCCATCCGCTCGCTGATCGGCGGGTACACGATCGGATCGCCGGGACCGATCACCGACGTCGATGGCTTCAGGAAGGTGAGCGGCTCGTCCGGCACCGGCTCGTCCATCTCCTTCGCGTGCTCGGCGTAGTTCCGGCCGACGGCAACGACCTTCGACGGCAGGACCGGTGCGAGGAGCCGCACGTCGTCGGCGGGGATCGCCTCGACCGTGGGAACCGGCGCCTCGAAGAAGGTTCCCTGCAGCGGCTGCACCTCGCCGCCAGCGAGCACGCCCGTGGCGATGCGGTCGCCGAATCGGAAGCGGACCAGCCTCATCGGGACATCGGTTGCTCCTATGTCAAGCCGTCGCCGCCAAGGCGGCGTCGGCCAGGGTTTCTTCCAGCAAGGCTTGTCTCCTGAGTTCGTTCCTGAGCAGGGTCTTGTACACCGCCCGGGCGAGGTGGCGCTTGAGGCAGCGCA
>WNGA01014549.1_pt1 | contig 17429 bp, 17 predicted proteins | sample 5400061 | NCBI WGS metagenome assembly WNGA01 (sample SAMN13153366, study PRJNA577476) | soil metagenome | isolation source: 100 cm soil or saprolite under grassland replicate 2 | place: USA:California | collected 2016-06-15 | reverse complement strand
GTGGCGGCGCGGGAAATGGTGACACGTCCCGCGAAGCAGCCGAGCCCACAGCTCTCGCTGAGGCTCGTAACAACCGGCTCGGATCCCGAACTTGCGGTCAGCCGAACATTCCGGAGGCCATCGCCTGGGTCGACGCCGAGCACGTCGACACGCACCTCTGCCTGCCCGGGCTCCGGTGGCAGGATCGTCAGCCCCACGATGAACGGGCCCGAGGCGTCCGCGATCGACAGGGCGTCGCGGCCGGCGAGCTCGGCGAGCACCCGATCGGTCGCCGTCAGGCTGCTCGCGGTCGCCTCCGCCTCGCGCGGCGGATTCGGGAAGCCGACGAGGAGCGTCGCGAGCACGAGGGCGAGCGTCGCCGCCATCGCCTCCGAGCGCAAGTGCAGGCGCAGCCTGGCATCCGAGGTCGCGGGCCGCCGCCGCAAGAGGTAGTGGAGTAAGCCGAAGCCGGCCATCGTGACGAATGCCGCCGACTTCGCAAGGAGGACGAGTCCGTAGCCGGTCTCGACCAGGTCCGCTGGATCGGCTAGCTCCAGGATGGCGTTGACGATCCCGGTCGCGGCGACCACCGCTCCGGCCCCGACCGCAAAGGGTGTGAAGGTGCCCAGGGCACGGCGCAGGTCGCGCGACGCGAGCAGCGACGCGACGATCGCGTAGGTCCAAACACCCACCGCGGCGAGGTGGATCGAGAAGGACGCAATCGCAAGCGGTGGCAGAACCGACGACGCAGCGTGACCTGACGCCGCGTCCGCGACGATCGCCGCGGCGGCAAGGAGGCCGCCGACCAGGACCCATCGGACAGCGAGGAATGTCCCGAGCGCCGTCGTCGCCAGCACGACGACGCGGGCCTCGCCCGAAGGGCTCGAGAGGACGCCGCCCAGCGCCGTGAGCGAGCCGGTGGCGACGATGGTCGTCGAGACGAGCGAGGCGATGGTGCCCCCCAAGGCGATGGCTGGCGCGGCGCGGATGAGACGGCGGACTTTGCCCGGATCGAGCCCGGCTCGGTCTGAGACCCGCCGTAGAAGGATTGCGGCGAGCCAGGCACCCAGCGCAACTAGGGTCACGAATCTGCCGATGAGCCCGAGTGGGCCCTCGGAATCGAGGGGACTGTCCGCGAGCGTCGTCTCCGCGTTGGCGCTCGTCCCCACCGCGAAGGAGTAGGTACCGCTCAGGGTGTGGCCGTCGAGGGCCGAGACGCTCGTCCAGCGGACGGTGTACTGCCCGGTCGGCAGCAAACCGAGCGCACGCCGGGCGGCTTGTGGATCGCCCACGACCGCTTGGGTCGAACCCTGGCCGACGTCGGCGCCGCTCGCGTCGAGAACCTGGATCCGGCTGAGCGCGACGTTGAGTGGCTCGGAGAACTTGATCACGACCGCTGCCGGCGCCTGGGCGAGACCCGTTCCGGGCTGTGGCGAGGCCAGGACCAGCTCCGCGTGCGCGGCGACCGAGGCTGGCACGCCGAGCGCGAACGTGATCGCGACCGCCAGGAGCAGAAGCCGAAAAACGCGTCGTGAGGACATCGTTTCCAGACCGACTACGCCGGGCCGCGCGCCCCGGATGGCGGGTGAAGTCTGGACACCGGCCTCACCCCGGTCCGGGCCAGCTCGCCCCACCATCGTCGGAACGGAAGAAGCGCGTCTTATCGTCGACGGCCGCGATGACCCGGGAGTCGGTTGGCGCGATGGCGACCGTGAGTGCAAGCCCCGTAAAGGCCGTGGGCTGCCAGGACTTGCCGGCATTCACGGAACGGAAGATGCCCTTCGTCGTCCCCGCGACCAGAACCGAACCATCGAGCGCGGCCGCGAGGCTCGCGATCTGCCCGCCAGGCGCTTGGAGCGGCTGCCAGGTTCGACCGCCGTCGGAGCTCGCACCTAGGCCGGAGGCCGAGACCCCGACGACGACCGTCGTTCCGGCCGAACGCATCACGGCGAGGACGGGCCATTCGCCCGGCTGGCGCGATTCCCAGTGGCGACCGCGATCGGTGCTCTCGAAGAGGCCGAAGCCAACCGAATACGCCCAGGCGTGGCCCGGATCTCCGGGATCGACGACGAAGGCGTGCAGATCGAGCCCTGGCAGATCATTCGGGACATCCGTCCAGGATCGCCCGGCGTCTGCTGTCTCCATGTAGACGTTATGGCCGGCGATCTGGAGCGTCGGTCCGCTGCCCGGCCGTACGTTCATCGCGTCGGCACCACCCAGACCCGTCGGCTGCCAGCTCCGACCGCCGTCGCCCGACTCGAGCAGGCCGTTGTGATGACCGAAGTACAGATGCTGGGCGTCCGAGGAGTCAAAGGCCAGCGAGTGAACATCCCGCGTGCCCAGTGTCGTCCACGACGTCGCGCCGCCGACGGTCTGAGGTCCGCTGCCGGAGAGCACGGCGAACGCAACCACCACGACGGCGCCGATCGCCACGACGCCAACCGCGAGGCTGCGCCACGTCCGCCACCCTGGCGTCGGCGGGGGCTGTTGCTGTCTGCGAATCCCCGATCTCTTGCGCGCCAGGCGCGATCCTCCTCGGCGTGCAGATGATTACTACCGCAACAGTAGTAGAACCGGATGCTAGCCCGTCCCCGAGGCCATCAGGGTTCCAGGATGGCTTTGAGCTGCTGCTCGGCCAGATCCCGGGAAAGTGGCCCGAAGTACCGTCCGCGGATGACGCCGTCGCGATCGATGAAATACTGGCTGGGGAGCCCAAAGATCCGGTAGGTCCGGAAGACCGCGCCTGTGACATCGAGCCCGATCGTGTACGTCAGGCCGTATTTCGTCGCGTATTCGCGGACGGCTTCCACGGGCTCTTGGACATCGATCGCAATGAGCACGAGGCCTTCCCCTTTGTGTCCCTCATACGTGTCCCGGAGGACCGGCGTCTCGCGCTGACAGGGTGGGCACCACGTCGCCCAGAAGTTGATCCACACGGGGTGCCCCTTGAGCGATGCAAGGCTGAGCGGTTGGCCGTCCAGATCGCTGAGCTGCACCAGCGCGCCGTTGTTCTGACCGGAGAGCTCGGGCGCCCTCTGGCCAAGGTCCAATCCCTGGGTCTCCGCCGAGAGTCGATAGAAGCCTGCCCCTGGATCGGTCACAGACGGTGGAGCGGAGCCGCCCAGCGGGCGCGTCACAATGAAGAGCACCAGGGCGGAGCCTACGACTGCGGCGTTGATCAGCCCTACCTGTCGAGCCGTGAACGGCCCGATCAGCGTTCGGCGAGCGGGTGCCGATACGAAAGGCTCGGCCCTGGACTCTCGCCCAGTCTCGGGGTCGGCCGGGGGCACATCTGCTTGCCGGTTCATACCACACAGAGTGTAGTAGCTGGATCCCGGCCGTCCCCTCGCCGGCTGGCGCCGGGGCCATCCGCCGCTCGGCCGGACCGTGTCGGGCGGAGCTGGCCCAAGCCTCGTTCGGCGGCGCTCGACTACAGCAGAGATAGGCTCGAGCAGGCGACGACGACCAGGGCCGCTGCAAGAACCGCCGTCGGCGCGAGGCGATGCGACGGGCCGGCCGCGCGATGTTCGCCACCAATGAGCGCGCGCATTCGGAGATCGGTCGCCGAGGCGAAGGCCGCCAGGATCAGCGGCGGCGGCGCATCCGAAAGCTTCAGGATCGCTCGTGCCAGTGCTGCCCTGGATGCGCCATTCGCGAGCGCGTGGTCGTCGGCCGCTATCTCGATCTTGGAGCGCTCACGCTCGATCCAGGCAGCTCCGGCGCGCATGCCCCCGACCAGCCCGGAGAGGGCGGCCAGGACCACGAGCTTGGCTGGCGCCTGACTCAGGGTGTGATGGTGCTCGTGCAGGAGGACGGCCGCGAGCTCCTCGCCGTCGAGGCTGATGAGCACGTCCTCGGAGCAATAGATCCGCGGACGCCAGAGTCCGGCGACGACGGCCGCCCCGAGGCCCGGCACCAGTCCGATCTGCTCGCCGCCGACGACGGCAGGACGAGCCGTCCATCGGAGGTGTTCTGAGAGCCGGTGGTGGGCGGCGGCCTGCCTGGCGACCAGGGCGGCGACGACGGCGAGGATCGCTGCGGCGGTCACCAGCCCTACGATCATCAGGTCTCTCGACAGGCCGCCCTGGACTATCCCACATGTTCCCAACATCGCCGCGCCGGCCGAAAACGCGCCGCAGCGAGGATCGAGCGCGGGCAAAGCGGCGCACATCGCGAGCGCCACAAACAGCACCCCGAATCCGAGGAGGAGACCGCGCGCGGAGGCTGTCACCGTCCGCCTTCCTCGCTGTTGGCGAGTTGCCGGAGCCCGGCCGTGAGCTCGCTGTCGGCCCCGGTGAGATCTGCCGCGAAGCCCGCCAGCGTTTCGGCCCCGTGTCGTTCGATCAGACGACGCAGCTCGCGGCGGCCCGCGGTCGCTGGTAGCGACGCTTCGTCGAACGCAGCCTCGTAACGATAGTGCCGACCCTCGCGGGTTCGGGTCAGGTACCCCTTCTCGTGGAGCCGAACGAGGATCGTCATGACCGTCGTGTAGGCCAGCTGCTGGCTCGATGCCTCGTTCAGAGCGTCGCGTGCCTCGGCCACCGTCGATGGCCCGGAATGCCACACGTGGCCCATGATCCGTCGCTCGAGCGGACCGAGCACTTCCGGCATCAAGCTCCTCCTCGATCTCCGCCAGTCGATGCTACTACTCCCGATGTCGGGGTTGGATGGCCGGGTGGCCCGATCTACCAATGGCGCCCGGCCTCCGACGGCGATCGCGTAGCTGCGCGGCCGTCGGAACCGCCGCGCCGCCGAGCACGGAGACAATGCGGTCGTGCATCTCCATTCGATCCTGATGCTCGCGGCGACCGGGGTCGTCGCCGCGTTCGTCGTGGTCGTCATCGCTGTTGCGTGGCTCCGGGCTCGGGGCGTGATCTCCAGCGCGAGTCGCACGGTCGGATTCCAGAAATGGAGCTCAACGCTCGCCGCAGCGAGTTCGCTCGGGGCTGGGGCGATCCACCTCGTTGTCATTCCAGAGCATGGCGCGGAGTACCTGCCGGCTGGCGTGTTCTTCGCGGTGCTGGCGGTTTTCCAAGTCGCCTGGGCCGGCGCAATGCTGTGGCGGTCGAACGCGCGCATCGCGATTGCTGGACTCGCCGTGAACGCCGCGACGATCGGCATCTGGCTGTGGTCTCGGACCCTCGGGCTCCCGCTGGGCGCAGAGCCCGGCGCGGTCGAGCCCGTGGGCTATCAGGATGCGCTGGCGACGGTGCTCGAGCTCGGCCTGGTCATCGTCGTCGGGCTCTTGGTGTGGGAGCGATGGCGCTCACCAATCGCCCGGCTGAAGATCAGCGAGGCCGATGCCTTCGTTGGGACCGGCCTTGGCATCAGCGCGATCGCCATCTTCACCGCTGTCGCGTTCCTCGTTGGCGGACACTGATTCCCATGGCTCGGGTATCGCGTAGTTCCGCGCGACGGCGGGACGCCGAAAGTGGACGCATCCTCTTTAGCAAGCGCTTGCCCTCGGACCGCCGAGCCCGCCACTCGCGCCCCGGGCAAACGGTGGACCCATGACCGACGTCAGCAGGGCCTCGGTCGGAACGTCGGTTCCGACATAGAGGACGAGGATCCGATCGCGCTGCCAGAAGCGCGGATTGCCGGTCCACTCGACGATCGACGTCCCGATGTGCGATGGATCCTGGGGATCGATGCCGGCCGCAGACGCCAGCCGCGCCTCTTCGGTGGGGAAGACGTAGACGCGAACCTCCTCGCGACCGACGCACAGCAGCACGCCCTCGCCCGACAGCGGCGTCGGGTCGAAGGCATCGGCCTGCCGGACCGGTGCCGAGGCAGCTGCCAGCGAACTCACGAGGCCCTCTACGCCGCCGCCGGCTGCGCTTGGCGTGGGTGATGCCGGCGGCGTGGCACAGGCAGTGAGAAGCGTGACAAGCACGGCGGCCGCGAGCCACGGCAACGTCATTTGAGCCGGTGGACGGCGGGACGAGCGGCGAGGTTCCTTCCGTGTGTGTACGTCGCGGGTCGGACGACTATTGAGGGCTGAACCGCCAGAGCCCAGCGCCAGGGCCCAAGGCATACGATCCGCAGCGGCGCCGTATGACTCAGGTCACTCGGGTCGGGCACGTGGGCGTGGAACAGGCGGATCCCTGGCCTCAGGTCCCCGCCCCTGGGGACCCTCGCGCTCGCCCAGTCCCCAACACGACACGCTCTGACTGGTGCGGCGGGAGGCGTAGCGGCCCGGCGTCGATCTCCTCGGCCGCCTCGAAGTCCTCGAACGCCGCATCGCCCGCGGGCTCGGGCTCGAAGAACGTCGTCGCAATGAGTGTCGGCAGGATGGCGCTCAGGATGACGACGGTCACGAGGATCGTGTACGTCGCCTGGTCGATGTAGCCGTTCGTCAGGCCATAGAGGGCCGCGATCGTTCCGAACGTCAACCCGGTCGACATGAGCAGCGTCGTGTATGTCGCGTCGCGGGTGGGCAGGCCAAACGTGCGGGCCGTCGGCCAGACGCCGATGACCTTGGCCCCGACCTTCACCGCCAGGAAGAGGCCGATCAGCCCGGCGCCTGCGGCGATGGCCGGGAGCGACACGAGCGAACCCGCCTTGAGGAAGTAGAACGGCGTCAGGAGCGAGAACGCCGTCGCCCGCATCCGGTGGACGAGGACCCTGTCCGCGACGAACACGCCGGCCACCGCCAGGCCGATGAGGTAGGCCGGCAGGACCGCCTCGCTGCCGGCGATCTGGGCGAGTCCGCCGAGAAGGAGCAGGACGAGGAACAGGAACTTGATCTCTGGCTCCGACACGCGACCCGGGACGCGGCCAACGAACAGGCGAGTGAGCCGTGGGACGAGAACGACCGCCAGGCCGGTCGCCACGGCGAATCCGACCAGGAGCGGACTGATGTCGGCGAAGAGCAAGCCCAGGAACAACACCGTCCCAAGGTCGGTCACGAAGCAGGCTGCAAGGATGAGTTTGCCGAGCTCCCGGCGGGCCAGGCCCGACTCGATCATCACCGCGTACACGACCGCGACCGAGGTCGTCGACAGGGCGAGCCCCGCGATCTCCGAGGCCTGGAGTGTCCAACCCAGCCCGAGGTAGGCGACGGCGAACGTCGCCGCGAACGGGGCGGCGAAGCTGATCACGCCGATCACGAGGCTGGTTCGGAGGTGGCGACGGAGCGACTCGGGATCGATCTCCGCTCCGGCCAGGAACGTCAGGAGGACCGCGCCAAATGCGGCCAGGAAGTCGATCCACGGCGTCGCACGCAGTCCCAGCGCGTTGCCGCCGATGACGCCGAGCCCGATCTCGATCAACGCGACCGAGATCCCGACCCGGATCGAGACAAGGCTGGCGAGAAGGGCGAGGCCCATCCACAGGGCGGCAACCAGATAGGTGGTGTCCACGCAAGCATCTCCCCGGGGCAAACGGAAAGCCCCTGGCTGTCGATCAGTCAGGAGCCATCAGCCCGGGTGGGCGGTTCAGGCGCGAAGAGCGCCTCGGCGGACGCCATCGCCGAAGGATGGAGCGTACCCGACTCGGCTTTGGCCTGTGAGAATCGGAGCTGACGGTGTCCACTGGTCCACTGGATCAGCCTTCGCTCGGGCTCCGGCCCTCGAGCACCACGGCGTCGACCACATAGCGCTCGAGCCCCATCGCGACACCCTCCTCCGAAGGTGTCCACTATGTCCCGAGACAGCTGTCTACGATGTCGTGAACTCAGACACTTCCTCGCCAGCCAACCTACAACATCTAGGGCACAGCAAGCGCTGAACCACCAGATGTTGGGGGTTCGACCTCACTCGGACACCGCCGAGGAGGTTCGATCGTGGCTACTTCGCCTGACTCCTTCCCGGTTTGTTCGCCTGACTCTGGGCGCCCGACGCCCGCTTCGCTTGATCCCTCGGGCTCGCTCGACGCGTTCGCGGTGAGCCTCGGCGCCGCCGTCGACCTGTTCATCGCGGCCAAGGCCGCCGAGGGTGCCTCGCCCCGGACGCTCGAGTGGTACCGCATGATCACCCGCCGCGCCGCCCGGCGCTTCGGATCGGATCGGCCGGTGGACCGGCTCAGCGCGGCCGACCTCCGGGTCTGGCTGCTCGAGCTCCGCGAGACGCTCGACCCGGAGTCGATCGCCGGCTACGTCCGCGGCCTCAAGGCGTTCGGCAACTGGTGCAACGCCGAGGAGCTTGCGACCGCGGCCGGATTCCGTGCCCTGCGGCGACCTCACGTCCCGCACAAGCTCATCGCGCCGTTCAGCACCGGCGAGCTCGAGCGACTCTTGGCCCTCGCCGATCCCCGCGAGCGGGCGCTCACGCTGCTGCTCCTCGACACGGGGCTCCGGCTGGCCGAAGTCGCTGGACTTCGCGTCGGCGACCTCCGACCCGACGGCAAATCCGGGTCCTAGGCAAGGGTTCGAAGGAGCGGATCGTGCCCCTCGGGTCGACCGCCCGCCGGGCGCTGATCCGCTATGTTGCCGGGCGCGATCCGGTCGGCCCGGCGGACCCGCTGTTCGTCGGCCGCTACGGTCGAGCTCTGAGCCGGCGCGGCATTCAGTACGCGATCGCGCGGCTTGGCCGCCGCGCGGGCGTCGGGACCCGCTCCAGCCCGCACACGTTCCGCCACACGTTCGCCCGGGGCTACCTCGTCAACGGCGGCGACGTGTTCAGCCTCCAGCAGATCCTCGGCCACTCGACGCTCGACATGGTCCGCCGGTATATCAGCATTACCGAAGCTGACCTGGTCGCCCGGCATCGAATGGCGTCACCTGCGGATCGGTTGGGTCGACGGGTCACAACGGCGTGAGGGCGCGGCCGTCTACTTCGGGCTTCCACTCTTAAACTCGGGCCTGACCGCTCAATGTCGAGACTTGGCCCGATGCTAGGCCGACTGAAACACCAAAGGGAGGCGCATGGCGCGCACGGACTACCTTTTCGCACAAGGCGATCTGAGCTCAGCGTTCCGCGGCCAGGAAGAGAAGCTGGCGGTCGCGGCTCGGGCGATTCCGGCCGATCACGCACTCGCCAGGTCGGTCGAGGAGCTTGGCGCCGAACTCCTTGAGCAGGTTCAGATCGAGCCGCTCGACGTCGACTGGGCCGGCATGTCCGCCTCTTACCGGGACTGTGAAGTCGACGTCAGCCGGGACCCGATGCGCTTCATCTCCGACCCAAGCCGGCCGTTCATGATCCCGGGGACGGAGGTCACCTACCACATTCCCTTCCATGGTGAGGCCGATCTCTTCAAGCTGCGGCCGTCGCGTTTCACTCTGAACCCGCCGATGGCCGAGGTCACCGACAACGAAGTCGTCATCTCCCGAGTGGCGCCAGCGCCGGTGCCGGAGTCACTCAAGAACGAGCTCGACCGCACGGTCACGTCGATCCGCGAGTACGTCCAGACGGCGAATGCCGATCTCGACTCATTCAACCGAGCCCTGCCGACCAAGGCGCTCGCGGCAGCGACGGCGCGCCGGGAGAAGGTCCTCGCCGACAAAGACCTCGCTGCATCACTCGGCGTGCCACTCCGACGTCGCGAGGACGCTGCTCCTACATACGCGACGCCAGCGGTGCGGCGCAAGGTCACCACGACGCAGACGACAACCGGCGCCCGCGCCGAGCGACCCGAGCCGGTCGTGACCGCCGAGGAGTACGAGCGGATCCTGGAGATCGTGCGCGGCATGGCGCAGGTGCTCGAGCGGAGCCCCAAGACCTTTGCGGGCATGGACGAGGAGGCCGTCCGAACGCACTTCCTCATTCAGCTCAACGGCCAGTACCAGGGCGGAGCCACCGGCGAGACATTCAACTTCGAGGGCAAGACCGACATCTTGGTCCGCGACAGCGGCCGCAATGTCTTCATCGCGGAGTGCAAGTTCTGGCACGGCCAGAAGCACCTGATCGAGACGATCGAGCAGATCCTCGGGTACACGAGTTGGCGAGACACCAAGACGGCGATCTTGCTGTTCAACCGGACGAAGGACCTCTCAAAGGTCCTTGCCCAGATCTCGCCGATGGTTGCGGCCCACCCCAACTTCGTCCGCGAGATCAGCTACGGCGGTGAGACCGACTTCCGGTTCGTCCTGCATCACCGCGACGACGAGGCCCGCGAGTTGACCCTGTCCATTCTTGTGTTCGAGGTTCCGGCATAGACCCGAACCACATGGGACCGCCCAACCGGTCAGATGACGGTTGAGTACGTCGTCTAGACCACAGCGTGCTCGGCCACGCGATGCATCCCGTGTCGGGACTCAGGCAAGCCAGTCGGGAATGCGGTCATCCTCTTCGCTCGTGACGCTCGGCTCGGCCTGGCTCACAAGGAACCGCGCTCGTTCGAGCAGCTCGTCATACGTCAAGACTTCTGGATTCCAAAGGCTCCGGCGGAAGCGCTCAAAGGTCTCGCGACGCGTCGTTGACTCGACTGTGCTTTCGACTTCAAGCTGGGCGAGGTTGCCGATGAGCAGGATGCCCTTCGGCTGGACAGTAGTTACGTCTCGGTCCTCGGCCCAGTCCCGGTTGGCATCGAGTCTCGAGCCCTCCTTGGCCCATCGGTCGCAGTTCGCCTGGAGTTGGGCACTCCAGCCAGCCAGCTCTTCGCCGATCAGCCAGGCTCCGTTGCGGTACTGCTTCTTGGCCAGAAGCTGCGTGTCAGGACGCTTGATCTCGACGAGCACGGCGAAACGAGCGTTGGCTTCGGACGCCAACAGGAAGTCGCCCTTCTCTCCGCCGCGGCCGGTGAGAGTGGTTCCGCCGTAGTTTGGCTGGGCCTGTTCGGTCACGAGAAACCGGTAATCGAGCCCGTGGCCGAAGATCCAGGGATTGGCCTCGAAAAACGCCTGCCATTGAGGCTCATCCCAGTCTTCGTCCGCCACGTGCGTCTCGAAAGTGCCGAGTGCCTCAGACCACTCCTCGTATCGCCGCGCGAGCGCGGCTGCGGCTGGCAGGTCCACGTCGTCCCGTTCTTCGGCCGTCTGCAGGGGCGCCTCGAAGCAGACCAGACGACCGGCGACACGGTCGTGCTCATCACCCTCACTCGCAGGGCCTGAGTCGGCCACCGCCACCATGACTGCAGAGGCGCCACAACGCCCCCGATCATTCGGGCCGCGGGCCGGCGGTCGTCGGCGGCTCCTGCGGGACGAGCTCGAAGAGCGGGGCGCGCCGAGCCTCGGCAACGTACGCCTCGAGATCGTCATCGACCTGGAACCGGTAGCGGTGGAGGATGGCGGCCGGCGGCCGGACGGTCGGGCCGAGAAGGAATCGGGCCAGACGCCGACGGTGGAACCCGGCGAGCGCGTCGTGCATGAGCCGGCCTGCCTCGGCTGGCGCGAGCTCGGTCGCGTGGACCGCCAGCGACCAGCCGCCACGCCGGATGACCGCCTCGCCGGAGGCGCGGATGTTCCGAACCCAATTGACCTCGCCGCCAAACGACGCCTGGACGAACCGCCGGTCGCCGAGCTCCCACATCGCGACCGGCGTCGAGCGCGGCTGGCCGGTCACGCGGCCACGGACGGTCAGGAGGACGTTCGGCTCGCCCAGGCCGCGGCGGAGGACGAACCGCACGAGCGGCGCGATCACGCGAAAGAGCGGGCCGGCGACTCGCTGACGTGGATCTGGCTTCGAGGGCGATCGTGCTCCGTTGTCCATCGCGATGACCTCCTTGGCCCGCTGGCCGTTTCACGGCCACCAGGAGATACCCGATTGCTATAAGCGTTAAGTACAGATCGTCTTCAGCGCCCCTCGTCTCCTTGTCAGCCGCGATTGGATCCCTGCCCGCAATCTTGGCGGAACGTCATCGGCGGACGCCGCCGCCGCGCCCAGATCAAGCCGCGCATTCCTGTCGATCCCATGTCGTTCCCAGGTGGATCACCCTAGTGGAGGCGCCGGTGCGCGACTACCGGGCAGGTCCCTGTCACGTTCGCCGTGCCTGTCCCGTCACTCGATTGACGGAACGCGCGCGAAGGACGTGACCGTGGACGAGAGCGACTGGCTGGCCGACCGGTTCGAGGCCCGGCGAATCCACCTCCGTGGCGTCGCCTACCGGATGCTCGGCTCGCTCAGCGAGGCCGAGGATGCAGTCCAGGAAGCGTGGCTGCATCTGACGCGCGCGGACACGAGCGCTGTCGCGAACCTCGATGGCTGGCTGAGGACGGTCGTCGCCCGGATCTGCCTCGACATGCTGCGGACCCGCCGCTCACGGCACGAGGCGCCGCTGCCCTCGCACCTGCCAGATCCGATCATCAGCCCGACGAACGCGATCGACCCGGAGCAGGAGGCCCTCCTCGGCGACTCGATCGGTCTCGCGCTGCTCGTTGTGCTCGACACGCTGACGCCCGCCGAGCGGGTCGCCTTCGTGCTCCACGACGTGTTCGGCGTGCCGTTCTCCGAGATCGGCGCGATCGTCGCACGCAGCCCGGTTGCGGCACGACAGCTGGCGAGCCGGGCGCGTCGGCGGGTACGGGGAGCGGCCCCCGAGCCCGATGCGGATCTCAGCCAGCAGCGGGTGGTCGTCAACGCCTTCATCGCGGCGGCGCGCGAGGGCGACTTCGAGGCGCTTCTGAAGGTGCTCGATCCAGACGTCATCCTGCGCGGCGACCGAGGCGCCATCGCTGCGGGAGCGATCACGGAGATCCGAGGGGCGCCCGCGGTCGCCCGCGAGGCGCTCGCGTTCGCCCAGCGCTATGGGGCCTTCGCTCAGCCAGTCCTCGTAAATGGCGCGGCCGGGGTGCTGGTTGCCGAGAAGGGCAAGCCGTTCTCGGTCATGGGATTCACCATCCGCCATGACAAGGTCACCGAGATCGACATCCTCGCCGACCCGGCGCGCCTCAAGGCGCTGGGCATCTCGGGGACCGATGACTGACACCGAACACTCCGGGGACGACGGACCGTCTAGTTGTTGCCCGGCCGGCCGCGACCGCCGGCCGTGTAGTGCGTGAGAGCTCCCAAAGGAGCGGCACATCGCTATTCCGTCCCTCAACCGGGTCCCCGGAGATGAGCGAGCACGGCGAGCACTCGCCGGTGGTCGTCGGAGGCTGGCGGCAGTTCGAGTTTCGAGAAGATGTTGGCGATATGGGCCTCGACGGTCTTTCGGGCCATTGACAAGCGATCGCCAATCGCCTGGTTCGATCGCCCTTCGGCCATCAAGGCGAGGACTTTGCGCTCCCGGTCCGTCAGGTCGTCGAGCGGGACCCGAGAACGGCGGCCGACAAGCACCGCCACGACTGCGGGATCGATGACCGAGCCGCCCTTCGCAATCCGGCGGATTGCGTCGGCGAAGTCGTCGAGATCAGTGACCCGGTCCTTGAGGAGATACCCGACCCCACCCGCACCGTCGCTCACCAAGCGCAATGCGAACGAGGGCTCGACGTGCTGGGACAGGACGAGGATGCCGACGGCTGTTCCGTGCTCCGCGCGGATCGTCTCTGCCGCGCGGAGACCCTCGTCGGTGTGGGTGGGTGGCATCCGAATGTCGACGATCGCCACATCCGGGAGGTGCTCGCGCGTCGCCCGCAGCAGCGCGTCGGCATCGCCGACTTGGGCGACGACCTCGAATCCCGCGTCCGCAAGGAGCCGGGCGACGCCTTCGCGCACCAAGATCGAATCATCAGCGAGGACGAGCCTCAGGGTCATGGTCGATCGACCAACGCCCGAATCGCGGCCCCGGAGATCCGTGGCCTTGGGCCGAGTCGCGGCGGAGCTCCTCGATCACGGCTACATCGCGGCCGATGACGCCAGTTCTCTAGAAGAGCGCTTCCGTTGGACGGATCCGATCCTGGACGCGTTCCCGCTTGATCGGCGTCCACCGTGGTTGGTGGAACCAGTTCGACCCCGCGACTCTCGAGTCTCCCTTGACGATTGGGTGTCCGACCTTCGTGTCCAGAGCGTCCGCTTCCGACAACGACGCAGGGCGTCGTGATCGCCGAGTACTCCGTGATACGCCGACTGGAATGGGAAAGCCCAACCGAGGAGCGCAGGCGGACGTTGGTCCCTGCTGCCTCGGCGGGAGCCATTGCGGCCGGGCAGGAGAACCTCTTTACCGAAACAATGATCTCGCTCAGCGCCTATCCGAGCCGTGGCGATCCGGACGGGTCTCTGACCCTGCTCAACTACGGGGGCGTACGTTTCATGACCACCAAGGAACGCTGGATCGCCATCAACCCGGCAGTCGCCGCAAGTCTCGACTGGTCCCCGGATCCACAACGAGTGGGGGCGTGGCATGGCTCCGATGGAGAACGAAGGGTTGCGACCGTTGTCTGGGCGGAAGGCTACGTCGGCTGGCCGTCGCCGGACTTCGACGAGGAGCCCGGGTTTGGGTCCTACCTTGTGGCCGCCCCCGTCGCGGTCGAGGAACTCGCCGATCTCGCTGGAGACATACTGGCGTTCGAGACGGCCGAGCGAACTGCCCTCGTCGAGAAGCGCGAGATATCGGCGACCGCACGACAGTTCTGGGACTGGCGCCGCTTCGCCTAGCATTTGCTGGCCCGGCGACGACGCATCGCCTCTCGACTTCGGGCCCGTTCAATCACCCTGCGGCATGCTGGACAACGTCGTTGACCGGGCGACGTCCGTTCGACCACCTGGTGGCACTGGCCGCAATCGAGGACGGCGCTGGACAGGCTCGGGCGCGGCCGAGTCGGGTAGGGGAGGATAATCTCGGTCGGCGCCGCTCCCCGCGCATGGAGTACACGGCGGGCTCCCGCCCAATGCCAACGCGGCCTGGGGCAAGCGGTTAACGTCAGCGCACCCGGTAGGCGACACGTGGAACAGACCGCGAAGAAGAGCAGGCAAAGTGGCCCGTGGCGGACAGTCGAGTAGAGGTCCGATTCCTTGGCAGCGGCGACGTCTTCGGGAGTGGCGGGCGCTACCAGGCCTGCATCCTCGTCGAGACCTCCAACGCGCGCGTGCTGTTGGACTGCGGCGCGACCTCGTTGACCGCGATGAAGCGGTTCGGGGAGGATCCAGGCTCGATCGATGTCGTGATCTTCTCGCACTACCACGCCGACCACTACGGCGGCATCCCGTTCCTCATCCTCGACGGCCAGTTCAGCCGACGCACGCTCCCACTGGCGATCGCGGGCCCCGGCGACGTGGAGCGCCGGATCGCGACCGCCATGGAGACTGCCTTCCCCGGCTCCTCGACCGTTCGCCAGCGCTTTCCAATCAGCTTCCATCAGCTCCAAGAGACCGAGACTCGCTTGGGAGCAGCATCGGTGCGCGCGGTCCGCGCTGCCCACACGCCAGGCTCGGACGCGGTCGGCTTGCGCCTTGCCGTTGACGGCACGGTCATCGCCTATAGCGGCGACACCGAGTGGACGGACGTCCTGCCCGCCCTCGCCGCTGGAGCCGACCTTCTCATCTGCGAGGCCTACACCTGGGCCAAGTCGGTCCGCTACCACCTCGATCACCAGACCTTCGCCGCGCACCGAGCGGAATTCACGGCGCGGCGGGTCGTGCTCACGCACTGCGGGCCAGAGATGCTGGCGCACCTCGCCGAGGCGATGGACGAGACCGCCTACGACGGGCTGCGGCTCACCCTGCCGAGCCGGTGACATCAGCGGCGTGGGACAGCTCTTCCAGGGCCGATGGGTGGATCGGCTAGCGGACCCATCCCGTCAGCGTCGCTAGGTCGACGTTCGACCTGAACCATCGCGACAGCGTCGCGAACCGGTCGTCGGGCAGCGGTCCGGCGGCGTAGGGGCGGCCAGTCATCCGGCCGAGCGCGGCGAACAAGGCGGAGCGGAGCCGCTCGTGGCCGAAGAGCCCGTGGACATAGGTGCCGACGACGAGCCCATCCGCGCTCACCGCGCCGTCGAGCACGTGCTCGCCCGAGGGCGCGCGGGTGAGCTCAGCGAACGGCTGGCAGCCGTGTCTGCGCGTCTGCCCCAGGTGGAGCTCGTAGCCCGCGACGGCGTCTTCTTCGGATGGCCCCAGGAACCCTCCTGCGGGCACTCGTAAACCGATCGGGTGATCGCTTGGCCGGAGCCCCGGTCGGCAGCGAGCCCTGGCTGCGACTCCTCGGTGAGGGCGGCATCGAGGATCTGGAGGAGTTGCTGCGGTAGGCCGCTTCCCGTCGTGCCGGCGCGGCCGGGGCGCACTCGGCGGGTCATTGCGACACTGCTCCTCGATCGTGCGGTGGCGACGTCATGGCGGCATCGGCTCGGAGGTCGATCGCGAGCGGCAGGGAGTTCCGTGCCCAGTCGCTGAGCGCTCCACCCTCTGCCCAGCCCTGGTACTTGGCGGCCAGCAGCCGCCGCGCCAGCCCATCGTCCTGGTCACCCTCGATCTCGGTGGCGACGCCCGCGTACCAGCGGCCGTCGATCCGGACGCGGACCGCCGGGTTGCGACATAGGTTGCGAACCCAGTGGGCGCGGTCCCGGCCGCCCGATAGGAGGTAGATGCGGTCACGCTCCGGGTCGGCGGCGAACTGGATTTCGATCAGTCGCGGAGGCCCGCTGCGGCGGCCGGTTGTCTCGATAGCGCAGACCGCCCGGCGCGCAAGATCGGTTTCGAGGGCCACGCTGTTCGCCCAACCAGTCTCAGGCCGGCGCCGTAGCGTGGGCGTCGATGAGCTCCCGGGCTGCGTCGGCCACGATGCGGCGTGATTGTCGGGCCCGAACCTGCGGGCGGCCACCCAGGCGCCATCCATCAGCAGCAGGAGCTGTGCGGCGAGCCCGTCCGGGTCGCGCAGCCCCGCCTCGCGGGCGAGTCCGGCGAAGGGTTCGCGGACGGCTTGCTTGTGCGCGAGGGCGACCTGGTGGCCGGGGTGATCGATTTCGGGGAACTCGGACGCCGCGCCCTGGAATGTGCACCCGAGGCAGCGCGGGTTGGTCGCCAGCTTGCCCGTCGCCTCGAAGGCCGCCACGAGATTCGCGCGCGGGTCATCGACCTCGGTCATGCCTTCCTCGAGCCAGGTCATGAACTCGGCGTTCGAGCGCTCGAGGTAGCCTGCTCGAGTGACGGAGGAATCGATGTGGACCTGAAGTCCCCGGACGACGCACTCGCGTCGGCCGACCTTCCGATCAGGCGATGCCTCGAGCTCGCGTTCGAGGCCCTGCGGGCGGGAGGTCTGGCCTGCGGCAGCGTCGTGGTCGACGCGCGCGGTGGCGTCGTCGCCGAGGGTCGGAACCACGCGTACGACCCACCATCCGGCTCAGAGCTCCTCGAGGGCACGCCGATCGCCCACGCTGAGCTGAACGCCCTCGCCCGCGTCCCGACAGACCGTGACCTCGGCAGCGACACGCTCTGGTCGAGCCAGGAGCCCTGTTCGATGTGCACGGCGGCCGCGACCTTCGTCGGCCTCGGCGCGATCGCCTACTTGGCGCCCGACCCGTGGGCGATGGCGACAGCCAGGAGTCGGGCGCAGCAACCTGCCACGCTGGGTGAGGCCGATGGAACGCCGGTGAGGGGCCCCGCGGCGGAGCCGTGGCGGACGATCGCCAATGCCCTCTTCATCCTGTCGATCGCCGCGACGCGCGGGCCGGACCACGACACCGTCGCGAAGAGCCGCGACCT
>WNGA01009594.1_pt1 | contig 17430 bp, 19 predicted proteins | sample 5400061 | NCBI WGS metagenome assembly WNGA01 (sample SAMN13153366, study PRJNA577476) | soil metagenome | isolation source: 100 cm soil or saprolite under grassland replicate 2 | place: USA:California | collected 2016-06-15 | reverse complement strand
GGGCCGGGCGCAGGCCGGCCGGTTCCTGGCTGAGCATCCCGAGCTGGCCAGCGAGCTGGAGGACCGGCTCCGGGTCCACCTTGGCCTGGTGGCCCCTGAGGCCGCCAGCGCCTAGCCCGTCCCAGCCGCAGGTGCCCCTGGCGAAGTAGCGCCGAGCGCGTGAAGGGGAAGCGCCAAGAGCACCAGGGCGGCCGGTGACACGTCGACTGGCCGCCCTGCCAACCACCCGAACGAGATGAGGGTCAACGACCAGGACGCATCAATGGCAACGCCGAGGGAGCAGGGAGCAAGGCCCCGGGTCGCTGGGCAGGAGCCGGAGACGATGGAGCTTCATTGGAGGGCAAGGGAATGGAAAGCCTCGATGTGATCTTCGCCGTGGCGGTCGGCGTGCTGGCCGCCGCCGCGGTCATCGGCGCACTCGTGTTTGTGGTCGTGTGGGAGTGGTGCGCCATTCGGCGCACCCTAGCCGCCCACCGACGCCGGGCGCCGAACGAGTCGTTCTGGCGCGACCGGGCGGCGCTGACCATCCCGGAGCGGCGGCCATGAGGACCGCCGCCCGCTGGCTACTGGTGGGCTGGCTTGTGGCCGCGCTGGTGCTGCTGGGGATGGAGGGGCGGCTGCCCGAGTTCCTCGCGGGCGCTGTGTCGGGCTCGCTGCTGGTGCTAGGGCTTGGCGCGCTGGTCTGCCAGCAGCTCACCCCGTCGCGCTACAACGGGCCGAGCATGCCGGAACGCTACCGAGTGGCCGACGACCTCCGCCAGCCGATCGCCGCCGTGGTCGCCGTCGCCGAACACGAAGCGATGACCGCGCCGCCCGGACGGCAGCAGGCGTCGATGAACACCTCCGCTCATGACCAGGCTCGCCGACCTTCGGAGGCGCCGTGATGGCCACGGTGCTGCAGGCCTACCAGTTCGCGCTGGACCCAACCCCGCGCCGGCAAGGCCACCTCGCCTCGCATGCCGGTGCGGCGCGGTTCGTCTACAACTGGGGCCTGGAGCTGGTCGCCACCCGCCTTGACCAACGCAAGGCCGGCCAGGACGTGCAGGTGCCATGGACTCTGCCGGAGCTGCGACGCGAGTGGAAGAAGGCCAGGGACCAGGTTGCCCCCTGGTGGGCCGAGAACAGCAAGGAGGCCTACAACAGCGGCCTGGGCGCGCTGGCCAGAGCGCTGAGGAACTGGAGTGACTCCAGAAGCGGCCGCCGCAAGGGCCGCCCGGTGGGCTTCCCACGACGGAAGAAGAAGGGGCGCGCCCGGGTCGCCTGCCGGTTCACCACCGGGCAGATCAAGGTGCTGCCCGACCGTAAGCACGTCCAGCTCCCCCGCATCGGCATCATCAAGACGCATGAGTCGACCCGGAAGCTGGCGCGGCGGCTGGAGCAGGGCACCGCCCGCATCGTGGCCGCCACCATCAGCCGCCGCGCCGACCGCTGGTTCGTGTCGTTCACCGTCGAAGTCGAACGGGCGATCCCGGCCGGCAACGGCAAGCAGAGCGTGATCGGGGTGGATGTCGGTGTCCGCCACCTGGCGGTGCTGTCCACCGGCGCGGTGGTCTCCAATCCGCGTGCCCTCCAGCACTCGCTACGGAATCTCCGGCGGCTCAACCGGGAGCTGGCGCGCCGCACGCCCGGCTCCAGGCGCAGAAACCAGACACGGCGGCGGCTGGCCCGCGTCCACGCCCGCGCAGCCAACCTGCGCCGCGATGCTCTCCACAAGCTCACCACCGCGCTCGCCACCCAGCACGGCGCCGTGGTGGTCGAGAACCTGCACGTGGCCGGGATGATTCGCAACCGGCGGCTGGCCCGTGCGATAGCCGACAGCGGCATGGCCCAGCTGCGCCGTCTGCTCGGCTACAAGGCGACGTGGTATGGCTGTCGGCTGGTGGTGGCCGACCGGTTCTTTCCGTCGTCCAAGACGTGCTCTGGGTGCGGGTGGGTGAAAGCCAAGCTCACCCTCGCCGAGCGCACCTTCACCTGCGAGGCCTGCGGGCTGGTGGTTGATCGTGACCTGAATGCCGCCCGCAACCTCGCCAAGCTCGTGCAGTCCGTCGCCCAGAGTGGCTGGGAGACGCCAAACGCTCGTGGAGCCGACCGGAAGTCCCAGCTTGCTGGGCAGGTGGCCGTGAAGCGAGAAGCCGGCACCGGGTCCTGCCCGGGTGAGACCGGCACCGTCCAGCCGCAAGGCTGGGCTACCTGACCGGGCATCTGACAGAGACGCTCACGGATCAGGCAACGGTAAAGCGGGAGGCCGGAGACGCCGATGTAGATGGGGACCATCAGCGCCCGAAGTATGCCCACCCCGTACAACCCGGTCGCTGACCGAGAAAGCTGGGCTCGGAGTGTCTCGTCACGTGCAGCCCGCCCGGGCGCGCGCGGCCGACCGTCGCCGGCCCGCCATGGCCGCGGGCTTCTTCCTGCTTGCCGTCCTGCATCCCCTTCCCTCCGCACCGCCCGACGACGCCGCGACCCTCGACGTGCTGGTCCAGGGCGAGGGGGCGGCCGCCGCCCTGGCCGCCGTCGGCGGCCGGCCGCTCGCTGCCCTGCCGGTCGTGGACGGCCTGCTCGGCCGGATCCCCGCCGGGCAGGCCGAGCGCCTGCGCCGAGACCGGCGGAGGGTCCGCGCCGTGCTGGACGCCAACCGCCCACTCCACCTCCAGGGCGTCGCCGCCGCCCTGCCCGCCACCGCGGCGGCGGCGGTCGACTTCCCCGCCGTCGCCGCCGCGGTACCAGGCGACGCCGGGCGCGGGGTGGCGGTGGCCGTGCTCGACACCGGGATCGCCGCCAGCGGCGACCTCGCCGGGCGGGTGGTGGCCAGGGCCGACCTCTCGGGGGAGGGGAGCTTCACCGACTCCTACGGCCACGGCACCTTCATGGCCGGGCTGATCGCCGGGGACGGTCGCGGCGGCGGGCCGGCCGGGACCGCCCCCGGCGCCGACCTGGTCGACCTCAAGGTCGCCGGCGCGGACGGCTCCACCACCCTCGGCCAGGTCCTGCTCGCCATGCAGCTTGCCGACTCGTCGCGGGAGCGCTTCGGCATCCGGGTCCTCAACATCTCGTTGGGCGCACCGGCCGACGACCCGGCGACCGCGCCGCTCACCGAGGCGGTGGAGCGGCTGTGGGCCGACGGCGTCACCGTGGTCGCGGCGGCCGGCAACGGCGGCGGCGTGACCGCGCCCGGGCTGGACCCCTACGTGGTCACGGTCGGCGCCCTCGACCCCGCGGCGACGGCCGACCCGGTGCCGGCGTGGAGCAGCCGCGGGCCCGACTTCGCCGGCCGGCCCAAGCCCGACCTGCTGGCCCCCGGGGTCGACGTGGTCGGCCTGCGTGCCCCGGGCTCCACGGTCGACCTGGCCAACCCGGCCGCCCGGGTCGGCGACGCCTACTTCCGGGGGTCCGGCACGTCGATGTCGACCGCGCTGGTCGCCGGGGCGGCGGCCGCGGTCGCCGCCGCCCATGCGGACTGGCGCCCGGACGCGGTGAAGGCGGCGCTGGCGGTGAGCTCCGCCGCCCATGCTGGCGCGCTCGACCTGGACGCCGCGCTGGGGATCGGCGCGGTGGCGCCGGCCAACGGCGACCTGTTCCCCCTCCGCAGCCCTGGCGCGGCGGGCGAGCCGAGCGCCCCCGCCTGGCTCGGCGCCCTCGACTGGCGGGCCGGTGCGTTCGAGGGGCTGCGCTGGGCCCTCGACGGCGGCGAGGCGCCGGCGGCCGGCCCGGCGGCGTGGGAGGCGAGGCCATGGCTGGCCAGCCGCTGGACGAGCGGCGAGGAGGGGGTCTGGGCGGCCCAGCAGTGGCTCGCCAGGAGCTGGGCGGCAAGGAGCTGGCTGGCGACCGGCCTGGACCCGGCGGGCTGGGCGGCCCTCCAGTGGGGGTGGGGCGCGGTGGCCAGCGTCCTCGCCGGCGGCTCCCAGACGCTGCTGGGCTGGGTCGCGCGGCACTGGGCCGGCCTGGACACGCTGGCACAGAGCTGGGTGGCGCGGCACTGGGCCGAGCTGGTCTGGGCGGCGCGGAGCTGGGCGGCCAGGAGCTGGGCCGGTGCGGACTGGATCGCGCGGAGCTGGGGAGCGAGGAGCTGGGGAGCGAGGAGCTGGGGCTTGGCGGTGAGCTGACCCGGCCTGGCCGGCGCACCGCAAGCCGAGCCGACCGGGACCGGACACGGGAGGGGGGAGGGACTTGGGCGGGCTGCCGCCGCGGCTCCGCTGGTTCATCGCGCTGGTGGCGACCGCCGGCTTCCTGGCCGTGGTCGCGGTCGTCCTGCTCGACCCGGGAACCTGGGACCGGTCGGTGTGGCCGCGGCTGGCCGTCCTGCTGGTGCTGACCGCCGCGTCCGAGGTGGGGGGGCTCCGGCTCCCCCACCGGGGCGCGCTGGAGATGCTGACCCTCTACGAGGGCATGGTGGTCGTCAACATCGCCCTGCTGCCGGCCGGTCAGGCCATCGCCGTGTCGCTCGCCGGCCTGCTGTCCGCCCAGGTCGTGCAGCGCCGGGCACCGGTCAAGGCGGTCTTCAACCTCGGCATGTACGCCACCGCCCTGGCCCCGGCGATCGGCCTGTACCACCTGGTCGTCGGCGAGGCCGGGCTGCTCGGCGCCCGCGGGCTGGCCGCCATCGCGGTCGGTGTGGCGGTGTTCGCGCTGGTCAACCTCCTGCTGATCAGCCAGCTCCTGGCGCTGCTGGAGGACCGGCCGGTGTGGGACGTGGTGCAGGAGTCCTCGAAGATGTCCACCCTGATCTTCCTCGGCAACTCCGCCGTCGGGCTCATCGGGGTGGTCTGCTACCTGCGCGAGCCGGTGGTGCTGCCGGCCGTCGGGCTGCCGGTGGTGACCCTGTGGCTGGCCTACCGGTCGGCCGGCAGGGAGATGCAGGAACGCGACCGCTTCCAGCACCTGTACGAGGTCGGCCAGGCGTTCGCCTCCTCGCTGGTGCTGGAGGAGGTGCTCCACAACGTGCTGCCGAAGGTCGCCCGGCTGTTCGGGGCCGAGGAGGCCCACCTGCTGTTCGCCCAGGGACCGGGCCGCCCCTTCGGCGCCATCCACGGCCCGCACGGCTTCCGCTTCGGCCCGGCCGGCGACGCCGACCTGGCCGCGTTGCGCCTGCTCGGCGAGTCGATGAGCCCGGTCGTTGGCGTCGCCGGCCGCGCCCCGACCGCCTGGCGGGAGGTCCTGGTCGCCCCCCTGGTCGCCCAGGGCAGGCACCTGGGGGTGATCGTCCTCGGCAACCTCAACGGGCAGGGACGGCCCCGGGCGGACGGGATCACCGGGATGCGCCTGGGGCGCCAGGACCTGCAGCTCCTCTCGCCCCTGGCCTCGGGGCTGGCCGTCACCCTCGGCAACGCCACCCAGGTGGCCCAGATCAAGGCGGAGAAGTCCACCCTCGAGCAGATCCTGGGGCTGTCGTCGGACGGCATCCTGCTGCTGGACGGCAAGGGGCGGGTGCGGGTCTGGAACCAGGCGATGGAACGGATCACCGGGGTCGCCGCCGAGGAGGCGGTCGGCCTGGCCTACAACGAGTGGCTGGCCGGCCCCGACCACGACGGCAAGCTGGTACGGCTGGAGGACCTGCTGGAAGAGACCGGCCCCGACAACCCGCGCGCCTCCTGCGAGGTGCGGGCCCGCACCTCCGAGGGCCTGGAGCGCTGGCTGCGCTGCAACCACTCGCTGCTGTACGAGGGGGGCGAGTGGACCACCGACGTGGTGATCGTCCACGACGTGACCCGGATCCGGCAGACCGAGCGCGCCAAGGCCGACTTCGTGGCGACGGTCTCCCACGAGCTGCGCACCCCGATCACCCCCATCAAGGGCTACGTGGAGCTGCTGCAGGCCAGGGGCGCGCGCATGACCGAGGAGAAGCGGCAGGACATGCTCAGGATCATCGCCGAGCGGGCCGAGCACCTGGCCCGGCTGGTCGAGGACCTCCTGCTCGCCTCACGGATCTCCTCCGAGCGCGGCGGCTCGGCAGTGCCGGGCCTGCGGCGGGAGTGCACCGACCTGGCCGACGCGGCGCGCCGGGCGGCCACCGACTGGCTGCGGCGGCCGGACAGCCGCCTCGAGCTGGAGCTGCCCGACCGGCCGCTGGAGGTCGACGCCGACCCCCTGCGGCTGGTCCAGGTGCTGGACAACCTGCTGTCCAACGCCCACAAGTACTCGCCGGCGGACCGGCCCGTGCGGCTGCGGGTGTGGCGCGACGGCGGCTGGGCCAAGGCGGCGGTGGTCGACCGGGGCAGGGGCATCCCCCGCGAGGAGCTGGACCGGATCTTCGAGAAGTTCCACCGGGTCGAGGACCCGATGACGATGACCACCGGCGGGACCGGCCTCGGGCTGTACATCGCCAGGGAGCTGACCAGGGCGATGGGCGGCGAGATCGAGGCGGCCAGCGCGCCCCGCCGCGGCTCGACCTTCACCGTGCGCCTGCCGTTGGCCACCGTCCACGACCCGTCGGGACAGCCGCCACCCGCCGCCACCCCGGAACGGACCGACGCCGAGGAGCGCCCCGCCGGCCCCAAGCCCGGACGGGCCCGAGCCGAGGATCCCCTGGTCCGTTCGTCCTGACGTCCCGGCTGGGCCTTCGTCAGGTACCGGCGAGCCGGCTGAGGCCGGTGGAGGCCACCTGCTGCAGGCACTCGAGCTGGGCGACCAGCACGGTAACGCCCCTGGCCGACAGCCGGTACGGGCGGCGGCGGTCGTCGGCCGGCAGGGCCTCGATCAGGCCCTGGTGCTGGAGCCGGGCCAGCGCACCGTACAGGGTGCCGGGGCCGAGGGTGACGCCGGCGAACCGCTGGATGTCCTTGGTCATGGCGTAGCCGTGCTTGGGACCGTCGGCAAGGCTCGACATGACGAGCAACGACGGATCGGAGAACCGCCCGTGGTCGTCGAGGTCGCCGAGCGCCATGCTGCAAGCCCCTCCCCCGTGGGACGCTGCTCTCCAGTGTCCGGTGGCGAACTGTTGCGGTCAAGTCAAGCGCGAGGCCGCACCCGTGTGGCCAGGCGCGCCGTGAACCCTGCTACCGTTCGTCTGCGTGCCGTCGACGTCTCGAGGCGAGGTACCGCGATGAGAAGGGGAATACGCCGCCGGTTGGGTCAGGTCGCCGTGGTGATGGTGGCGCTGCCGCTGGTCGGCTGGCTGCTCGAGGAGGCCGCCAAGCGGGCCGAAACGCGCAAGAGCGGCTCGGCGAGCGGCCGCTGGCTGCGCCAGGGGTCGGAGTGGGCGCACCGCTTCGGCCGCGGCCCGCTCTCCTCCCGGCTGCGAACCCGCCGCTGAGCGGGATGGCGGTCGCGGAGCGCGCCCGGCTGGGAACGTTCGGCTGGCGGCGGCTGGCGGTGGTGGCCGCCCTCGCCGACGTGGTCGTGTTCCTGGCCTACGGGCTCGGCCGCGGCGACCGGGAGGCGCTGGCCTTCGCCGTGCTGATGCTGGCGGGCGCCGCGCTGCTGTGGGCCCGGCCCGGGCCGCTCGGCCTGCTGGTCCTCGGGGCGCTGTTCGTCAACGTCGAGCTGTGGATGTTCCCCGCCGCCAACGGCAACGCCAGCAACCGGGTCGGGCTCGTCGGCCTGCTGATCCCGGCGTCGCTGGTGGCCTTCTCCCTGGCCGGCCTCATCGGGGTCGCCGGCGCCGGCCTCCACCGCCGCGACCCCGACGCCGGGAACGGCGCCGCCGGCGCCGCCGGGGTCCTGGCGGTGGTGTTCGTCGCCACCAGCCTCGCCCTGGTGGGGGTGATGACCCCGGCGCGGTCGCAGGAGGTCCCGCCGGGCGCGCTGCTGGTCGAGACCCGCAACGTCGCCTTCGACCCCACCGCGCTGTCGTCCCGGGACGGCAAGGTCACCATCGCCGTCCACAACCGCGACCTGTTCTGGCACACGTTCACGGTCGACGCGCTGAAGCTCGACCTCAAGGTGCCCGTCGGCCGCCTCCGCACGGCCACCGTCGACGCCCGCCCCGGCACCTACCGGTTCTACTGCCGCATCCCCGGCCACACGACCGTCGGCATGCGGGGCACCCTGACCGTACGGTGACCCCGTCAACGGGCCCGGGCCCGGCCCTGGAGGCGCGGATCGACGCGCTGGTCGCCCGGCTCGACCTGGAGCGGAAGGTGCGGCTGCTCACCGGCGCGAGCGCCTGGACCACCCACGGTGAGCCTGCCGTCGGCCTGCGGGCGATGGTGCTCTCCGACGGCCCGGCGGGCGTGCGCGGCCAGGTCGACGACGAGCGCAGCACCTCCGCCAACCTCCCCTCCCCGACGGCGCTCGCGGCGACCTGGGACGAGTCCCTGGTCGAGCGGCTCGGCCGCCTGCTGGCCGCCGAGGCCCGCCGCAAGCACGCCGACGTCCTGCTCGGGCCGACCGTCAACCTCCAGCGGACACCGCTCGGCGGCCGCCATTTCGAGTGCCTGTCGGAGGACCCGCTGCTGTCGGGCCGCATCGGCGCCGCCTACGTCGCCGGCGTCCAGGCCGGGGGCGTGGCGGCCACCGCCAAGCACTACGTCGCCAACGACTCCGAGACCGACCGCTTCACCGTCGACGTCCGCGTCGACGAGCGGACGTTGCGCGAGCTGTACCTGGCGCCCTTCGAGCGGCTCGTGCGCGACGGCGGCGCGTGGGTGGTGATGGCCGCCTACAACGGCGTCAACGGCAGCACCATGACCGAGAGCCCGCTGCTCGCCGACCCGCTGAAGCGGGAGTGGGGCTTCGACGGCGTGGTCGTCTCCGACTGGTCCGCGACCCGCTCCACCGAGGCGTCGGCGCGAGCCGCGCTGGACCTCGTCATGCCCGGCCCGCAGGGACCGTGGGGCGGGGAGCTGGTCGCCGCGGTCCGCGAAGGCCGGGTGCCGGAGGCCGCCGTCGACGACAAGGTCCGCCGGCTGCTGCGGCTGGCCGCCAGGGTGGGGGCGCTGGAGGGCGTCGACCCGGCCGCGCCCGCACCCGACCGGCCGGAGGGGTTCGGGGGTCCCCCGATGGGACGGGCCGCCGAGGAGGTCGCGGCGCTGCTGCGTGCGGCCGCGGCGGCCGGGTCGGTGCTGGTCCGCAACCAGGCCGCCACCCTGCCGCTGGCCGCCGACGGGCTCCGCCGGGTCGCGGTGATCGGCCCGAACGCCGCGGTCGCGCGCACCCAGGGCGGCGGCAGCGTGCGGGTGACCCCCGACCACGTGGTGTCGCCGCTGGACGGCCTGCGCGCCGCGCTCGTGCCCCTCGGCGTCGAGGTCGTCCACGCGCTCGGTGCCCGCATCCGCGCGGGCATCGAGCCGCTGACCGCCTCGCAGGTGTCGGACCCGGAGACGGGCGAGCCCGGCATGCGGCTCCGCTTCCTCGACGCGCACGGGGAGGTGCTGCGCAGCGAGCACCGGACCACCGGGAAGCTGGGGTGGTATTGGGACGACATCCCCGGGCGGGTCGCCACCGTCGAGGTGACCGCCCGCCTGCACGCCGCGGCCGACGGCGTCCACGCGTGCGGCGTGGTGGGGGTCGGCCACTTCCGGCTGGTCGCCGGCGGCACCGTGCTGGTCGACGAGCACCTCCAGCCGGAGTCCGACGACATCGGGGCGACGTCGCTCACGCCCGGACGGCGCAGCGGCCGCCTCCCGCTTGGCGCCGGCGAGGAGGTCGAGCTGGCGCTCCGGTACCGGCCCGACCCGGCCTTCCCGGCCGCCAGGATGACGCTCGGCCTCGAGGTGCCGGCGCCGCCGGACGACGAGGAGCTCGACCGCGCGGCCGCCCTGGCCCGCGACGCCGACGCCGCGGTGGTGGTGGTCGGCACCACCGACGAGATCGAGAGCGAAGGCTTCGACCGGGCCTCGATGGCGCTGCCGGGCCGGCAGGACGAGCTCGTCCACCGGGTCGCCGCCGCCAACCCCCGGACCGTCGTGGTCGTCAACACGGGCAGCCCGGTCGCCCTGCCGTGGCGGGACGAGGTGCCGGCCATCCTGCTGAGCTGGTTCGGCGGCCAGGAGCTGGGCAACGCCCTGGCCGACGTCCTGCTCGGCCGGGTCGAGCCGGGCGGGCGGCTGCCGACCACCTGGGGCGCGCGCGAGCAGGACGTCCCGGTGCTCCAGGCCCGGCCGGTCGCCGGCCGCCTCCGCTACGGGGAGGGGATCCACCTCGGCTACCGTGCCTGGGCCCGTGCCGGAGCCGTCCCGGCGTTCCCGTTCGGCCACGGGCTCGGCTACACCACCTGGTCGTACGAGCACGTGGTCGCCCCCGCGACCGTCGCCGCGGGCGAGGAGGTCGTGGCCAGGGTCCGGCTGCGGAACAGCGGACGGCGCGCCGGTCGCGAGGTCGTGCAGGCGTACCTCTCCCGCGAGTCCTCGGCGGTCGAGCGACCCGCCGTCTGGCTCGCCGGCTTCACCGCCGTCGAGGCCCGGCCCGGCCAGACGGTCACCGCCGAGGTCCGGGTCCCGGCGCGGGCGCTCCAGCACTGGTCGGTCGACGCACACCGGTGGGAGGCCGAGCCGGGCGGCTTCGAGCTGACCGCCGGCCGGTCGGCCGCCGACCGGCCGCTCGCCACCCACGTCACCGTGGTCGCGTCGTAGCCGGCCGTTCCCGCCGCGTTGAACCTCCGCCGTGTCCGCATACGTAGGCATCTGCGAGCAATCTGGGGGAGGTTCGCCATGAGCCACGTCGTCCGCAACCTGCCGTGGGCCGCCTGGGGAGGCCTGATCGGCTGGCTGCTCGCCAAGGCTCACCGCGGCTGGGTCGTCAACCTCCAGCGCCGCAGCATCCAGCGCCTCCTCGCCGAGAACACCCGGCTCCTGCGCCGCCAGGGCGCCCTCAGCCGGGCCGGCGCGACCGGCGGCGGGCCCGGACGACCCAGGCCAAGGTGAGGAGGGCGGCGGGGATGATGGTGACGCCGTCGCGTTCGTAGGGCTCGCTGTAGATCCTGCGACGCTCGCGTTGTCGGTCAGGCGGGCTGGATGAGCTCGGTGCGCAGCTCGTGGCTCTCGTCGGGCAGCCGGGCCTCGTACCAGATGCGGAATCCACCCGCCGGCAGCGGCAGCACGTCGAGGTAGCGGACGTCGACCACGGGCGAGTCCCCGATCGGCGCGAAGCGGGCTCCCTGGCCGGTCGATTCCGCCAGGCCGGTCCGCTCGAACCAGTTCTCCTCCGCCGTGGCCCGCCCGTCGTAGGCGGCGCGGCCGTCCGGCAGGACGCTGGTGAGCCGGGCGCCACGCGCGTCCCACTTCCCCGGTCGCCCGGCCAGGACCGTGCCGTGCCACTCCCAGTCGAGGCCGTCGTGGCTGGTCGCGTACGCGCTGCTCATCCGGTCCTCGGCACCGGGCACGTCCAAGGGGTGACAGCAGATCCATGCGTGCCATCGCCCGTCCACCAGCCGCACGAGCGGATCCTTGACGGCGGTGCGGTCGTCGCCCGGGAAGGCGGGACGGGCATCCGCCGTCTGGAACCCGGCGGGGTCGTCGGCCTCCAGGACGTCGATCCACCAGTGCTTGCTCGCCGGGGTGCCGCAGCAGACGTACAGCCGCCAGCGGCCCCGCCCGGTGCGCACCAGGGCGGGGCGTTCCATCCACTGGGCGCCGAACCGCGACTGGTCAAGGGTCGCCACCGTGGTGAGGGTCTCCCCGTCCGGGGAGCGGGCGACGACCGTCTGGTCGATCCCGTCGTGGCCGTTGCGGACCCGATACGCGACGACGAAGGTGCCGTCCGTGTCGAGCGCGGCGTTGGACGCGCCCGCCCAGTAGCCCGGCCCGGCGCCGGGCGCCGGCGCAGCGACCACGGCACGCCCCCTGCCCGGCAACGGGAACCCAGTCATGCGGCGACTCTACACGGCGCCGTTCAAGGTACGCCCACCAGTGCGCATTCCCTGCGATGAGAGGGGTGGGATCGTGGTCCGCGACGAACCGGAGGCGAGGCTGTTGCCTTTGCGTCGAGCGGGGAGGACATTGAGCAGTTGCGGGACGGCGTCTGGCTGTCCTCAGGCAGGGAGGTCGCGCCGTGCTCGGAGCGGTCGGGCGAAAGGCCCGGGAACTATGGCGGAAGGCCACACGACGGTCACCGTTCTATCCGGAGGAGCGGGCCGCCAAGGCCGAGCGGGCCCGCCAAGCCCGCCAAGAGACCCTGGCGTGGGACCCGCACCACCACACTCCCCCGTCATCAGGGTTCTGAGCAGCAGCGGTTCACGTGCCCTCTTTGGGCGTGCCCTCGAGCGCCTGGTCCATCCGGCGCCGGAACGAAGGTGACGATGTCACCCCTGCGCCCAGCCGCCTGGCCCGCTCCACCAGTCCCCGGTCCGATGTCACAACCCTGAAGGCGTCTGGGGAGCGGGCTTCCGCCAGCATCCGGACGATCTCGTGGTCGGCGGCGTCCCGCCCGCGCCGGGAGGCGAACGCCACCACGGCCGCACCGTGCGTGCCGGGTGGGACGCCTGGAGGCTGGCGGTCGAACACGACCGTGACGTCCTCGCCCGTGGCGGCGGCGTACCGGTCCAGCTCCCCGATGAGCCGCCGAACCGCCCGGTCCCGATCGTTCCACCAGCGGTCCGGTCGGGAGCCGATGAGGTTCATGCCATCGATCAGCCAGTGGGCACCCGGACGTTCCCGACGCCCTCCTCGGTCCTGGGAATCTGCCACCGGGGCCATCGCTATGTGGTGGAGGTCACGAACTCGGTGACGAGCGGCCAGTAGCGGTCCGGGGCGTCCTTCCAGGCGAAGTGGCCTGCTCCTTGGACCACCTCCAGCCGCGCACTGCCTTCGGGGAGGGCGTCGGCGATCTCGCGGGCGGCGGCGACCGGGGTGGCGGGGTCGAGCTCGCCCACGCAGACCAGCGTCGGACAGTCGATGCGGGCCAGCTCGCCGACGACCCGTCGAGTTGCTGCTCCAGCCGCTGGATGGCGCGGAAGGCCATGCGGCTGTAGGGGCATTCGTAGTCGCCGTACTCGACCAGGGTGACCGCGGCCCGCTCACCGCCGCGCCAATGGTCGCGGTCCAGGTCCACCGGTGGCGTGAGGTCCACGACGATCGGGCGCATCGCATCACTTCCCCGTACCGCAATCGAGGGCTAATCCACGAACGGCCCGTTGAACACCGGGACTTCCCCGTACGGCTGGCCCGTCATGAGCAGGAACCGTGTGCCGGGAGCGGCGCCGGTGACCGCGAGCTCCTCCCCGGGACCCAGCAGGACGAGCTGAGCGGGCCTGGCTCGGCGCCGGTTGGCCCCGAAGGCGGCCTCGCCCTCCAGCACGTAGGCGAAGCCCTGGAACCCGGGCGGCACCGGTGTGGTGACCTGCCCGCCGGTGGGCAACTCGACGTCGAGGATCAGCGCCGGCGTCCCCAGACGAACGGGAGCGCCCTCGCCGACCAGCACTCGAACGATAGCGTCGCCCTCCTGCCGCACCGGGATCTGCCCGGGCTGGACCACCTGCGCGCTCGGCTCGACCTGCTTGTCCTTGCGGGCCAGGTTGACCCAGAACAGCACGCTGCGGAACTCGGTGTCGGCCTGGCCGTCCTCGACCTCGTCCTCTCCCAGCGCCTCGGCGTGCCATGCCCCTCGGCCCGTCCTGAGCGCCAGCAGCGCCCCCTTGGAGAGTCGCGCCCGTTCCATGGCGCCGCCCGGGCCGGTGCTGTGGCCGGTGCTGACCGACCCCTCGAGGAGGTACCAGAGGTTGTCGAACCCTCGGTGGGGATGCTTGGTGTCGACCTTCGCGACATCCGACAGTCGGATGCGAGCTTCGTGGACAAGGATGAAGGGGTCGACCTGCTGGTACGGCGCCCCGCGAGAGGGCAATGCCTCCAGGATCGGGAACCCCATGACCCGGATCCGCGCTGCGTCCTCCACGAGGATCGCGTCCCGCGCCGTTTCCTCAACCTGCTGTTGCATCGTCCCCGTCTCCTCTTCCGGTTGCCGAACAACCGCCGTCATGTACCACAATGCGGAGGTAACCCTCCGTATTCCCGCTACACTGTCGTCATGACAACCGCAGACCGCCCCGGCGACCTCCCACGACCCGCCAAGCCGCTGCGCCGCGACGCCCAGCGCAACCGCGACGCCATCGTTGCCGCCGCCCGGCAGGTGTTCTGCGACCACGGCCTGGAGGCGCCGTTGGAGGAGATTGCCCGCCGCGCCGGGGTGGGCATCGGCACCCTGTACCGTCGCTTCCCAAGCCGCGTGGAGCTGCTGGACGCGGTCCTGGCCGACACCGTCCAAGCCCACGTCGACGCGGCCGAGCAGGCCCTGGCCATCGACGACCCCTGGGACGGGTTCGCCTTCTACCTGGAGCAGACCTGCCGGCTGCAGGCCGCCGACCGCGGCCTCAACGACGCCATGGGCATGCGGTTCCCCCGCGCCGCCACCGTGGAGGCCGTCAAGTCCCGCCTGTTCGACCTGGTCGCCCAGGTGGTCGACCGCGCCCAGCAGAGCGGGCAGCTCCGCGCCGACCTCACCCTCGAAGACCTCGCCTTCCTGGCCTGGGCCAACACCCGCATCCTGCAGGCCACCCGTGCCGCCGGCGCCCCTGCCGCCTGGCGGCGGCACCTCGGCTTGCTGCTGGACGGCTTCCGCGCCGACCGCGCCCACCCGCTGCCCCAGCCGCCGCTGTCACCCCGCCAGGTCCACCGCGCCATGCTCACCCTCGGCCGCCGCTCCGCCGGTGAGACCCACTAACATCCGGCCACAGCCCGCACACCGCAGCACGCACGTTTGGCATCCCACGACACACCGGGCCGCAGCAGGCACGGCCGCCGTTCTCGGGCAGCCGTCCGCCCGCCTCATCACCACCACACTGCTCAGTCGCGTCACGTTGGGCTTCTCTGCCGCGGCGTCCACGCGACCGGCTATCCTGCGGTGCGGTGGAGTCACCGAAGCTCAGGGCAGGTGTCCGCGGCGCTGGGAGGACGATGTCGATGCCGCGCTCGGTTCCTGTCGACGGCTTTCGTCTCGCCTACGACCGTCACGGCGCCGGCGACCCGGTCGTGCTGCTCCACGGCTGGCCCGGCGACCGCAGCGACTTCGACGCGGTCGTTCCCCGGCTGGAACCCTACGCTGAGGTGGTTGTGGCGGACCTGCGCGGGTTCGGCGCGTCCGACAAGCACCCGGGATCCCCGGCCGACGCCTACTCGGCCGCGGCCCAAGCCCGCAGCGTGCTCGGTCTGCTCGACGAGCTCGGCCTCCAGACCCCGGTGCTCGCCGGCTACGACATCGGCAGCCGGATCGCGCAGACGGTGGCCCGCGCGGCGCCCGACCGGGTGCGGGCGCTGGTGCTCTCCCCACCGCTGCCCGGCGCCGGCGACCGCGTGCTGACGGCCGCTGCCCAGCGCGAGTTCTGGTACCAGCCGTTCCACGCCCTGGGCCTGCTCGAGCAGCTGGTTGACGGCCGGCCGGCGGCGGTCCGCGCCTATCTGCGCCACTTCTGGTCGCACTGGTCGGGGCCGACCTTCGAACCGGACGACCGGCGCCTGGACCACCTGGTAGAGGTCTACGGATCGCCCGGCGCCCTGACCGCGTCGGTCGGGTGGTACCGCGCGGGATCCGGCATGGTGGCCACCTCCCTGGCCGAGCAGGCACCCGCGCCGCAGGACCGGATCGCCGTGCCCACCACCGTCCTGTGGCCCGAGCGCGACCCCCTGTTCCCCCGCGCGTGGTCGGACCGGCTGTCGGCATTCTTCAGCGCCGCCGAGCTCCAGTTCCTCGACGGCATCGGCCACTTCACGCCGGTCGAGGCCCCACACGCCTTCGCCACCGCCATCCAGCTACGCCTCGCGCCAACGTAGGTTCCGCAGGGGCAGGTGCAAGCAAGGCGTCAACGTCGTCCCAGTCAGAAGTTCTTGCCACCCGTCACGATGGCGTAGACCCAGAAGCTGGCGGCCACGAGAACCACGCTGAGGATGACCCAGAAGACCACCCGGAGGATCACCCGATAGGCCCTCATTGCGATGCCGCCTCCTGCCCGCCCTCGGCGGACCGCAACTGGGCGCTGCGGCCTCGGTGCCGTCGCGGCACCACGCGCGGGGATACCTCCATCAGCCTAGCCTCTGTAGCGAAGCGGGGCGGGGTCACGCGCCTGCCACGCGCTGTCCCTTTGTGGAGGCCGCTAGGCGTAACGTCGCGTTGTGATGGACCTGCTCGAGCGCGCTTCGCTGCTGGAGGAGCTGGACGGTGTGCTGGCCGCGACGGCGGCGGGCGGCCGCGTCGTGCTGCTGGCCGGCGAGGCCGGCATCGGCAAGTCGGCGCTGGTCAGGCGGTTCACCGAGCGGCGGTCGGCGGACGCCCGCTTCCTGCTGGGGGCCTGCGACCCGCTGCTCACCCCCCGCGCCCTCGGGCCGCTGCACGACATCGCCCTCCAGACGGGCGGCAGGCTCGCCGAGCTGCTCACCTCAGCGGGGCCGCGGGAGTCCGTGTTCGCCGCCTTCCTGGACCAGCTCGCGCGGCCGCCGCGGCAGGTGGTGGTGGTGGGCCGAGCACGCCTGGCTCCACGGTGAGGAACGCCGCGTCGCCGAGGAGGCCGCCCGCGTGTTCGACGCGGCCGTGCAGGCCGCGCATCCATGGTTCGCGGGGGAGCTGGCCTTCTGGCTGTGGCTGGCAGGCGCCCCGCCGCCGCTCCCGCCGGTCGTGGCCGAGCCGTACCGGCTGCTGCTGGCCGGCGACTGGCGCGGGGCCGCCGACGCCTGGCGGGCGCTCGGCTGCCCCTACCAGCGGGCGCTGGCGCTGGCCTGCGGCGACCAGGACGAGGCGCCGCTGGAGGCGCTGGCGCTGCTGGACGGCCTGGGCGCCCGGCAGACCGCCCAACGGCTGCGGCGCCAGCTCCGGCGGCGCGGCAACCTGCGCGTGCCCCGCGGGCCGAACCGGGCGACGGCCGCCAACCCGGCCGGCCTCACCGGCAGGCAGGTCGAGGTGCTCGCGCTGCTGGCCGAGGGGCTGACCGACGCCGAGATCGCCGCGCGGCTGTCGCTGTCGGCCAAGACGGTCGGCCACCACGTCTCGGCGCTGCTCGCCAAGCTCGGCGTCGGGTCGCGCCACCAGGCCGCGGCGGCCGCCCGACGGCTCGGGGTCGTCGCCACCAAAGAGTAGGGAGCCGGGTCCCCAGAGTTGGGGAGGCGATCCCGATTCCCTCGCCCCGGCGGCGTCCTAGCGTCGTCCTGACCGACCCGGACAGCGGGTCGCGAACAGGAGGAGCGCCATGGACATCGCCACCGTCAAGCAGCGGCAGCAGGCCGCCTGGGCCTCCGGCGACTACGCCGCCGTCGGCGCGCGGCTGCTGCTCACCGCCGAGCTGCTGTGCGAGGCCGTCGACCTGCGCGCCGGCCAACAGGTCCTGGACGTGGCCTGCGGCAACGGCAACGCCGCCCTGGCCGCCGCCCGCCGCTTCTGCCAGGTCACCGGCGTCGACTACGTCCCCGCGCTGCTGGACCGCGCCCGCCAGCGCGCCGCCGCCGAAGGGCTGCAGGCCACCTTCCAGGACGCCGACGCCGAGGCCCTGCCGTTCCCCGACAACAGCTTCGACGCGGT
>WNGA01016999.1_pt1 | contig 17438 bp, 16 predicted proteins | sample 5400061 | NCBI WGS metagenome assembly WNGA01 (sample SAMN13153366, study PRJNA577476) | soil metagenome | isolation source: 100 cm soil or saprolite under grassland replicate 2 | place: USA:California | collected 2016-06-15 | reverse complement strand
TGGGCGCGCTCGGCACCCACAAGGCGCTCGGGCTCGCCAAGGCGCGCGGCGCCAAGTTCCTGCTCGCCTCGACCTCGGAGGTCTACGGCGACCCGCTGGTCCACCCCCAGCGCGAGGACTACTGGGGCAACGTCAACCCGGTGGGGCCGCGCGGCGTCTACGACGAGGCCAAGCGCTTCGCCGAGGCCATGACGATGGCCTATCACCGCGTGCACGGGGTCGACACGCGGATCGTGCGCATCTTCAATTCGTATGGTGAGCGCATGCGCCTCACCGACGGCCGGGCGATCCCGACCTTCATCCGCCAGGCCCTCGCCGGCGAGCCGCTCACGGTCTACGGCGACGGCTCCCAGACGCGCTCCTTCACCTACATCTCCGATCTCGTCGACGGCATCTGGAAGCTGATGCAGTCCCCGGTCAACGACCCGGTGAACATCGGCAACCCGCGCGAGATGACGCTGCTCGAGCTGGCCAAGCACATCCTGCGGGTGTCCGGCTCCCGGAGCGAGATCACGTTCGCCCCCCTGCCCACCGACGACCCCAAGGTCCGCCAGCCCGACATCGGCAGGGCGCGCCGGCTGCTTGGATGGGAGCCGACGGTGGAGGTCGAGGAAGGGCTGCGCCGGACCATCGAGTGGTACCGCGGGACGGGAGGCGCGCGGTGAAGATCCTGGTCACCGGCGGCGCGGGCTTCATCGGCTCCCACGTGGTCGACGCGTTCGTGGCGGCGGGGCACCGGGTGGCCGTCGTGGACGACCTGTCGACCGGCAAGCGCGCTCGGGTGCATCGCGAGGCCAAGCTCCACGTGATGGACCTGCGCAGCGACCGGCTCGCCGAGGTGTTCGAGGCGGAGCAGCCCGAGGTGGTCGCCCACCTGGCCGCTCAGGCCGCGGTGCCCCGCTCCGTCAGCGATCCCGCCTTCGACGCCAGCGTGAACGTCCTGGGCGGCATCAATCTCCTGAACTGCTGCCGCCGCTTCGGCGTCCGCCGGATCATCTACTCGTCGAGCGGGGGCGCCGGCTACGGGGATACCGATGTACTCCCGACGCCCGAGGACCATCCCACCCGGCCCGCGTCACCGTACGGCATCACCAAGGTCACGATGGAGATGTACGTGAGCGCGTGGGGTCCCCTCTTCGGCGTCAGCGGTATCTCGCTCCGCTACGCCAACGTCTACGGCCCCCGCCAGGACCCCGAGGGCGAGGCCGGCGTCGTCGCCATCTTCTCCCAGCGCCTCCTGAAGGGGCAGACGCCGATCATCAACGGGGACGGCGAGCAGACCCGCGACTACGTCTACGTCGAGGACGTCGCGGCCGCCAACCTCCGCGCTCTCGAGCGCCCCGAGGTCGTCGGCTGCGTGAACGTCGGAACGGGGATCGAGACCTCGGTGAACGAGCTCCATCGCGCGCTGACCCGCGCGGCGGGCCTCGAGGTGGCGGCGCAGCACGGCCCCGCGAAGCCCGGTGAGCAGCGGCGAAGCTGCCTGAGCCCCGCGCTGGCGAAGCAGCGTCTCGGCTGGGCGCCCAGCGTCCCGCTTCGAGACGGGCTGGCCCGGACGCTGGACTTCTTCAAGCGTGAGCGCAGCCAGGAGTGAGGGCTCCTCCGCCGGCCCGGGCGAGCGATGAAAGGGGCTTGAAGCCGATGGCGAAACGAACTGACCCAGTGCTGGAGGAGATCACGGCATGATCGACGAAGAGCTGCGAGCCATCCTGGCCTGCCCGGCGTGCAAGGGCGACCTGATCTTCGAGGAGACCCGGATCATCTGCCCGGCCTGCAAGAAGGCCTATCCCGTGCGTGACGGCATCCCCGTCATGCTGATCAACGAGGCGGAGCCCTGGACAGGAGCCAAGTAAGCGCGGTCATCCTCGCCGGTGGTCAGGGGACGCGGCTCCGCCCGCTCACACTCCGCACGCCCAAGCCCATCGTTCCGCTCCTGAACGTCCCCTTCCTCGCCTACCAGCTGGACCTGCTCCGGCGCCATGGCGTCACCGAGGTGGTCCTCTCCTGCTCCTACATGGTGGAGGAAGTGCGCCGCGTCCTGGCCGACGGGTCGGCATACGGCGTCAAGCTGAGCTACGCGGTGGAAACGGATCCCCTCGGCACCGCGGGCGGCGTCCGCAACGCCATCGACCTCGTGGGTGGGCTCGTCCTCGTGCTCAACGGCGATATCCTGACCGACGCCGATCTCTCCGCCATGCTCCGCTTCCACGAGGATCGCCGGGCGGCCGCCACCATCGCCCTGTTCCCCGTGCCCGATCCGACGCCGTACGGGCTCGTGGAGACCGGAGAAGCCGGCCGCGTTCTCCGGTTCATCGAGAAGCCGGATCCCGCCCGGGTGACGACGAACACGATCAACGCGGGCATCTACCTGCTCGAGCGAGAGCTGCTCGGCCGCATCCCCGAGGGGCGGATGGTGTCGATCGAGCGGGAGTTCTTTCCCGGGCTCCTCGCCGACCGCATCCCCTTCTACGGATGGCTCGGCCAGCACTACTGGCTCGACATCGGCAGCCCCGCCAAGTACCACCAGGCCCAGCTCGACCTGATGGCCGGCAAGCTGGCGAGCGGGGCCCTGCTCGCCCCGGGAACCGACGGGCGCCGGATCGCCGACGATGTCACCCTCGAGGCGACGGCCCGGGTCGCCGGCCCCTGCGTCATCGGCGGCGGGAGCCGGCTCGACGCCGAGTGCCACGTCGGCCCGGGGACGGTGCTGGGCGAGCGGTGCGTCGTCGGGCGCGGCGCCAGGGTGACCGGCGCCGTCCTCTGGGATCACGTGTCGGTCGGGGACGGCGCCGTCCTCCACGACTGCATCATCGCCTCGGGGGCGCGCATCGGCGCGGGCGCCCGCGTCGGGCCCGGCGTGGTGATCGAAGCCGACCACGTGGTGGGCGAGCACGCGCGCCTCCCATGATATGCTAGCGAGGATGAGCACCGCGCTGACCCGCAACTTCTCGATCGTCGCCCACATCGACCACGGCAAGTCCACGCTCGCCGACCGGCTCCTCTCTCTCACCGGGACCATGGACGCCAAGAAGGCGGTGGGGCAGGTGCTGGATTCCATGGACCTGGAGAAGGAGCGCGGCATCACGATCAAGGCGCACACCGTGCGCTTGCTCTACACCGCGCGCGACGGGCGCGAATACACGCTCAACCTCATCGACACGCCCGGTCACGTGGATTTTTCCTACGAGGTCTCGCGCTCGCTCGCCGCCTGCGAGGGCGCGCTGCTGATCGTGGATGCCGCCCAGGGCGTCGAGGCGCAGACGCTCGCCAACTTCTACCTCGCGCTCGACAACGCGCTCACGATCATCCCCGTCATCAACAAGATCGACCTCCCGGCCGCCGACGTGGACGGCACGCGGGCCCAGATCAGCGACGTCCTCGGGCTGGACGGCGAGGATGCCCTCGTCATCTCGGCCAAGCACGGCACCGGCGTGCCCGACGTGCTCGAGGCCATCGTCACGCGGATCCCGCCGCCCACGGGCGACTCCTACCAGGGAGTCGTGGTCTACGTCCGGCTCATCGATGGGCGGGTCAGGCCCGGCATGAGGATCCTCCTGATGTCCAACGGCAAGATCTACGAGGTCCAGCAGGTGGGCATCTTCGCGCCGGACATGCGGCCGGTGGACGAGCTCGAGGCGGGCGAGGTGGGCTTCCTCACGGCGTCGATCAAGCGGGTGGCCGACGCCAAGATGGGGGAGACGATCACCGACGCGCTCCGCCCGACGCCCCTCCCCTGCCCCGGATACCGCGACGCCAAGCCCATGGTCTTCGCGGGACTCTACCCCATCGAGGACACCGACTACGAGGGGCTGCGCGACGCGCTGGAGAAGCTCCGCCTGAACGATTCCGCCTTCAGCTTCGAGCCGGAGACCTCGCTCGCCCTCGGCTACGGCTTCCGCTGCGGCTTCCTCGGCATGCTCCACCTGGAGATCGTCCAGGAGCGGCTCGAGCGCGAGTTCAACCTCTCCCTGATCGTCACCGCGCCCAGCGTGCGCTTCCGGGTCGTGACCACCCAGGGGGAGGTCCTGGAGGTGGAGAACCCCGCCAAGCTGCCGCCCACGGACCGGATCGAGCGCATCGAGGAGCCGTACGTGCGCGGGTCCGTCTTCGTGCCCACCGAGTTCATGAGCGAGATCTACAAGCTCGCCCAGGACAAGCGTGGCGAGCACCGGTCGCTCGAGTACGTCGGCAAGCGGGTCCACATCCAGTTCGACTTCCCCTTGAGCGAGATCGTCGTGGACTTCTACGACCGGCTCAAGTCCATCTCCAAGGGCTACGCCTCGTTCGACTACGACTTCCTCGAGTTCCGGGCCTCGGAGATGGTGAAGCTCGACATCCTCCTCAACGGCGACCCCGTGGACGCCCTCAGCGTCATCGTCCACCGCGACAAGGCCTACGAGAAGGGCAAGGCGCTCACGGAGAAGCTCCGGGGCGTCATCCCGCGGCAGCTCTACGAGGTGGCCATCCAGGCGGCGATCGGCAGCCGGGTCATCGCCCGCGAGACCGTGAAGGCGATGGGCAAGAACGTCACCGCCAAGTGCTACGGCGGCGATATCACGCGCAAGCGCAAACTGCTCGAGAAGCAGAAGGAAGGGAAGAAGCGCATGAAACAGGTCGGAAAGGTCGAGGTGCCGCAGGAGGCGTTCCTGTCGGTCCTCAAGAGCTAGCCAGCCGATGAACGACTTGCAGACTCGCCCCCAGGCCCAGGCGCCCGTCGCCGGCGTCGCCGCGCCGGCCCGCAAGAAGTCGCTCGCCCGCGAGTACATCGAGGCGATCGTCATCGCGGTGCTCCTGGCGATGGTCATCCGGCAGTTCGCCGTCCAGGCCTTCACGATCCCGTCCGGATCCATGATGGACACGCTCCTGATCGGAGACTACATCCTCGTCAACAAGTTCCTCTACGGCTCCGAGATCCCGTTCACGGACCAGCACCTGCCGGGCCTCCGCGCGCCCGAGCGCGGCGACGTCATCGTCTTCAAGTACCCGGCGGACGAGTCCCGCGACTTCATCAAGCGCATCATCGCCGTCGGCGGCGACACGATCCAGGTGCGCGACAACCGGGTCTGGCTGAACGGCAAGCTCCTCGACGAGCCGTACGTGCGTCCCGGCTCCTTCCACGCCACGCTGTCCACCAGCTGCGGCTACTTCTATGCCTGCGAGCCGCTGCGCGTTCCACCGGGCTCGTACTTCGTCATGGGCGACAACCGGGACAACTCCCAGGACAGCCGCTACTGGGGCTTCGTCAAGCGCCCGAAGATCCGTGGCAAGGCCTTCCTGATCTACTGGTCCTGGGATGGGGAGCGGCATTGGCTCCGCTGGCGCCGGCTGGGTCACTACCTCCCGTAACTCGGAGGGGGGCTCCGCCCCCCTTCCGAAGCCTCCCCCCGAAGACAGCTTGCGCCGGCAACGCCGGCGCTCGAACATCGCGATGACACCGCGCGAGCTCGTTTCCGACGCACCTGCAGACGACCAGCAGCAAGTCTCGGTGGCTCCCTCTCATGTCTCTCCGGAAGGGTGGGCGCCCCACGGCGACCGGCTGGGGGTGTATCTGCACCTGCCCTTCTGCGCGGAACGGTGCGGCTACTGCTCGTTCAACACGGCCCCGTACACGCCGGGAAGCATGGGCCGATTCCTCGCCGCGCTCCTCGGCGAGATCGATCTGGTCGCCCGGGCGCCCTGGACCCGCTCCATCACCGTCCGGAGCGTGTTCGTCGGCGGGGGGACGCCGTCGCTCGCGGCACCCGGGGAGATGGCGGCCATCCTCGAGCGGCTCCGGGCATGCTTCGCGGTGGAGCCGGGAGCCGAGGTCACCGTCGAGTGCAACCCCGAGAGCGTGTCCCGCGAGGGCCTCGCCGGCTACCGCCGGGCCGGGGTGAGCCGCATCAGCCTCGGTGTCCAGAGCCTCGACGACCGGATCCTCCCGATGCTCGGGCGGCTCCACTCGGCCCGGGAGGCGCGGGAAGCCTTCGCGGCCGCGCGGGCGGCGGGCTTCGACAACATCAGCGCCGACCTCATCTACGGGCTGCCGGGGCTCGATACGGACACCTGGGAGGCGACGGTGCGCGGGCTGATCGAGTGGGAGCCCGACCACCTCTCCGCCTACGCGCTCGCTCTCGACGAGGGCAGCCTCTGGCACGCGGCGGGCGTCAAGGGGCTCCCGGGGGAAGACGCCGTGGCCGACCAGTACCGGTGCCTCGTCCACGCGGCCGGAGAGGCCGGCTACGAGCACTACGAGATCTCCAACTACGCGCGGCCGGGCCGGCGGTCGGCCCACAACCAGATCTACTGGCGCGCGGAAGAGTACCTCGGGCTCGGACCGGGCGCGGCCGGCTTTCTGGGCGACGTGCGCTACGTCAACGTGAAGCCGGTCGAGCGGTACTGCGCTCTCGCCGAGGCCGCGCAGCTTCCGGTGGGAAGCCACGAGACGCTGACGGCGAGGCAGCGGCTGGCCGAGCGGCTCATCCTCGGCCTCCGCACCCGAGACGGCATCCCGGGGCCGTGGATCGAGGAGCGAATCACGCTCGAGCCGGGACGCCTGCCCGCGCTCCTCGAGGCGTGGAAGGAGCAGGGGCTGCTCGTCGACGAGGGTGGTCGCATCCGACTCACCGAGGCGGGGTTCCTGCTCTCCGACGCCTTGTTCGTCGAGCTGCTCTGACCGTGTAAGATAAGAGGAGATGGTCACGCAGACCCTGGACCGGCGGAGCCGCGAGGTCTTGGTCGCGGTCATCGCCGAGTACGTGCGGACGGCGGAGCCCGTCGGCTCACGCGCCGTCGCGCGCCGGCACATCCGCGGCCTCTCCCCGGCCACCATCCGTAACGTCATGGCCGACCTCGACGACATGGGCTACCTGATCCAGCCGCACACCTCGGCCGGCCGGGTGCCGACGGACAAGGCCTACCGTTTCTACGTCGACCACCTCGAGCACGTGCCTTGGGTGGGCCAGCGCGCTGCGCCGGCGGAGCGGGCGACGATGCCGCATGCCCACGCCGCCGAGCGGCTCATGGCAGAGACGCCCGGGCGGCTGTCGCTCCGGACGCACATGACGGGAATGCTCCTGGCGCCGCCGCTCCAGCACACCGCGCTGGACCGGATCGAGCTGGGTCCGCTCGGGGACGAGCGGGCCCTGGCCGTGATCGTCACGGACACCGGCTGGGTCACGGTGCGGGCCATCTCGCTGGCGGAGCGGATCCCGGCCGACGACTTGCGGGAGATCGGCCGGGCGCTCACCCGCCGGTACCGCGGCAAGACGTTCCGGGCGATCGTGGACGATGTAGCGGCGCCGGCGGATCCGCTGGATCCGCTCTGGACCCGGAGCGGGTCGCTGATCGAGCAGATCGTGGCGCTGCTGCGCGACCGCACCCTCTACGTGAGCGGCGCCACCAAGCTGCTGGATCACCCGGACCTGTCCGACGTCGCGACCATGCGCTCGCTACTGGTGGCCTTCGAGGAGAAGGCGCAGCTCATCGATCTGCTCTCGCGCATGGCCGCCGAGCGCGGCGTCCAGGTGATGATCGGCAGCGAGAATCCGGTGAAGGAGATGCGGGAGTGCAGCCTCATCGCGTCCACCTACACCTACCGCGATCAGGTCCTGGGTGTCCTGGGCGTCGTGGGCCCCCGCCGCATGGCCTACTCCGATGTCATCTCGCTGGTGGACGAGACGGCGCGGCTCGTGTCCGACTCGCTCTCCCGCGTGAAGCATCAGCTCTACCTGCCGTCGTAGGCGTTGCGTCGAGGCCCGACGCAAGCCGGCGGGGCCGGGGCGCCGTGCTCACCCAAACTACACATGGGGTTCACAGGGCGCCCCGGCCCCGCCGGCTTGCGTCTACCGGCGCGTCGGCGACGGCAGGTTCGGGAGCCCGTCTGCTATAATTTCTTGGTGTCATGAGCGACGAGACGGCGAACGAGAAGAAGGAGCCCGAGGTGAGCGCGGGGTTGCCCGCCGAGGTCCCGGAGGAGCAGGAGATCCAGCGTCTGCAGGCGGCGCTCGAGGCCAAGAGCCGGGAGGCGGAGAGCCTTCTGGACAAGAATCTCCGGCTCATGGCCGAGTTCGACAATGCCCGTAAGCGGACGGTCCGCGAGCGGGAGGACTACGTCCGCTTCGCCAACGAGTCCCTCATTCGCGAGCTGCTGCCGGTGCTGGACAACTTCGATCGGGCGCTCCTGGCGGCGAAGAACGAGCCGGGAGCGGCCGCCGTGACCGCGGGTGTCGAGCTGATCCAGCGGGAACTGCTTCGCGTGCTCGAGAAGTTCGGCGTCACCCCCTTCACGTCGGTGGGCCTGCCCTTCGACCCCGAACGCCACGAGGCGGTCTCGCGCATCCAGACCACGGAGCACCCGGAGATGACCGTGCTCGCGGAGACCGCGCGCGGCTACCTGCTCAATGGCCGCGTCCTCCGTCCAGCGATCGTCACCGTGGCCGTGGCTCCCGACGCCTCGTCCGGCGAGCATCCGTCGTGAGACAGAGGCCCGGCCTCGGCCTGCATCTGACCGACCTCCGTTCGAGCGCCGGCTCCGCCGGGTCCGGCGAGCATCCGTCGTGAGACAGAGGCCCGGCCTCGGCGCGTATCTGACCGACCTCCGTTCGAGCGCCGGCTCCGCCGGCGCACCCGTCTTCTACTAGATGATGGCCTCCAAGGACTACTACAGCGTGCTCGGCGTGTCGCGCGACGCGGACGACGCGGAGCTGAAGAAGGCGTACCGGAACCTCGCGCGGACCTACCACCCGGACAAGAACCCCGGGGACAAGAAGGCCGAGGAGCGGTTCAAGGAGGCCAACGAGGCTTACGGGATCCTCTCGGATCCCGAGAAGCGCGCCCAGTACGACCGCTTCGGGACGGTGTCCGGGCCGGGCGGCGTCGGCGATGTCGGGTTCGGGACGATCTTCGAGGACCTCTTCGAAGGCTTCTTCGGCGGAGGCGAGCGGGGGCGGAGGACCCGCGCGCGGCGCGGCGACGACCTCCGCTACGATCTCGAGATCTCGCTCGACGAGGCCGCCGAGGGGCTCGAGACGAAGCTCCAGATCCCGCGCCTGGAGGCGTGCGAGACGTGCCGGGGCTCGGGCCAGGAGCCGGGGACCCGCCCCGAAGTGTGCGGCACCTGCCGCGGTCAAGGACAGGTGCGCCTCTCGCAGGGCTTTCTCACGGTGGCGCGTCCTTGTCCGGCCTGTCGCGGCCAGGGATCGCTCAATCGCCACCCCTGCAAGGCCTGCCGCGGCGAGGGCCGCCAGGCCAAGGAACGGGTGCTCAAGGTCACCATTCCCGCGGGCGTCGAGGACGGGAACCAGCTCCGCCTCTCGGGCGAGGGCGAGGGTGGGTTCCTGGGCGGGCCGCCCGGCGACCTCTACGTCGTCATCCACGTCAAGCCTCACGAGATCTTCGTGCGGCAAGGGCCGCACCTGTTCTGCGAGCTGCCGCTCTCGTTCCCGCAAGTGGCCCTGGGCGACACCGTCGAGGTGCCGGTGCTCGGCGGCACCGCCCCGCTGACGGTGCCGCCCGGCACCCAGGCGGGCCAGCGGCTCACGCTGAAGGGCAAGGGCATGCCCCACCTGCGCGGCCGCGGGCACGGCGACGCGGTGTACGAGGTCGCGGTGGAGGTCCCGACGCGACTGACGGCCCGCCAGCGCGAGCTGCTGGAGGAGTTGCGCCTGGCCTCCAAGGACGAGGCCGGGCCGAAGACGTCCAAGTTCGTGGAGCGGATGAGGAAGCTCTTCGGGACTTGATGACGTTCTGGCAGCTGACGGTCCCGACCTCGCCCGAGACCTCTGACGGACTCACCAACTTCCTCTGGGAGCACGGCGCCCTCGGCGTGGTCGAGGAAGAATCCCCGCGGGAACCGCCGCGGCTGCGCGCCTTCTTCCCCCATACCGCGTCGTCCACGGGACTGATCGGAGCGGTGAGGGTGTATCGAGCCTCGCTGCGATCCCTGGGATTCCCGGTGTCGGCCACGGAGCCCGAGATCACGCCGCTGTTCGACGGCGACTGGGCCCGCGCCTGGCAGCAATCGTTTCCGCCGCTCGAGGTCGGCGAGCGGCTCCTGATCGTGCCGCCCTGGGAAGCGCGGCCGGAGAGCGCGGTCGGCGGGCGGGTTCAGGTGATCATCGAGCCCGGGCGGGCCTTCGGCACCGGGCACCACGCGAGCACGGAGGGGTGTCTGGCGCTCCTCGAGGAAGCGCTCTCGTCCCGCGGCGCGCGCTCGCTGCCGATGCTCGACATCGGCACGGGCACCGGCATCCTCGCCATCGCTGCCGTCAAGCTGGGCACCCCCGCCGCCCTCGCCATCGACGTGGATCCCGACGCCATCGCTGCGGCCCGACTCAACGCCGAGAAGAACGGGTGCGCCGATCGCATCACGCTCGCGCTCGAGGGGCCGGAGACGGTGCCCGCCCGCGAGCCCTTCCCGCTGGTCGCGGCCAATCTTCTGAGCCACACCCATCTCGGGCTTGCGGCCGAGTATGAGCGGCTCGTCGCCCCGGGAGGCCTGCTCGTCCTCGGCGGCATCCTGGCCGACGAGCAGCAGCGCGTGACCGACACCCTCGAGGCGGTGGGCTTCGAGTCGGTGACCTGCCGGGTCATGGACGGCTGGGGGTCGCTGCTGCTCGGCCTGTCCGCGCGCTCGTGACCCGCTTCCACATTCGTCCCGAGGCGGTGAGGGGCGGCCGCGTGACCTTCGATGCGGAGGAGACCCATCATCTCGCCCGCGTTCTCCGCCTGAAGACCGGCGCCGTGGTCCGGACGGTGGATGGGCGGGGGCACGAGCTCACCGTGCGTCTCACCCGGATCGGCGCCCGTGCCGCCGAGGGCGACATCGTGGACTGCGCCGTCCGCGCGAGCGAGTCGCCGCTCTCGCTGACGCTGGCCCAGGGCATCCCCAAGGGCGACAAGCTCGAAGCGATCATCCGCATGGCCACCGAGCTCGGCGTCACGCGGGTGATTCCGCTCCTCTGCGAGCGGACCATCGCGCGGCCGGACCCGAAGGAGCCGTCTCACCGCCTGCTCCGCTGGCGGCGCGTCGCCAAGGAGGCCGCCAAGCAGTGCGGGCGCGCGGTGATTCCCGACGTGCGCCCGCCGATCACGCTCGGCCAGTGGCTGGCCGAGCCGCCCGCGCCGGGGCTCCTCCTCTGCCTCTGGGAAGGCGAGCGGACCCCCCTGGCCATGGTCCTGCCCGGCAGCCCTCCCGCGTGCGCCACCGTGGTGGTCGGCCCCGAAGGCGGGCTCACCGACGAGGAGGCGCGGAGCCTCCGATCGGCGGGCGCGCTCCTGGCCGGGCTCGGCCCTCGCATCCTGCGCACCGAAACGGCGGGCCCCGTCGCTCTCGCCCTCCTTCAGTCACGCTACGGTGACCTGGGCAGCCGGGAGTGAGCGGCGAGGTCGTCGCGCGCGCGGGGACGCTCCCGCAGGCGTTCATCGAGGCCGTGCTCGGCCTGTTCGCCCTCGCGGTCGATCCCGCAGCCGTGGACCCGCGCGAAGCCCGGGAGACCCGGGCCCACGGCGCGAGCCTCGAGGCCCTGCTCGCCCACTGGATCGGCGAGTGCTGCTACGTGCACGAGATGGAGGGCTTCGTGTGCCACCGGATCGATTTCGCGGTCTTCGACGTCGAGCCAAGAGCCGGCGGTGAACCGCTGCGCCTGTACGCGTTCCTCCACGGCGAGGAGATGGACCCGGCGCGACACCGGCCCGCGGGAACGATCACGTCCATCTCTTCTCGAGACATCACGATCCGGCCCGTGCCGGACGGATACGAGATCCGCCTGATGCTCGGGACTTGATGTAGCGAAAACACCACACGCGGTCGAGTGGATCGTCTCCTTTGCGAGACAGATGGGCCGAACGCTGCAAGTCCCGCGGCACGTAAATTCCGAGAATCACGCCTTTCTCTCCTCCGGTCCCGGGTGGCATCTGCCTTGCTCCTTAGTCGCGCCGGGTCATGGACCTCCAACAGACCATTCGCGCGCGGGTGAGCCTGGCCGGAATCGGGCTTCATTCCGGAGTGTCGGTTCGAATGACACTCTCGCCGGCCGCCGCCGATACCGGCATCCTCTTCCGCGCCGCCGACGGCACCTTCATTCCCGCCACCCCCGATCACGTGGTGGACACGCGCTCGGCGACCACGGTGGGAGCGTTCGGCGTCAAGGTGCGGAGCATCGAGCACCTGATGGCGGCTGTCAGCGCCCTCGGCATCGACAACCTCCTCGTGGACGTCGATGCCGAGGAGATTCCCGCCACCGACGGCAGCGCCAAGCCCTTCGTCGAGCTGCTCTACTCGGCCGGCCGCGTCTCGCAGCCCGCGCCACGAGAGCCGCTGGCGATCCCCGAGCCCATCCGCGTGGGCGACGAGAGCCGCTGGCTCCAGATCCTCCCGTCCGACAGCCTCCGCATCAGCTATACCCTCGACAATCGCCATCCCGCGATCGGCCTTCAGGTGGCATCGCTGGAGGTGACCGAGACGAGCTTCGTCGAGGAGATCGCGGCCGCGCGCACCTACGGCTTTCTCAAGGACGTCCCCATGATGCGCCAGAACGGCCTCGCCCGCGGCGGCTCCCTCGACAATGCCGTCGTCGTCGGCAAGCGCATCGTGCTGAACGACAGCCTGCGGTTCGCCGACGAGTTCGTCCGTCACAAGATCCTCGACGTGGTGGGGGACCTGGCCGTCCTCGGGCGGCCCGTGATGGGGCACGTCGTCGGGCGCAACGCCGGACACGCGCTCAACCATGACCTCGTCGTCGCGGTCCAGCAGGCCTGCGCGCTCGAGCGCCGGCGCGCGGCGGCGCGGTCCCGGGCGGGCGCGCCGACCCGGGCCCACAAGGCCGCGGGACGGGAAGGTCTGCTGCCCGGCATCGCTGCCGTGTGACACTCGGCACGGGCTTCGCCCCCCTTCCGAACCCTCTCCCGGGAAACCGTGGTTGCGCCGGCAAAGCCGGCGCGTGAGAGCGGGAGCGGGCCTCGACGGCCCCTCCCCGGCCCTTCCCCCAGGACGCAGCGCACAGCGGGCGCGCGAAGCGCGGTCGCGTCGCCGAAGGCTTTCCAGCAGCTCGACGGGGCGATTCTCTCCATTTGTCCGCCGCTTCAAAGGCGAGCACTTTCCCCCTTCCGCGGCGGGCAGAGGGGCGGGCAGTTCTTGAGCAGGGCCCTCGGGCCGGACGCTATAATGGGCGGGCTGGCTTATGGCTACCGGTCGGAGAGCCTCCCTCGGAGCGGTCCTCCTGGGCGCGGGTGTGTGCTGGGCGCTGGCGGCGCCGGCTCCGGCCCGGGCCGAGCTCAGGATCAGCAACCTCTCGGTCTTCCTGAATGACTTCGACGTCACGGTCCACGTGGTCCTGTTCGGGGCAGTCCCCCAGAGCCTCTACGAGAGCCTGCACACCGGTATTCCCACTCATGTGCGCATGCGAGTCGAGCTGTGGCAGTACAATCGCTTGCTGCCCGACCGGCGCACTCAGTCGAGGACGGTGGAGCGGCAGATCACGTACAACGTGCTGACCAAGGAGTACAAGGTCGTCTCGCTCCGGAACGAGCACCGGGAGCCGTACCTCACGAAGGACCTGCGGGAGGCGCAGCGGGTGATCTCCGAGTTCAGAGTCGGGAACCTGGTCAGGGCCTCCTCCCTGAACGCCCGCGAGCTCTACTACGTGCGGGCGCAGTCGGTTGTCTCCCTGGGGGGTGTCAACTCGTGGTTCGCCCGGTTCACGGGGGAGGCCGAGGAGACGGACTGGGTCCGCTCGAACCTCCTCACGCTGAACAGGAGCCAGTGATGCCGCTCACCACGGCCGCCGGGAGGGCCGACGAGCAGGAGCGCCGCAAGCGGAACCTGCTCGTCATCGCCGGGATCCTCGTCCTGCTGATCGTCGCCACGGTCTTCGAGGTCGGCATCCGGGCGCCCCAGATCCCCTTCGCGTCCAACCTGATCGTCTTCGCGCTGTTCAACCTCAACCTGATCGTCTTCCTCCTCCTGCTCGTCCTCCTGTTCCGCAACCTGGTGAAGCTCTCCTTCGAGCACCGGCACAAGGTCATCGGCGCGCGGTTCAAGGCCAAGCTGGTGCTGACCTTCCTGGCCCTGGCCCTCACGCCCGGGATCCTGATCTTCATCATCGCCTCCAACTTCATCACGACCTCCATCGAGGGCTGGTTCAAGCCCCAGGTGGAGCGGCCGCTCGACCAGGCGATGGAAGTGGCGCAGACCTACTACCAGACGCTGGAATCCACGGCCCTCCGCCACGCCCGCTACATGGCGCGCGCGGTGGAGAAGAACGGCCTCCTGGACGACTCGGGGCCGGAGGCGATGGCCGCGTACCTCGCCGAGCAGCAGGAGCGGCTGGGGGTGGCCTCCATCACGGTCCTCAACCGGCAGGGCCGCGAGCTGGTCCACGTCAAGAACCAGGTGCTCGCGTCGTCGGTCCCCTCCCGCGAGACGAACCGCGAGCACGTGCGCCAGGCGCTCGGCGGCCACGAGATCACCACCGTGCACGAGCTCGACAACGGCGACATGATCCAGGCCGTGGTGCCCATCCGCGACCCGGAGGGACGCACCGTGGCCGCCGCCATGGTGGTCGGGATCCATGTGCCCCAGCGCCTCGAGGCGCGCCTGCGGGGCATCAGCCAGGCCTTCCAGGAGTACAAGCAGCTCAAGCTCCTGAAGAACCCCATCAAGGGCATCTACATCCTCCTCTTCCTGCTGATGACCCTGATCATCGTCTTCTCGGCCACGTGGTTCGGCCTCTACCTGGCGCGTGGGATCACCGATCCCATCCAGAAGCTGGCGGAGGGCACGCGCGAGGTCGCCGCCGGCAACCTCAAGTACAAGGTCGAGGTGCGCGCCGACGACGAGATCGGCATCCTCGTGGACTCGTTCAACCGGATGACCGGCGACCTCGCGGCCTCCCAGGCCAAGCTCGAAGAGACCTACCGCGACCTCCAGGCCAAGCACAACGAGGTGGAGCAGCGCCGCCACTACACGGAGACCGTGCTGGAGACGGTGGCGACCGGCGTGGTCTCGCTCGACCCGACCGCGCACGTCACCACCATCAACGGCGCCGCCGAGCGGATGCTGGGGCTGCCGGCGGCCCGGATCCAGGGCCGGGTGGCCGCCCAGGCCTTCCGTTCGCCCCAGTATGCGGAGATCGCGGGGCTCATCCAGCGCATGGGACGCGCGCGCGATGGCATGCTCGATCGCGAGGTGCACCTGAGGCGCGACGGCCAGACGGTGGCGCTGCTGGCCTCGGCCACCGCGCTCAAGGGGCCGGACGGCGCCTACATGGGCATGGTGCTGGCCTTCGACGACCTCACCGAGCTGCTCAAGGCGCAGCGCCTGGCGGCGTGGCGCGAGGTGGCCCAGCGCATCGCCCACGAGATCAAGAACCCCCTCACGCCCATTCAACTGTCCGCGCAACGCTTGAGGCGCCGCCTGTCGGGGGAGCGCAGTCCCGAGGAGAAGCGGCTCCTCGAAGAGGCGACGGCGACCATCATCCAGGAGGTGGACGCCCTCAAGCAGCTCGTGGACGAGTTCTCGCGCTTCGCGCGCATGCCGGCCCTCACGCTCCGGCCGACGGACCTCGGCCGCCTCCTCGAGAGCGTGGTGGGGCTCTACCGTGAGTCGTACCCCGCGCTCTCCATCAAGGCCTCCTTCTCCCCCGACCTGCCCCCGCTCGAGGTCGACCCCGACCAGATCAAGCGCGCGGTCCTCAACCTGGTGGACAACGCGGTGGAAGCGGTGGGGCAGACCGGCGAGGTCACGGTGCAGACCGTCTGGCTGCCCCAGGCGTCTCGCGCGCGGATCATCGTGACGGACGACGGCCCGGGCATTGCGGTGGACGACAAGGAGAAGCTCTTCGTGCCCTACTTCTCGACGAAGGCGACCGGGATGGGGCTGGGGCTCCCGATCGTGCACCAGATCGTCACCGACCACGGCGGCACGATCTGGGTCGAGGACAACCCGCCGCGCGGCAGCCGCTTCGTGATCGAGCTGCCCGGCGCGCGCATGACGGCGCCCGCGGCCGTCCCCGCCTGACAGTCGTGGCCGCCGAGCACATCCTCATCGTCGACGACGAGCGCGCGATCCAGAAGGCCCTGCGGGGCGTGCTGGAGGACGAGGGCTACCGCGTGAGCGCGGTCGGGTCGGCCCCGGAAGCCCTCACCCGGCTGCAGGACGAGGCGCCGGACCTGGTCTTCCTCGACATCTGGATGCCGGGCATGGACGGGCTCGAGGCCCTCGCGGAGTTCAAGCGGATCCGGCCCGAGACCGCCGTGGTGATGATCTCCGGCCACGGGACCATCGAGACCGCCGTCAAGGCCACCAAGCTGGGCGCCTATGACTTCATCGAGAAGCCCCTGTCGCTGGAGAAGATCCTGCTGGCGGCCACGCGGGCGCTGGACCACGGGCGGCTCGAGCGCGAGAACCGCGACCTGCGCGAGCAGCTCGAGCGCGGGCAGCGGATCGTCGGCAAGAGCCGGGTCATCGAGGAGTTGCGCCAGCAGATCGGCATCGCGGCGCCGACCAACGGCCGCGTGCTGATCCACGGCGAGAACGGCGTCGGCAAGGAGCTGGTGGCGCGCGCCATCCACGCCCAGTCGGTCCGGCAGGACGGCCCCTTCGTCGAGGTCAACTGCGCGGCCATCCCCGAAGAGCTGATCGAGTCCGAGCTGTTCGGTCACGAGCGGGGCGCCTTCACCGGCGCCGTGAGCCGGCGGCGCGGCAAGTTCGAGCTGGCCGACGGTGGCACCCTCTTCCTGGACGAGGTCGGCGACATGAGCGTCAAGACCCAGGCCAAGGTGCTGCGGGTGCTGGAGGAGCAGGCCTTCGAGCGCGTCGGAGGCAAGGAGACCCTCCGCGTGGACGTGCGCGTCCTCGCCGCCTCCAACCAGGATCTCCCGGACCTGATCGCCCAGGGCCGCTTCCGCGAAGACCTCTTCTACCGGCTCTCCGTCATCCCGGTCGAGGTGCCGCCCCTCCGCCAGCGCGCCGAGGACATCCCGCTCCTCGTCGAGCACTTCATCAAGCTCTTCTCGGGCGAGAACGCCAAGCGCCCCAAGACGATCTCCGTGGAGGCGCTCGCCTACTTCCTCTCCTACGAGTGGCCGGGCAACGTCCGCGAGCTCCGGAACATGGTCGAGCGCCTCGTCATCATGACCCCCGGGGACGTGATCGGCCCCGAGGCCCTCCCGCCTCCGCTGCGCCCCCGCGACCCCGCCGCCACCGTCGAGGACACCCAGCGGGAGAAGACGCTCAAGGAGGCGCGGGAGGCCTTCGAGCGCGCCTATATCCTGGGCGAGCTGCGCACCCACGACTGGAACATGACCCGCACCGCCGACAAGCTCGGCATCGAGCGCAGCCACCTCTACCGCAAGCTCAAGATCTACGGCATCACGCCCCCGAAGTAGCTTGAACATAAAGAGTTATAACTATATGTAGAAATCACTTGACCGATCACATGGTATTGAGTACCCTCGCT
>WNGA01012859.1_pt1 | contig 17439 bp, 8 predicted proteins | sample 5400061 | NCBI WGS metagenome assembly WNGA01 (sample SAMN13153366, study PRJNA577476) | soil metagenome | isolation source: 100 cm soil or saprolite under grassland replicate 2 | place: USA:California | collected 2016-06-15 | reverse complement strand
GTAAAACGATATTTGTATGTGGCAGTGCCGGGCATTCGTGATTATCTTGGTTATGGTGGTCACGGAATTTTGGTTTTTGATATTGATAATAATCACCGCTTCGTTAAGCGAATTGATACCAAAGGTTTTCATCCTGATAAAACCCCTTCGAATGTTAAAGGCATTGCCATAAGTATTCCGCTTAATAGTATCTATATAAGTACGCTTGAATCACTTCAACGCATAGATCTTACTACAGAAAAAATTGTATGGGAAAAATTTTTTGATGGTGGCTGCGATCGCATGTCCATTTCACCTGATGGCAAAACGATGTACCTGCCTTCTTTAGAAAATACATTTTGGAATGTAGTGGATTGCGCTACAGGCGATATCATTAAAAGGATTGACGTTTATAAAAGGGCACATAACACTATTTATGGTCCTTCAGGCAATCTTGTTTACCTGGATGATATTGGATCGCCCTGGCTTTATATATCCGATGCAAAAACACATTCGCTTGTAAGTAAGGTTGGTCCATTTGGAAACTTCGTTCGTCCGTTTACCATCAGTGGCAAAGAGACTCTTGTTTATGCAACAGTTGACAGCCTGCTTGGCTTTGAAGTCGGAGACCTTAAGACAGGAAAGAAACTTTCGCGAATTGAAGTACAGGGATGGAATACGGGACCTGTAAGAAGGCATGGCGATCCAAGCCATGGCATTGGTCTTACACCTGACGAAAAGGAATTGTGGTTAGCCGATGGATACAATATGCGGGTTCATGTTTTTAGTACTTTGCCTCCATACCAACAATTAACCACCATTCCTGTAAATGATATGCCAGGATGGATAACTTTTAGCATTGACGGAAAATACGTTTACCCATCAAGCGGTGAAGTTATTGATGTTAAAACCCGTAAGATCATTACAAGATTACAGGATGAGTTTTACAATAATGTTGAAAGCGAGAAAATGGTTGAAATAGATTTTGCCGGGGACAAAGCTGTTAAGACAGGTGACCAATTTGGTATCGGTCGTGTAAGCAAATGAAACAATATTGAAAATATTGTATAAAACGAAGCTAAAGGAAATTTGCAGCTGTGACAATACAGCACACAACAATAAGTTTGGCTAAATACCTGTCTTGACATAAGCAACATCAACTTTTGTTTCGTATTGTAGGGCAGTTATCGGGGCGACCTAATTCTTCTCATCAAAAATTTTTATCTTGTACTTTAAATAAAAAATCAGCAAGAGTTCGCAGCAGACGGAATTCTTTGTTATTTCACTTCGCTATTCTGTTCTTTTTACAAAAAAACTTCAATAACGCTTTAGCTAAAGCATTTGAGAATAAAAACCGTTCAATGAAATCTAAAAAAATCTTCGCATTATTTTCTTTAATGATCTCCCTGCAGGGATTCTCTCAAAATGTAACAACCTACAAAAAATGGAATCCCGCTTCAGATACATTACAGGTTTTGGAAGGCCAGGCTTGGTCGAAAGAAGTAAAAAATTATTATGACCGTTTGCCTGCAAGAGCAGAGCATGTCGTACGCGACGAAGTATGGGAGCTTTCTCAAAATAGTGCAGGACTTAGCCTTCGGTTCAGAACAAATGCAAATGATATTATTGTAAAATACGCAGTTAGTGAAAATTTGCAAATGTCGCATATGCCTGCGACCGGCGTGAGTGGAGTTGACCTCTATGCCAAAAACAGTGATGGAAAATGGCTTTGGTGTGCGGGCAGATACTCATTTGGTGACACCATTGTTTACCGGTTTAGAGGTATGCTTTCTAAGGATGAATATGGAAACCCGTTTGAATATACTTTGTATCTCCCGCTGTATAATTCTGTGAAGTGGCTGGAAATAAATGTGCCGGAAGAAAGTTTATTTACACCACTTTCAGCACGAAAAGAAAAACCAATTCTTGTATATGGAACTTCTATTGCACAGGGTGGTTGCGCAACTCGTCCCGGTCTCGCATGGACAAATATATTGAGCCGAAAATTAGACAGACCGGTCGTTAATCTCGGGTTTTCAGGGAATGGCAGGTTGGAAAAAGAACTGATAAGTTTAATAACTGAAGTGGGTGCAAAATTATATGTGCTTGATTGTTTACCAAATCTTACTCCCTCAAATGTTTCCACAACAGAATTAAAAAAAAGAATTGTAGAATCGGTACAGCAACTGCAAAGTAAAAGACCCGGTATTCCAATACTGCTGACAGACCATGATGGTTATACTGACGAAGATATAAACCCATCGAGCAGAGAAGAATACCAGGCTTTAAACACAGTATTAAAACAAGAATTTGATTCATTAACTGCAAAAAATACAAAGAATATTTACCTGCTTACAAAAAATGAGATCGGTCAGGATATTGAAACAATGGTAGATGGAACGCATCCAAACGATATAGGCATGATGCGTTATGCCGATGCGTATGAGAAAAAGATAAGAACGATCATCAATGAACCGGTTGGAGATATCAGTACTACAATTCCCGTTACACAACATCGTGATGCTGCAATTTACGATTGGACAACAAGACATAATGAAATACTGGCTTATAATAAATTGAAGTCTCCTAAACTTGTTTTGATAGGTAATTCCATTACCCATTATTGGGCAGGGGAACCAACTGCTCCATTGGCACGCGGCGTTGAGTCATGGAAAAAATTCTTTGAGCCGCAAAACGCAGTAAATCTTGGCTTTGGCTGGGACAGAATTGAAAATGTACTATGGCGTGTTTATCACGGCGAGCTTGATAACATTTCACCGAAGCAAATTGTATTGATGATTGGCACAAATAATTTGGAGTTTAACAGCGATGAAGAAATTATTGAGGGATTGCAATTTTTAATTAAAGCCATAAAAACAAGACAACCTGCAGCAGATATTTTATTAATGGGTATCCTTCCCAGAAGAGATATGGAGGCAAGAGTTGCAAAGCTGAACACAGCGCTTTCTACAATAAAGTTTGATTCAAAAGTGCAGTATGCAGATGCAGGGAAACTCTTTCTAAAGAATGATCAAAAGATAGATGAGTCTTTGTTTTCAGATGGGCTCCATCCTAATGAACAAGGGTATAACAAGCTTGGTGAATTTATAAGCAAACATATTGCACATTAGATGACAATATTTTAAGGCTACAACATATTATGACAGTACAATGGGACAAAGAATTTTTAAATGTTATAGATAACGCGTTACATCTCTTTTCTTTCGTATTAAACCAAAACAATCGTCCTGATTTTTTCTTTTCTTTACAACACCTGATGTAATGCAACCAGAGAAAACATGGAAAACCTAACCAGGATGCAGGCGTTATGAGGCGTGAATAAATAATAATTTCAAATCATAAATTTATGCAACGATTGAAAAAACGAACATGCATTATTCCAATTATCCTTTTTTCATTTATCACACTTGTCTGTATTTCAAGTTTATCTGCACAGAAAAAGGTGAGCAAAAAACGTTTTAAAAATAAAACGGAGCAGCAGATTATTCTAACAGATAACGAATCCTCTCAATACAATATCATCATACCAACACATGCTACTCCTGCTGAAATAAAGGCAGCAACCGTATTGCAAGATTATCTTCTGCAAATATCAGGTGCAGCACTGCCGGTAATCACAGCAGACAAGCACAGGGGCCCTTATGAAATCCTATTAGGACAAAATGAAAGGCTCGATGAACTTTCTGCAGGCATTAATTATAAATTATTAAAGGAAGATGGATTTGTGATCAAAACAGATTCATTGCGACTCATCATTGCAGGAGGAAATGAAAAGGGTACATTGTATGGAGTGTATTCATTTCTTGAAAAATATCTTGGATGCAGAATGTATAGTCCCAAAGTAAAAATTGTTCCGCGGCAAAAGCAGATCATACTCGGAAAAATTAATGACCTGCAGGTTCCGGTGATCAGTTTCCGGGACACACATTACCGCACTACATGGGATGCTGAATATACTGACTGGCATAAGCTTGATCATGATCCTAATGGTGCACGCACTGACTGGGGAATGTGGGTGCATACTTTTAATGAGCTGGTGCCACCACAGATTTATTATAAATCCCATCCGGAATATTTCGCGTTGATCAAAGGTACCCGGTTGCCAACACAATTATGTCTTTCAAATCCTGCAGTGCTTGAAATAACTGTTCAGAATTTAAGAAAGAAAATTGCGCAGAACCCTTCTGCCAAATACTGGTCGGTGAGCCAGAACGACAACAGGGATTACTGCACATGCGACAGTTGCAAAGCACTGGATGAACGTGAAGGCTCTCCATCCGGCTCCATAATAAACTTTGTGAACAAGGTAGCGGATCAGTTTCCTGATAAAATGATTTCTACACTGGCTTATGAGTATGGTCGGCACGCTCCAAAAACGCTGAAGCCTCACGATAATGTAAACATCATGCTGTGCAGTATCGAAGCATATCGCGATAAGCCTATCAAAGATGATACATCGAGTGCTGAATTTGTAAAAGATGTTCAGGACTGGGGCAAAATTGCAAAAGACATCATTGTATGGGACTACGTAATTCAGTTCAATCATTTGCTCAGTCCGTTTCCCAACCTTCATGTGCTGCAGCCAAATATTCAATTCTTTGCAGAGAATGGTGTGAATGCAATATTTGAGCAGGGTAACCGCGAAGTGGGTGGTGAATTTGCTGCGCTGCGTTCATATCTCATTTCTAAATTGCTATGGGATCCTTATCTGAATATCGATTCTGTGATGAATGATTTTTTGTTTGGATATTACGGCTCTGCAGGAAAGCCGATCCGTGAATATATTGATCTGATGCGTGAGGAATTGATAAAGGGCGGTAAACCACTTCGGATTTTTGGTTCTCCCAACGAAGCTTCGGATACTTATTTAACACCTGCACTTATTGCAAAATATAATGTATTATTCGACGAAGCTGAAAAGCTGGTTGCAGATTCAGCGGAAATATTGGAAAGGGTTCGAATCGTGCGGCTTCCTTTAATGTATGCAACAATGGAACAGGCGAAGAAAAATTTTACAGGAGAAAATGGATTATTTGAGAAGGTGAATGGTAAATGGGAAGCGAAAACGAATATCAGGAACATGGTTGACGAATTTACCGACCTGTGCATACGTGAAGGCGTAACGCAGGTAAAAGAATGGAGCACATCGCCGGAAGAATACCGCTCTGCGATGTACAGAATATATTCACAGGGTATGAATGAGCATCTGGCGTATGGGAAAAAAGTGATAATGATTAGTCCGGACACATCTGATATTAATGAGGAGGAGTTGAAAATGCTGACAGATGGCAAACGGGGGAGTCATGATTATGATAATAACTGGATAAATTTTGCCGGGAAGGACCTTGAAGTAGTGATAGATCTTGAGAAAGTGCAAAAAATCAGAAAGATCGGATCAGGTTATTACCAGTTAGGATTCTGGTTGCGACTGCTTCCTACAAATGTGGAGTATTACACTTCAATGGACGGAAAGAATTTTGAGTTAGTAGGAAATGTTGTGAATACATTACCCATAGATCAGTATGGAGGATATTTGCGGGAGTTTAATACAGAATTTGCTCCAAGGGAAGCGAGATATATAAAAGTACGGGCTTGCAGTATAGGAAATACTCCGGACTGGCATCCTGGCGCTGGCCGTCCCGCGCACATGCTGGTGGATGAGATTGTTGTTGAATGATGAGTGTTTCTTACAATAAAGAAATCGTGTAATTAGGAACTCTTGTTTTGTATTCCTCGTGAATGATCGATGAGCTGCATATCAGCTTTTAAGTTATATTTATGTTTCTGAGCGCAGTTTAAAGGGCGAATTATAAATGAATCGGTTTAGAGACTGAGCGACGAAAAGAAAATGACTTCAGGGATATGGTGAAAAAAAATAAAATAGTCAACCAATATGACGCAACTTCCCACATTAGCACAACCGGTACAGGTTTCGCATGCGAAATCAATCCCTTTAGTCCGGATCGCTTCCATTGATATAGTCCGTGCTCTTACTATGGTGCTGATGATTTTTGTGAACGACCTCGGGTCATTAAAAAACATTCCGACTTGGCTGGAGCATGTAAAACCAGGTGTAGATGGAATCGGTCTTGCAGATGTGGTGTTTCCCGCATTTCTGTTTATTGTCGGATTATCGCTTCCATTTGCGGTGGAAAACAGAAGAAAAAAAGGCGACAATGAATTGCAACTGGTGAAGCATGTGCTGGCAAGATCCATTGCTCTGCTGGTGATGGGCGTGTTCCTGGTGAACGGTGAAACAATCAACGAAACCGCTACCGGCTTGCCAGGTTATGTGTGGTACTCACTATCCTGTTTGTCGTTCATCCTTATTTGGAATATGTATCCTAAACAGGCAAACCGTTATATTGTTTATGTTGCAAAATCAGCAGGTATCATTACACTACTGATATTAGCCTTTGTTTACAGGGGAGGCGAAGACGGGCAACTAAACCGTTTTGCACCTCAGTGGTGGGGCATATTGGGATTGATTGGATGGGCATATCTTGCTGGGGGACTGATCACGGTTTTTTCAAAGAATAATTTTTGGGTGATCCTCACAGCATGGATTTTCTTCTGCGTACTGAGTATGGTGAATAAGGCAGGCTATATTCCACACGCCAGCATTGTTTCCTTCATTCCAAATGCCATCCTCGGAGGAACATTGGCAGGGTTGACTATAGGTGGGGTATTGACCGCCACGATATTCCGGTATTTCAGAAAGCAGAATGACAACCGGACGATGACAATAGTGTTCGTGGCATTTGCAGCACTGCTGATCATTTTGTCTGTTATTACACGACCTTACTGGAAACTTGCAAAGCTTGGCGCTACGCTGGCATGGCTGTTTCTCTGCAGTGCTTTTACCCTCCTTGCTTTTACTGTCGTATACTGGATCGCAGATGTAAAGAGAAGAGCGGGCTGGTTCAAGATCATCAGGCCCGCCGGAACAGATACATTACTTTGCTACCTGATTCCCTATTTTGTATACGCGATAATAAAAGCAACGAATTTCCATTGGCCTGATCCTGTTATCACAGGAGGTGTTGGCCTGATGAAATCTTTTTTGCTCGCTTTGTTCTGTGTGTTTATTGCCGGTCAACTCAGCAAGACGAGAGTGCGGCTTAAATTGTAAGTTTTTATTTTTCCGGAGAATCTCTCCAAAGGCGCTACAGGTGAGGATTTGCAGTATATCGCACTTACAACGTTCTTTATAAGAGGAGTGGAGCAGCTATGAGTAACTTCTGCACATGTATGGATTCACTTCCATGAAAACAAAAAACCTTGTCAGCAAATTCCAACAAGGTAAAAAAAACCGTGAATTAACTCGCTCTGCCAGGAAGGCATTAAATCAATTTTATTTTCAACACAATAAGTCCTGATTGCTTCTTATTTTTCCTCCATTTCCACTACACCTGCCCTGCTTTCGGGAACTTCTGTGTTAACGAACCGGGTTGTATTGGTTAGAAAAAATTGCGCAGTAAGGTCATTAGGATCAACTTCTGCTACTTTTTGAAAAACATTGTTTGCCTTGGCAAAAGATTTATTTAAGTAATGCTGAATTCCCTCATTAAATAAGGATAATGTAGACAATTTATTTTGAAGCGCTTGGATCGTATTACCGCTAAAACATTCATAAATACTAATTGATGCCTGTTTACCTTTTAATTGCACCAACCCAAGGTGGCGAAAATGCAACACTGCCCGGTTATTGATTTGTTGAAAAGTATCTTCACTTATAATAATGTTTCCTTTATAGTATTTAGTCAGACTTTCTATACGGGATGCTGTGTTCACTGTATCCGAAATGGTTGTAGCATCCATTCTATCCATATCGCCTGTAATACCCATAATGAGAGAGCCGGTATGCATTCCCACACCAATTTCAATTGGAAGCTGGTTTTTTAATTCACGTTTTTTATTGAACTCCTGTACGGACATTTGCATTTCAATAGCTGCGGTAAGAGCATCTGAAGCACTAACAGGAAAAATAGCCATGATAGCATCACCCAGATATTGGTTTATAAAACCGTTATTTTTACGGATGACCGGCCCCATAAGTTCATTGAAAGAACAAACAAAACTAAAATTTTCCTCGGGCGTCATTTGTTCGGAAAATGATGTGTAGCCTCTTATATCAGAAAAAAGAACAGTAACATTTTTTTCAACCTGGTCGCCAAGTTTCACATCGGTAATTACATCATGACCAAGTGCTCTTATAAATTCATGCGGAACAAATTTCACTGTTATTTCATGAATACGTCGCATAGCTTCTTCCCGTTCCCTTGACTCACGAATATTTTTTTCATACAGCAATGCGCTGTTAATGGCAGATGAGGATTGTAATGCAAGCGTTGTGAGCAACTTTAAATCACCGGCAGTATATTGTACAGGCTGATCATTAAATAAAATGATAGCTCCCATTACCTTATGATTTACTTTCAGGGAAGCATATATAATCGATTGTAACTGCAATTCATTTATTGTTTGCAACACTTTAGCATCAGTAATGATCTCAGATTGCCCAATGCCTGCAATCTTTAATATTATACTTTCATTGTTATTAATAGCGTCAGACGAAAAAAATATTTTACCCGAAGAAGCCAATAAATTTAATCGTTCACTTTGTTCGTCAAAGAGTACTACTACACCGGCATTTGATGCTATAAAATGTCGTGCTTCGTTCAGTGCTGTTTGTGCTATAGCTTCCGGTTCTATTAATTGTGCAAGCTTTTCAGAGAAATTGAAAATAAGATTTAATTCCTGGTACAGATTCAATACTTCTGTGCCAAGTTTTTTCTTTTCCACTTCTTTACTCAATAATAAATTAAGAAGATCTGCAAATGGTTTTACGTTTTCATGTCCGGTTACATTACCTAATACTTCATCATTCAAAACAAGCGGGAATTTGGAAACAGAGATCCCGTTAGGTTCTCCAAATAATGTTTTTCCTTTTTCATCTTCAATACAAATGGTAGCATTTAACTGCTCTGCAAGTGATGAGAGAAGTTGAGAAACTTCATTTTTTTTTGAAATTATATTGCTGAGCTTTAAACGGGACATGATTTATGATACGGATTAGTGACGATGAAGGCAGTAAGTGCTTTTATAGCGATGGTTTATTCAATACTCAATACTTCTTTTGCTTTCTTCAACAACATTTCAGGGTCGAAAGGTTTCGTCATATATAAGTCAGCGCCCACTTCCTGGCCTTTTTGCCTGTCCAATTCCTGCCCTTTGGCAGTGAGCAGAATAATATAAACATTGTTGAAGACAAGTTCTTTTTTTACCCGCCTGCATACTTCCATCCCATTCATCTTTGGCATCATTACATCAAGAAAAACCAAATCAGGTTTTTCATTTGTAATAATTTCAAGTGCCTTCTCGCCATTGTCTGCCGATAAAAATTCAACATCACTATCTTCCAGTTCTTCCAGTGTTTGTTCAATCAGCATACGAATATGTGCCTCATCATCCACGATCAAAAGTTTTTGTTGCATTTTCTTTTTTCTTTTATTTGATTAGAAAATCTAAACACAGAATTTTTTACTTGTAATAAATTTTAAAGAATTTTATTTTTTTATGCCAGTTTCAGTAATTCTTTTATGCTTTTCCAAAGTCTCCCTTTAGGGAGATTTAGAGGGCTTTATTGGTACACTAAAAACAAAACATTCTCTAAGCCTTTTTCAAATCGTAATGTTTGAACTATTTCCTGTTTGCCATTTAACACAGAATTTAAAATAATAATGTCAGGTTGTGAAGAGATTGCTTTTTCCACAAGCTCCTTTCCGTTACTTTCTACCACCTGGTAGCCCTGCGTATGCAGTACATCAGACAGTACGCGAACAGTTGTAGTATCTTCATCAACTACCATTACTTTTTTATGACTTTTACCTTGCACAAGCAGACTCCCTACTTCAGCAAATAATTCATTGGTATTTATCGGCTTTGTAAGATACCTGTCAACCCCTATCCTGTAACCTCTCGATTTGTCCTGTACAACAGATAAAATAATAATTGGAATATCCATTGTTTGTGGATCATTTTTTAAAATCGCTGCTACATCAAAGCCATTCATTTCAGGCATCATTACATCAAGAATAATAAGGTCAGGACGTCTTTCACGAACACTGGCCAAGGCTTCGTTTCCATTTTCAGCTTCTTCTATTAAATAACCTGCGTCTCCTAATTCCTGGCGCAACAGCGAACGAATAGAAGCATCATCATCTACTATTAAAACAGAAGGGCTTCTTCCTTTTATGTTAAGGCGTGATTGTTCAACTTGTTCTTTTAACTGTCGAACAAGATCTTCAAAATGGATCGGTTTGATAGTTGCAGATTTTTGTGTAATTGACGGTAACGAGAAAAAGAATGTACTGCCTTTGCCTAATTCACTTTCGAGCCATATTTTACCGCCATGATGTTCAATTATTTCTTTACAAATCGGTAAACCAAGACCTGTCCCTTTTGGTTTATCAGTTAAAGTATCTCCCACTTGTTTGAATTGCTCAAATACTGCTGCATGAGCAGCTACAGCTCTGTCAAGCACCTCAGGCATTGCCAATGTTTCCAGGTTCCACTCCATTTTGCCTGCTTCAATTTTTGCAAGATCAAGTACATCATTAATAAGATTTGTAAGACGCTCACCTTCTGCAACTACAACGTTCAGATTTTCTGAGATCTGCTGTATAGTTTTAGTAGTCTTTGAATCACTCCTGTCCGTTGCCGGGAAAATTTTTTCTTCCAGTCTTTTTTTAATGATCTTGGCAAAACCTAAAACAGAAGTAAGTGGTGTACGTAGTTCGTGACTTACTGTAGACAGAAAAGCACTTTTTGTTTTACTTCTTCAAATAATCTTGCTTTACGTAAAGCAATACCAACGTGTGCAGCAATAGTAGATAAGAGGCGCTGATCTTTTTCTGTAAAACGATTTTCCTGCTCGGTACTTTGTACACTTAGTACACCGATTATTTCATCTCCAACGGGAACCGGCACACCGAGATAAGAAGCTGCTGGTATGCCTACACGATGAACACCCAATTCCTGGCTTTTTAAATTTATTTCCTTGTTGATCAAAAGAGGTTTGCCTGAAAGAATAATTTTAGAAGTAAAACCGACTCCTAGTTTACGAGGAGGCATTTTTTCTCCAACCTGGTAAGGAAAGTTAATAATCTTCGTTTTTTGATCGAGCAGGGCAACGTATGAAATATTCGATTTGAATAGTTGGTGCACGTGGTTTCCTACCAATTTTATCAGTTCTCCCAAATCCAACTGCGAAGCGAGTGCCTGGCTAATACTATTCACTGTTGAGAGCTCGGCCGCACGCTGGCCAATTTCCTGTTCGCGTATGTTAAGTTGGCGGTAAGCATTCGCATTGTCGAGCGCAATACTGGTATATGTTGCAAGATTTTGCAAAAGATTCAGATGATATTCCGTGTAAGCATTTTTCTGAAAGCTTTGAATGGTAATGATCCCCAGTATGCGCTCCTGTACGATTAAGGGCAAATAGATTATTGATGCAGGTTCTTTTGCATAAGTGCCGTCTTCAAGTAAAAGTGGTTTTTCATCATAGGTAGTAATATATTTCTTATATTCCTTTCTTACGTCATTGATGAAAACTGGCTGCCGTTTTTCAATACACCATACGGGAAATTGATTTTTATCAGTAGTGCTGCGCGTATATGGCGCATATCTCGTTTTCTCTTCAATGGCAAATTTGTATTCGATCTGCTGATGTTCAGGCTGATAAATCCCTACCCCAAAAATAGTTGCATCTGCAAGTTGATTGATGTGATCATATAGCTTATAAAAAATTGTTTCAAAGTCCAAAGAAGCTGTTATTTCTTTTCCAATATCACTTAATAGTTCAACATTTTTCTTTCCTTTTTCGGTTTCTGCCAAGAGTATTTTTGTTTCATCAAACAGTCTTGCATTTTCAAGAGCCACACTCATGCTATTGATTAGTGTTTCCAAAAGACTTATATCTGACTGATTGAATGCATGCTCGATATCTATATTCTGAAGAGAAATATAACCCTTTATTTCCTTTCCTGAAAGGAGTGGTACAAACAAAAGGGACTTAGGCATTTCTGAATCTTCTATTGCCATAATCCCATATTCATTTCTTGCCTTTTCTTCCGTTTCAATATAAATAGTTTGCTTTTTTTCTATGAGTAATTGTCTCAGCTTATTGATAGGTCGCGGTTCGAAATTATATTTCTTATTATTTTCAAATACATAATTGAACTGTTCTGTTTTATTTGCGAAATTGAAAGTGGCGATAACAACTGTTTGTGCCTGGAAAAGCTTCTGCACCCGATCACCTACAAGATCATAGATACTTTGTATATCCATTTCCCGTACAAGACCTTCCTGTACACTATTAATTAAAGCCAGTTCTGCAGTTCTCTGTTTCGTTTCCTTCAGCAGCCTGCTGGTTTCATCAAACAATCTTATATTTTCAAGGGCAACTGTCATGCTGTTCGAAAGTGTTTCCAGTAGCCGAATATCAGATTGGCTAAATGCATTTTCAGTATCTACATTTTGAAGACTCACATAACCTTTTATCTCACTTCCGGATAGCAACGGTACAAACAACAATGATTTTGGCATCTTTGTATCACCAATCGCAGTAATTCCGAATTCAGTACTTGCCTTCTCTTCTGTTTCTATATAAATTGTATGCTTTTTGTCAATAATCATTTGCCGCATTTCGTTGATCGTCCTTGCCTCTATATTATATTTCTCTCCGTTTTCAAATGCGTAATTAAAATATTCCTTTTTGTTTGGAAGGTCAAAACTCGCAATGATTACACCCTGGGCATTAAAGAGCTTCTGCACACGGTCCCCAACCAGATTATAAATTCCCTGCATATCCAGTTCATGAGCCAGACCCTCCTGTACACTATTAATAACCGCAAGCTCTGCGGTACGTTGTTCTGTTTCTTTCAATAAGCGGTTGGTCTCATCGAAAAGCCGTGCACTTTCAAGTGCTACACTCATACTATTGGCAAGTGTAGTAAGAAGACTGACATTCGATTCAGAAAAAGCATGTTCCTGGTCAAGGTTTTGTAAACTTATAACCCCGGTTACTTCACCGCCTGCTATCATTGGCACATACACCTGCGATTTAGGCATATCGCCAATAACAATATCATTGCTAAATTCCCGCATCACCTGTTCTACATTTTCATTATGCCACAATAGCTGTTTTGTTTCGATCACGTGTTTTCTGAACCCGCTCGGCTTACGGGGAGGTATAAGAGTTCTGTCACCTTTTTCATAAGAATACCGATCTTCTATAAGGTTAGCTGATTTATCATAAGTCACAATGTCTATCACTTGCGCATTAAAAATTTCTCGCATTTTTTCACCCACAAGATCATAAATTGCCTGCATATTCATTTGTGCTACCAGGCTTTCCTGTACACTATTAATCACCGCGAGTTCTGCATTGCGTTGTTCTGTTTCTTTTAGTAAACGATTTGTTTGATCAAAAAGCCGGGCATTTTCTATTGCAACACTTGTGCTGTTAGCAAGTGTTTCTAACAATCTTACATCAGCCTCAGTAAATGCGTTTTCCTTATCTATATATTGAAGGCTTACATAACTCTTTACTTTGTCACCTATGCTGAGTGGAACAAATAATAATGATTTAGGGTTTTCTGTTCCGGGAAGAACAGTCAAACCAAATTTTGCTGCGGCTTCTTCATAATTATTGTTGATAAGAATTTTCTCCCTTGTCTCAATTAGATGTTGCCGCAGTTTATCATACTGCCTTGGTTTTAAATAAAACCTTTCTCCTTTTTCAATTGCATAATTAAAATGTTCTGTTTTTGTGTCCTGGTCTAATGTAGCAATGAGTACAGCCTGTGCATCGAAAAGGTTACATATTTTATTTCCAATAAGATCATAGATGGCCTGAATGTCCATTTGCGCAACCAGACTTTCTTGTACGCTGTTTATTACAGCCAATTCCTCCACGCGTTGACTCAATTCGGCAGTACGTTCTGAAACTGTTTTTTCTAATTCACGATGTTTGATATGAAGTTGATGCGTACGGTAACTTATCAATAAATAAACAATGGCGATCGCAACAAGAGAATATAATAAATAAGCCCACCAGGTACGATACCAGGGAGGTTGTATAGTAAATGTATATACGGCTTCTTTTCCTACTTTTTGATATATATTCATGGCCCGCACATGAAAGTGATATTTACCGTTGGGTAAATTGGTATATTCTTTATAAGTATTATTGCCCCATGCAGACCAGTCGGGCTCAAATCCTTCAAGCCAGGTTTGATATTGGGTTTTCTTTTCCTGCTCAAAGAAAGCAGCAGCATACTCAAAGCGAAGTGTATTTTGTTTATAATCTAAGGGTGTTTGTTGGTTATCGGATGATACAATATGTAAAGCCTGCTTGCCGGCAATTACATTTCGTAAAAGCGTCTTAAATGGTTCATCATAATCTTTTTTAAGATTTTCATTATACTTTATCAATCCATCCGTTGTAGCAAACCAAATGGTACCATTCGCTTCAGGAAATATATTCGCAATTACGTGATCAACAAGAGGCAGGAACGGGGTTTTCTCTACACGGTAACCTCCCCCTTTTTGTGGAAGAGCTAAAGCCGTTTCCTTACCAAAATTTAACCATACACGTCCTTTATCATCAGTGGTCATAACGTATTGGTTGGGATCGTTTCCAAAACCCATTTCCCCAAACGTATTATCTGTAATAAACCGCCTGTTTATTTCATTAAACCGGTAAACAGCTCTATTCGATATAAAAAAAACTTTATCATTTACTGAACTTACATGAATGCTTCCTTCTGATAATCCATCTGCTGATCCAAATCTTTCTACATGTGCTTTAGTTGGGGTAGGGTTGCCGGTACTATCTATGAAATCAGAAAGCCTTAAAACTCCTTGCTGCGTGCCTGCCCACATAGTGCCACCACTGCCTTCTGCAAAACTCCAGATATCTTCAGAAATACCGGGAATATTTCCTGCAAACACCCAACCGGGTGAGGATGTTTTTTCCTCTTTAAGGACTTCATTACCGGGTTTTTTAAAAATTGCAATTCCTCCGGCCACACCTGCAAAAAGAATATTTTTCTTATAAATGGTAAGTGCACTTATTAGCAAATCACCGGCTACTGATTTTTTAATAACACCTGGTTTATTATCCCTGATATAAAAAAGTCCGTCTGTGGAAATGAGCATACTGTTTCCATCGGTTGTCAGGGTAAATACCTGGTTGCTTGTTAGTCCCCTTACCTGTTCAAATTTTGCAGTATTGCTATTAAAGCGCAATAATCCATTTGTGGTGCCTATGTATAAAATATCTTTAAACCTGTTAATGGTAATCGTAGCTGTAGTTATACCAGATTGAACAGTAAATTGTGTAAAAGGGGATGCTGATTCCACGCGGGAAATACCATTGTCTAATGCCATCCATAAAGTTCCCTTTCTATCAGTATAAATGGCATAAACTGATTCATCCTGCAATCCAATTTCTCTGTTTAATTGTTGAAGTTTTTTTCCCTGGTTATTCACAACGATAACGCCTTTACCTGCAGTAGCTAATGCATAAGAACCATCACTTAAAAGAATTCCCTTGTATAATGTATTATTTTTTATTAATGAATCTGTTTCTGTAGCAAAATGGGTAAAGCTCGCTCCGTTGTATAAATAAAGACCACTATAGAATGCACCCAACAGGTATTGTTTTTTCACGTTCTTTTGGTCTCCTGCATTGGAGGATGTATAAGGCAACATTACCTGCACTCGCTCATTGCCCATAAACTCACTGCCGGGTATTACCACTAATGAATCATTTACCATTTTTATAAGGCCCACTCCCTGCTGATGCACGTAATAAGTATTATCAAGGTAAAAGGCAAACATGAATTTATTAGCATTAGGAGAATTCCACACTCTCACTTCCCAGTTTTCTTTAGTTCCTCCATTGATTTTCCGCAATCTGAAAATGTATTCACGTGATTGAAAATAAATTCCCTGTTCAGTTACATGCACCGTCCATACATCATTAAAATTGCGATAGGCTCCGGGCACAAAATTTAAAAGAGAATGAAGTTGAGTTTGCCCCAAACTGTCAGGTGCCAGGTAACCAAAATTGCCATAACCCCCGCAATAAATACGACCATTTTTATCTTTACTTAGCGACCTTACAATAGAGTTTACACCCCAAGTTATCATGCGCCAGTTTATCCCATCATATTCCAGAAGGCCATATCCATTACCGAAATACATCATACCCCTGTCATCTTCAATTATTGACCAGTTTTGTGGAGAGGCCTGGTAGTCTTTAGCGAGATAATTAGTAATAAAAGGAAGCCCTTTTTCCGCATTCGGTTGTGCTATGATAGATAACGGTAGTAATAAAAAAGAAAAACTAATCGCAACGTGTGCGCGGAAAAATTTTTTAAACAGGACAAAGCAGGTTTTGCTGACAATCATGATAATTAACTATTATATTGAAAACGATAAAGCAGTTTTACAGACAGGTTGAACAAAAATTAATCAAACTGTTATAGGATAAAGGTTGTGCATTAAGAAAAGCAATAAAGTAAATATACGGTATTCGAGGCAAATTTTTTAAACGGGCTTTCAAGAAACTGCAGTTAATTTACAACGAATGTTCCAAACAGTTCCCGTAAGGTCTCCTTAATAGGACCGATGGACAGATGTATTTGTAAAACTGAATGATCGCTGACAGATTGTAGCCCGGCTGGGAACACCAAGAGTACGGCAAAACCAATAAAATCTTATTCCTTTAATTATTCATAATACCTTTTAAAGCCAATTTTTTCCGGTCCAACTTATTAATGTTATATGAATCAGAATGTTATATGATTTGTTTTCCGGTAGCCGTTGTGGTCAGTGATGGTTTTGCATTTAGCACCACATCAATAGCAGGATCAGTGAGTGTCATACAATATTTTTTTTAAAACAGAATAGGAAACAAAAATTAAGGGAAGGAAGAATACTCTGCCTAAAAGGTACTCATAGTTTTCGAAACTCATAATTTTTTTAAATTGATGTCTTATAAAATTGTTGCTATAGAAATTGCGACCTCAAATGGAGCGCCGCAACAGGTGATGCATAACTAGACGCGCCGACACAAAAAAAATTACCCTTTTATTTTCCTCTCCAAAAAGAGTTTTACTTCATTAAATCAATTTTATACTCAATACATTCAGTCCTGATAGCCGAAATTATTTTTTCAACAAACGGAGAATTATGATGACTATGCGTAAAGCTAAATTCTCCTTCGTCCTTGGTTGCCACTAAAATCAATGGATCGGGAACATGTCTGAACCGGGGTCTGAAATTGTACACATGAAACTCAACGGGAAAATTAAGATGGGCAGGAATTTTCCAGACCTGCGCTTTTATCTTTTGACCTTCATAATC
>WNGA01010116.1_pt2 | contig 17439 bp, 12 predicted proteins | sample 5400061 | NCBI WGS metagenome assembly WNGA01 (sample SAMN13153366, study PRJNA577476) | soil metagenome | isolation source: 100 cm soil or saprolite under grassland replicate 2 | place: USA:California | collected 2016-06-15 | reverse complement strand
CGCCGGTAGTATAGTAATTGATAACCAGTCCGTTGGTCGGATTCAGCGCGTAGAGCTTCCCGTCCATGCAGCCAATGTACACCGTGCCATTCGACCCGATGGCGGGCGAGGAATAGACGTAGTGAGACGTGCCCAGTTGCGTTCCCCACAGCCGGGTGCCATCAGGGCTGAACGCTACGACGTTGGAGTACACATTTTGCAACCCGACATAAACGGTTCCATCCGCCGCAATCGCGGGCGATGAGAAGATCGCCCCCGCAAGATACCGCGACCATTTGACCGCTCCGTTGGTGATGGCGCGGAGGTATCCATCGTTCGCGCCCATGTACACCGTCCCGTCCAGACCCACCGCAGGAGAGCAATCGAAGGAGTACGTCCCACTGACAGTCCACCGCAGCGTGCCATCGGGATTGATCGCATAGAGCTTCGAGTCTTTCGACCCGACATAAATCGTCCCGTCCGGGCCAATGGCCGGTGAAGAATCGACGATGTTGCCCGTGAGGTAAGCCCACAGCTTGCGGTCCGGCGGCGGCAGGTCGAACGCCTCCACGATTCCATCCACCGTTTGGCTGCCCGGACAGATGGCGCTCCAGCCCATGCCCCGCTTGGCGAAGGCGGTCCAGAGATTGGTTTGATCGACCCCGCCCGTCGTGACCCGGTCGGCCAGCAGAATGGCGTCGCGGGCCTGCAGGAACGTCGGATTGGCGGGGCCCAGTTTCATCCCGTCCATCACCACGCGCAGGATCCGATCCGTCCCGTTGCTGAAGCCGTACTTGCTGATGTAAATCGACCGTGCCTCCCACAGCGCCGTGGCCCAGATCTCCCCGAGTATATGGGGATCGATGCTAATAAAATTTGGGCTGGAAATCAAGACATTGCTGATTGCCGGGTTCATCGGGATGCCATAGTGCCAGCGCAACTCGTCGGCGTCTCCCAGGGTAAGTGGGTTTTTGGACAGTTGCGTCGCGTAGGGATAGCGGCGGGGGCCGTAATAGTAGTTCTCAGCGATATTCGTGATGATAAATGGGTAGAGATATCCGGCCCAGGCGCCCCACGCGAAATTGGCGTTCTGTCATCTCCGGAATCGGCCAGCAACGACAGGGCGAAAAAGTCCGACCAACCCTCGGACAAGCCAAAGCCTTGCACCCCGCTGACGTCCACGCCGTGGCCCACCAACCGCCCACTCATCAAATGGGTGTATTCGTGCAGCAGCCACTCCGCGTCCAGGGCCCCATCCCTATCCGGGTTCGGATTGAAGAATCGGCCGATCTCGAGCCGAGCGGGGAATCCATCGATTGGAGCCACGACGGCGCGTGCATTATTGCTCGTGATGATTCCTCCATTCTGCACGTCGATCAGGACAGCGTCCCCGCCCAGGCCACCTCGCCCAAAGTTGGTCTGCTGGTAATTGCCGGCGGCTTCGGTGAAGCCTAGATCATAAAGTTTGTCGTGCATCCAGTTGGCCCAATAGAAGGCGTTTACTTGGGCCGCCTTCTGGTTGTCAGACGTCGTCGGGTCCTGAGTCAGGTCCAGCGGAAAGTCGAAGGTCAACACGCCGTTGTTAGTCGTCCCCGTGGGACGTGGCGGATTGACTGGCGCGCCATTCGTGGGGTTCGCGTCAAGTAAATCCAAATGAGCATCCACGTTATTGCCGATTGTGTTGCTCCGGCCTGTAGTTATCCAACCGTCTGGAGACGCGTTCGTCGAGATGGCCACGAGGTTGGTCAGGATGCGGCTCGTGACCGACGGCTGGTTCGTGTTAGGCGTTGACCAACCGGGGGAAAAGGGGCTAGGACTTTCGCTGGGGAAAATGCGATACGCCACCGGATTCGCGTAGTAGGTCCAGCAGTGACGGACCTGCACGTCGCCCGTTTCCGCATCCACTAGCACCTGGAACATCTCGCCTCGGGTCTTACCCGTGAGCACGACGCGCCAGCACAACCGCATCGTCTTTCGGTTCATCGGAAGCCATACAAGGCTGACGCTGGCTTCTCCTCGTAGCTGATTCGCCTCGAACCGCTGGCGTTTGTCGGCTCCTTCTGCCTGGAGGTCCATTGCGGTCACTCCGGCCGCGTCAAGCGTTTCACCAATGTTCGTGGCTGCGTATGACACCGCTTGCTGGGCCGAAATTGGAGGGAAGGCCTGTACGAACTGTCGGTTTGGAACGCCAGTGTCGGCGGCTTGAGCCAGAGCCGGCAAAAACTGGCTCGACAAGCTCACCAACTCCCCGTTTTTGGCGATGTGCCCGTAAAGCGCAGCCTCAAACACCCGGATGCCGTCGAGTTCCTGTTCCCACACAACGGTGCGAAGGCCATTGTGCGCGGTAGTGAATTCGCGGCTGATGCGCGCGCCGGAAAGGATGGCTGCGTCAAATCCAAACAAGCCCGAGTTCTCATTGAGGAACCGCTTGACCGCCCGGTGCGCGTCTCCCGCCAGTGGATCGGGTCGCGCACCCGGAATCAACTGCTCCTCTGCCCCATCGGGACCGCTGAGGAATCCAAGCTCGTTAATGAGAAAGCGAGGCGAAGCCAAAAGTTCATCCCAATCAATGCGGATGCCCGGATTTCCTTGCTTGAGGCTGTCCGTAGCGCCGAGTTGCTGAGCGTCCAGCTTGGCTGCTCCGGCAGCAGCCTCCCAGCGATTATCAAAGTTGGCCAAAGCGGTCCTGCCGGCGTCTTGCGCGCCGAGGCGGAGTGCCATGACAAGGACAATTTGGAGTATGAGAAGTTTCCGGAAGGGTGTAGTTTTCACGGGAAGCGCGTTCCGACATCAAGAGAACTGAGTTCACGGAAGGAAGTCAAATTCAAACGCGCCAACACCATGCGAGTGCTCTAATTGAAAATGCAGACTTGAGGAAAGCAAGTGTCGCGGTATTCTTCATATGTGAAGCGTTCGCGATTCGTTCATCATCCCCACAAACTGTTCCTGTGGGCGCTGACCGTCGGCTTCCCACTCTTGAGTGTGCGAGGGGCATCGTTTGACGACAACTGGGATACGCAATTCGGCCTGCCCGGCGCTGACGGCCCGATCTATTCGATTGTTCTCGCGGGGTCCGAGGTCTTTGTCGGTGGCAGCTTCACGCAGATCGGAGGCACGAGGGCAACGAACGTCGCTAAGTTTGATGGTTCAAACTGGGTGGCGCTTGACGGAGGCCTGTCAGGTGGAATTTTTCCGGTAGTGCTCGCTTTGGCATTTTGGAACGGTGAGCTTTACGCGGCTGGTAGCTTCGATCGCGCAGACGACCTTCCTGTGAGCCGGATTGCGCGCTGGGATGGAGATTCATGGAAACCACTGGGGGCTGGCGTGAGCGGTATCGTCCGGGCTTTGGCCGTATCACAGGCCAAACTCGCCGTCGGGGGTACATTTACGTCGGCGGGCGGCCTGCCCGCCGCCAATATCGCACAATGGGACGGAACAAATTGGTCGCCGCTGGGCAGTGGCGTGAGTTGGCCATTCTCGGGCGTCGCAGTCGATAGCCTGGCGGCGCCGGGGTGCGACCTCTACGTCGGTGGGAGGTTTCGGTTCGCAGGCGGCCTCCCTGCAACGAACATTGCCAGATGGAACGGAACCAACTGGTCGGCCTTGGGTAAGGGCTTACGCCACTACGACGGTCCGGATACGGCGGGCAATGGGATTGTTCGCGCTATGGTTGCCAGCCACGGCAAGGTTTTCGCCGGAGGGGAATTCAGTAAGGCAGGTGACGCCAATGTTTCAAACATTGCCGAGTGGGATGGTACAAACTGGACAGCACTGGGCACGGGTGTTGGGGCCGTTTACGCGTTGGCCGCCACCGGATCAGACATTTTCGCCGGTGGTTTCATGTCTGCTGACAACCACATTGCGAGGTGGAGTGATGGCGCCTGGTCGCAATTGGGGAGCGGAATTGGGGGCGGGCCTGAGGGAGGTGCAGTATGGGCCCTGGCAGCGACAGGCTCTGAACTGTTCCTTGGCGGACCATTTGGGCTGGCCGGCGGCAAGCCGGCCAATTACATCGCTCTCTGGCACATTCCGCACGCGCTCAACATCCGCCAGGCGCAGGGCGACGTGATCCTTTCCTGGCCGGCCACTGGAACGAACTTTCTGCTCGAAGCCACCTCGAACCTTGGCGCACCGAATTGGCAAGGGGTCTCCGGCACGCCGGGCATCGTCAACGCTCAGTGCGTGGTCACCCTCCCGCTCGGCCCCGGCAACCAATTCTTCCGCCTGCGGCGGCGATAGAGTCCTGAAGCTGGCGGCGGCGTGAGTAATTTCGTTGAAGCGTTGAAGGGTTGAGGCGTTAAATCGGTGCGGCGTTCGTGTGTTCGCGTCCCGCTTCAATCATTGAAACGTTGAAACTCACTTCGCGCGGCACGCACCACGCACCACGCATCACCCTTCACCCTTCACGCTTCAACGCTTTAACGCTTTAACGTTTTAACGATTTAACGAATTAGCATGAATCTTCCCCTCAACCCCAACCTCGCCCGCATCCCGACCTACCAGCCCGGCCGCCCGATTGAGGAAGTGGCCCGGGAGCTGGGCCTGCCCGCGGCGCACATCATCAAACTGGCTTCGAATGAGAATCCGCTCGGCCCATCCCCCGCCGCGCTCGCCGCGATGGAGAACGTCCTGCACAATCTCCACCTCTACCCCGACGGCAACGCCTTTTACCTCAAACGCCGGCTGGCCGAAAAACTCGGCGTGAGCCCCGAGCACCTGATCCTCGGCAACGGCTCCAACGAGATCATCGAGTTTGCGGGCCACGCACTCATCGTGCCGGGCGCTGAAGTCGTCGTTTCCCAGTATTGCTTCGCCGTTTACCCGATTGTCACTCAACTGTTCGGTGGCGTGCTCGTCACCGTGCCGGCGCGCGATTTCGGCCACGACCTGCCCGAACCCGAACAACCCCACGGGCACGGTCGCGCCCGCCGCCGACGTGATGCGCCTCGTCAACGAAGTTCCGCCAAACGTCCTGCTGGCGATGGACGAAGCCTACATCGAGTTCATGGACGAGCCGTGCGACCTGCTGCCGCTGGTTCGCTCCGGGAACAAGCCAAACCTGCTGCTCATGAGAACTTTCTCGAAGATTTACGGCCTGGCAGGACTGCGCCTCGGCTACGGAATCGGGCATCCCGAGTTGATCGCCGCGCTGGAAAAGGTCCGCCAGCCTTTCAACATCAACGCCCTGGCGCAAGCCGGGGCGCTTGCGGCGCTAGACGACACCGAGCACGCCGCTCGCACGCGGCAGAACAACAAGGCCGGGCTGAAATTCTTTGAGGACGCCTTCCGCGGGCTGGGGCTGGAGTTCATCCCTTCGACGGCCAACTTCGTGCTCGTCCGCGTCGGCGACGGCGCGGGCGTTTGCGCCGAACTCCAGAAGCTGGGCATCATCACCCGCCCGATGGCGGGCTACCAATTGCCCGAATGGATGCGCATCTCGGTCGGCACGCCGGCAGAAAACGAACGCTGTCTGTCCGGCCTTCGCAAAGTCCTGGAATAGTCCTGGAATAGTGCTTTACACTACCTTGCGCAACCCCTACTCTGCGGCCTTGAAATTGAAGAACAGATGAGCACGAAATTGGATACGAAGTCGAAGGTCGTGAACGACTTTCGCCGTCACGAAAAGGACACCGGATCGGCAGACGTGCAGATTGCGCTGCTGACCGAACGCATCAACGCGCTGACCGAGCACCTCCAGAAAAACAACAAAGATCACGGCTCGCGCCGCGGCCTTCTCATGATGGTCGGGCAGCGCCGGAGGTTGCTGGACTATCTCCACAACACCGACACTTCCCGTTACCAGGCCATCACGAAAAAGCTTAAGCTCCGCCACTGAGGCGGCTTGCGTGGCGCCGGATTGCGCCGCTCTTCGCAGCGCGGAGTTCCATCCGCGCACATCTGATTCCAGCCATGGACAGCCGGGTCAACCAACCCCAACTGAGTTTTGAGGCGCAGTCGTCCCGTTGCGCCCGCTTTCCTCTCGATCCGTCCGCGTGGGCGGGCCGGGGGAAATCAACCCAACGCATCCACGCGCCCAATCCGCCCCGCCGGCTCCGGGTAATTTCAGTCAGTCCCAAGTCCCTCGGGATTCACTGAAGTTCCTCTGAGGCCGGCGGGGCCCAAACATCATGTCTGAAAAAATCACCGCCCAAGTCGGCGACAAACAAATCACCATCGAAACAGGCCGGATTGCCAAGCAGGCCGACGGCGCCGTCACCGTCCAACTCGGCGAAACCATCATCATTACCGCCGCCGTCGGCGCCATCAAAGCCAAGGAAGGACAGGATTTCTTCCCGCTCCAGGTCGATTACCGCGAGCGCGCCTCGGCGGCCGGCAAGTTCCCCGGCGGCTACTTCAAACGGGAAGGCCGGCCCACCGAAAAGGAAATCCTCACCTGCCGCCTGACCGACCGGCCCATCCGGCCGCTCTTTCCCAAAGGCTGGTTCAACGAAGTCCAGGTCCAAACCATTCTCTTGAGCGCCGACCAAGAAAACGACTCTGACATCCTCGCGATACTCGGCGCCAGCGCCGCCCTTTCCGTCAGCGACATCCCGTGGGACGGTCCGCTCGGCGCCGTGCGCGTAGGCCGTGTCAACGGCGCCTTCGTCGCAAACCCCACTCACGCCGAGCGTGCCCAAAGCGACCTCGATCTCGTTTACGTCGGCAGCGAAACCGACGTCGTCATGATCGAAGGCTCCGCAAAGGAAATCTCCGAAGCCGACTTCAATGCCGCGCTCCGCTTCGCCCACGACTGCTGCCAGCCGCTCATCACAGCCCAGAAGCACCTCGTCGCCAAATCCGGCAAGCCCAAGCGCTCGATTACCCTCAACATCGTCTCGGACGAAATCCTCAACGAAGCCAAGGCCCTGGCCGGCGACCGCATGGTGCCCGCGCTGCTCACCCCCGGCAAACTCGCCCGCGAAGCCGCCTGCCGCGCCATCGCCGACGAAGTTGGCGCCAGGCTCAAGGAAAAGCATGGCGAGGAAGCCATCACCGACTTCACCGTCAGCCAGGCCTTCTATTACATCCAAAAGGAAGCCATGCGCGGGCTCATCATGAGCCAGGGCAAACGCCTCGACGGCCGGGGCCCCGACGACCTGCGCCTGCTGCACAGCGAAGTCGCCATTCTCCCGCGCGCCCATGGCTCCGCCCTGTTCGCCCGCGGTGAAACCCAGGCGATCGCGCTGGCCACCCTCGGCACCACCGAGGACGCCCAGGACTTCGATGCCTACGTCGGCGGCGAAACCACCAAGAAGTTCATCCTCCACTACAACTTCCCGAATTTCTCCGTCGGCGAAACCGGCCGCATCAGCGGCCCCGGCCGGCGCGAGATCGGCCACGGCGCGCTGGCCGAGCGCAGCCTCGAACCGATGCTCCCGCTCGACTCCTATCCCTACGCCATCCGCATCACCAGCGAGATCATGGAGTCCAACGGCTCCACCTCCATGGCCTCCATTTGCGCCGGCACCCTCGCGCTCATGGACGCCGGCATCCCGCTCACGCGTCCCGTCGCGGGCATCAGTGTCGGCCTCTGCTCCGAAACCGACGACAACGACCGCATCAACGAATACCGCCTGCTCACTGACATCATAGGCTGGGAAGACGCCTTCGGCGACATGGACTGCAAATTCGCCGGCACCGTCAACGGCATCACCGGGTTCCAGCTCGACCTCAAGCTCCGCGGCCTCCCTCACGACATTTTGGCCGAGGCGCTCGAGAAAGCCCGCGTCGCCCGGCTGAAAATCCTCGAACACATGGCCGCGACCCTTGCCGAGCCGCGAAAGGAACTCAGCAAATACGCCCCTCAAATCATCACCCTCAAGATCAACCCCGAGAAGATCGGCGCCCTCATCGGCCCTGGCGGCAAGAACATCAAGCGCCTCGTCGAGGAATCCGGTTGCGAGATCAACATCGAGGACGACGGCAGCGTGAACATCTACTCCACCAGCCGCGAAGGCATGGAAATCGCCCGGCGCGAAATCGAGGGCATGGCCGCGGAAGCCGAGATTGGCAAGATCTACAAAGGCAAGGTGGTCACCATTAAGGAATTTGGCTGCTTCGTCGAATTCCTCCCCGGCCAGGACGGTCTCGTCCACATTTCCGAACTCGCGAATTTCCGCGTCAAGATGGTCGAGGACATCGTCAAGATGGGCGAGGAAATCTGGGTCAAGTGCCTCGGCATCGACGAAAAAGGCCGCGTCAAGCTTAGCCGCAAAGCGGCGATGGCCGAGCGCGACGCCGAACATGGCGGCCCCTCCTCCGGTGAAGCCCCGCCCGCGGGCGGCGGACAACCCGAGCACCGCGAACAGCGGGATCGCCCCGACCGGGGCGAGCGCCGTGAACGCGGCGACTATCGTGGGGAGCGGCGCGACCACGGAGATCGCGGCGGTCGCGGAGGCTCCGGCGGGCGTGGAGACCGCGGCGGACGCGGAGATCGCGTGCGCGGCCCCAGTCCCGGAGCCCCTGGCCACCAACAGGGCGGCTCAAGCCCCAGCCACGGCGGCCCCAGCCAATCCCCAGCTCCAGGCGAGCGGGAAGACGAGGGCGCGCGCGCCGATCAATACTGAGCTGTGTTGGGGAAGGCAGCCAGAGCCGAAAACCGAGTTCCGAAATCCGAAACACGAAGCGTGCTCGAGGCGCTGTAGGCATGGAGTCCCGGCTTTAGCCGGATGCGCGTACGGCCAGACTGAGCCCGCCATGCCTTCGGTCGCCCTTCCGGCTAAAGCCGGGACTCCATGCGGGGATGGCTACCCGGAGCGAGGCTTGACGAGGCTGGCTTCGCCGGACACGCTCGGCCCATGAAATTGCTGCTCGTTTCTTGCCTTGGGGCGCTCTGGCCCGGACTTTGCCTCGCTGCCGACCTCAAAGTCGCCACGCTGGATCTGCCCCGCGTGCTGGCTGAATACCGGGAGGGCCGCGAAGCGGCCAAATCGCTCCAGCAAAAGGAGGTGTCCTTCCTCAAGGAACTGGAGACGTGAAACATAAAACGTAAAACGTAAAACGTGAAACGTAAGATGTGAAAGAAGTTCGGCGCTTCGAGTAGCTTTTACGTTTTACGTTTCACGCATCACGCATCACGCACCCACGTCTACGGCCACCGCTCGATCCGCAATCGCTCCGCTTCGCCTGTTCCCAGATCGAGCAGGGCCGCGTTTTCGATGAGTTGCACGTGGTTGCTGAGGGATTGCGACGGCGGCGCGTCCTTCGCGGCCTGCCGCTGGCGATCCAACTCGCGCAGGGAAAGCAGATCCAGCGCCACGGGATCTTTGCTGAACCTCAGTTCGTTCAGCACGACCGAATAGTGCAGCAGGCTGTGCTGCTCGCCATGATATTGGCAGATGAGGGCGTCGGTGATGTTGAGCACGACGCGGTCGCCGAGCTGCGGCAGCGCATAGATCTCCGGCACCGCCTCCGCCAGGCGGCGGGTAGCCACTTCGAAGCGGCGCACATTGTCCACACTGCCCGTCGCCAGGCTGAACAGGTTGCCACACACGCCCGCGGTGTTGTGGTTCAGCAACGGAGTGATGTTGATGATTTTGGTCAGCCGCCTGGAAACCAGCTTCGAGAGATAGGACTTGCGGCCGATGCCCGGACCTTTGCGGCCGAACTCCAGGTCGCCGTAGATGAGCTGGCCAAGGATGGGAGCGTCGGGATTGTAGAACGCTTCCTCATCGAAGCCCGCATTGGCCGCGCCGTCCACGCCCACGCCCAGGCTCTCTGCCAGATCGCAGTAGCCCGCCAGACGCAGGTCGCCTTTTTGCCGGTCCCAGATGATGATGTTCCTGGCCGGGACCTTCGCCGCGAGGAGTCCGCGGATGACACCTTCCACCACGGCCAGCCGCGTGCCGCTTCCAGCCCCCGGGGCGGAATAGACCTTGATGCCGACGATGTCCTGCGTGGAGACCAGCGTGCCCCAGGCTTCGGCGGCGTTGGTTTTGCCAGTTAATTTCTCGATGCCGCGCCGGACCATCTCATAGACCCTTTCAGGCCGCGGCCGATAGGCGTCCGTCGCCTCCGGATCGTGGACCACCAGGACACGGCCGTGATCCGGCGGCGCCGCTGGGGGCGCGTCGGCGCGCAATGTCGGCGTCTGGCCAACCAGGCAAAGCAGCCAAATGAGATTGAGGCAAACCCGTGTGATTCTTGACACGTCAGGAGACGAATGTTAGCACCAGCCATTGTGGCGACCAACAAAAAGCGCGGCGCGAACTTCCAGGCTGTGTGGATGGCGGCTCTTGCCATCGGCCTGGCGAGTTGCGCTCCGCCCGGGCCGGAGGCGCTGCTGCAAGGCGAGCAGTTGATCAAGCAAGGCCGATGTGAAGAGGCAATCGCGCGCTTGAAAAAAGCCACGGTGATGCTTCCGAAGAATGCGCAGGCCTGGAACCACCTTGGCCTGGCGTATCACGGCAACCGGCAACTCGACGAGGCGGCACGGGCCTACCAGACCGCCCTGGCGCGCGACGACAAACTGGCCGCTCCGCATTACAACCTCGGCTGCCTTTACCTGGAACAGAATAATCTCGACGGCGCTACTCAGGAGTTGACGGCCTACACGTTCCTCCAGAAATCGGACGCGGAAGGCTGGCTCAAATTCGGTGTCGCGCACCTTCGGGCCAAGCGGCTCGATTTGGCCGAACGGTGCTTCCGCACCGCGCTGGATCACCACCCCCGCCACCCGGACGCCCTGAACAATCTGGGCGTGGTCCAGTTCCAACGCCGTCGCTGGCAGGACGCCCACAATTATTTCAACCTCGCCCTCGCCCATAACCCCGGCTACGGACCGGCGCAGTTGAACATTGCGATCGTCAACCATCAGGCGCTCAACAACCGTGGCTCCGCGTTGAAGCAATATAAGGCTTATCTGGCCAGCCAGCCGCGCGGCGCCGATCGGGATGCGGTCGAGGCCATTACCCGCCAGCTCGACGAGGAGTTGAAACCGCCGTCGCTCGTGCAGCGGCCGGTGGTGACGAACCCGCCACCGGCGCCAACCGTACGGACCAGCGCCGTCGCGGTCGCACCCGCTCCACCCCGGGCCACCCTCAACCCACCGCCTGCGGTGGCCGCCCGGACGAACCCCGCCCCGGCCGCGAGCCCTCCGCGAGTTCATCCCACCCCGACGAATCGCCCGGTTGTCGCAGCCCGCCCTCCGCCCGAGCCGCCGCGCGTCGCATCGAACCCGCCTCCTCGGACCGTCGAAATCCCGGCCACAGCCGTCTCCGACGATCTGGTCGTGAAGCCCGCGCAGGATCTGGCCGCGCGCGCCCCCGCCACTCCGAACCCGAAAGCCGCGGCCGCGACGCCGCCTCCGGGCAGCCCGACGAACGCGGTGCCTTACGCGGACCCAAAGTCTGACGCGGCCAAGCGCGGCCTTATCGCGCGATTGAATCCGTTCAACCGCAAACCAAAAGAACCGGAACCGGCGAAGGGCCCGGCGGCTGGCACCAACGCCGTCGCTGCACCGGCTGTGTTGCCACCGGCCACGCCGGTGGAGGCGCTCTCGGCTCCGGCGCCGGTCCCGCGATATCCCTACCAGTCGGTAGCCGCGCCGCGTCCTGGCAATCGCGCCCAGGCCCAGCCAGCCTTCGATCGCGGGGTCAAGGCGCACAAGGCCGGCAAGCCAGCCCAGGCGATCGAGGAATACCAAAACGCTTTGCGCGCCGATCCGGCCTACTTCGACGCCCGCTACAATCTGGGCGTGGCCGCGCAGGACACGGGGGATTTGGGACTGGCATTGATCGCCTACGAGACTGCGCTCGCGCTCAAGTCCGATTCCGCAAACGCCCGCTTCAACTTTGCCCTCGCCCTCAAGGACAGCGGCTATGCGCAGGACGCCGCCGAGCAACTCGGCAAGCTTCTCGCGACAAACCCGAACGAACTTCGCGCCCACCTTTCGCTGGCCAACCTCGGCGCCCAGCAGCTTCGCCAGCCGGCGCTGGCCCGCGAGCACTACACGCGGGTGCTCGAGCTGAATCCCAACCACAAGGAAGCCGGAAAAATTCGCGCCTGGCTGGCCAACAATCCATAAGCGGATGCTGTTGTGGCGCGCGAATGTCCCCGAGTCGTGGATGGAGAAGGTGCTGGCCAACCTGCCCGCCGTGTTGGTGGACCACGCGCACCTCGAACGCAAGGCCGCCACGAGCGCCCTGAATCTGGAGAAATATCGGGACCTGCATCCGCGCGTCGGCACGCTGAACGCCATCGCCATCGAGGAATTGCAGCACTTCCAGCTCGTGCTCGACTTGCTTGAGAAACGGGGGATCCCGTTCGACCAGGCGCATCCCAGCCCCTGGATCACGGGCCTCATGCGGACGGTCCGCAACGGCACGCGCCCACAGGCCATCGATCATCTCATCTGCTGCGCGCTGATCGAAGGCCGAAGCTGCGAGAAGTTTCAAAAGCTCTCGAGGGCCTTGCGCGGGCGCGACGAGGAACTGGCGCAATTCTATGCCGGTCTCGTCGAGTCGGAGGGCAACCACTACGCCACCTACCTGCGGCTGGCCCGGGGCATCGATGCGCCGGAGACGGACGAGCGTCTGGACTACTACCTTGACGTCGATGCGGAGTTGATTCGCCAGCCGCATGACATTCCGATTCTGCACTGAGGGTGTTTGAACACCGAAACCTTTCCATTCGTCCGGTTTCTGCTACAAAGTAGCGTGCGCACAGCATGATCCCCTCATTCCGCCCCATCGCCCTGGCGCTCGGTGCCTTCCTCGCTGCCGCGGGCGGCGCCACGGCCCAACTGACTCCCACGCCGCAGACGCCCATCGTCGGCGCCCGCATGCCCGCGCTCAGTCCCGACGGCAAACAAATGGCCTTCGTTTATCGGGGCGACCTCTGGCTGGCGTCCTCGTCGGGCGGACGCGCCATGCCACTCACGCAACACGTCGAAACCGACTCGCATCCCATCTTCTCGCCCGACGGCAAGTGGATCGCCTTTGCTTCCCGACGCAATGGCAACAGCGACATTTTCGCCGTGCCTGTGGAGGGGGGGCTTGCCCGGCAGTTGACCTGGCATTCAGGGCACGAATTCCCCGCCGGCTGGAGCCCCGACAGCCGTTTCATCCTCTTCACCGGAAAGCGCGACACGCCCAACTACGCCCTTTACTCCGTCGACACGGGCAACCTGCGCACCGAAATGCTGGCCGAAGACTTCGCGCCGCTTGCCGGCCCGAACGTCTCCGCCGATGGGCGCCAGGTCGTCTACGGCCGTTACGGCTTCCATTGGACGCGCCCGCGCTACCACGGCTCGGCGGCGCAACAGATCTGGATTTTGGATCGCGAGAATAACCTCCGCCGCCCGCTCACCACCAACGGCGCCCAACACCTCTGGACCCGGTTCCTCCCGGACGGCCAGAGCGTCATCACCGTCACCGTCGGCGAAGCCACCCCGTCGTCGAGCCCTGTGAACGACACGATCGCGCCGTTCCTCGACAGCACCGAGCGCACGCCCAACCTCTGGCAATTGGATCTCGAGGGCAACGCCCGGCGCCTGACCGCGTTCATCGGCGGCGGCGTGCGCTGCCCGAGCGTCGCATCGAAGTCCGGCGACATCGCCTTTGAGTACGGCCCCGATTTGTTTCTCCTTAAATCGGGCCGCAAGCAGCCGGAGCGGCTGCAGTTCATCATCGCCGCCGACGAGAAACTCACGACGCGCCGCCGTGAAAAGATCACCACGGGCGTCACCGAGGCGGAGCTTTCTCCGGACGGTAAGACCTTCGCGTTCGGATTGCGCGGGGAAATCTGGACCATCGCCACCGAAAAACCCAAGGGAGTGGCCGGCCGCGGCTCCGAGTTCGCCCGGCGTCTGACGGATTGGGAAGGCGACGACTCGGACTTCTCGTGGTCCCCGGACGGCGCGAAGCTCTACTTCACCAGCGATCGCGAGTTCACCACGCGCCTGTACGAGTTGGAGATCAAGACCGGCAAGGCCCGGCTGCTCTGGAACCGCGACGAGAACATTTCGCGCGTCACCGTCGCCCCCGACGGCAAGAGCCTGGCCATCTGGATGGCCGGCCGCGAGGGCGGCCTCTATGTGCTGCCCATTGAAGGAGGCGAACCCCACCGCGTCATCAAAATCCCCGGCTCCCAGTTCCGCGGCAACGGAGGCGGCGATTACGCCTGGTCTCCCGACATGAAATGGATTGCCTATTCCGCCCGCAGCGCGAGCCGGGCGTGGAACATTTACATCGTCCGCGCGGACGGCGGTGAACCGCACAACGTGACCCGCCTCTACGCGCAACATTCCGAGCCGGCGTGGTCGCCCGATGGCAAATACCTCTACTTTCAGAGTGACCGGGAAGGGCCCGGCCTCTACGTCCTGCCACTCAAACCCGAGCCGGTTCGCACCGCCGACACCGACCTCAAATTCGAAAAGCCCGGGGCCAAGGTCGCCGTCGAGATCGATTTCGACGACATTTCGCGGCGCATCCGGCGCCTCTCCTCCCAATCGCCGCAGGCCGACATCACCGTCAACCCCGACGGCACCATCGTTTTTCTCTCGGAGGGCGACGTGTGGACTGTCAGCTACGACGGCAAGGACACCAAACGCGTGACGAGCGGAGGCGGCAAGCAGGCCCTGCGCGTCGCCAAGGACGGCAAGAAGATTTCCTACATTCAGGGAGGCGACATGTACACCTCCGGCCTCGGAGGTTCCGCGGAAAAAATCGCGTTCACCGCCGAGTGGGAGCGGGACGTGCGGGCCGAGCGCAAGGCCGCCTTCACGCAGTTCTGGAACGCGTACAATCGCAGCTTCTACGACCCGAATTTTCACGGGCGCGATTGGGCGGCCATCCGCGGCAAATACGAGCCGCTCCTGGAGTCCGTCGAGACGCACGATGAATTCGCGACGCTGCTTCAAATGCTGGTTGGGGAACTCGAGGCCTCCCATTCCGAGGTCACGCCCGCCCCAGGTGGCCCGAGCCCGCCCGTCACGCCGCACCTGGGCTTCACGTTCGACTACGCCTACGCCGGGCCGGGCGTGCGCGTGCGCGACGTGCCGCAGGGCGCCCCGGGCTGGTACCGGAAGACGGAGATCAAACCCGGCGAATACATCCTGGCGATCAACGGCAAGGACGTGACCCTCGACGAAAAGCTTTATCAACTTATCAACGACAAACAGGACCGCGAGTTCGAGTTTCTCGTCAACACGAACGCCGACAGGAAAGGCGCCCGCACCGTGAAATACAAGGTGCTGACCCTCGAGGAATGGGACGATCTCAGTTACAAAAATCGCACCGACCGGCTTCGCAAGCAGGTCGAGGAGAAATCCGGCGGGCGGGCCGGTTACGTGCATCTTCAAGCCATGCAGACCGGCAATCAGGTCAAGTTCGAGCGCGAGGCCTACGAATACATGGCGGGCAAGGAGGCGATGATCATCGACGTGCGCTTCAATCGCGGCGGCAACATCGCCGACACGCTCATCGACTGGATCGAGCGCAAGCCCCACGGCTGGCTACGCCCGCGCGACGCCGCTCCCGAGGCCACTCCCTACCACGCGTGGGAGAAGCACTGCATCGTGCTGATGAACGAACACAGTTACTCCAACGGCGAGATATTCCCCGCCGCACTGCGCTCACGAGGCCTGGCGCGGCTCGTCGGCATGCCCACGCCTGGCTATGTGATTTGGACCAGCGACCTGCGCCTGGTGGACGGCACGGGCGCCCGGATTCCGCAAAATGGCGCCTACCGCCTCGACGGCACGAATCTCGAAAACAACGGCGAATGGCCCGATTTTTGCGTCCCGCTTTCGCCCGAGGACTGGCTGGCTGGACGCGATCCTCAACTGGACAAAGCCATTGAACTGATCATCGGCCCGCGTGACGAGAAGAAGCCGGATGTGGTGGGGGAGTGAAGCGTAAAACGTGAAACGTAAAACGTAAAACGTGAAACGTGATGCGTGATGCGTGAAACGTAAATCCGCTGTAGCCGCCGACGTGAGGAGGCGGAACACGTGGGTACACGGTCCATCCGCCTCCTCACGTCGGCGGCTACCTCACGTCGGCGGCTACCTCACGTCGGCGGCTACCTCATGTCGGCGGCTACCTCATGTCGGCGGCTACGATCGTCGCTGGCGAATGCAGTCTAAGAAAAACGCGGACAAAGCTGTCCGCGCTCCTTTCACGTTTCACGTTTCACGTTTCACGTTTTCCCCCGCTCCTCAAATGCCCAGCACAGGCCGGGCTGTGATCGGGCGGGCAGTTGGAGAACTACTGGGGGAAGATGTAGTGCATATTTCCGTTGTCGTCGCCGAGCCGGGTCAAGTCCCTCAGTCCTTTGGTGGTGACGGACGACACACTGCCGTCGAGCAAGCCGACCTCGCCACTGTCGCTGTGGCCATACTTGGGCTGGTTCTGCCAGGCGATAATCGTCGCGCGGCCTTGACCGTTGACCTCGCGAGCCGGGGAGACACCTGACGAGCACGTATTGATTATTCCATCGTAATTCAGGTTTCGATCCGAGATCAGAATGTGGTTCTGCGCGTTTTCGAAGGAGAGCTGAGCTACAGTATAACCAGGGACATATACAATGCCAGCATCCAGCCACAGATCGTAGCTGACCGAATTGTTTTGCTGGTTGTTGTGGCGAAAGCCGCCTTGAGGATCAAGGGATCCCCAATTATTGGCGACGTGTCTCTCTTTGTCAGAAGGGCAAACGAGAATTTTCGGGCTCTCCAACTCGTTGGAAACCCAGGAGAACTGAAACCACGCGTTGTTCTGGAGGCCCGCCCAAGGCGGCGCGGGAGTGCCAGCTGGCGGATTGGGCGGAGCGAGGGTCCTGGTTCCTCCGTTCCAATACTGGATCCGGAACGGCAGGTTGTTTTGCTCGTGGTCATTCACCCAGAGGAGGAACGCCAGGCTGACCTGCTTCGAGTTGCTGACGCAGGCGGCCCGTTGGGCGCGGCTCTTCGCCCTGGCAAGGGCCGGCAGAAGCAGGGCGGCGAGAATGGCGATGATGGCGATAACCACCAGCAGTTCGATCAGGGTGAAGCCAAAGGTTTTTGTGCGGAAGTTTTTCATATCGGTGTCTGGGTTCAGCGAGACGATAAGTGATGTTCAAATACTGTCAATCATTTTGGCGACGGAGCCGTTTGCGCGGCAGCGACGCCCCATCCTTAAGACGCAGCGGAAGGCGCCTTATTCCAGATGCCTTCCACTGCGGAGTCAAAAGAACCATCACTTGGGGCAGCTTCAGCGTCAGGGCCCAGGGAATTGCAGCGTTACGGTGTTTGGAATGGTGACGCTTTGAATGGCCGAATTAATCTGCTTTTGGAAGCCGCTGATCGTCACCTGATGGGCGCTTCCGTCGCCCAGACCCAGGTTTCCTGCATTCTTGTGGATTGCCGCGTCCCAGTTCGCATCCCCCACCGCCGGCGGTAGCGGCTGTGTCAAGAACTGCTTCGTGCCATTCGCCGTCGGCACTGCGGCCCCCTGCAGCACATTGCGGTCGCCGGAAAGAATG
>WNGA01005993.1_pt1 | contig 17443 bp, 15 predicted proteins | sample 5400061 | NCBI WGS metagenome assembly WNGA01 (sample SAMN13153366, study PRJNA577476) | soil metagenome | isolation source: 100 cm soil or saprolite under grassland replicate 2 | place: USA:California | collected 2016-06-15 | reverse complement strand
CGAAGGAAAGAATGGCGGTCGCCCGCTGAGATTCCTGGAGTCCACCGCATCCTTTAATAGACCTCTTCGTTCTCCGCGCCTCCATGGCGGCCTCCTTCCGTTCGCTCGCTTCGATCGGGAAGCGGGACGAGGGGAAGGAGGCGTCCCTCGGCGGCTGGGTCGAGGACGTACGGAACCTCGGCGGGATCGCCTTCCTGATCGTCCGGCAGCGGGACGGGACGTTCCAGGTCACCGTCAAGAAGGCGTCGGATGAGGCCCTCTTCGAGCGCGCCTCACGCGTCGTGCGGGAGAGCGTGATCCTCGTCCGGGGGGTGGTCCAGCCGAACCCCAAGGTCCGCAACGGATGGGAACTCGTGGCCTCGGCGCTGGACGTCGTGAGCCCCGCCGCGGCCCCGCTCCCTCTCCCGATCGCCGACAAGGTCAGCGCGGAAATCGACACGCGCTTCGACAACCGCGTCCTGGACCTGCGGAAGCCGGAACGGCGTGCGATCTTTCGCGTCCGCTCGATCGTCGCCCGCGCCCTGCGCAGCTTCCTGGATGGGCAAGGCTTCGTCGAAGTGCAGACGCCCAAGCTCGCCGGCGCCGGTGCCGAGGGAGGCGCCACGCTCTTTCGCACGGACTACTTCGGCCGGCCGGCGTACCTGAGCCAGAGCCCGCAGCTCTACAAGCAGATCCTCATGGCGACGGGGCTCGACCGCGTGTACGAAATCGCGCCGGCGTTCCGCGCGGAGCCCTCCGACACGGTCCGCCATGTGACGGAGTTCACGTCGTTCGACGGGGAGGTCGCGTGGATCGAACGCCAAGAGGACGTCCTAAGATTTCTAGAGGGCGCCGTGGATCATGCGATCGATGCGGTGTGGAAGGAGGCGAAGGCCGATCTCGGGATGCTCCACGCGAGTCCGAAGCGTCCGAAGTTGCCGCTCCGGCGGCTGCCGTACCCGGAAGCGCTCGAGATTCTCCGTGGCCAGGGAAAGCGCGTCCGCGACGGCGACGACATCGACACGGAGGGAGAGAAGCTCCTCGGGCACGCGCTCGCCGAACAAGGCCACGATCTGTTCTTCATCGTCGAGTACCCGAGCGCCATCAAGCCGTTCTACGTCATGACGAAAGAGGACGAGCCGGAGTACTCGGAGTCCTTCGACCTCGAATTCAAGGGGGACGAGATGGCTTCCGGCGGACAGCGGGAGCACCGTCACGGCCCGCTCGTCGCACGGATGAAGGCGAAGGGATTGAACCCGGAGAGCTTCGAGTTCTACCTGAAGGCATTCCGGTACGGGATGCCTCCGCACGGCGGATGGGGCTTTGGCCTCGACCGGTTCGTCCAGAAACTGCTCGACCTCCCGAACATCCGTGAGGCGATTCTCTTCCCCCGGGACCGCGGGCGGCTCGTGCCCTGAGCCCACCCCCGCCGGGTGAGGAAGACTTTTCTAGCCCGCTCGACGTTCCACCGCCGCGTCTTGGTGGGAGGTCCATGAAAGAGTTCAAGGTTTTCGTGGCGGACAAGACCGGAGAGCTGGCGCGGGTGACGGAAGCCCTCGCCGGAGCCGCGGTCAACATCCGGGCGATCGCGAGCGAGTCCAAACACGAGTCGTCGTTCCTGCGCGTCGTGACCGGGGATGTGCAGACGACGGAACGGGCCCTGACGAATGCGGGGCTGAAGTACGAGCTGAACGACATCCTGAACCTCGAACTGCTCGATCGGCCCGGCGAGCTCGCGAAGGTCGCACGGCGCCTCGCGCGGGCCGGCATCAACGTCCATTCGATCTACATCCTCGGGTCGAAGAACGGGCGGACCGAGATCGCCCTCGTCGTCGACAACCCGGAGCGGGCGAAGACGACGCTCAAGTAGAACGAACCGAAACTTTCGCATACCTCCGGCGAGACTGTTCATATTCGGTCACAGTATTTTGATCCGTGAAACCGAACAACAAGCGCCCCGTGGCACTTGAGCGTCGCCTCGGGGGCCCTTGGAACAAACGCGTGAGTGACGAGGACGTCGTCGCGGCCTACGTGCACACGGGTTCTGTTTGGAAGGCCGCGAAGCGCCTAGGGCTCGCCGGGCAGAGCGTCCATGAGCGGCTACGCCGATTGAACTTTGCCCTTGCCCACGAGAAGTGGACCAGCCAACAGCTGAGGGAGGCGGTTTCGTTGGCGAGACAGGGAGAAACGCTCTCGGAGATTGCGGCTCGCATCAATCGGACGTACGCGGCGGTGGCGCTGAAACTCTCGCGCCTCGGCGTCCGGTCGCGGCGCAACAATTGGCGGCGCAAGCCGAAACGCGGCGGTTTGATGACGAAGGCGAAGGTCGCGGAGTTAGCGCGGTTGCTCGAAAACGGATCGACGAGTGTTCGCCGTCTGGCGAGGAAAGAGGGCGTGGGGATCACCCCCCTGGTCGACGCGTTACAATTCCACGAGCCGAAGCGCTGGTGGCGATACGTCGTCCGTTCCTCCCGACTCGGGGTTGTTGTGTGCCCGGGATGTCGTTCGCGGTTCCTTCCGCTGACGAAGAAACAGCGCTTTTGCACCGTTCGCTGCCGCGAAACCAATCGCCGTGACAGGGCATACTTCGGCGGCCGCCGGATGGAGGCAATCGGACTCCGGGAAGGAGTCTGCCAGTTGTGTCATCGCAAGTTTGAGAAGTGGCTAGCGGCACACCACGTTCTCGGCAAGGAAAACGACCCGGACAACGAGGCGCTCATCGCGTTATGTCGGGGCTGTCACGACGTGCTCACGCGGCTCTCAGCGAAGCCGTGGGTGGAACGGCCCGAGTTCGTCGCCGATTTGATTGCCCTCGCCTTGGCAAGACGGGGGAGAAACAACGCTTTCGTCTCGGTCGAGATCGAGGATTGGACTCCGGACGAAATCCGGGATTATCTGGGCTCGCTTCTCTCCCGTATAGCGTCGACGGCCCATGTCCCCATCGCCGGGCGCCGAGGGAGATTGGTTTCCCGATCAGTGCAGCCCGCCGTCCCTAGGCGTGTTCGGCGACCTCCCGGATAGATTTAAGAGGGGGCCATTATAATAATGGGGGGCAAATACATCGCAGCCTCCAGGGGATTGCACTCGATGAGCGGCAGCGTGACGAAGGGAAACAGACTCCAGGTTATGGCCCGGCGCGAACTCGAGAAGCAAGGTTATCTGGTACATACGGCTGTTCGCAGTGCCCAGAAACGCGGACCGATCTGGATTAGTCAGACGACGGACATATTCAACGCATTCGATCTCATCGCGACGCGGATCGAGCCTCCGCAGCCTCTCAGGTTCGTCCAGGTGACCACGATTTCCCATGTCGGGGAGCGAATCCGGAAGGTCGATCCGGTCCCCATCAACCCTGGAATTGCAAGCGTCGAAATCTGGGCATACGTCGGTGGGCAGAAGCGGCTAGACCGACGCTACAAGAACCAGAAGGTGTGGCTTCCGCGAAACTATTTCCAGATTTATTTCAAGACCCGGAACTGGGAGCCGGACGCGCTCGATCGCGTGCCCATTGGAGAGGCGGCGCTCGTCCCGAAGCCCGAGGTTCAGGCGATCCGCGTTCCTCAGGTCCTCCCAGCCGTGGTGCAATCCTCGCGAAAGAACCCCCTGCGGAAGCGACGGATACCGCGACCGTCCCCGCACGCGACGTGAGGATCCGAGTCCGCTTCGGTACCGCTTCGACGCGATACCCTTTCTCCAGATGAGCCGGCGGCAGAGAGCCCGCGGCCCGACTTATCAATCTCGAGAATGCGGGATGTCTCTTGGGCTAAGCCTTTTCTACGGTCAGTCCAATCAGGTCCCACTCGGCGGGGGTTCCGTCGGGCTCTTCGAGGAGGGGATTGGAATGTCGAATCGACGCATCGTACCCTATGTGCTCGCGATCGGACTGCTCGTTTTCCTGGTCGCGCCGATGACTTTCGGCGCGAATGCGGATCGCGGCGGCACGAAGCCGGCGAGTTCCGACACACCAGAGTACGCCGTGATCCAGTTCACGGACCCAGCAGTGTCCACGTATAACGGAGGCATCCCCGGCTACCTGAAGACGAAGCCGGACGCGGGCAAGCACCTGAACGCGCACGATCCGGCGCCGCAGGCGTATGCGAACTTCCTCGCGAACTCGCACGCGAACTTCCGGGCGTGGATGCATTCCAACGTCGCGCAGGTCGAGGTCGTCGCCGAATACTCGTACGTCCTGAACGGCATGGCGGTTCAGCTGAACGGCGTGTCCCCGGACACCCTGAAGGGCGGCCCCGGCGTGAGAGACGTCGTCGTAGATTGGCTGTACAAGCCCGCGATGGACGTCTCGGTCCCGCTGATCCACGCGCCGCAAGTGTGGGCCACCCTCGGCGTCGACCTTTCCGGGACTCCGGATTACGGAGACCTCGCGAACATCAAGGTCGGGGTCATCGACACGGGAATCATTCCCGGACACCCGTTCATCGACTCGTGTCGCGAATCGAACCCCGTCGTCCATCGGGGACCGTATTTCAGTGGCATCCCGTTCGGAACCGCAATCGTCTTTGACCACGGCACGCACGTCGCGGGGACGATCGGCGGCTGCAAGATCGCGGGGGACATCCCGATCGGGGACGTCACGATCCCGCTGCATGCGGCGATCCCTGGCAAGGCGACCGGTTTCCTCAGCGGCGTCGCGCCGGGGGTCACGCTGTACGACTACAACGTGTTCCCCGGATTAGGGGTCGGGTTCTACAACCTCGACGGGAACGCGTTCAGCCATGACATCCTGGAGGCGGTCGAGCAGTCCGTGATCGACGGGATGGACGTGATCAACCTGAGCCTCAGCGGCGGCGTCCAAGGCCCGCACGACCTGCTGTCCGAGGGCCTGAATGCGGCCGTGGACGCGGGCGTCGTCGCGGCGGTTGCAGCTGGCAACGCCGGTCCCGGCATCATGACGGTCGGCTCGCCCGGCAACGCGGCGAACGTCATCGCCGCGGGCGCGATCACCGACCCGCACTTCGTCGGCATTCCGGTGACGTACAGCGGTACGTCGTACGGCGCGGTCCTCGGAGCGTTCGCGAATTTCGGCTCGAGCTTCACGTCGCCGACGGACTTCACGACGACGACGCCGGCGACCGGCTGCACCACAATCACGAACAGCGTCTCCGGCAAGATCGCCGTGATTGATCGCGGCACGTGCACGTTCACGACGAAGATCCGGAACGCCGAGACGGCCGGCGCGATCGGGGTGCTCATGGTCCAGAACATCGTCGGCGATCCAATTGCCATGGGCGCCGACGGGACGACCCCCGTCCCAACGATCCCGGCGGCGATGCTCTCGCGGAGCGATGGCGGCGTCTTGAAGACGGCGGGCAGCGGCCAGCTGACGATCGATGGCTCGACGATGTCGGAGTACGTCACGGACGGCCAAGACATCATCGCGGGCTTCTCAAGCCGCGGCCCCACGCCCTACACATTCTTGATCAAACCGGACGTTAGCGCGCCGGGCGTCAATGTGCTGTCGAGCATCTTCGTGCGAAACGAGGACGGGACGATCTCGTTCAAGTACGAGTTCTTCCAAGGGACGTCCATGGCGACGCCGCACACGGCGGGTGCGGCCGCACTCGTGATCGCGGTTCACCCCGGTTGGACGCCGGCGCAGGTCAAGTCGGCCCTCGTCAACACGGCGGACCGAACGGTCCGCGGCGCGACGGCGTCCGGTGCCCTCCTCAAGAACCCGAACGATCGCGGCGGAGGTCGGATCAACGTCTGGTCGGCGACGAACGCGCCCGCGACGCTCTATCCGGCGTCCGTGAGCTTCGGCGTCTTCACCGGCGGCGCGGCCGTGAACGGAGCCATGTCCGTCGCGTTCCACGACGAGACCGGCAGCGGCCTGACGTGCGCCCTGAGCACGACGATCGACGTGGCGGGGACCAATTGGGTGTCGGTGAGCCCCGCGAGCCTCACGGTTCCTGCGGGCGGGACGGCATCGGCAACCGTCACGCTGAGCGGCGGCTCCACTGTTGGGACCGGCTTCTTTTACGGCGATGTCGTCGCGGCGTGCGGCACCACGACGCTGAGGGCACCGTGGTTCGCGGCCGTCCAACATGGGAACGGCGCGCTGAACGGGAACATGCATTCGACCGTTTCGGGAGTCGACGAAATCCCGGCCGACATGTGGGCCCAGCTCACCGGCACGACTGCGTACTACTAGGACGGCGAACGGCGGTCCCTCCGGGGGCCGCCCCCTTCATTTCTTCGGCCCGTTGACGTCGAGTGCTACAGAGGCGAGACCGGAGGTTCCGCCGACGATGCGTCTTCTGAAGGCGCCTCGTGTTCCGGCTTTTGCTCGGCGCCGGTCGCTTCTTGCGGGTGAGTGGAAGGTTCTTCCGTCCCGGAAGCGGGCTTGCCTTCCTCCTCTTCCTCGTCCTTCCGCCGCTTCCACCATAGGAAGAACAGCAGGAGCCCCGCCGCCACCGCCACGATGATCGCGATGAGCCACCAGGGAAACGCGCTGGGGACGAAGGCGAACGTCACGCTCGCGGCCTGGACGTTCCCGGCCCGGTCGTACGCTCGCACCGTGACCGTGTGATCCCCGCCCCCGAGATCGCCGAACGTGGCGGACGGGGTCGCACCGGTGCTCTGGAACGCTCCGCCGTCGACACTCACCTCGTAGTGATCGATGCCCGAGAGGGAGTCGGACGCGTTCCAGGTGACCGTCGCCGACCCTTCCAGAGTCGCGCCCGACGACGGAGACGTGACCGTGAGCGTCGGGGCGGTCGTGTCGATGGTCATCGAAGCGTCCGCAGTCGCGGGGGGCGCTTCCGCATTCCCCGCACGGTCGACCGCGATCGTATAGAATTCGTAGTAGCCGTCTCCCGCGGCGAGCGTCACGTCGAACGGAATCGAACGCGCGATCCACTGCCCGTTCGGGTTCGAGGGGGGAGTCGTGTACAGGACGAAGGCCCCGGACGTCCCGGGCCGGTACCAGAGTTCCGCGTAGGCCACGCCGCTCGCGTTCGCGTTGTCTTGCGCGGTGTATGCGATCGGGGCCGGCAAGGCGTTGGTTAGGGCCGGCAGGCTCGAGACGCTCGAGGTGGGCGGGGTGCTCTCCGAGCCCGTCAAGACGACGTCGTCCACGTAGGCGCCCTCGAAGCCGTGGTTCGCGCTGTCGCTGTGGAAGCGGATAATCAGCCTCTCGACGTCCGTCGGCACGGCGACCGACGCCAGGTCGAATTTGTTGCCGGTGCCGCCCGTGTTGTTGAAGATCGGGAACTGCGTGCCCCCCGCCTCGTACCATGCCTGGATCCAGTCGCCGCCACCGCTTTCGGTGTGCGAGTAATAGTAGAAGGACAGCGTGAGGCTCACAAACCCGTTCGCGCTGAGGTTGACGACCAAGTCCGCCTGCATCTCGTCGTCGTACAGATGGACGGCCGAGTTGTTCTGCCCGCCGATCGATTGGGTTCCCGCCTCCGCGCACCACGCGCTGAAGTTGCCGCCGTGGACCCGGTAGCCCGAGATCCCCCAGGTGTCGATGCCCGCCAGCGGGTTCGTGTCCCGGACCTCCCAGTCCGGGGAAATCTGCCCGCTCTCGAAGTCCTCGCCGAAGACGATGGCGGTGCCCGCGGAGGCGCGCGGCGACACCGCAATTAGGGCGAGGCCGGCGAGGATCAGCACGGTCATCGCGATCGCGAGCGGACGGAATCGACGGGAGCGGTCCATGGAGGGCCTCGAGACGTGGTTTCACCCTTCCCGGTCTAAAGGCGTTATGGACCCGGTATCACGGCTGATTTCGTCGCCTCGAGGCGAATGGAATCGCCGTGCGCATGCGTTTCAGCACTCATAGGGGTCGTCACGACAGGCGTCGGCTGACCCTCTTGTCATCATGAACGCGGTCACACCATCGCGGTGGTCCTAGAAAATCGTTCTCAGCCCGCGGCGAGCGTGAACCCTGTTCAAGATTGACTCCCGGTCGCATGGCGACCGTTCCTTCGGTGCCGCCGAACCGATTCAATCAAGACCTGGATTTTGTTTCATGGAGTAGAATCTCACGGCAAGTTTCTTAACGTGATAACAATCTTGGGCGCGCGCCATGGAGGTCCCTCCCGGTCGAGTGGAACGAATCGCCGACGGGGGGGCCGCGACGATCCGGTCGATCCTCGAGGAACTCCGGGCGATGAAGTTCAACGGGCTCCTCAAGACGTCCGTCTTCCGAGGGGACGTGCCCTCCGAGGGGGTGCTCGTCCTCCGGGACGGCGACGGCGTCCTCGCGGAGCACCGCTCGTCCGTGGACCTCGCCGGCCGACCCGCGGTGCCGGAGATCCTCAAGGACGCGACGAGTTCGAGGGCCCAACTCGAGGTGCGCACGTACGACTACGGCCACTCCTCGATCAGCATCGAGCAGCTGCAGCGTAGCTATCCCGACGCCTCCGTGGACGGCATCGGCGACTCGGACGCGCTCCTCGCGCGGGTCGCCGCGGAGGAGGCCGCCGAGCGCGAGGCGTACACCCGGGATCTCGATGTCCGGCGGGACCAGGAGAAGAGTCTCATCGAGCGGGAAGAGGAGCTCTACCGCCGGAAGTGGGAGCTGGAGCAGGAGTCTCAACGAAGCGGGCTGAGGCAACGGGAACTCGACGCTCTGCGCTCCGAGCTTGCCGCGGTCAAGGAGGCGAGCGCGTTGATCATGCAGAGGCTCGAAGCGCGCAACGCGTCCGAATCCGTGGAGGTCGAATCGCAGAAGAAGCTCCTCGCGATGGATTCGAGCAGGGCAAGGGCCGAACTCGAGGCCCAGAGGAAGGGTCTCGCAGATCGGGAGTCACGGGCCGCATCGATCGAACGGGAGCTCGCGGTCCGGGAGACCGCCTTGCAAGATCGCGAGGCCGCACTCGATTCACGCGACGGTTCCTTCGATCGCGAACGGAAACAGGCGAACGAGCTGTACAGTAGCCTCCAGGAGGAGACCGAGAAGATCACGGAGGCTCGCAAGATGTTCGACGCACGCCTCGCGGAGGCGGAGCAACGGGAGCGGGAGCTGAACCTTCGGGAGCAGTCGTCCCGCGAGTGGGAAGGGAAACTCCGCGAGCACGACGCGTCCCTGACGGAGCGGGAGACCGCGCTTGTCGACCGCGAGAAGACGGTCGCGAACCGGCTCAGAGACCTCGACGCCCAAGCGGCGAAACTGCGCGCAGAGGCGGCGAAAGTCAACAAGCACGTGGAGGCGGTCGAGGCGGAAGACGCGGGCCTCGACGACCGACGCGACGAACTCGGGAGGGCGACGAAGCGGATGCAGCAAGTCGCGAAGGACCTCACGACGAGGGATCGAAAAGTCGCCGTTGAGGAGCGGGAGGCGCGCGAACGACAGGTGGACGTTCGACGCCGGCAGCGGCAGATCGCGGCGCACGCCAAGGAACTCGAGCGGCGCGAACGACAGATCGCCCAGGTCGAGGAGGACCTCTCCGCCAACCGCGACCGCCTCAAAGATCATGCCCTCAAGCTTCTCCGCGCCGAGCGCGCGGCGCAGGAGCGCTTGCGTTCGGTTGATTCCATCGAGCGAGACCTCGGGAAACGAGAGGCCGCGGTGAAACGGCGGGAGGCGGCGCTGACGAAGGGCGAGCGATCCTCGGAGGCCGCCGCCGCGAAGCTCGTCGAACGCTCCGATGCGTTCGAGGTCGCCGAGGCCGATCTCCGATCCCAGCGCACGGCGATGGAGCAGGAAGCACACGTCAACCGTTCCGAACTCGAGCGGCGCGAGCGGGACATTGCGGCGAAGGAGCGCGCCCTCGCCGTGGAATCCGATTCGCTGGAATCCCTCCGCGCCACGCTCGAAGAACAGGAGACGGCTTTCCTGTCGGACCTCCAGGACATCGAGTCGCGCAAAGCCGCGTTGGAAAAGGCCGAAGCCGACATCGAGCAGGAAAAAGCGAAACTCGAGAAGAGGGACGACGCGATCGCAAAGCGCGAGGCGAAGGCGAACGAGGAGCTACGGAGGAAACTCGCGACAATCGACGCACGCGAGGCGGAGGTCGAGGAACTCGCGGCTGCCACGCACGCGAGCGAGCAGACGCTGAAGCGACGGGCCGCCGAACTGGACGATCGGGAGGCGGCGCTCCAAGAACGAGAGGCGCGCCTGGGCACCGAGGCGAAACGCCGTGAGGCGGCCGTTGCGGCACAGCGCAAGGCGCTCGAGGATCGGGGAGCGAAGCTCGCCGAGCAACGGGATCGACTCAACGTTGAGCGGGCGGCCGCGACGGAGGCTCGCGCGGAACTGAAGGCGCGCGAGGCGAAGGCGAAGGAGCGGGAGGCACGCGCGGCAACGGCCGAGGCGGAACTCGAACGACGGAAGCGAGAGATCTTGCGGATCAAGGAAGGGCTGAAGCGCATCCGGTAGCGACGGGGACTGGACATGGGCGGCATCATCACACTCACGACGGATTTCGGACTCGGCGAGTACGTTGGGGCGATGAAGGGGGCGATCCTCTCCATCGACGCTGACCTAACGATCGTGGACCTGGACCACAACGTCCGGCCACACGATATCCGGCATGGCGCATACGTGCTGTATTGCGCGGTGCCCTACTACCCGTTCGCGGCCCATGTGGGCGTGGTCGACCCGGGCGTCGGGACGAAGCGTCGGAGCATCGTGTGCGTCTGCGAAGGCGCGTACCTCGTGGGCCCGGACAACGGGCTCCTCGTGCCGGCGGCCCGACGCCTCGGCCTCAAGGAGGTCCGCGAACTCACGAACCGCAAGCTCGGACGCCCCGAGCTCTCGGACACGTTCCACGGCCGAGACTTGTTCGCCCCCGCAGCGGCACACCTCATGATGGGCACGAAGGTGAAGGACGTCGGACCGGTCGTGCGCGACTTCGTGGACCTGGACTTCGGGCAGCCGAAGAAGAACAAGGGGGGATTCGAGGGCGTCGTGATCACGCACGACCGCTTCGGCAACGTCGTGACGAACATCCCGAGGTCCCTCGCCGAGGCGGCGTGGTCGTTCGGCGACCGCCTCCACGTGACGATCGGCGGGTACGAACTTACCGTCCCGTTCGTGCGGACGTACGGCCTCGTGGCCCCGGGGGAGTTCCTGGCGACGCTGTCCTCGAGTGGATTCCTCGAGATCTCACGACGCGAAGCGAACGCCGCAGACCAGTTCGAGGCGACGCCGGGCATGCCCATCAGCGCGACGAAAGCCTGAGCGAACCACGGCGCGACATCGTGCCGTGCTCCTCTGAGGCCCTCCAGCAAAGACATATCTAGGGAGGGGTCCTTCCGCGCCGCGGAATGGATGCACGCCGGATCCTGCTCGTGATTTTCGATGGCCTCGGCGACCGCCCGCTCACGGAGCTCGGGCACAAGACGCCTCTCGAGGCCGCGCGCAAACCGAACCTCGATTGGTTCGCGGCGAACGGGGTGAATGGGCTCGTCGATCCGATCGCGCCGGGCGTCCCCGCCGGAAGCGACACGAGCCATCTCGCGCTCTTCGGCTACGATCCGCGCGAGGTGTACACGGGCCGCGGCCCGTTCGAGGCTGCCGGCGTGGGGATTGACCTCGAACCGGGCGACATCGCCTTCCGAGGCAACTTCGCCACGGTCGACGAGAAGATGCGGATCACGGATCGCCGCGCGGGACGAATCCACGAGGGCACCGCGAAGCTGGCGGACGCGCTCGACGGCATGAAGCTCGGACGCGTGAAGGTGATGTTCCGCGCCGGCACGGAGCACCGTGCGGCGCTCGTCCTCCGGGGCCGGGGGCTCTCACCGAAGGTCACGGACACGGACCCTCATGTGATCGGCGAGGAGATTCGAAAGGCTGATGCGCTCGAGCCGGCCGCGAAGGCGACGGCGAAGGCGGTCAACGCGTTCACGAAACAGGCCCATGAAATCCTCAAAGACCACCCGGTGAATCGCGCCCGCTCCGCGAGGGACGAGCCCCCCGCGAACGCCATCGTCCTGCGCGGGGCCGGCGTGTACCCGGATCTTCCCCCGATTCCGGAGCGACTCCATGTCAAAGCGGCGGGCATCGCGGGCGTCGCCCTCATTCGCGGGATGTACCGCGCCTGTGGGATCGAGGCCCTCGACGTCAAGGGAGCCACGGGCGGCCTCGACACGGACATGATCGCGAAAGCGGACGCCGCGCTCGCGGCGCTCGAGTCTCACGACCTCGTCGTGCTGCACGTGAAGGCGCCGGACCTGTGCGGCCACGACGGGCAGGCGTCCGAGAAGATCCACGTGATCGAGCGGCTCGATGCGATGATGGGCCACCTCAAGCCGAAGCTCTCCGCCGACGTCGTCGTCGCGATGACCGCCGACCATTCGACGCCCGTCGCGGCGAAAGACCACTCGGGCGACCCGGTGCCTCTAACCCTGTTCGGCGAGGGCGTGCGCGTGGACGCGGTGGTCGCCTTCGACGAGAGGAGCGCGGCCCAAGGCGCGCTCGGCCGCCTCCGGGGGCAGGACGTCATGAACCTCCTCGTCGACCTCGCCGGCCGCGCGGAGAAGTTCGGCGCGTGAGCGGGCTATCAAAGCCTATATACCTCGAGGAGTTTGCCGCCGAGAAGTCGGAGGAGGACGCGATCGGGTGGCCCAGGTGGACCTGAGTTGGGTAATCCCCCTCGCAATCCTGGCGGGCCTCGGCTTCGCCGGGATCCTCGCGCGCGACGTCCTGCGTCGAGACACCGGCTCCGACCGGATGCGGGAAATCGCGGACGCGATCCGACAAGGCGCGCGGGCCTTCCTCCGGCGGCAATACAGGACCATCGCACTCATCGCGGGACCCCTCGCGATCGCCTTCGCGGCGGCCATCTTCACCCAGAGGGCGGCGAGCGGCGCGAGCGACGCGGCGGAACTCGGCCTCAAGACCGCCGGAGCTTTCGCCCTTGGCGCAACCTTGTCCGCGCTGTCCGGGTACATCGGCATGCAAATCGCGATTCGTTCGAACGTCCGTTCCGCCGCCGGTTCGTTGAAGTCGGTCAATGAAGCGCTCGTCATAGCCCTCCGAGGCGGAGCGGTCTCCGGCCTGTCAATCGTCGCCCTCTCCCTCGCCGGCGTGTCTCTCCTGTACTATGGGTATGGAGCGGGGATGCCCATCCCCCCAACCGAGGCCGACCAAAACAAGCTCATCCTTTCGATCGTCGGGTTTGGGTTCGGTGCGAGCCTGGTAGCGCTCTTCGCGCAACTCGGCGGAGGGATTTATACGAAAGCCGCGGACGTCGGCGCCGATCTCGTGGGTAAGGTCGAAGCGGGCATCCCGGAGGACGACCCTCGCAACCCGGCGGTCATCGCGGACCTCGTGGGGGACAACGTGGGCGATTGCGCGGGGCGCGGCGCAGACCTATTCGAGTCGACCGCGGCGGAGAACATCGGGGCGATGGTCCTCGGGGTCCTGCTCTTCCCGCTCTTCGGAGTGCCGGGCATCATCTTCCCCCTCGTGGCGCGCGGGTTCGGGGTGCTCGCGTGCGTCGTTGGCGTCTATGTCGTGAAGGCGCGCGAGGAGGAGTCGCCGATGGCCGCCCTGAACCGCGGCTACCTCGTTGCGACGGTCCTGGCGGCGATCCTGTTCGGCGTGGCGGCATGGGCGATGCTGCAGCCGCCGGCCTCGAGCGGCGCGGACCCCCTGACCTGGATCCGGTACTGGGTCTGCGGAATCGCGGGCATGATCACCGCGTTCCTGTACGTCTGGATCACCCAGTACTACACGGAGGCGAAGTACCGCCCCGTCAAGGACATCGCCCGGTCCTCCGAGACGGGTCCCGCGACGAACATCATCGCCGGTTTCTCGGTCGGACTCGAAGCGACGTGGCTGCCCATCATCGTCGTCTCGGGGGCGCTTCTCATCTCGTACGCCCTCGGACAATCGACGGGCATCAGCAACGGGGGCCTGTACGGCACCGCGATCGCGACGATGGGGATGCTCTCGACGGCGGCGTACATCCTCGCGATGGACACCTTCGGACCGATCGTCGACAACGGCGCGGGAATCATCGAGATGTCCGGCATGTCCGAGGAGGCGCGTCGGAACATGGATAAGCTCGACGCCGCGGGCAACACGACGAAGGCCCTCACGAAAGGATACGCGGTCGGCAGCGCCGCACTCGCCGCCTTCCTCCTGTTCAACGCCTACCTCAAGGAGGTCGGGACCACGAGCGTGGACCTCGTCCACCCGGAGACGTTCGTCGGGGGCCTGATCGGCGCCGCGCTGGTCTTCCTGTTCAGCGCCTATGCGATCCGCGCGGTCGGACGTGCGGCGTGGGCGATCATCAAGGACGTGCGCGACCAGTTCCACGAGAACCCCGGCATCATGGCCGGGACCTCGAAGCCGGACTATGCGCGGTCCGTCGACATCGTGACGCGGAGCGCGTTGCGGGAGATGGTCGTCCCGGGCCTCCTGGCGGTAGCCACGCCCGTGGCGGTCGGGCTGTTCTTCCGCTTCGTCTTCGTGAGTCCCGGCCTCGGGAAGGGCGAGGCGCTCGGCGGGACCCTGATGGTCGGCACGATCGCGGGCATCCTGATGGCCCTGGTCCTGAACACGGGCGGCGGCGCGTGGGACAACGCGAAGAAGTACATCGAGGCGGGGAACCTCGGCGGCAAGGGCAGCCCGACGCACAAAGCCGCCGTCGTGGGCGACACGGTCGGCGACCCATTCAAAGACACCGCAGGCCCTTCGCTGCATATCCTCGTCAAACTCCTGTCGACGATCACGCTCGTGATCGCGCCCCTCCTCATTTGAGACAGGAGCGGAGACGTAAAGCCCTAAATAGGGGGAATAGGTACAGCCGGATGCCGATTTTCATGTATCAACGGGTCCAGCGGGAGGACACCGTCCGGATCCCGCCAGAACGCCTCGGTGAGGACATCGACACGGTCGCGCGGGAACTCACGCGCACGACCCTGGAAGGGAAGATCGGCGCCGACAAGACCCTCACCCTCGTCGCTAGCAACATCGAGCGGGTCGGTGAGGGCCGCATCGTCCACGGAGACGGCGCGGTGTACCAGCGGGTGCGCTACGACGCCCTCGTCTTCGCCCCGGCGCTCCAGGAGATCGTCGAGGGCACCGTCGTCGAGATCCTGAAGTTCGGAGCCTTCATCCGGTTCGGCCCGCTCGACGGGCTGCTGCACATCTCGCAGGTCATGGACGACCGCGTGGACGTCGACGAGGAAGGCCAGCGGCTCATCGGGAAGGACACGAAACGCGACCTGCGGATCGGCGACAAGGTCCGCACGCGCATCGTCGCGGTCTCGCTGAACGAGCGCGCCCCGCGCGAATCGAAGATCGGCCTGACGATGCGCCAGCCGGCCTTAGGCAAGCTCGACTGGATCGAGGAGGACCGCGCGCGGGCGGAAGGCCGCGTGCGGAAGAAGAGGGGTTGAGCCATGGTCGTCAAAATTCCGAAGGCATGCAAGAATTGCGGACACGTGACCGACGAGGACAAGTGCCCTCTGTGCGGCGGCGAAACGTCGCGCGACTGGCAGGGCTACGTGATCATCGTCGACCACCCGCGCTCCGAGATCGCGAAGAAGATGGGCATTCATGTCAACGGGAAGTTCGCTCTCCGCGTTCGATGAATTCGCGAACGTGACACTCCGGCTCCCGGAATCATTACGCGACTTCCTCCGATGGCCGATGGGCCCGCTCGTCCACGGTCCCGACATCCTGCCGACGATCGGCCGGGCCTCGCCCGTCGTCACGGTCGGCGACTTCTGCACGCTCGACCTCGTCGCCCGCGGCCGCACGCCCGACGTGTGCGTCGTCGATTTCAAGACGAAGCGCCAGGAAGACCCGGAGCTGAGGGAGGCGCTGCAGCGCGTCGGCTCGCGCGTCTTGCGCGTCGTCAACACAGCGGGTACGATCTCCGGAGACGCCTGGAGCGTCCTGTCCGAAGCCTTTAAGTCGAAGGAGCGGGTACGCGTCGAAGTCCGGGGCGAAGAGGACCTCCTCACCCTCGTCTGCCTCGCCCTCGCGCCGGAATCGGCCGCCGTGTTGTACGGCATGCCATCGCAGGGCGTCGTGGTCGTCCGGGCGGACTCGACGGCGAAGGCGAAGGTCCTCGACATCTTGCGACGGATGGAACGGTAGCGATGGAACTCCAAGTCCTCACGAAGAAGGACAACCCGCACCTGAAGCGGGTCGAGGTGACGTTCAAGGCAATCCACAAGGCCGAGCCCACGCCGACCCGGGACGCCCTCCGAGCGTTCCTCGCGAGGGAACTGAAGGCGACGAAGGACATCGTCGTGATCGACTCCCAGGCGTCGAAGTTTGGCCGATACGAGACCCACGGATACGCGAAAGTCTACAAATCGAAGGAGGAGGCGCTCTCCGTCGAGCGGAAGCACATCCTCGTCCGCAACAAGCTCATCGAGCCCGAGATCAAGGAGAAGGCCGCTCCGAAGCCGGAGAAACCGGCGCCCGTCCCGAGAGCCGAGAAGGCCGCGGCCGCGCCGAAACCCGAGGCCCCGAAGGCAGAAGCGAAGGCCGAAGCCAAGCCCGAGGCGAAGCCGGAACCGAAGCACGAGAAGGCGCCCGCCAAGGAGGAGAGGAAGCCCGCCGAAAAGAAGGAAGAGAAGAAAGAGGAGAAGAAGGCGGAGCCCAAGGCGGAGAAGAAGCCGGAGTCCAAGAAGAAGGAGGCCAAGTGATGGCCGAGGCGAAGAAGGAGAAAGGCGCGGCGGGCCTCAAGCGGAAGTTCTACAAGATCGACGGCAACCGCATCACCCGGGAGCGGCAGAACTGCCCGAAGTGCGGAGCCGGGGTCTTCCTCGGAAAGCACGCCGACCGCCTATCGTGCGGCCGCTGCGGCTACACCGAGTTCGCGAAAAAGTGAGCATGCGTCTACGGCATACGCACGTAGCCGCGGCCGGCTCCCCGTCAACGCTCCTAGTACGACCCGCGGAAAGCCTTAATCCGAAGAGACCTTTCGGCGACTGAGGGCCTGTAGTCTAGCTTGGATAGGACAGAGGCCTCCGGAGCCTCTGACCGGGGTTCGAATCCCCGCAGGCCCGTACGCTCGGACCGCGCACCGTCTCGCTCCCGCGGAAACGTACAAGTACGTCGGGGTCGTGGAGCGGTCCAGGTGGGTACCCTTGAAGATCGGTGTCCTAGGAACGGGTGCAGTCGGACGGGCCGTTGGCGGCAAACTCATGGAGCTCGGCCACGACGTGGTGTTCGGCACGCGCGACGTGGCGAAGACCATGGCCGACACGAAGCCGGACTACATGGGGAATCCGCCCTTCAGCGTATGGATCAAGTCGCATCCCAAGGCGAAACTCGCGCCGTTCGCGGAAGCTGCAGCCCATGGAGAAGTCCTCGTTAACGCCACGGCGGGAGCGGCCTCCCTCAAGGCGCTGAGCGCCGCCGGGGAGAGGAACCTCGCCGGCAAGGACCTGATCGACATCTCGAACGCGCTCGACTTCTCGAAGGGGATGCCGCCTTCGCTGATTGTGTGCAACACGGACTCGCTCGGCGAGCAGATCCAACGGGCCTTCCCCAAGGCCAAGGTCGTCAAGACCCTGAACACGATGA
>WNGA01005992.1_pt1 | contig 17445 bp, 19 predicted proteins | sample 5400061 | NCBI WGS metagenome assembly WNGA01 (sample SAMN13153366, study PRJNA577476) | soil metagenome | isolation source: 100 cm soil or saprolite under grassland replicate 2 | place: USA:California | collected 2016-06-15 | reverse complement strand
TCGAGCAGCGCCCGCGCGCCCGTGACTACGGCAGGATGACGAACTGGCCCAGGAACGCGCGCGCCTGGGGGGTGTCGATCCTATAAACGACGTTCGTCGCGAAGCAGAAGACGTCACCGGTGATCGTGATGCTCACCTGCGTCGTAGTCTCGGTCGCGCCGCCCCCGAGGAACTGCGGCCCACCGGAGTCGCCGCTGCAGGTGCCGCCGTCGCCGGTCGCCTGGTTCTGCGAGATGCGCAGGTACGTCTGGTTCAGCGCGTCGAACTCGCCGACGGCATACCACCGCTCCATCGGGAACGCGGCCGTAATGCCGCCGGGTCCGGTCTGCGGCTCTTGGATGCCGTAGCCGACGGAGGTGAAGAGCGTCCCGTTCAACGTGCCGTTGGCCTTCATCTGGTCGAGGAGCCCCGCGGTCGGGAGCTCCACCGGCGCGATGTTGACCGCTTTGTCCAGGATGATCACCGCGATGTCCTCGGTGTCCGACTGCGCCTGGTTGTACAGCGGGTTCGTGTGCATCGTTCCATGGATGAGCTTCGACCTCTGAGTGAACTTCGAGTCGAACGTGACCCATACATCCGAGATGCCTTGCTGCTCGAGGAAGGTCGTGCAGTGCGAGGCGGTGAGGAACACGGTCGGTGCGATGAGCGAGCCGCTGCAGAGGATCCGGTACACCCCGTCGCTGCGCAGCCTGATCATCGCGCCCACGTTGGGATGAAGGTTGCCATCCGGCTGTCCGTAGGTGATGGCCGCCGCGGGCTGGCTCGTGACGAGCGCCGTGATCGCAACGATCGCTGCGATCCGCATCAGGTGGCGTGCTGGATTCCGCATTGCTATCTGCCCTTCTCCGCGTCCATGAACGCGTTCGCGATCGCCGCGTATCCGGCATCGGTCGGATGGATGTCGCCCTCGCTGATGTGAGTGAGGTGTAGCGCGCCGTCGCCCACCGCACCGTAGCCGTCGGCGACCACCGCGCCATTCGCGATGCCGATGCAGGCGATGAGATCGTTCAGACCGACCTTCGTCGGATCGCCGGCGTTGGCCGCGCAGTCGATCGTGAGGTCGGTCCCCAGGAGCAACCCGTCCGCCACCGACTCGAGCGGGTTGCCGGTGCCGCCCCAGAGGTTGTAGTAGGTCATGACGAAGACCGTCTCGTCGCCGGGGTCCGCCGCGAGTGCCGCGTTCAGGGCGCTCAGGATCGTCTGGTAGTTGACGGCGAATGCGGCGAGTGTCGCGGCCATCGCGGCTCGGCAGGCCGCGCTCGCGATCTCGTGGCACGCGGGATTCCCGAAGAGCGTGTTGAGCGCGTCGTTGCCGCCGATGTCGAGCGTGACGATGCGCGTGTCGGTCGTCGCATCGTTGATCGCCGTGAGCGCTTGAAGCAGCTGCGGTCCGGTGCCTCCGGGTATGCCGCTCAGGAACCAGTAGCTCGTGTCGCCGCCGATGCCGAGGTTCAGGAGCGTGTCGACGCCACCGTGCGCGGTGCCGCGGAAGTAGTGGAACAGGCGAGGCACGTAGGCCGTGTGCTCGATGCTCGAGGCACCGACACCGGCGGCAAGTGAATCGCCGAGGGCGAGATACACGATCGGGGTCGACGTCGCCGCAAGCGAAGGCGGTCCGGTAGTGACGAGTGTGAGTGCCAGGGCCATCGCGAAGAGCGCACGCATTTTGTTCCTCCCGCCGCTTCCCACCTCAGCGGAGGGCCGCAGCATAGAGCGTCAGCGCGCGGTCAGCACCCTTGTCGTCGCGCCGCCCAGCATCCACGAGACAGCGGCAAGCGGTGCGCCCAGTGCGACCGCGACCAGCGGCCACGCGGAGAGCCACGGCCGCGCGGACGCCATTGCCCAGTACTGCGTCGCGAGACGACCGACCTGTTGGTCCGCGAGCACGGCGGCCGATGGCACCGGCGCCGTGATCACGAGCCGAGCCGCCTCGGCGGCGCCGAACGCGATCGCGAAGGCGAGTCCGATCGCGAGCGGCGATCGGATGCGCGAGCGCGTCAGGTCGAGCGCGAGCGCTCCCGCGACCACGAGCGGCGCGAAGGCGGGTGGTGGCCAGCCGAGCGAGCGAAGTGCCACGAACGTTACGAGGTTCAGGAACGTATAGACGAGCGCGACGGCGGTCGCGGCGAAGCGGTGCTCGAGCAGGCTCGCGCCCACCGCCAAGGCGAAAGGGATCGTCATGCACACGATCACCGGATACAGGAGTGCGTCGCGCGACCAGGCAAAGACGTAATAGAAGTTCATCCCGAACACGAGCGTGCCGATGAGACCGGCGACCAGGATCGCGGTGACCGTGCTGCGCGCGACGCGGCCGCCCGCGCCCGTCATCGCGCCGCTGGACCAGCCCGCATAGGCGAGCACCGCGCCCGCCACCGCGAAGAGATGAGGCGGGCTCCAGATGTCGACGTCTCTGCCGAACAGCCGGTGCCATAGATCGTCCAAGGGAGCCGCCGAGATGATCGCAAGCGCTCCGAAACCCACGAGGGCGAAGCTGCGTTCCGCGTGCAGCGGCCCGATCGCAAGCTCGCGCGTACGCGGAGTGCGTCCACGCAGCGCAGTCACGAGCGCGACCAGCGCCGAGAGGCCCACCAGCGTCGTGCCGATATACATCGCGGTGTGCGGCGGACTCCAGAACGTGTCGCGTCCAAGGGCGCGGTGCCAGGCGACGTCCCACGCCGAACCGATCCAACCCAGTAGAAGCCCTGCGAGGCCGATCGCGAGCGGCGCGAATTCGAGCACTCCGCTTGTCAGCGCGACGCGCGAACGGCGTGCGGCGATCGTCGCCATCGCGCCGATTGTACGTTTGCGCGCGCCGGATTTTCCCCGGGGCTTACGCTCTCGTGGCGACGCCCCGAGCCGCGGCAACGATCGCCGTCGTGAGCTCCGCACGCGTCGCGGTCCGAACGTCGCGCACACCGGCGATCTCGTACGCGAGCGCGATATCCCGGAGCCGCGGCAGATCGAGTGCGTCGAGCTGGCGGATCAGGAGGTCCTGACCCTGCGCGTACACGGCGAACGGATCGAGGATCGGATGCGGCGCGATCGGCGGCGGAGATGACCCTGCTATCTGCGGCTCGGGAGCCGGTCCGTCGAACAGGGGCTCGACCCGGCGTGGCACTCGTCGCCGTAGCGGCACGTCGAGCGCTCGGTCCAGCGCACCTTTGAGATAGACCGGTGTCAGTCCGGTCGCCCAGTAGACGAGGCTCTCGCGCGACGGCTGCGTACTCTCGCGTCTGCTGCGAATCGGCCGCGATCCGCTTTCAAGCGGAACGAACTCGATCCATCCCTCCCACATCGTCCCCTGGCCAGGCCGGCCACACGCACGCGCGACCCAGCGGCTTCCGTCGTCTGCGGTCAAGACCGTGTCGTATTCAAGTAGCGCTTCACTCATTTCTGCCTCCTGCACCGAAGCGAAGACCCGTATCGCGAATGAGCCGCACTACGCGTGCCGTGGGAACAGCGCAGGTAACGGGCGTGACACGAGTACACCTCAAGTGGGCGTTGATGCGACTACGAGCGATCGCGAGGCAGCCGCACGTGGCCGCCCACGATCTCGACGAGGTCCTCCTTCGCGAGCGCGCGTGCCAGAGATACCGCGCGCGGATCGCCGATCGCGCCTGCGAGCGTGCGCAGGAGAAACGCATCGTGGTCGCGCAGCAGTGCGACGATCCGCCCGCGCACGCGGCGTTCGCTCGTTGCGAACGCGGCCTGTCGGCGTGGCGCAGCGCGAACCACGCGACCGCGCGAGCGGCAACCTTCGGCGATGGGGCAGACGTCGCAGCGTGGCGTTCGCGCGACGCACACCGTCGCGCCAAGATCCATCAGCGCGTGATGCCAGCGGTCGGCGCGCCGACGCGGCACGAGACGCTCATCGAGCGCGATCGCCTCCCGTTCCGTCGCGATCCGGCCGAGGAGCACGCGACCCAGCACCCGACGGATGTTCGTATCGGCGAAGGCGACGCTTTCGCCGCGGCTGAAGCAGGTCACCGCGCCGGCGGTGTACGCGCCGACGCCGGGCAGCGCGTCCAGGCCGTCGCGCGTCGGTGGGAGGGAACGCGGGTGCAGCCGCGAGATGCGGTGGAGATCCCGGGCGCGGCGGTTGTATCCCAGGCCCGACCAGGCCCGGAGCACGTCGGCGAGCGCGGCCACCGACAGCGCCGCGAGGGTGGGAAAGCGACCGATGAACGTCGTGTATGCCGGGAGCACGCGCGAGACCTGCGTCTGCTGGAGCATTACCTCCGAGACGAGGACGGCGTACGGATCGCGCGTGTGCCGCCAGGGAAGGTCGCGGGCGTTCCGGTCATACCAGCGGAGGAGTCGTCGCCGGAGCGTCGCCGGGGCGCCCCTGTCCGTGTACAATCTGTCGCCAGCATAGGTAGCCCGGAGTGCTGAGGGCCGCGAGGTCTTCAGTGCTTTTGTTTCTAGGGCGGTGGGGTGGCGCGAGTCGCACCCGACGCGTAACGGAGGCTCAATGAACAATCTCGAGAAGCCGGTCTATGTCTCTGCCGATGGCCTGAAGAAGCTGCAGGCGGAGCTCGAAGAGCTGCGCACGACCAAGCGCACCGAGGTGGCCGAGCGCATCCACGCCGCCATGGAGTTCGGCGACTTCACCGAGAACTCCGAGCTCGAGCAGGCGAAGAACGACCAGGCCTTCCTCGAAGGCCGGATCATGACCCTCGAGCAGATGATCAAGAACGCCAAGATCATCGACGAGACGTCGAAGCACGACCTCGTCGAGGTCGGCAGCCATGTGACGGTCGAGGCCGACGGCCAGAAGGAGAACTACACGATCGTCGGATCGGCGGAAGCGTCGCCCCTGGAGGGGAAGATCAGCAATGAGTCGCCGGTCGGGCGCGCACTGCAGGGCCACCGGGCGGGCGAGACCGTCAAGGTATCCGTGCCCGCGGGCACCATGGAAATGAAGATCCTGGCGGTCAGTTGAGCGTAGAGTCCAGCGCGATCGTGACGGCCAAAGGGTCGGAGCAAGGTCACCAGGCGCGATTCTGGGCGGATGAGGAGGCCGACCTCCTCCCCACCGATCGCCAGCACGTGATCCGTGATTCCAAGACGCCGTCGGGCGCCGTCCCGATCTCCGGCCTGCGCGGCCCGATCATCACCGATGCTCTCTACCGCACCTTCAAGAAGCGCGGCCTGCGCATCCGTTATGTCTTCACGATCGACGACTACGACCCCATGGACTCGCAGTCGCTGAAGGAGAAGGCGGCGTGGACCGAGCACATGGGCAAGCCGTTCGCGCACATCCCTTCGCCCGAGCCATCGGCTGCCTCCGACTTCGCGCGCTATCACGCCTCGGCCTACCTCGAGACGTTCGCGACGCTGGGCATCCGGCCTGAGGAGATCCACTGGATGCGCGACCTCTATGGGAACGGCGATCTCGACAGGCAGATCGATCTGGTGCTGCGCAACGCGGCGGTGATCCGCGACATCTACGAGCGCGTCTCGCATGTCACAAAGGACGAGCGCTGGCTCCCGATCGGCGTGATCTGCGAGAACTGCGGCCGCCTCGGAACGACGTTCGCCTTCGATTACGACGGGAAGACCGTCGCGTATGAATGCCGGAAGGATTACGTCGAGTGGGCGGAGGGCTGCGGATATTCGGGACGGCGGTCGCCGTTCAAGGGCAACGCCAAGCTGTACTGGAACCTGCAGTGGTGCGCGATGTGGGACCACTTCGGCGTCACGTACGAGGAGGGCGGCAAGGACCTTCTCACCGCCGGCGGGTCACGCGACCGCGCGAACGAGATCTACCGCGAGGTCTGGAAGAAAGATCCGCCGATCGGCCTGGTACACGAGTTCCTGACGATCGGCGGCAAGAAGATGGCGACATCCAAGGGGCTGGGTGCGTCCGCGACCGAGCTCGTGAAGCTGTACCCACCGGAGATCGTCCGCTTCCTGATGCTGCGCACCCATCCGAAGCGGCACGTCGAGTTCGACCCGGCCGGTCTGACCCTGCCGAAGCTCGTGGACGAATACGACCGCTGCGCCGACGCGTTCCGTAACGATCCTGAGAGCGATCAGGCCAAGATCTGGGCGCTGTCACAGGTCGCCGAGGATCCCGAGCCGCCGGGCTTCCGCGTGCGGTTCGGCATCGTCGCCGACTGGGTCCAGATCCCAAGCGTCGATCCGGTCAGGGAGGCCGAGGAGCGCAAGGGCGCTGCGCTGAGCGCGACGGAGCGGAGGGATCTTGACCAGCGCATCGCGCTGGCGCGTGTCTGGCTCGAGCGCTGGGCGCCGGAGGAGGCGCGTTTCAGCGTCCTGCACGAGCTGCCCGTCATCACGTTGTCAGACGCGCAGCGCCGCTACCTCATGGCCGTGAAGGAGCTGATCGGCACGATCCACGATCCGGAGGAGATGCAGCAGGAGCTCTACGAAACGGCGAAGCGCGTCGGCGTCGTCGGCGAGGATGGCAAAGTGTCGCGCGACGCCTTCAGCGCGATCTACCTGGCGTTCCTCGGCAAGCCCAGCGGGCCGAAGGCGGGCTGGCTCCTCACGACACTGGAGGATGACGTCGTGCTGAAGCGTCTCGATGAGGCGGTGAAGGCGCGGTGAACGGGAAGCTGCCCGTCGCGATCATCTGGCACATGCATCAGCCGTATTACCGGCACCCGCAGACGAGCGAATTCGTCCTGCCCTGGGTGCGGCTGCACGCCTCGAAGGACTACCTCCACATGGCGCGTTTGCTCCAGGAGTTCCCCGGCGTGAAGGCGCACTTCACGATGGTGCCGAGCCTTCGCGACCAGCTCGAGGACTACGCGCGCGGTGCCGACGATGAGGACACGCGGGTCACGATGCGCACGGTCGACGGCCTTCTCACGCCTGATGAGAAGGAGCACATGCTGCGCCGCTTCTTCTCCATCCATCACGGCAACGTTATCCACCGGCACGACGAGTACCGCCGCCTGCTTCAGCTCGGCATGGCCACGCACGATCGACCCGAGCTGCTGTCGGACGACTATTTCGTCGATCTCGCGCTCTGGTTCAACCTCGCGTGGATCGATCCTGATGACATCGAGAGCGATGCGCGCCTGAAGGAGCTGCGCGAGAAGGGACAGCGCTACACGCGCGAGGACGTGCGCTACGTCATCGGGCGGCAGCGGATGATGGCCTCGGGCGTGCCGCACCTGTACCACCGGCTCGAGCACGACGGGCAGGTCGAGATCCTCACGACGCCGTACTACCACCCGATCCTGCCGCTCATCATCGACAGCCGCAGCGCGCTGCGCGGCGACCCGAATGCGATCATCCCGGATCCGCCGTTCGCGTATCCGGACGATGCCGCGTTCCAGATCGAAGAGGCGATCGCCTCGCACGAGCGCTCCTTCGGCAAGAAGCCGCGCGGCATGTGGCCGTCGGAGGGCTCCGTCTCGCCCGAGGCCGCGAGCGCCATCTTCAAGGCGGGCCTCGATTGGTTCGCATCCGACGAGGGCGTCCTCGCGCGTTCGGTGGGTGTCGAGCTCAAGCGCGACGAGGTCGGCGGACTTCTCGAGCCCCAGCTGCTCTACCAGCCGTACCGCATCCCTGGCGGCGGGACCGCGATCTTCCGCGACCGCGAGATCTCCGATCGCATCGGCTTCCTCTACGGCGACATGTCGCCGCATGACGCCGTCGGCGACATGATCTGGAAGCTCGAGCGGGCTCGCGAGCGGCTACCCGACGACGGAGGCCCGTACCTCGCGACGATCATCCTCGACGGCGAGAACGCCTGGGAGCAGTACCCGAACAACGGGAACGACTTCCTGCGCTACCTGTACGGCAAGCTGCAGACGGACGAGCGCTTCGAGACCGTGCGGGTCAGCGACTTCCTCGACAAGACGCCCGCGAACGTCGAGCTGCCGAATCTTCAGACCGGTTCATGGATCGATGCGACGCTCGGCGTGTGGATCGGCGAGCCTGCGCACGCGAAAGCGTGGAGCGCGCTGGAACGGACCCGCCGCTTCGCGCAGGAGCAGTGGGGCGCGCTCCGCTTCATGCCCAAGAGCGTGCGTCAGCCGCTGATGGTCGCGGAGGGGAGCGATTGGTTCTGGTGGTACTCGAGCCGCAACTCGAGTCCCGAGGACCACGTGTTCGACGCGCTGTTCCGCGCGAACCTCGAGGTCGTCTGGTGGTACGCCGGCGCCGAGCCCCCGGACGACATCCGCACGTCGCTCATGGACCCGAACCGCCTCGCGGCGGTCGTTGGCAGAGGCGGCACGATGCTGCCCGGTGCCGGCGAGCGGTACGGCTAGCGGCTACGGCTAGCGGCGCCCTCCGAGCGCGTGCTCGATGTCGTCCAGATGCTCCCTGCGGTGCTCCGCCCGCGAGACGTTGAACGGGCCAACGACCCGGATCTTTTCCACCATCTCGTCGCTCAATGCCGCGATCCCGCTGTCCGCCTCCTCGGCGAGCCGGAGCGCAAGCTGCGCCGCCGTGCGCGGCGGGAGGGCCAGACAGAGCGGTTTGGCCGAGTCGTTTATCCAGGCGACGTCATCGGGCTCGTAGTCGCCCGGCGGCGGATCGATGCCGCGCGCCCACTTGTCGAGCGCGAAGATAGCCCGCGCATCCCAAAAGCCGACGTGCGCGAGCTGCGCGGCCACGGTCCAACCCGCGGGCATGGCCCGGCTCAACTCCTCGTCGCTCAGGCGCGCGACGAGTTCGCGGAGGCGCTCACGCTCGGCGTCATTCTCTGCCTCGTGAGACCGATCGACCGACATACGGCGCCCTCCATCACGGATCGTCCCCGATGTGTCATTCTGCGTCGCCAGTGGTGACGAATGCGAGCGCCGTAGGCCGGCTGCTGCCGGCCATTTCGTCGCTGTTGCGACCTCCGCCCGAGGACGAGCTTCGAGAATATGGCGGCGTCGGCCTCGTCCGCCGGAAGCGCGTGATCGACGTTGGTTGCGGCGACGGTCGGATGGCGCTCGGGTGCGCGCCGTACGCGTCCGAGGTCGTCGGAGTCGACCCGGATCCCGAGGCGATCCGACTCGCGCGCGTGAAAGCGCGCGAGCTTGGTATCGCCAACGCGCAGTTCAAGGTCGGTGTCGCGCAGGAGCTCCCGTTCGCTGATGAGCACTTCGACGTCGTGATCCTCTCGTGGACGCTCTGATGCGTCCCACGAGGGGGCATGGTCGATGCCCTGAAGGAAGCCCACCGGATCCTGCGGCCACGCGGCATCCTCGTCGACGCGCGGCCTGACTCGCTCGTCTTCGCCCGCGCCGAGCACCAGGTCGGGAGGGGCACCTACCGTCAGGCCGGTGCGATCGCGACCGCGCACGACGCGCTCGTGGACGACCGCGCCTCGGATCGGGCGGTCGCGACCGCGCGACGCAACGGTTGGTTTCGCTCGCTGCGCGTCGGTCGCTTCTGGCACCGCGTGCTCCTCGAAGATCGACCGGCGCTGCAGCGCTACCTCGACGACCATGCGCGCTTCGTGCACCGCGTGCGCTGGATGGTCGATGCCGCGAAACGGCGACGGTGGGAACAGGACCCGTGGGCGATCCGGCGTGCCGTTCGCTTCGAGCTCCTCGAGCGCATCTAGGTCGTCAGCGCGAACGCGGTCTCCCAGACGGACTCGTACCCCTCGAGGATGCGCGCCCACGTGAAGCGCTTCGCCGTCGCGCGCCCTTCGGTCCGGATGGATCGTCCCAGCTCCGGGCGCTCGCGCAGCATGAGATAGGACGTGAGCAGCTCGCGCGGATCGTCGCTCTGCACGACGATCGCGTTCCCGAACGGAACGGCGTAGTCCTCTCCGGTACGGCCGAGATACGCGATGCCGCCCGAGGCCATCACCTCGAGCCCGACGAGGCCGAAGGGCTCCTTCTCCGAGTTCGCGAGCACGCCGTCGGCCGCCGCATATAACGAGCGCAACGCCTTTTCGTCGATGAAGAAGTCGAGGAACACGATCTCCGCGCTCGTGGTCGCTATCGCCGCCGCGAGGTCGCGTGACGTCGCGGTCGACGGAAGCGCGAGACGCTCGACGTTCAGCCCGTGTCCGAAGATACGGTCGCCGACCACGTCGGCGTACGGACTGCGGCTGCCGCGCATGACGAAACGCGGTCGCAACCCGGCATCGCGCATCGTTGCGATGGCGTCGATCGCCCAGAGCCAGCGCTTGTCGACGTCGAATCGCGCGACCTTCACGAACGTGGGCCGGTCGCCGAATGCCTTGCGCATGCCGGCCACGTCGCCTGGCGGCAGTGGCTTGAGATAGCGCTCGGCGATCCCGTTCGGAAGAACCGCCGCCTCGACGTCGACCTTCGCAAGCTCCATGCGCATGTAGCGCGAGATCGTCGTGATCGATGCGGCGCGTCGCAACAACGGGAAGTCGACACGCCCGAAGCCGTAGGTGTTGTTGGCGTTCCAGAAGAGCGCCGCCGAGCGATCGCTGCGCACCGACAGCAGCGTCGCGGTGTTGATCGCCGCCATGGCGGTCTGCCAGTCCTCGAACAGCACGACGCTGCGCTCACCGCGGGCCGCCGCTGCGGCGATGACCTCACTCGTGAGATGCGGCGGCACCGTGCGCGAGAAGTCGAGGTACTTGCCCTCCTCCCCGTCGTAAACGTCGCGCGGGTGATAGCGACTGATCCACTGGCACCACCGCTCGAGCACGAGGCGCCCCTCATCGCGCTCCTCGTGCGTCGGGAGCGATGGGTCGCCGACGAAGAGGTGATGGACGCGGTGCCCGCGGTCGAGCAGCGCTCCGGAGAGGTCGATCATCCGTGTCGCGAGACCGCCGACGAACGAATAGCGGTCCGGACCCTCGAACGCGACGAGCACGACGTGGAACATGAGCGCCGATAATGACACGCTCATGAACCGCCTCCAGCGCGTCCGCGAAGACCCCGACGGCGTGCGCGCGATGCTCGCGGCGCGTCACTTTGACGCGCCGCTGGATCGGCTCCTGGAGCTCGACAAGCAAAGCCGCGAGCTGCGGGCCAGGAAAGAGCTGCTCCAGGCCGAGCGGAACAAGGCGAGCAAGGGCGGCCCGCCAAGCGATGCCGTCAAAACACGCATGCGCGAGGTGGGTGAGCAGATCAGGGAGATCGACGGGAAGCTGGGCCCGCTCGAGACCGAGCGTGACGAGCTGGTGCTGTGGATCCCCAACGACGTCGCGCCCGGTGTGCCCCCGGGGAAGGACGAACACGACAACCGCGTGGTGCGCGAGGACCCCAAGCGCGATCTGGGCTTCCCGGCGAAGCCACACTGGGAGTTCGGGGAGACGCTCGGCATCCTGGACATCCCGCGTGGCGCGAAGCTCTCCGGATCTCGCTTCTACAACCTGCGCGGCGCGGGCGCGGCGCTGCAGCGCGCGCTCATCGCGTGGATGATCGATCTCAAGATCGACGCGGGCTTCACGGAGATCTATCCGCCCTTCGTGACGCGCAAGGAAACGCTGGTCACGTCCGCGCACCTGCCGCACTTCGACGAGAACCTCTATCGCGACGACGACGATGACGTCTGGCTCATCCCGACGGCGGAGACGCAGCTCATCTCGCAGCATCGTGACGAGACGATCCCGCTCGAGAAGCTGCCACTTCGCTATGTCGCGTACACCGCGTGCTTCCGCCGCGAGAAGATGAGCGCCGGTCGCGACGTGCGCGGGATCAAGCGGGGCCATCAGTTCGACAAGGTCGAGATGGTCAGCTTCACGCTCCCGGAGGAATCGCCGCAGGAGCTCGATCGCCTCACGCAGCTCGCGGTCGACGTGGTCGAGAAGCTGGAGTTGCCCGTGCGTGTCGTCGAGCGCTGCGCAGGAGATCTCGGGTTCGTCGCGATGAAGGGCTACGACGTCGAGACCTGGGGACCAGGGGTGAGCGAGTGGCTCGAGGTCTCGTCCACGAGCGATGGCGGCTCGTTGCAGGCCGACCGCGGTGGCATCCGCTTCAAGCGCGACAGCGGCGCGCGCCCGGAGCACCCGCACATCCTCAACGCGTCGGGCCTCGCTCTCCCGCGCCTCATGATTTCGATCTTCGAGAACTATCAGCAGGCCGACGGATCGCTGGTCATCCCGAAAGCGGTTCGTTCGTACATGCGCGGCCGCGAGAGCATCGCGCCGGGAGAGTTCGCGCTCTAGGACGAGTCGCAGGGCAGCGCGTTCAGCTGCCCGACGAGGGCGTTCTCGCGGCTGACGAGCGTGTTGTATCGCGAGACCATCGCGAGGTAGCTGTTGTAGATGGATGTCGGGATGCCACCCGGATACCGCGCCTCGATAGCCCGGATCTCTCCACCGAGGGTCGCGAGCTGCGCGTCGATCGTGTTGATCTGCGATCGGAGCGACAGCCCCTGCGTGATGCACGGATCCGGCGCGGGCGGCGGGAAGTTGGTGAAGCCGAGCGCGACCATTTCGCGGTCACTGAAGCGGTTCGGACAGCTGAGCACGCTGCCGAAGCTCACGCATGTGACCGGGTCGGTCATGAGGCCGTACTTGTCGACCCCGTAGAGACCGGGGCTTGTCTGCTTCGTGAGCCAGTGTCCATCGCTGGTGTCCGGCCCGCGGCAGCACCAGATGTGGCCGAGCTCGTGTAGAGCGACCGCCACGTTGTTCTCGACGTTGCGGGGGCCGATCTCTCCCGAAACGAACACTACGATCTGCTCGGACTCGTCCGAGGACTTGACCCAATGCGACGTGTCCCGCGACGCAACGACGAAGATCGTGATGTCCGCCGAGCCGCTCACGATCTCGAGCGATCCGAGTCCGCGTGTCGCGGTCTTCCACTCCGCGGCGAGGGTCGCGGCCATCTTCGCAGCGGACGCGTCACGCAGGGGCACCAGTGATGGATCTGGATTGAACGTCTCGTGCGGTGGCGCGTCCGTCGTGACGCGCACGGTGAACGAAGCGGGCGTGATGGGTCGGGTGGGGATCGTGAACGCACCGGTCTTGCTCTCGCTCGCCGCGGCGCTCTGGCAGCTCGCGGTGTACGTGCCGGTTCCGGCCGGGATGCGCGGCGTCGGGTAGGTCCAGCTGATCAGACCGTCGGGGCCCGCGCTCTGCTCGGGGAGCGAGCCGGGGGGAATGTCGCCGTAGTAGCCGCCCGCGATCTGCAGGAACGCGTTGCAGCGCACGCCGGGCGCGGTGCGGACCGACAGCAGGCCGTACTTCACGTCGGTGACGCTCAGCGGTAGTGGCGTAATCGCCGGAGTCGCCGGGACGGCGCCGCGCGACGACACGCTTACGCCGGGACTCACATCAGGTGCGGTCGGGAGGGAGGAGCAGCCGACGATGAGCGCCGCCAGTGCGGCTGCGAGCAGGAGTGGAGGCGACCTTCGACGAGGCACTGGTAACTCAGGCTAACGCTCGCGTGTCCCGATTCGGTGTCGGTTTGACAGCTCTGCCGGCACGGTGCTACTACACCACTTAGTTAATTAACCGGGCGGTGTAGTAGACAGATGCCCGCCGACCATCTGAGCATCACCTTCGGGGCGCTCGCCGATCCAACGCGGCGGGCGATCCTGGCTCGCCTGACGAAGGGCGAGGCGTCCGTCACGGAGCTGGCGAAGCCGTTCGACATGACCCTGCCCGCCATCTCCAAGCACCTCAAGGTGCTCGAGAACGCTGGCCTGATCACTCGCAGTCGCGACGCGCAGTGGCGGCCGTGCCGGCTCAGGGCGCAGCGTCTCGAGGAAGCGGCCGACTGGGTAGAGCGTTATCGCGTGTTCTGGGAGCAGACCTTCGATCGTTTGGACGAACACCTGCGCGAACTGCAAAGGAAGGACAGGAGAAAATGACCAACGGAAATAGTCCCGCCGCGGTGCCGGCGGACCGGACACTCACCACCTCACGCGTGTTCGACGCGCCGCGCGAGCGCGTCTTCAAAGCGTGGACCGATCCCAAACAGTTCGCGCGCTGGTTCCCACCCCAAGGATTCACCACCGCGGTCTGCGAGCTCGACGTCCGGCCTGGCGGATCGCTACGCGTCGACATGCAGGGCGCCGATCCTGCGTTGGGGCCCGACTTCTACGAGAAGGTCTTCCCCGGTAAGGGCGTCTACCGCGAGGTCGTGGCGAACGAGCGCCTCGCCTTCACGTTCGAGGCCGAGGCCGAGAAGGGCGAGCCTCCCGTGACGATGCTCATGACGGTCATCTTCGAGGACGAGGGTCGTAAGACAAAGCTCACGATCCACCAGACTGCCGACACCGTCGCTGGCTACGAGGAGCTGCTCAAGATCGGAGCGACCGAGGGGCTGCGTCAGAGCCTGGACAAGCTCACCGCCCTGCTCGAGGGGAAGGGTCCCGACACCACCACCGACGTGCAGGGTCGGACCCTTACGCTCACGCGCGTCTTCGACGCGCCACGCGATCTCGTGTGGAAGGCGTACACGGATCCAGCGCACATCGTGAAATGGATGTTCGCCAAGGATTGGGAGTCGCCCTTCGCGGAGACCGACGTGCGCCCAGGCGGCGCGTTCCGCATCGGCATGCGACCCGCGGACCACAGTGAGGAGGGGTTCGTCGTCGACGGAAAGTACCGCGAGGTCAAGAGGCCCGAGCGCATCGTCCAGGTCCTCAGTGACGACCGTGTCATGACGACGACGTTCGAGGATGTCGGCGGCAAGACGAAGCTCACGCTCAGCGTGGAGATGGCGGAGAGCGAGGAGCGGGAGCGGACGGGCTACACGCAGATCCTCGAGAGCTTCGCGAACCACCTCGCGACACTGAAGAGGTCATAGTGGTCAGCCCGCAGCTGCGCCTGAAGAGCATCAGGGGCAAGGTGATCGGGCCGAGCGACCCGGAATACGACGCAGCCCGCACGGTATTCCTCGGCGGTGTCGACCGGCACCCGGCGTTCATCGTCAGGGTCGCCGACGCGGAGGACGTCGCTCGCGTGATCGCCCTCGCCCGCGAATCGGGTCTCGAGCTCGCGGTGCGCAGCGGCGGCCACAGCAGCGCGGGTCACTGCGTGACCGAGGGCGGGATCGTCCTCGACCTTTCGGCGATGAAGGGCATCGATATCGATGTCGCGGGCCGGACGGCATGGGCCGAGACCGGACTCACCGCCAGCGAACTGACCAAGGCGCTGAGCGCGCACGGGCTCGCCGTCGGCTTTGGGGACACGGGGTCGGTCGGGATCGGCGGTATCACACTTGGGGGAGGCATCGGCCTACTGACCCGCAAGTTCGGGATGACGATCGACTCGCTTCTCGCCGCCGACATCGTTACTGCCGACGGTGAGCTGGTCCGCGCCGATGCGAACGATCACCCCGACCTGTTCTGGGCGATACGCGGCGGCGGCGGCAACTTTGGCGTGGCGACGCGCTTCAAGTACCGGCTCCATGAGGTGCCGCAGGTCATCGGATGGATGCTGATCCAGCCCGCGACGGCCGACACGATCGCCGCCTTCATCGCCGAGGCGGAGAAGGCACCGGACGAGCTGACCACGATCGCGAACGTCATGCCGTGCCCGCCGATGCCCTTCGTTGCGGAGCAGCACCACGGCAAGCTGGTGAACTTCGCGTTCGTCGTGTACGCCGGTGACACCGCGGCGGGCGAGCACGCGCTCGCGCCGATCCGGGCGATCGCCGCGCCAATCACCGATCAGCTCAAGCCCATCCAGCTTCCGGAGATCTACCCGCCGGAGGAGGAGGAGTACCACCCGCTATCGGCCGGCAGGACGATGTTCGTGGACCGTGTCGATCGCGGGGTCGCCAAGACGATCATCGACCGGACCGAGGAGCACATGCGCACCGCAGGTCCGCAAATGGCGGGCGCACAGCTGCGCGTCCTTGGCGGCGCCATGGCGCGCGTACCCGCCGACGCGACCGCGTTCGCGCATCGCTCGAGCCGGATCATGGTCAACCTCTTCAGCATCTACGGTTCACCCGAAGAGGCACCTGCGCACGACGCATGGATCGCCAAGTTCGGAGCGGAGCTCGAGCAGAGCGACAAGGGCGCGTACGTCAACTTCCTCGCCGATGAAGGCACGGCGCGGATCCGCGCTGCCTACCCCGGCGCGACCTGGGACCGGCTAACGGCGATCAAACATCGCTACGATCCGACCAACCTCTTTCGCCTGAATCAGAACATTCCGCCGGGCGATCGAGGGACGAGGAGCTGAAGATGTCGGCAGCAAAGCGAACCGCTAAGAAGACCGCGGCCACGAAGTCCGCTGCGAAAAAGACGCCCGAACCGTCCGTCACGGGCTATTTCGCGGAGCAGCCTCCGGACAAGCGCGCGTTGCTCGAGAAGCTCCGCGCCCTCGTCGCGAAGGGTGTGCCTGACGCCACCCCAGCGATCAAGTGGGGCGTGCCCGTCTACCAACGGAATGGCAAGAACCTGTGCGCGCTCGCGGCGTTCAAGGACCACGTGGCGATCAACTTCTTCGTGGCGCCGAGCGTGCTCGCGGATCCCGGCAAGAAGCTTGAAGGCGGCAAGACGAACCGCCTGTTGAAGGTGCGCAGCGCCGGCGACATCGACGCCGGCACCATCACGCGCTGGCTCAAGGCGGCCGCAATAGCGAATTCCTGACCGAGCCCTCGTCTAAGCCTTCTTGTTCTCAGCGATCCGTGCCTTCACAAGCGTCCTCACGAGCGTGGCGGGCAGAGGCTTGTCCGCGGGAAACTGGATCGAGCCACCGCCGAGCTTGTAGCCCTTGAGCGCGGCCAGACGCACGCGCATCGCGTTCGACGTGCTCATGACAAAGAACGTGCAGTGGGCGGTGGCTGCGCCGAAGCCGACGACCGGCTTGCCGTCCAGCTTGAACACCGGCACCCGATAGCTGATCCCCTCGGTCGCGTCGGGTGCAGCCGCCTTGATCGCCGCTCGTAGCTTCGCGAGCGCCTCGCGCTTGTCCTTCGGCAGCGTCGCAAGATACTGGTCGACGCTCGTGGGCGGCGTGGCGGGCTTTTTCACTGCGCGCTCACGACTGTTCGCGGCACATATATCGGCCACCGAAGAGAGCCCACCTCGTCCACGCGCACATAGTGCGCATCGATCCACGAGAAGAGCCGGTCCATCTCGGGAAGGATCGCGTACTTCGGCTCGCGAAGCGTCCAGCCTTCGCGCGCTGCGCGATCCAGCGGCGGAACGTCAATGGTCGCGGGTGAGGCGTCGACGATGAGGGCAGGGGGATCCCGCTGCAACGCGGTGAGGAGCTCGTCAACCTTCGCCGGACTTTGATAGTTGCGCATGTACAGCGCGTACTGGTACGCGTAGCGGGTCGGTGCGCGCCGTCCAGTGGTGAAGTTCAGTCCGCCCTCGCCGCCCCAGAACAGCACGCGATCGGCAGTCGCGGTGTGATCGGTGACATACGCTGTCGCCGCGGGTCGCGTGCGCTCCTGATCGTTGGGTCCAAGAGCGCTCCGGTACTGTGCGAGCGCAGGGATCGCGCTCAGGGCGAGAATGGACCAGAGTGCAAAGACTCCGACCAGAACGGCTCGCGGAGACGCCTTCAGGCGCTCGGCCGCACGATCCAACGCCGGTCGCGCTGAGGCGGCCGTGATGGCGGCGAGGACG
>WNGA01005986.1_pt1 | contig 17452 bp, 8 predicted proteins | sample 5400061 | NCBI WGS metagenome assembly WNGA01 (sample SAMN13153366, study PRJNA577476) | soil metagenome | isolation source: 100 cm soil or saprolite under grassland replicate 2 | place: USA:California | collected 2016-06-15 | reverse complement strand
TAGGCCGCCCCGTCCACCGGCGCGGGCGGGAGCAGCGCGAGGAGGCCCTCGCGGCTCCGGCGCGCAGCGTCGGCGAGCGCGGCCGCGTCCATCCCGTTCTCGCGGGCGCGGTCGACGACGGCGCGGAGATCCTGCTTCCAGTCGTCGACGGAGAGCCGCCGCGCGAGCTCGTTCAGCTCGCCCTCGCGTCCCGCGAGCACGCGCGCGAGCGCCCCGTCGAACAGCCGGATCCGCTCCCCCTCCGGGAGCGGCTCGAGGAGCGGCGAGAGGCCGGCCTCGAGCGCGAACTCGCGCAGGAGCCGCTGGCAGACCGCGTGGATCGTGCCGAGATAGCCGTCGCGGACGCGGCCCGCGAGATCGGCGCGCCCCTCGGAGAGGAGCGCCTGCCGGATCCGGCTCGCGAGCTCCGCGGCCGCCTTCTTCGTGTAGGTGATGGCGACGACGCCCTCCGGGCGCGCGGTCCCGCGGAGGAGCGCGTCCACGAGCACGGTCGTGAGCCGGTGCGTCTTGCCCGTCCCGGCGCTGGCGCTCACGATCTCGATCGTCACGGCGCCACCTCCTCGCCGACGACGGCGGTGCAGAGCGTCCCGTACGAGCAAAATCTGCAGCTCGGCGGGTGGAGCGTGTCCTCGTCGGGAGACGGGAGGCCCGCCGACGCGAGCGCCTCCTGCCAAGGGATCCCGTCGCGCCTCGACGGGATGAGCCCGCGGTCGAGGACCGACGACCAGTAGCCGATCGCCTCGGCGGCCGCCTTCAGCGTCTCGTGCGTCGACGGCCCGGCGACCGGCGTCGACCCCGGGAACGCGGCGGGGTCGCCGGTCAGGAGCTGCCCGTCGTCGAGGATGAGGTAGCCGGTCGGCGGGTAGGGGCCGCCGCCGTGCCGCAGCAGCGCGGCGTACACGCCGAGCTGGAGCGCGCGGCCCTCCTCGAGCTCCTCGCGCCGGTACCGCGTGCCCGAGCGCTTGAGATCGAGGAGCGCCTCGCCGCCCTCCTTCTCGACGACGAGGTCGACGCTCCCGCGGAACGGGTGCCCGAACAGCGTCCCTTCCACCGGCCGCTCCGCCTCGACGGGATGCCAGCCGCCGCGCTGCAGATGCCGCGCGAGCGCGGCCGCGGCGCCCTCCACGAGCGAGCGTGCCGCCGCGAGCTCCACCTCCCGCCCCGGACGGACGAGCGGCGCCGCCTCGACCTCGACCCGCGCGTCGAAGGTCCGCGCGGCCCAGGTCGCGGCGTCCGCGGCGCTCGCCCGCGCGACGTCGAGCCGCTCCGGGCCGAGGAGCATGTCCTGCAGGATCCGGTGCGCGAACGATCCGACGAGGCGCGGACCGTCGGGGATGTCCTCGGTGCGGCCCGGCTCGAGCGAGGCGAGGTGCTTCAGCGCCCACTGCAGCGGGCAGCCGAGGAGCGACTCGAGCGCGGTCGCGGAGAGGGCGCCCGCCGCGGCGACGGAGGCCGCGACGTGGAATGCCGGGCGCGGCGCGATGGGCGAGGCGGGCGGGAGCTCGGCGAGCGCCGGCGTCCACGGACCCCGCTGACCGCGGAGCACGCGCTCCGACGCGATGGTGCAGCGCGCGAGCGTCCCGGGGGCGCTGCGGGTCCGCAGCTCGTCGAGGAGCGGGTGCGGAGGGGTCGGCTCGGTCCCGGCGAGCCGCCAGCGCGCGAGCACGGCGCGCTCGCGCGCGAGGAGCACCGCGCGGCGCCAGCCCGTCGCCTCGGCGAGGCGAACCGCTCCGTCGTCCGGCAAGCGCGCGCCGGCCGCCTCGAGCGCAGCGCGCTCCGCGGCGGTCCACGGCTCGGGTGCGGCGGACGTCGCCGCTCCGTCCACGAACCCCCACCAGACCACCTCGGCCGCGCCGGGCAGCACGTCGGCCGGGGCGCGGGCGACGGCAGGTCGGCCGGCCTCGCCCGCGAACGGCGCCCGCTCGGCGCCGTCGCCGACCGCGAGGTCGTGGAGCTGCATGAGCGCCGTCTGCGAGAGCCGCTCCTGCGGCGGGCGGGCGAGGAGCATCCGCGCGAGCGTCCCGGCGGTGGCGGCGGCCTGCTTCCAGATCGCCGCGTCCTCGTTCCGGCCGTCCGCCTCGGCGGCGCTGGCCCTCGCCCCGGCCCAGCCCCGGACGTGCTCGCACAGCCTCTCCGCGTCCGCAGGAGGGATGCCCTCCCCGGGCGGCCACGCCTCGCCGCCGAACCAGGCGTTCACGGCATCGCGCACCGCGCGGCCGCGATCCGCGGCGGCGCTCGCGTCGAGCCCGTCGCCGCGGGCGCGCGCGCTCGCCTCCTCCGCGGCCTCGTCCACCGCCTCGCGCCAGGCCGGGCCACCGACGCCGGGCATCTCGCGGAGCGCGCCGACGAGCCGCCGCCGGACGAACCCTTCGAGCGGCGCGCCGGGGAGGAGGAGCAGCTCCGCCGCGCGGAGCGGGTCCTTGGGCCGGAACGCGAGCGCGAGCCGCAGGGGCAGGAGCTGGAGCGCGGGCCGGAGCGCGGTGCGGGCGCCGGCGCCGAGGGTCGGGAGCCCCTGGCGCGCGAGCGCCGCGTCGAGGAGCTCGGGTTCCGCGGGCGCGACGATCGTCGCCCGGGAGAGATCGCACGTGCGGAGCTGGGAGGCGAGCAGCTCGGCGGCCTCGATCGGCGTGTCGGCCTCGAGGAGCTGGAAGGTGCCATCTCCGGCGAGCGCCGCGGCCGGCGCCGCCGGGTCGAGGAGCGCACGCTGCACGCGGCCGAGGTCGCAGTCGCGAGCCGCCGCCGCCGCTGCAGGCTCGTCGACGAGCACGGCGCCCCCCGCGGCGAGCGCGTCGAGGATCGAGACGAGCAGAGGTTCGAACGTCGCACGCGGCGCGGCGATCCCGATGCGGAGCGGGATCGGGAAGGGCCGGCCGCGGAGCTCGGTCGCGAGCGCCGCGAGGATCTCGGGGTGCCCGGGCGGGAGCTCGGGCCCGAGCCTCTCGAGGGCGGCGAGGTCCGCCAGCCGCGCGCTCCCGGCGAGCGGGCCGCCTGCCCAGCCGAGGAGGCGAAGGCGGTCGCGAAGGCGGAGGAGGTGGGACGCGACGCCCCACGGGTCGCTCCGGCGAGACTCCGAGTAGGACCGGTCCGTGTCGTCGTGCGCGTCGATCCGTCGCGCCCACGCCGCGAGCCGGTCCGGCGCGGGAGCGGCATCCGTCGCGACGCCCAGGATGCGGCCGAGCCGTCGCGCCAACCCGAACGGCCCGACGCACTCGAACCCCGCCCGCGCCTCCCCGGGCGCGAGGAGGTGTCGGTAGGCGGTCCCACCGTCGCTCGGCGTGAGGAGCAGCTCCAGCATCCGTCCATCCTTGGAGAGAGCCGGCCATTCTGCCAGAGGGGCTGACATGCGTCTCCCGGGGGAAGACGATCCGGGTCCGACCCTTCAGCTCCCCACGGCCGCCGAGACCACCCGCTGGCTCGCGTCGCCGAGCACGAGGCGCACCTCGTGTCTCCCGCCATCGTCCACGAGCGCGATGGCCCGGGGATCGACCGCCGCGCCGTCGAGCTCGGCGACCTCGATCCCGCGGCAGCGGCGCGCGGGGTTCGTGACCGAGATCTCGTAGCGCGTCTTCCCGAAGCGCCAGCTGATCTCGAACCCGGGCCAGGAGGCGGGGATGCACGGATCGAGCTCGAACGTCTCGCCGTTCCGCCGCAGCCCGAGGATGCTCTCGAGCCCGGCGCGGTACATCCAGCCGGCGGAGCCCGTGTACCAGGTCCAGCCCGCGCGCCCGGCGTGCTCGGGGTGCGCGCAGACGTCGCCCGCGACGACGTACGGCTCGCCCCGGTAGCGCGCGACCTCCGGCCCGGTGCGGGTGTGGTTCACCGGGTTCAGCATGTGGAACAGCTCGGCCGCCTCGTCGCCGCTCCCGAGCTTCGCGAGCGCCATCACGATCCACGCGGCGGCGTGCGTGTACTGGCCGCCGTTCTCGCGCACGCCGGGCGGGTAGCCCTTGATGTAGCCCGGCTCCTGCGCCGAACGATCGAACGGCGGCGTGAGCAGCACCACCACCTGGGCCCCTCGCCGCACGAGGTGCGTGCGCACCGAGTCCATCGCGCGGTCCGCGAGCTTCTGTGGCGCGGCACCCGAGAGCACCGCCCAGGACTGGGCGATCGAGTCGATCATGCACTCGTCGCGCTGCGCCGAGCCGAGCGGCGAGCCGTCGTCGTAGTAGCCCCGCCGGAACCACTCCCCGTCCCAGGTCTGCTCGAGCGCGGACGCGAGGCGGGTCGCCTCGGCGCGGTAGCGGCCGGCCCGGGCGCCCTCTCCGCGCGCGGCGCACAGCGGGGCGAAGTCGGAGAGGACGGCGTGCAGGAAGAACCCGAGCCAGGCGCTCTCGCCGCGCCCCTCCTTGCCCACCCGGTTCATCCCGTCGTTCCAGTCGCCGTTTCCCATGAGCGGCAGGCCGTGGGCGCCCGCGGTGAGCCCGCGGTCGAGGGCGCGCACGCAGTGCTCGAAGAGCGAGCCCTCCTCCGTCGAGATCCGGGGCTGCGCGTAGAGGTCCTGCGCGTCCGGCGCGAGCGCCGGCCCGTCGAGGAACGGGATGGACTCGTCGAGCACGCCGGCGTCCCCGGTGGTCCGGACGTAGTGCGCCACCGCGTACGGCAGCCACACGAGGTCGTCCGAGCAGCGGGTGCGCGTCCCGCGGCCGCTCGGCGGGTGCCACCAGTGCTGGACGTCGCCCTCGCGGAACTGCCGCGCCGCCGCCCGCAGGAGATGCTCGCGCACGAGCGCCGGCCGCGCCGTCGCGAGCGCCATCGCGTCCTGGAGCTGATCGCGGAAGCCGAACGCGCCGCCGGGCTGGTGGTAGCCGGTGCGGGCCCAGATCCGGCAGCTCAGGTCCTGATAGAGGAGCCACCGGTTCATGAGGACGTCGAACGAGTCGTCGGGCGTCCGGACCTGCACCGCGCCGAGGGTCTCCTCCCACGCGCGCGTCGCGGCCTCGAGCGCGGCGTCCGCGGCCTCGGGGCGGCCGTGCCGCGCGACGAGCTCGCGGACGTGCTTCGGGTCCCTCCCCTCGCCGAGGAGGAACACGACGCGCCGGGTCTCGCCCGGCGCGAGGACGACCGTGGCCTGGAGCGCCGCGCACGGATCGAGCCCCGCCCCGAAGCGCGCGCGGAGCGCGTCCTGCCGGAGCGCCGCGGGCCGCGCGAGGGAGCCGTTCCGGCCGAGGAAGGAGGTGCGGTCGCCGGTCGCCGAGCGGAGCCCGTCGCTCGCGTGCAGGAACGCGACCCGGCCCGCGAACTCGTGGTTCCAGGCGTTCGTGGCGAGGACCGCGCCCGTCTCCGGGTCCTGCTCCGTCAGGACGTGCTGGTTCTGGCGGGCCTGCGGCGGCCCGAGGACCCACTCGGCGTAGGCGAAGACGGAGAGGCGCCGCGGGAGGCCGCTCTCGTTCGTGAGCGTGAGCAGCGAGAGCTTCACCGGGTTCAACACGTCCACGAAGACGTCGAGCGCGTGGCGGATGCCGTTCGCAGCGCGCTCGAAGCGGGTGGAGCCCGCGCGGTGGCGGATGACGAACCGGCCGCTCGCGCCGTCGCGGGGCAACGGCCCCGGGGTGGGCGACCACACCTCGCCGCTCTCGTCGTCGCGGACGAGGATGGCCTCCGAGGTCGGGTCGCTCACGGGGTCGTTCTCGAACGGCGTGAGCCGATTCTCGCGGCTGTTCTCGGACCAGGTGAAGGACGACCCCGACGCCGTGACGACCGTCCCGAAGGACGGGCTCGCGATGACGTTCGCCCAGGGCAGCGGCGTCTCCTCGGCGCCGTCGAGGACGACGACGTACTCCCGTCCGCCGTCGGCGAACCCGCCGAGCCCGTTCGCGAGCGCGAGCGGCGGCACCTCGGGCTGGGCCGTCGGCGCGAGCGCGGGGCCCGGCCCCGCGGGAGGTGCGGCCGAGAGCCCCGCCGGCTCCGGCTCGCTGGCCGCGGGCCGATCGAGCTGGTGCGCGAGGGAGCCCCGGTCGCCCGCGAGGACCGCCTTCGCGACGCCCGAGAGGAGGACGCGCTCCGCCTCGCTCATCCGATCGCCGCGCAGGAGGTACGCGCCGCCCGACCGGTGCTTCCAGGTGCGCCACGGCCCCTCGTCGAGGAGGGCGGCGAGCTGCGCGTGCACCTCGTCGAGGTAGCTCACCGGATGCTCGTTCAGGACGACGACGTCCGCGCCGAGCCCCTTCAGCCGCCAGTACTCCTGCGCCTGCAGGACCTGGCGGACGAGCGGGACGTCCGAGTCGCCGACGACGCGCACGAGCAGGATCGGGAGATCGCCCGAGATGCCGTGCGCCCAGAGCCCCTCCTGCCCGAGCGTGTTCCTCGCGAGGAGCTCCGGCCCCGCCCTCAGCGAGGCGTCCGCGTACAGCACGCGCGAGGCGAGGCGCTCGAACAGCAGCGCCTCCTCGCTCGAGATGCCGAGGTGGCGCAGCCGGCTCCGGGCGTGCGCGAAGGCGAGCGCGAACGTCCGCGCGGTCGCGGCCGGGTCGCGGTAGCGCTGCGCGAGCGCGAGGGCCGTCTCCCGGCTCGACGCCATCCCGGTCGCGAACGAGATCCTCACCACGCCGCCGGGGGCGAGGCGCACGCGCTGGCGCAGGCTCACGATGGGGTCGAGCAGGACGCCGGTCGTGCCGGAGAGCGTCCGTCCGTCGAGCGCCTGCGGATCCTCGGGCCCCCGGCCGCGGCCGAGGAAGCGGCCCCGGTCGCTCTCCCACTCGACCGGGCCCTGCGTCCGGTTCTCCTGCGCGATGACGTGCACCGCGAAGACCTCGGCGTCGTCCGGGGCGCGCGGCCGCCGGCGGCAGAGCAGCGCGTTGCTCTCCGGCACGTACTCGGACTCGACGAAGAGCTTGCCGAAGGCGGGGTGGGCGAGGTCGTCGGCGCCCGGCGCGAGCACGATCTCGGCGTAGCTCGTCACCTCGAGCTCGCGGACGCGGTCCCCGTGGTTCGTCACCTCGAGGCGCCGCACCTCGACGTCGTCCTCGGGGGAGACCGCGACGTCGAGCTTCGTCCCGATCTCGTCGTCCCTCCGCTGGAAGGTGGCCTTCTCCATCGTGAACACGACGACGTCGTCGTTCGCGTCGCGCGCGGTCGGCTGGTGCGTCGCGGACCAGACCCGCCCGCTGCGGACGTCGCGGAGGTAGAGGTACTGGCCCCCGGGGTCGCGGGTCGCGTCCTGGCGCCAGCGCGTCACGGCGCGGCCGCGGCAGAAGCTCGTGCCGCCCCCCGCGTTCGTGACGACGGCGGTGTAGTTGCCGTTCGAGAGGAAGTGGGCGTGCGGGAAGGCGGTGTGCGGCGATCGGAAGCGGCGGACGGCCGCCGGGGGCACCGGCGCCGCGACGCGCGTCACCTCGTCCGGGCGCGGCAGGATGAGCGCCGCGTGGCGCGGCACGCGCTCCTGCAGGAGCAGCTCCGTCGCCTGCACGCGCGGATCCGCGTGGAAGCGCTCCACCATGCGGTTGCCGGTCAGCGCGCCCGCGATGGCGGCGATGGTCATCCCCTGGTGGTGGGCGAGCCAGGTCCGCACGATGGTGCCCTCGGTGCGCGCCGGGCGCGGCGCGTCCGCCTCGGGCTCCTCCGGGTGGCGCGGCGTGTAGTCGATCGCGTCGAAGTAGCCGTACGCGCCGAGGAGCCCGTCGCGCGCGAGGCGCCGGAGGTTCGTCGCCGCGGCGGTGGGGTGGACGAGCGCCGCGAGCGCGGTCGCGTAGGGCGAGATCACGAGCTCGTCGGCGAGACCCCGCTTCATGCCGAGGCCGGGGACGCCGAACGCCTTGTACTGGTAGTTGCCGTGGTGATCGACGAGGTCGTAGGCGCACTCCGAGATCCCCCACGGCACTCCGCGCTCGGCCGCGTAGTCGCGCTGGCGGCGCACCGCCATCCGGCACGTCTCGTCGAGCAGCGTGTCGGGGTAGCTGCGCATCACGAGCAGCGGCATGAGGTACTCGAACAGCGTCGCGCTCCACGACAGGAGCGCGGGGTTCCCGTGCACGCTGGTGACGGCGCGGCCGAGGTGGAACCAGTGCTTCTCCGGGAGGTCGCCCTTCGCGATCGCGATGAAGCTGGCGAGGCGCGCCTCCGAGGCGAGGAGGTCGTAGTGGGAGGGGTCGAGCCGGCCCGGCCCCTCCGCGTCCGCGGCGCGGTAGCCGATGGAGAGGAGGCTCCGCTGCGGGTCGTAGAGGAACTTGAAGCTCATCCCGTCCGCGAACGCCGCCGCGCGCCGCGCCAGCCCCTCGAGCCGCTCGCCGGGCACGCCGGGGCCCGGCGCCGGCTGCGGCGGCTCGCGCCCGAGCCGGCGGAGCCCCTCGGCGAGCGCGATGAGCGCGCCGGCGAGGTTCCCGCTGTCCACCGTCGACACGTACCGCGGCAGCAGCGGCGCGAGGCTCACCGTGTCGTACCAGTTGAAGAGGTGCCCCTCGATCCGCTCGAGCCCCTCCATCGTCGTGAGGGTGGCGTCGATTCGCTCGACGAGCTCGGCGGTCGGGACGACGCCGAGATCGTGGGCCGCGAGCGTGGAGAGGAGCCCCATGCCGATGTTCGTCGGCGAGGTCCGGTGGGCGGTCCTCGCGGGCTCCTCCTGGACGTTGTCCGCGGGGAGGAAGTGATCCTCCGGGCCCATGAACGCCTCGAAGTACTTCCAGGTGTTGCGGGCGACGCCAAGGAGGAAGTCCCGATCCTCCGGGCCGAGCTCGACGTCGCGCGCCGCCATCGGCTGGGAGAGCCGGTACGCGATGAGCGGCGCGGCCGCCCACAGCGCGAGCACCGGCAGCGCCACGGCGAGCGCCGAGGGGCGCCAGGTGGAGACGAGGACGAAGCCGGCGAGCGCGATCGCGGGGCTCGCCGCCATAGCGAGGAGGAACGAGCGCGGCCCCGTTCCCCGCTCGAGGCCGGCACCGCGCGCGGCGCTCGCGGCGGCGGTCTCCCACTCGAGGAGGCGGCGCCGCGTGATCGTGAGGCGGACGAGCGTGACGAGGATCGCGTGCACCATCGCGTACGCCTGGTTCGCGAGGAACGCGAGCTGGAGCACGATGCGCGCCGCGGTCGCCTTCGAGTCCTCCGCGAGCGCGCGCCCGAAGGCGAGCAGCGGCTGGTGCGGCCTCGGCCCGGCGAGGGCCTCGACGGCGAGCGCGTAGAGCGGGAACGCGAGGGACGCGACGACCGCGGCGGTCCAGACGAGCGCGCTCCCGGGCAGCACCGTCCAGCCGAGGAGGAGCAGGAGGACCGTCGCGGGGGCGAGCTGGGCGCGCCGCAGGTTGTCGAAGATCTTCCAGCGCGCGATGAGGGGGAGGCGGTTCCGCGCGAGGCCGGCGCGCGTCCGCACGAGCGGGAAGAGCCAGCCGAGGATCTGCCAGTCGCCGCGCGTCCAGCGGTGCTGGCGGCGCGCGTGGGCGAGGACGCTCGAGGGGTAGTCGTCCACGACCTCCACGTCGGTCACGAGGCCGGTGCGGGCGTGGATGCCCTCGAAGAGGTCGTGGGAGAGGAGGGTGTTGTCGGGGACGCGCCCCTCGAGCGCCGCCGTGAAGGCGTCGACGTCGTACAGCCCCTTGCCGGTGAAGCTGCCCTCGGAGAAGAGGTCCTGGTACGTGTCCGAGACCGCGGTCGTGTACGGGTCGACGCCGGTGTGCCCGGCGAAGATCCGGGCGAAGCGCGACCCGGCGGCGCTCGCGGTCGTGACGCTGACGCGCGGCTGCAGGATCCCGTAGCCCTCGGTGACGCGGCCGCAGGCCGGATCGACGTGGGGGCGGTTGAGCGGGTGGGCGATGACGCCGACGAGCTTCTTCGCGCCGTCGCGCGGGAGGCGCGTGTCCGAGTCGAGCGTGATGCAGTAGCGCACGCCCGGGAGGACGCTGCGCTCGCCCACCTGCACGTCGAAGCTCGTGTCGGTCGCGCCGCGGAGGAGGCGGTTCAGCTCCTCGAGCTTCCCGCGCTTGCGCTCCCACCCCATCCATGCGTCCTCCGCCGCGTTCCACTGGCGCGCGCGGTGGAAGAGGAAGAAGCGATCGCCGCGCCCCTCGCCCAGCCGGGCGTTCAGCGCCTCGATCCCGCTCCGGGCGGCGCCGAGGATCGCGGTGTCCTCCGGGAGATCGCGTGCGGCGGCGTCCGCGAAGTCGCCGAGGATCGCGAAGTGGATGCGGGGATCGAGGTTCCCGAGCGCGAGGACCTCGAGGTGCTCGAGCTGCCGCTCGACGCCCTCGACGCTCGTGAGGAGCGTCGGCACGACCACCAGCGTCCGCGCGTCCTCCGGGATCCCGGCGGAGAGGTCGAGGCGGGGGAGCCGCCGGGGCGGCGCGAAGCGGGCGGCGAGGCGCTGGACGAGCGCGATCGCGACCTCGCTCGCGGGCACGCCGAGGAGCAGCGCCACGGCGGCGAGCGCCCACGTGCCGCCGGCGTGGCGCGTGTACGCGACCCCGGCGGCGACGAGCGCGGCCGTCGCGAGCGCGATCGACCCGAGGTAGGCCGCCGTCGCGTGCGCGAAGGCGAAGCGCCGCAGGCCCCGCCTCAGCCCGGGGCGAAAGGCCACGTCCGCCTCGAGCTCGAGGCGCCCTCTCCCGATGAGGTGGTGCCCGACGTGCGCCGCGCGCGCGTTCGGCCCGTCGGTCTCGGTGGCGAGGCGCGCGCTCTCCACCGCGCGCAGGGCGACGCGAACCTGGGCCTCGCCGGTCCGCTCGGCGAGCTCCTCGACCGCCTGCCGGTAGCGGTCGCGCGAGAGGAACTCCATCCGGCCGTGCACGCCGGCGGGATCGCGCTGCAGCACCCGCTCGACGAGGCTCACGTTCTCGACGAAGCGCGTCCAGTCGAGCGTCGAGCAGAGCCGCAGGCTCGTGACGACGTTCGCGACCGACACCTGGTCGGCGGCCTCGCGCTGGTGCTCGCCGCGGATCACCTCCTCCGCCGTCGTCCGCAGGGCGGCGAGGTGCGCGTCGAGGCCGCTGCGGACCGCGGAGAGCCGCGGCCCGTACTCGCGCACGCGCTGCAGGAGCTGCACGACGAGCGCGGGGTGGAGCGCGCGCGGCAGGGGCGGGGGCACGCCTTTCCCGGCCGCGTCGATCCGCGCGACGTACGCGTCGGCCGCGCGCCGAGCGGCGCGGCCCGCCAGCGTCTCCTCCGCGAGCCGGCGGAGGTTCTCGACGAGCGCGAGCTTCAGCATGCTCGGCCACGCCCACAGCTCTCCGAGGGTGAGCGGGGCGACCGCCTGGAACGCGTCGAGGTAGCGCACGAGCTGGGCGCGGTCGAGGCGGCTGTCGCTGTGGCGGATGAGCTCCACCGCGAGCGCGTAGACCCGGGCGTTCCCCGCCTGCTCGCGCGCGGCGAGCTTCGGCAGCTCGCGGTAGTAGCCGCGGGGGAGGTTCTGGCGGACGTCGCCGATCTCGGAGGCGACGAGGTGGTAGTTGTCGAGGAGCCACTCCCCCGCCGACGTCACGAACTCGCCGCGGTGGACGTCGTCCGCGAGCGTGCGGTACGCCTCGCGCAGGACCCGGACGTTGTCGTCGAACCGCGGGAAGACGCTCCGCGCCGCGCGGCGCGAGGGGCCGACCGTGAACCGGGCCGCGAGCGAGCGGGCCCGCTCGTCGAGCCGCTCGACGCTGAGCAGCTCGTCCCGGAAAGGCTTCTCGGGGACGGGCCGCGCGCCGCGCGAGCTGCCGAAGAGCGTCGAGTCGAGCTTCCCAGCCAAGGACACGCACCTTCCGGAAGGAAGTCAGCGCGTCATCGGGGCGATGCGTGGGGCTGGCTCACCCTGTTCTTACCATCGGAGCGGCCCTCGCGCTGGTTCACACCCTCGAATGCTTTCGCGCGGCGCGGCCCCCTGGCGGGCGTCAGCTGAGCTGCGGAGCCGCGGCGCGCGGGCCCTATCCGGCGAGCTGCTTCAGCGCCTTCTTCAGATCCCGCGCCTCGTGCTTCTCGTGGAGGCGCGCCTCCAACCACTCCGCGTGGCGCGCCAGCTCGCGGGCGGTGATCCCGAGCACCTGCACGCGCGCGTACCACTTGCGGTCCGCGGGAACGAGATGCCAGCGCGCCCGCGGGGTGTCGGTCCGCGCGAACGCGTCGTCCAACCGCCTCGACGTAGTCGTTCCACTTCCGGCGGGCGCGCACGTCGGACTCGCCGAGCTTCCACTGCGGGTACGGGTCGCGGAGCCGCTCCTCGAAGCGGCGAAGCTGCTCCGCCTTGCTGATGCCGAGGAACACCTTCACGACGTCGACGCCGTCGTCGACGAGCAGCCGCTCGAATTCGTTGATCTCCCGGTAGGCGCGCATCCACTCCGCCTTCTTCGCGAGCCCCTCCACCCGCTCCACGAGCACCCGGCCGTACCAGGTCCTGTCGAAGATCGTGATGGTCCCCGGCAGCGGCAGGTCGCGCCAGAAGCGCCAGAGCCAGTGGCGCCCCTGCTCGTCCGGCGACGGCGGGCCGATCGGCACGACCTTCACTCCCCGCGGAGCGACCCCCTCGGTGAGGCGGCGGATGACGCCACCCTTCCCCGCGGCGTCGAACCCCTCGACGGCGACGATGGCGCGCCGCCGCGTGAGGAACACGCCCTGCTGGATGAGGAGGATGCGCCGCTGGAGCTCGTCGAGGCGCCGCTCGTACACGTGCTTCGACGCAACCTCCGGGAACGCATCCTTGGCGAGGAGCTTCGAGAGCGACGGGTGAGCCATGGGCACCTCGGCTGGTGCGGTCGAGGTTCGCACGCTCAGTACGCGACGAACGGACCCGCGCCCAGGGTGGAGCGTCGGCCCTCGAGGCCCAGGTACACGGTGCGTCCGAGGAAGAAGGGCAGCCCCCAGTCGAACCCCGCCTTGAACGTGAGGGCGCCGCCGACCTGGGAGAACACGGCGTTGCCGTCGTTCGGCTGGACCACGAGCGCGTCGAAGTTCGCGATCTGGAACGACACCTGGGTCGACGCCCCGGGCAGCCCGTGAGAGGGCGTGTTCGTCGCGGAGAGGCTCACCACCGCCGGCGGACAGAACCAGTCCGGCTGATCCGCGCAGGCCGGGATGGGCGTCGGCGGGGAGAAGAAGAGCCCGTTCGACCCCGTGTCGACGAACGATCCCGGGAGCGCAGGCCCGCCGGAGATCGTCGTCGTGAAGTCGCCCGACCCGTCGAGCGCCAGGGTCTTCGCCGGTCCCGGACGGTTGTTCGCGCGCGTGCCGATCCCGAGGACGACCGCGCCTTCCAGGGAAGGTGCGGTGCCGGCCGCGAGGCCGGGCAATGCCACGACGATGCCGTTGTTGTCGACGGGGAGGAGCGCCACCGGGTTCTGGACCTGGGAGGACACGGGCGCCGCCGCGCCGGAGGTCGTGGACCCGTTCGACGAGAAGTACGTCCCGTTGCGCGGATCCGCCGCGCACGCCGGGCCGCAGTCCTCGGCGAACACGCCGACGCCCAGGATGCCATTCTCCGAGGTGGGCCCGGTCTCGGGGCCCGTGCACGACGGCGGCACCGCCCCGAACGTCGAGTCGACCACCTGGATCGGCACCCGCACCGCAGGCTCGTGCGCGAGGACGACGTCCGCCGTGGCGACGGGACCCCAGAACGCGGTGCCGTCGGCGAACTGGACGCACTCGGCGACGTTGCCGCCGTCCGACGACGGGACGTTCGGCAGCGTGACGGTCAGGGCCTGCTTGAAGAGACGCAGGCCGTAGCTGCCGGTGTCGAGGATCACGTCGTCGACCGTCTGGCAGTTCGCCGTCCCCGGCTCGCAGACGGTGACGCTGACGCACGGCTTGTTCAGGAACGAGCGGCTCGAGCAGTGGACGCCGTTCACGGACAGCGGGAGGACGTTGTCGCCGCCGACGACCTGGAACGGCGCGGGCGACGAGCTTCCATCGCCGCAGCCGAGCGCCCAGGAGAGCGCCCAGAGCAGCGCGAGCCTACTCGAGCTCATCGAGGTCCACTCCGGGAGGGACGAGCGCGGGGACGTACGCCCGGCCGTGCTGCGAGCGCATGTGTCCCCAGGTCTCCACCACGACCCCGCCGCTCTCGACCCGGCGCGGCCGCCGCCGGCTCGTGGCGCCGCCGTGGGCGAGCGCCCGGCGATACGGGGCGGCGTAGGAGCCGAGGAGCACGGAGAGGTCGGGGCGGCTCACGCCGTCCCAGGCGACCGCGAACACGACGCCGGAGGGCGCGACGAACTCGCGGACGGTGCTCGCGGCGGACTCGAGCCGCTCGATCGTGTACAGGCCGCGTGTCGTCGTGGTCCTCCGCACCGCCGAGAGCGACCGCTCGTCCGCGGACACGGATGCGACCGGCTCGCCGAGCGCGCCGGCTGCGAGGGCGGGGACGGCCAGCTCGGCGAACGAGGCGAGCACGATCGCGACGGACTGCGCGCGCCAGCTCATCACGCGGGTCCTCCACGGCGCAGGGCAGCACATCGGCTGATAACCTGGCGACGGCGGTGCTGGAGCGCGGGATACACGAAGGGCCCTGACAATTGCTTGTTCAGGGCCCCCGCGGTCGACCGTTCGCCGCGTCATCGATGCACCTTGCGGCACATCGCTTGTCGCGGTGGTCCGTCGCCTGGCCTCCCACACGGTCGGCAGGAGCGAAATACCATTCAACGGACGCCATACTAGATAGGGTAGGTGGTCCGATTGGTCAGCCCTCCAATCGGGGCGTGTTTGCCGATCCGCAGCGGGCGCGCCATCTCTGCCGAGGGGAGGCCACAATGCGGATCGGGATCATCGGCTCTGGGAACATCGGCGGCACGGCCGCGCGGCTGCTCGTGAACGCGGGGCACGAGGTGGCGCTCAGCCACGCGAGCGGCCCCGCCTCGCTCCGCGATCAGGTCGCGGCGCTCGGCCCGCGAGCGCGGGCCGCGACGATCGAGGAGGCGGCCGACTTCGGCGAGGTGGTGCTCGTCGCGATCCCGTGGCGCAGCCGCGGCGACCTCCCGGCCGATCGGCTGCGCGGCAAGGTCGTGATCGACGCGATGAACCCGTACCGGCCCGACTTCTCCCTCTACGACCTCGGGGACTCGACCTCGAGCGAGGAGGTCGCGAAGGCGCTCCCGGGCGCGCGCCTCGTGAAGGCGTTCAACAGCCTGCCCGCGAAGGAGCTCGCCTCGCGCGGCGCGCCGGATCGCTCGGTGGAGGAGCGCACGGCGCTCCTCATCGCGGGCGACGACCAGGACGCGAAGCGCGTCGTCGCCCAGCTCGCGGACGACCTCGGGTTCGCGGCGATCGACACGGGATCGCTGCGCGACGGCGGACGCATCCAGCAGGCGGGGGGTCCGCTGTACGCGCGCGTCGTGACCGGCGCCGACGCCCGGGCGGCGCTGCAGCGAGGCGAGGAGGCGCGCGCCGGAGGCCCGGGCGGCTCCGCGTCTCGGCCCTGAGCACGGGGTCCGCATCCACCACCGAGGCGGCTCACGAAAAGGAGCAACGAGATGAAGCCGAGAACGGTGACCCTGCCGCAGCTGGTGATGATCGCAGGCACCCGCGTGGCAGCGGGCGCGGGCCTCGCCCTGCTCCTCGGAGACCGGCTCGCGCCCGTTCAGCGGCGCGCCGTCGGCTGGACCCTCCTCGCCATCGGTGCGATCAGCACGATCCCTCTGGTCGCCGAGGTGATGACGCGGAATGGACGCTCGGAGGCGGCCGCGCCCCTCGAGGGCGTGACGTCCCGAGTGCCGGCCTGACCTTCCGTCCTCGGCGACGTCGTCCACCCCACCGGGTGTGAGCCCCCGAAGTCGCCTCCGGCGTCAGCATCGGATCGGTAGCCTGCGCTCATGGCCACGACGCGCTCGACGACGCATCGCACGCAGGTCGTCCTCGTCCCGGGCTTCGCCGGGTTCGACGCGCTCGGCCAGCTCCATTACTACGCGGACGTCACGCCGATCTTCCGCGACTGGGCCCGCGGATGGGCCGCGGGCGCGGGGAACGGAGCGCACCCGGTGCTCCACTACTTCGACAACCTGCCGACCGCCGGCGTCGCGACCCGGGCCGCCCGGCTCCGCGACTGGCTCGTGAAGCGCGTCGCGCGTGGCGAGCTGCAACGGGGGGACCGGCTCGCGCTCGTCGCCCACTCGACGGGCGGGCTCGACATCCGGCAGCTCGTCTGGGACCTGGTGCAGCGTCCGGATGAGGTGATCCCGGTCGATGGTGCGGCGGGCGAGGCCTGCGCCGTCCGGGCGCGGGACGTCCTCGGGCTGCTGAAGCGGATCGTGTTCCTGTCGGTGCCGCAGCGGGGCACGAACTTCGCGAGCTGGGTGCGGGCCCATGGGGCGGCGCGGAAGGCGCTCGTCGCGGACCTCCGCGGCGCGGTCGCCGCGCGGGACGTGCCGCTCGTCGCCCAGCTCCAGGCGTGGGGGGCGAGGAATGCCGCGTCGCTCATGCGCTCCGAGCTCTTCCTGGCCATCCAGGACGCGCTCACCGAGATGGACCCGCGCGCGAGCGACGATCCGAAGCGCGTCGCCGCAGCGCTCGAGGCGTGGGCGGAGGTCGAGCTGTGGCTCCGGTACATCTGGTCGGACTTCGCCGCGATCGACGATCTCGTGGCGGGGGAGGACGGCGACGGGGCGACGCCGGCGCGCTTCGACGCGAGCACACGCAAGCGCGAGACGGACGGGTGGGAGACGCACGGGATCGAAACCCGCTCGTACGCGACCGTGGGGAGCCGCGCGTTCAACCTCGAGCACGGGGTCCGGGCGCCGCAGTGGAGGCTCCTGAACCCGTCCACCTGGGCCGAGCCGGACGGGAGCGCGACCGCGTCGCCGAAGACGGACGTGGTGTACCGGATGAGCTATCGCGCGTGCGCCGGCGGACCCTTCGAGATCCCCGGCGGAGCCGCGACCGCGACCGCGACGCGGTTCGACTCCGGTGAGGCGCAGGAGCTCGAGGTTTGGGACAACGACGGAATCGTGAACACCGCCTCGATGCTCTGGCCCGACGGCCCTGCGACGCGCCTCGTCGCCGGAGACCACGCCGACGTCATCGGGCACTTCCGGCGCGTGAAGGCGGTCCAGCCGGCGGCGAGGGAGTACCACACGTACGATCTCCTCGGGTCCGCGTCGGGGTTTCGCGAGGAGACCTTCGAGGCGGTGTGGCGCGAGGTGTTCGAGTTCTGCGCCGGGTAGCGACGTCCGGGGTCGGGAGGGAGACGAGATGAGCGAGCGTGAGCGATATCCGTCCGGTGTCCCGTGCTGGGTCGAGACGCTGCAGCCGGATCCCGAGGTGGCCGTGGACTTCTACGGATCGCTCTTCGGGTGGAAGTTCGTCGGGCCGGGGCCGATGCCCGGCGATCCGCAGGGCCGGTACTTCGTCGCCAGGGTGAGGGGCCGCGACGTGGCGGGGATCGGCTCCTCGTCCGACCGGGACTCCCCTCTCGCGCCGGCGTGGAGCACCTACGTCCGCGTCGCGAGCGCCGACGAGACCGCCGACGAGGCGAGGAGGGCCGGCGGTACGGTCCGCGACGGTCCGTTCGACGTGCACCCCGCCGGTCGGATGGCGGTGATCGCCGATCCGGCGGGGGCGCCGGTCTGCG
>WNGA01005983.1_pt1 | contig 17453 bp, 20 predicted proteins | sample 5400061 | NCBI WGS metagenome assembly WNGA01 (sample SAMN13153366, study PRJNA577476) | soil metagenome | isolation source: 100 cm soil or saprolite under grassland replicate 2 | place: USA:California | collected 2016-06-15 | reverse complement strand
AAAGCCGCGGTCGCGCGCAAGATCCTGATCGCCGCCTGGCACATGCTCTCCCGCAACGAACCCTTCAAACCCGCGCCACAAACCGGCGCCACTTCTGTCCCGGCAAGCTCCCGCTTGGCTTTGGCCGCCTGACGGCCCCTTATGGAATTGAGAAGCCGAGACAGCTCCCACCGACACGGTGTGCGACCAAACGAAGAAAGAGATGAGCATCCAGCCGTCCGGGAGCAAAACAGGAGGTGACAGCAAGCAGCCGAGAACTTGACAACCAGCCCTTCTTCAGAAAGAGCCCAGCGGTTGCAACCGGTGGCAACCGGTGGCAAATGTGAATGCGCCGGAAACGGCTCAGACAACCGAAAACCGTTGCCGTGGGTTGCGACCGATTGCCTGAGGCGTTCATGGTAAGGAGGCGGTCGACGGTTCGAGTCCGTCAGAGGGCTTGAACAAAAGCCCTGCAAATGGGCTTATAATGTTGCCTGTGGTGGCGAAATTTCAACGCTTCGCGGGTACGAGACGGGTACATTCTGGGACTGGCGGGCACTCGCGGGCACTCGCGACATGTCGCGACGCGGCGACGGACGTGCTCGAGCCAGTCGATCGCAACCACCGACTCGGAAAGTTCCTGCAACCTCGATGTTGGTGTTGCCCGTGCTGGCGCGACGCTGACCACCTCCGTCGCTAGAGAGGTGGTCACGGGACAGCCGGATATGTCCCGCTCAGAACCGCCGACCTGTCACGCCGGAGGACGCTGGTGGTAGTCCACTCGCTCGCGTCTTTTATAGTGCCTGCAAATGGGCAGGTTACGTTGTCAGATCAGGATGCGGACGCGCGCCCAATCCCGTGGCCCGATCGAGGGTGGCGCAGAGCTTCTTGACGAGATCAACAGGAACTAGCCCGCACCAAGCGCCGCAGACGCGCGCTCTGAGGAAAAGAGCCGGACAAGTTCGGCGCGGGAGTGGATGTTGAGCTTGCGGTAGACGCGTGTGAGGTGGAACTCGACCGTTTTCGGGCTGAGGAAGAGCGCCGCGGCAACGTCGCGGTTCGTTCTCCCCTCAGCGACCTGAAGCGCGATTTGAAGCTCCTGCGGGGTCAGTTTCTCGGGCGCGGTAGGGTCGCGCCTGGGGATCGACTCGCCGCTCGCGCGTAGCTCGCGGCGCGCGTGCTTCGACCATGGAGCCGCACCGAGCCCGTCGAACAGCTCAATAGCGCTGTGCAGATGCTCACGCGCGTCGATGCGGCGTTTCGCGCGTCGGAGCCGCTCGCCGTAGAGGAGCTCCGTCCGTGCGCGCTCGAAGGCCGAACCCGCTCCCTGCTCGTGCAGCTCGAGCGCGGCGCTGAAGTGCTGGTCCAAGTCGCCGTCCCCGCCGAGGAGGCCGTGCAGGCGGGCGACGGCGGCGAGTGACCAACGTCGGTTAACCGAGCGCGCGAGGTCAGCGAGCTTCGTGAGTTCCCGCTTCGCGGCTTCCTGCTCCCCCGCGCGCGCGTAGGCCTCGATGAGATCCGGTGCATAAGGCAGGACGCTCGGCTCACGCACGCCGTGGCGCTCGGCCAGGTCCGCGACCGGTCGAAGCGTCTCGATCGCCTCAGCCGGCCGGCCGAGACCGAGCTCGAGCAGACCGAGCGTCGCTTGAAGCCGTGCTTGTAGCAGGCGGAATCCGACCCCGTGCTGAGCCAGCTCGTCGGCACGAGCAGCATCCTCGCGCGCCTCCGACTCGCGCCCCTCGACCGCGGCCAGCCAGGCGAGGATGGAAAGGCTGTAGGCAATCGCAGTCGGAGCCGCGACCGACTCCGCCATGGCCAGTGACCGAGCCGCGCCCGCGCGCGCGGCGGGGAATCGCCCCTGCCAGAGATCGAGGATTGCGAGACTCCTGGTCATGAACATCTCGGCCCAGACGTCGCCCGTCGCCCGCGACGACCGGAGCACTCGCTCGATGCTGGATCGCGCCTCGTCGTAACGCTCTACGTACGTGGGGTAGTACATCGAGAGATCTCCATACTTCTTGACGCCGCTGACCGCCTCGTCGGCCTCGGTTGGCCGTCCAAGGAGTAACAGGATGAAGCCGAGATTCCAGCGGTTGCCGGCCGCGATGTCCGCCATCCATGGTTCCCAGGGAGCCTCGCCCGGCCAGGGGGCGCTGACCGGGAACATCTCGACACTCCTTCGGGCCAGTCGCAGGGCACGCTCGAGGTCGAGCCTCCGCGTTGCCGCACTGCTGCTCACATAGAGCAGGAGTGCCGCCCGTGCGGGGTGGAACGGAGCGAGGCGCTCGGCCTCTGTCTCGAAGTCGTCGTCGACGGCGAGGCCGCGCCACTCACTTGCTTGCCAGGCGAGGACCGTGGCCGCGGCACGCAGCCCCGGGTCGCGAACACGGGTCAAGGCCCGCTCGGCAAGCACGACCGCGCGCTCGAGGTCGCCAGCATGTTCCGCAGCTCGCCCAGCGGCATGGAGCCGGCGGGCGCAGGCGTCGTCGTCTTCGCTGAGCTCAGCCGCGCGTTCGAGTGCTCGCGAAGCCGACGCTTGACCGCCGCGCTCGGCGAAGCGGGAGGCGGCGGCTTCGAGCGCCGCGGCGACTGACTCGTCGGGCCCTTCGGCGGCAGCTGCGAGGTGCCACGCGCGCCGGTCGGAATCCTCTTCGGCGGTGAGCGCGTCGGCGAGCGTGCGGTGTGCCGCTCGACGTTCGTCCGCCGAAGCGGCGTGGTAGACCGCCGAGCGTACGAGCGGGTGCCGGAACGCGACCGACCCTGCGTGGATGCGGACGAGCCCGGCGTCTTCCGCCGGCTCCAGCACGGCGAGGTCGCCTCCCGACGTCGAATCGGAGGCTGCGGCGACGAGCAGTGCGCGACGAGCCTCCGAAGGCAGGCTGCGAAGCGCCCGCCGCACGGTTCGCTCGACGCTCTCGGAGGCGGGCAGGTGATCCGGGAGAGGCTCGCGCCCGACGCGTTCTCCCTCATCGAGCAGCGCGGCGACCTCGAGCAGGGCGAGCGGGTTCCCGCCGGTCGCCTCGGCGAGGTGGCGGGCGACCTTCGCCGCGATCGTCGAGCCGAACCGCTCGTGGAGGAGCTCCATCGATGCCGCCGCCTCGAGCGGCTCCAGCTCGATCGTGGGAAGCGCGACGCCGAGGTCGGTGCCTTCGCCTTCGCGCACGGCAAACAGGAGCGCGAGCGATTCGGCCGTGAGCCGCCTCGCAGCGAAGGTGACCGCTTCGGCAGACGGGCGGTCGAGCCAGTGTGCGTCGTCGACGACGACGAGCAGCGGGACTCGGTCGGCCGTCACGCCGAGGAGGCTGAGCGCACCCGCGTAGACGGCGAGCCGATTCGTCCTCTCGCTTGCTTCGAGCGCGAGCGCGGCGCGCAGCGCGCGCGCCTGCGCCTCTGGAATCTCGGGGAGACGAACGAGCAGCGGCCCGAGGAGCGCCTGCAAACCCGCAAACGGGAGCTCGGCCTCGGATTCGACCGCCGTGTAGTACAGCACCTCGAAGCCGCTCGCCTCCTGCACGGCCGAATCGAGAAGCGCCGTCTTGCCGATCCCGGCGCTGCCGCGGAGCACGAGGGCGCGGCCCCTGCCGAGGCGCGCCTCCCCTAGCAGCGCGTCCAGTTGTTCGCGCTCGCGCTCCCGCCCGATCAGCATGGCCGAACGCTAGTGGAACACCACGCCGGCGAGCAGGTCCAGGGAAATCCCTGAAGCGCCGAGGCGCGCCGGCGCCGCACGATGCTCGGCGATGCAGGAGACGCCGCTACGGCCGATTGTCTACTCGCTGCAGTTCCGCGGACGGGTCACAGCGCTCTCGTCACGAGTGCTCGAGCAACGTGCGAGCGCGCCGAGCCAAGTACTGAGCACGACCGTCGACGGTAACGGGCTCGCTGGGCATGTCCAGCCGGGCGAGGGCGAGGAAGCGCTGCTCGTCTCGCGCCTCGCCCTGGCGGATGACGGCTCCTTCGACCAGTCCGGGACGATCGAGTTCGCCCCAGGCCACGTACTCGCCTTCCGCACCGTCAGCGCCGCTCGGCTCGGCCGCTCGCCCGACCCGCACCTCCGGCACGGCGCCGCCGTCTGGGAGGTCGAGGGCGGCGAGGGACAGTTCCGCGGTGCTCGTGGGCGCATCACGTCGAACTTCTTCGTGTCAGACACGAACGAGCTGACAGACAACCACTTCGGGCTGATCTTCGTCGCACCCGCCGCGGCAACCCACGCTCCCGAAGCAACAACCCGCGCTCCGCGTCGACGCCCGGGCATCCGCGAAACATGGGCCCAGCTCCGTCGCTCGAGCGCGCTCAATGATCTCCTTGCGGAGTGCGCCCTCTGGACGGCGCCATGGACCGGTTTCCCGCCGTACCAGGATCCCGAGTGCGCGGAAGAGTTCGCCCTCTGCGCGGCGGTATGGAGCGACATCCCGCACTACGACAACTCCGGCGAAAGGAGAGAACAATGATGCGCAAGCTCCTCATGCTCGCGCTTCTGGCCTCGGCCGCGGTAGCGATCATCGTGACTCCCGCGACGGCGAAGCCCACGGGCGCCAACGGGTTGATTTCCTTCACCCGCTTCGTTTGCGGGGAGAGGATCCTCAACCCCGACACAGGCAGCTACACGCAACTGCCGACGTTCTATCCCGGTCTGGGGCTGTTCCTCCCGTGCATGATCTGGTCCCCCGACGCGGCTCGCCTTGCCTGCGAGGGATTCGGCGGCGATCCCGCCGACGACGGCGTCTACACGATCAACTCCTTGGACGGCAGCGACGTCAAACGCGTCACCTCGGGCGGCGACGACGACTGCCCCGGCGACTACTCGCCGAACGGCAAGCGCCTCGTCTTCCTGCGTGCGTCCTTCGAGCTCGGAGTTCAGGGGCTCTTCGTGGTCAAGACGGACGGAACCGATCTCCAGCAGCTCACGCCTGCGGGCATGGACCTCAACTTCAACTGCGGGAGCTGGTCACCGCAGGGGAACGAGATCCTTTTCTCGGCGCACAGCCCGCGGGGAGCGAGGAGCTCGATCTTCGCCGTCCACGCCGACGGTAGCGGCCTTCGGCAGATCCCGATCGCCGGCTGCGGAAGTGCGGCGGGGTGCTTCGAGCCGGTCTGGTCACCCGATGGGACGAAGATCGGCTTCACGATGTTCGTGCCGCAGACCGGACAGGCGGACCTCTACACGGTCAACGCCGACGGCACCGGCCTCTACCAGGTCACCCAGGCAGGTCTGGGCGCAGGGCTCAAGGACTGGGGCGCGCATCCGCTCACTCGGTAGCGCTTCGATGCCGGCCCGGGCGCGTCACCCTCGGCCCGGTCCGGCGTCCTCCTGCCAACGGGTTCCCAAACTGGAGCAGCCGTGACAGACGAACTCCCCGGAGGAACCATCACCTTCCTCTTCAGCGACATCGAAGGCTCGACGCGCCTGCTGAAGCGGCTCGGCGACGAGTACGCGCTCGTCCTCGCCGAGCACCACAGGCTCTTCCGAACGCTCTTCGACGAACACGGGAGGCCGGCGCGCTGCGAAGAAGGCCGCTTAGCAGGCCGCTCCGCAAAGGTTTGGCCCTGTCAGCTGCGTCGCTTCGCCAATTCGCAACGGTTTCGGCGCCGACGGCCGGCCGGGGTTCCGGGCGATAGGGTCGGTCGGTTCTTGACAACGGCTAGGTCGATTCCCGAGGTGCTTCAGTGACGACGATCGCGACGCCCGATGGGGACTCGGCGGCGAGGCAAGACCTGCTCGAACGCTACGCCCGGCTCGCGATCCGGGTCGGGATCAACCTCGAGCCGGGCCGCGAGGTGGCGATTCGGGCGATGATCGAGCATGCTCCGCTCGTCCGCGCCCTGGTCAGAGCAGGCTACGAGGCCGGCGCACGACGGGTCGAGGTGGACTACGAGGACCTGGAAGTCCTGCGGAGCCAGATCGCGCTCGCTCCGGACGAGGCTGTCGGGACGGCTCCCCGCTGGATGTTCGAGCGGTTGGACGACGTCCGGGAGCAGCGTCGGGCGCAGGTTTTCGTGATCGGTTTTCCGCCGGACATGTTCGGCGGGCTCGACCCGGCTCGCGTCGCGCGATCCTTCCCCGTGCCCGCAGCGCTCCGCGGGGCGATCGGCAAGCTGAACGACTCGAAAGAACGCGCGTGGACCGCCATCACCTGCGCGACACCTTCCTGGGCCAAGCAAGTGTACGGCGAGCCCGACCTGGAGCGACTCTGGCAGGCGCTCGCCCACGTCTGCCGACTGGACGAGCCGGATGCCACAGCGGCCTGGCAGGCGCACATCGACAACCTCGAGGCTCGCTCGGCACTGTTGAACGAGCGCCGCTTCGACGCCGTCCGGTTCCGGGGGCCGGGGACCGAGCTGACCGTCGGGCTGCTACCGCAATCGCGCTGGTACGGCCCCGCCTCGAAGACCAACCTAGGCCGGCGCTACGTCCCCAATCTTCCGGCCGACGAGGTGTACACGTCCCCCGATCGGCGACGCGCCGACGGCGTCGTCCGCACCACGCGACCGGTCGCGCTGACCAACGGCACGATCGTGCGCGACCTCGAACTCGTCTTTCGCGACGGCGCGATCGTCGAGGCCACCGCCGCCCACGGCGAGGCCGACGTCCGCGCCGAGCTCGACGGGTATGAGGGGGCGCGGCACCTCGGCGAGATCGCGCTCGTCGACCACAGGTCGCGGGTCGGCGAGCTCGACACGCTCTTTTACAACCTCCTTCTGGACGAGAACGCCGCCTGCCACATCGCCTACGGCGCCTCGATCCTCGGCGCCTTCGAGGATCTGCCGGAGGGTCTCTCGGACGACGAACTAAGGGGCATGGGCGTCAACCGCGCCCACGTCCACACGGACCTCATGATCGGCAGCGACGAGGTCGAGGTCGACGGCCTTCACGCCGGAGGCGACGCTGTGCCACTCCTCACAGGAGGAGATTGGCAACTGGCATGACCACGCCGGAGGAATCGACGACCGCGCTGCGGAGCCGCCTCGACGGCTGCTGTTTGCTCTCAACTTGGCCGATACCCTTTCGACGTCGCGGAGTACACGCACTGACTAATGGAGAGCCGAACGCGTTCGCGCCGCCCATTCCTGAGCGTTGTACGTTTTGAGAACAGACAACAGACCGCGGGTACGAAACGGGTACATCACCAAGAGCACGTGCGGTCACGCGCGGACACTGGCGATACGCAAACAACGGCTCATTTGCAGGACAAACGTGGTGGTAAGGAATCTGATGAAGGAGGGCCTCCCGTGGAGGGAAACTCCACGCGTCCTCGAGAGACGAAGGGAGGCCCCAGCGATGTTCTACGTTGGATTGGATCTCAGCCGCAAGCGTCTTGATTGGCAGGCGCTCGAGCGTGACGGTGATCGTGCCGGGATCGGCGCGGTCCCGCCCGACCGTGACGGGTTGGCGAGGCTGGTCGCGCGACTGGGCGATGAGCCGGTGCTGGCGGTGATCGAGTCGATGAGCGGCGCCCGCTTCGTGCACGACCAGCTCGAGCTTCGCGGCTGGGACGTGCGGATCGCCGACGCGGTCAAGGCGCGCGGGATCGCGCCGCTGGCCTGTAAGACCGACAAGATCGACTGCTGGGTGCTGGCCGAGCTCGCTCGCCGTGACTTGGTACCCGAGATCTGGCTGCCCGATCCTGCGGTCCGAGCGGAGCGGGAGCGGGCCCGTTTCCGGCTGCACTTGGTCAAGCACCGAAGCTCGTTGAAGAACCGTGTCCACTCGATCCTGTTCCAGCACGGCATCCCCAACGGGCACCGCGATCTGTTCGGCGCCGGCGGCCGGCGCCTGCTCGACCGGCTCGCGCTGCCCGAGCCGTGGGCGTCGACGCTCGCCGCCAGCCTCGCCCTGATCGACACGCTCGACCAGCAGATCGACGGCTGCGAGCGTGAGCTGCGCCGGCTCGGCGCCGACCACCCCTACATCCCGCTGCTCACCACCCTGCCCGGTGTCGCCTGGATCCTCGGCTACACGATCGCCTCCGAGATCGGCGACATCAACCGCTTCCCGAGCCCGCGCAAGCTTGTCGGCTATACCGGCCTCTGCCCTCGCGTCGAGCAGTCCGGTGAGCGCGACCGGCGCGGACCGCTCAGAAAGAACGGCCCCAACTACCTGCGCTGGGCGCTGATCGAGGCCGCCCACACCGCCGGCCGCGACCGCCGCTACCGGCCGATCGTGGAGCGGATGCGTGCCCGCCACGGCCGCAAACGTGGCTCCAAGATCGCCGCGATCGAGATCGCCCGCCGCCAGACCGAAGCGATCTGGCACATGCTGACCGAGAACCGTCCCTTTGCTCCGGCAGGCGCCCCAACCCCCTTGGCCGCATGACGGCCCCGAAAGGAATTGCGCTACCGGAGCAGCCCCAACCCAACTCGTCGCCGTAAGCGAAGGCGCCATAGAGAGATGAGCCACGCTCGACACGACTAGCGCACCAGGAGAACCGACCAAACGACCAAGACTTGACAAACCGGCCCTCCTTCATAGAGAGGGGGTCGACGGTTCGAGTCCGTCAGAGGGCTCCTAAGAAAGACCTGCTAATCAGCCCCTTCCGCTGGCCCGCGGCGCGATGCGTCGTGGCTTCGACGTCCACCGAGCGTCCACCGCCCGCCGCGACGCGCTGTCGCGAGGCCTGGAAACCGTGTCGCCGTACGGCTTTGCGGGCTTGCGTGCCGGCCGTCCACCCAGCGTCCACGGCCCGCTCGAGCGCAAGCGCGTCGAGGAGCGAGACGGCGTGCTGGTAGCTGTCGACCGCGAGGTGACCGTAGTGGAGGTCGATCCTTCTCGTACCGATAGTGCTGCTTCCTCGCCAGGGTCACGTAGCTCCTGGTGCGGCGCATCTCCTCGCCGAACGCGATCACGGCGCTCCGAACCGCCTCCCCGTCCAGGTCGCGAAAGATCTCGTGCCTGTACGCCACGCCATCGACTTCGCGCAGCGGCGCGTGCAAGAACGGCTCGAGCTGGTAGTCCTCGCGGCCGGCGGTGATCGACGCACGCACCTGATCGAGGTGGAGGTCGGCGAAGAACTCGGGCTCGTCGACGTCGACGACGCTCGCCGGCTGCTGGTACAGGATGCTCTCGAACCGTGCGCTCATCGGCTTCCACCCTTGCGGTAGAAGCCATCAGTCGCTTGCGCGACGGTTCAGGCGGGCCTCATCGCCTACACGCATCCTAGCTCGCTACCGGGATACGGCGCATCCGGCGACCGACCCGGGGAGCAGGCGACCGCGTCTCCTGCCACCGCCCGTCCGTTTCGGAGGAGGTCGATCGTCGCCTGCCTCCCGGTATAGTTCGGTCTGTTCGCACGCGCGATGAGGCTCGCGCTCATAGCCGCCCTTCGGGGCTGATGGCCTCTACCCACTGGAAGCGTTTCGCAGGAGGTAGAGGTGAGCGAACTCGCAATAGCAGCAATTCTGGCCGCGGCGATCCTGGCCGCGTCGACGATCTCGGTCGAGATCGGCATCTCGGTCGCCCTGGTCGAACTCACGCTCGGCGTCGTCGTCGGCAACGCCTTCGATCTCTCCGTTCCCGACTGGCTGACCTTCATCGGCACCTTCGCCGGCATCGTGCTCACCTTTCTCGCTGGCGCCGAGGTCGATGTTCCCCAGTTCAAGCGGGAATGGAAAGCGTCTCTGGCGCTCGGAGCCGTTTCCTTCGTGGCGCCGTTTCTGGTCGCGATGGCGTTCGCGTATTGGGCGCTTGGCTGGTCCGGCGATGCCGCGCAGATCGCCGGGATCGCGCTCTCGACGACTAGCCTCGCGGTCGTCTACGCCGTGCTGGTCGAGACCGGGCTCAACCAAACGCTGATCGGCAAGCGGATCATGTCGGCCACCTTCGTGACCGACTTCGGCACCGCCGCCGCACTCTCGATCCTCTTCATCAAGCCCAACCTCTGGATCGTCGCCTTCGTCGGTGTCTCAGCCGTGCTCGTGTTCGGGCTGCCGCGGCTCTCGCCCTGGTTCTTCGGCCGCTACGGCAACCGCGTGATCGAGCCCGAGGTCAAGCTCGTCTTCGCCAGCCTCTTCCTGCTCATGTGGCTCGGCGACAAGGCCAACTCGCACGCCGTCCTGCCCGCCTTCGTGCTCGGGCTCGCGCTCTCCAACCACTACGCCACGCACCGCAAAGAACAGGAACGGCTGCGCGTCGTCGCCTTCGCCTTCCTCACCCCGCTCTTCTTCTTCAAGGGCGGGATGAGCGTCTCCGTCTCCGCCCTCTGGGCGAACCTCGGCGTGCTCGCACTTCTCTTCGGCGCCAAGATGCTGCCGAAGATCGCTGGCGTCTACCCGCTCGCCCGCCGCTACGCCACGCCGCACGCTGGCTTCACCACCCTGCTGATGTCGACCGGGCTCACCTTCGGCACCATCTCCTCGCTCTACGGACTGCAGGCCGGGATCATCGACGAGACGCAGTTCTCGCTCCTCGTCGCCGTCGTCGTCCTCTCCGCGATCATCCCGACCGCGATCGCCCAACGCTTCCTCCAACCCTCCGCACACGAAGAAGCACAAGCCCCGAGACCGCCTACGATCGCCGAACCAGCGCTCCAGAAGGAGGTCAGCTAGATGCCCTTCGAGAAGATCCTCGCCGCGATCGACGGCTCCGAAGCCTCCGACCACGCCTTCGCGAAGGCACTCGAGCTGGCCTCGCTCACCGGCGCCACCCTCACCGCCCTCGCAGTCGAAGGACCACTACCCGCCTACGCCGCCACCATCGGCGAGGTCGAAGAGGTCAAGCGCGAGAAAGACGCCTTCTTCCAGCGCCTGCTCGCCCACACCCGAGAACAGGCAGAGTCAGCCGGCGTCGAGCTTGACGTCGAGCTCCACCCGGGTCACGCCGCCGAGCTGATCGTCCGCATCGCCCGCGACACCCAAGCTGACCTGATCGTCCTCGGCCACAAGGGCCACTTCCTGCGCGACCACCTGCTCGGCTCCACCGCCGACCGCGTCGCCGAGCACGCCGACTGCCCCGTGATGATCGTCAAGTAGCGTGAAAATCGCCTACCTCGTCGACATCCACGACCACTTCGACGCCGTGCCGCAGGCGATGACGGAGATCGGCCCCGTCGACCTGCTCATCATCGGCGGCGACATCACCACCGCAGGCACCGCCGAAGACGCCGCGCGCGCAATCGACCAATGGCGCCCGCTCGCACCGCGCCTACTCGCCCTCGCCGGCAACATGGACTCCCCAGCGATCGAGACCCGCCTCGCCGAGCTCGGCGTTTCCCTCGACGGCCGCGGATATTCGTTCGACGACGTGGGCATCTTCGGCGTCTCGGCCGCACCCAAATCACCGCTCCGCACCCCCTACGAACTCGACGACGAGGAACTCGAGCGGCGAATCGAGGCCGGCTTCGCCGACGTCAAAGACTGCCGGCTCACCATCTTCTGCCCGCACGCCCCGCCGCGCGAGACCGCCTGTGACCGCCTCTCCAGCGGCGAGCACGTCGGCAGCACCGTCATCCGAGCCTTCATCGAGCGCGAGCAACCCGACCTCGTCCTCTGTGGCCACATCCACGAGTCCCGCGCCACCGACACGATCGGCGGCGCACGGATCGTCAACCCCGGCCCCGCCTCAGCCGGGCACTACGCGCTCGTGCAGATCGACGACGAGATCGACGTTCGTCTCGACAGTTCGCGCTGCCAGCACGCGCAGCGCTAGCCAGGAACCCAAGCGCGAATGGTGCGCCAGCTCTGCCAGGTGATGTGCAGGATCACCAGGGTGATCGCCAGTCCGATGATCGGGTCGGCGACCGGCAGCCCCAGTCCGACGACGGCCGCGCTGAGGAGGACGCCGAGGCTGACGAAGCCATCGACACGAGCGTGGTTGCCGTCGGCGATGAGTGCGGCGCTGTTGAGACGCTCGCCCGCGCGCGTGCGGATGCGGGCGGCGATCTCGTTGCCGAGGAAGCCGATGATGCCGGCGGCGGCCAGCCACCATAGATGCGACAGCTCCCGTGGATCGATGAAGCGCTCGATCGTCTGGACGAGTGCGACGCAGGCGCTGGCGAAGATCGCGAGCACGACGGCGAGGCCGGCCAGGCGCTCGCCGCGCACACTGCGGAAGAAGAAGGCGAGGCCAAGCGGGATCGCGGTAGCGGCGTCGCCGAAGTTGTGGATCAGATCGGCGAGCAGCGCCACGCTCAGCGTGCGCGCGTAGATCACGGTCTGCACCAGGGCGGTCGCCGTCAGGATGGCGAGGCTGAGCGAGACGGCGCGGAGCCCAGCCCTCGAGCGGAGGACGCCGCGATCGACGAGCCCGTGCGCGTGGCCGTGATCGTGGTCGCCGTCGTCATGACGGTGGCCGGGGTCGTCGCGCGGTGCTCCATCCGCATGCGCACGAGCGCTCGCATCGCTGCCGAGCGCCGGCTGGCCGTGATGGGTCACGACGCCCTCGCCGCGCGATCGATAAGCCCGAGACGGAGGTGCTCGACGTGGTAGGTGGCCTCGGCGAGGAGGACGGCGACGTGCGAATCGTGCAGGGCGTACACGATCCGCTTGCCCTGCCGCTCGCCGACCACGAGGCCGAGGTGACGCAGCAGGCGCAGCTGATGGGAGGCCGCCGACTGTTCCATCTCCACGGCTGCGGCAAGCTCACCGACCGAGCGCGGCCCTTCGGACAGCTCGGCGAGGATGCGCACGCGCGACGGCGCCGCCAAGGCCTGCATCGCCTCGGCGACATCGGCAGCGGTGGCGGCGTCGAGGCGGCCCGAGTGGCTGTGTCCTTGTACCCCGTGGCTCACGTCGAAAGAATATATGAGCATACGTTCATGCGAAGCCTTGGCGCTGGCGTGCGACTTGCTCGGGGCCGGCCAGAGGCGCAACAAATCAACGCGCGTTAGGATGAGAGCGTGGCTGACGATCGCTGCGATCTGCTCTGCCTCGACCTGCCCCGCGCCGAGGAACTCCGCCGCCGGCGCCTGCCCGCTGAGCTCACCGAGGTGATGGCGACCAGGGTGCGCGCGCTGGCCGACTCGACGCGGCTCGGTCTCGTCGCCGCGCTCTCCGTGGGCGGCGAGCTCTGTGTCTGCGACCTGGCCTGGATCAGCGGCAAGGCGCAGAACCTCGTCTCTCATCACCTGCGGGCGCTGAAGGGAGCCGGCCTGGCGAGCTCGCGCCGCGAGGGAAAGATCGTCTTCTACTCCCTGACCGAGGAGGGCGACCGCCTCTTCGGCCTGCTTGCTGGCGAGCCCGCGCTCGCGGCGCTTGCGGACACGCGCCGATGAGCACGCGCGACCTGACTGTGCTGCAGCCCGGTCAGATCACGCGCTCGCGCGAGTGGCACGACGCCGCTCGCAAGGCGCGCTGGCTCTCGTGGCTCTCGCTCGCCTGGATGGGCGCCGAGGGAGTCATCGCCCTGACCGCGGGCATCCTCGCCGGCTCGATCGCGCTCGTCTCCTTCGGCCTCGACTCGTTCATCGAGGGCTTCGCGAGCCTCGTCATCGTCTGGCGCTTCACCGGCTCGAGGCTGCTCTCGCACGCCGCCGAGGAGCGCGCGCAGAAGCTGGTCGCCGTCCAGTTCTTCCTGCTCGCCCCCTACGTCGCCTTCGAGGCCAGCCACAAGCTCTGGACGGGCGAGCAGCCGCAGACGAGCTGGCTCGGCATCGTCCTCGTCACCTCCTCGGTCATCGGCATGCCCTTCCTCGGCATCGCCAAGCACCGCCTGGCCAACACGCTCGGCTCGGTCGCCACCCGCGGCGAAGGCACCCAGAACCTGCTCTGCGCCTACCTCGCCGCCGCCGTGCTCGTCGGCCTGCTCGGCAACGCGCTCTTCGGACTCTGGTGGCTCGACCCCGGCGCCGCACTCGTCGTCGCCGCGGTCGCCGTCAAGGAGGGACGCGAGAGCTGGCGCGGCGAGGGCTGCTGCGCGAGCTGCTGACCAGCCCTCCGCTGCCCTCGCACCGCCGAACTCCTCAAGCTCTCTGACACCTCGCGCGCTCGCCCGACGAGGACCGGCTGAACCCGTTGCGCCGTAGCGACCATGCGCGTCGGTCAAGGCGGCCCCTGCGCGGATACATCAGCCGCTTCTGATATAAACCACTGCCTTGAGCAGCCTCGTCACCTCTGCCCCCTTTCGGCTTCCGGCGGCGCCGGTGGCAACGGATCTGGTGGCGAAGTATTTCCGCGGGTTCGGCGATCCGATCCGGTTGCGGATCCTGGAGCTACTGCGCAGCGAGGGTGAGTTAACCGTCGGCGAGCTGGTTTCGCGCCTCGCGCTGCCGCAGCCGAAGGTTTCCAATCACCTGGCCTGTCTGCGCTGGTGCGGGTTCATCGAGGCCCGCCGCGAGGGCCGGACTGTGCACAACCGGATCGCCGATTCGCGGGTGACCGCGATGCTCGACCTGGCGGGGTCGCTTCTTGCCGACAACGCCGAGCACGTCGCCGCCTGCTGCCGGATCGAGGAGCCGAGGCGGTGAGGCATCCGCGCGTCGACGTCCTGTATTTCGAGGGCTGCCCGAACCACCGGCCGGCCCGCGCGCTCGTCGAGCGGATCGCCGGGGAACTGCGGGTGGAGCCCGAGATTCGTCTCGTCGAGGTGCCCGACCCGGATGCGGCGCTCGAGCTTCGCTTCCTCGGCTCGCCCACGATTCGTGTCGACGGGCGCGACGTCGAGCCGGGAGCCAACGCGCGGCGCGACTTCGTCTTCTCTTGCCGCGTCTATCGCGGCGAGCGTGGCCTCGCCGGGCAGCCGGACGAGGCCTGGATTCGCGAGGCGCTGGCGGAGGCAGCGCAGTGAGCGTGGACCGGGCTCGCGCGAGCACCGAAGGCAAGGAGCTTGCGCCTGGCGTGGCCGCGGCGCTGGCGGCCGCGGAGATGCCGGCCTCCAAGCTGGGACCAGCGCGGCGGGCTCGGCTCGCGGACGCCGAGCGCGAGCTCTACTACTGGATCCTGCGCCGCTTTGCCACGAGCGGCCGGCCGAGCGTGGAGGAGGCGCGCGAGGAGGCGGGGCGGCTCGGGGTTGACGTCGCGCACGCGCTCGCCGCGCTCGCGCGCGAGGACCTCGTTCACCTCGGCCGTGACGGCGAGATCGCCGTCGCCTACCCGTTCTCCGGCCGTCCGACCGCTCACCGCGTGCGCTTCCCGCGCGGTCACCAGGTAGACGCGATGTGTGCCATCGACGCGCTCGGAATCGCGCCGATGTTCGGCGAACCGATCGAGATCAGATCCCGTGATCCACTCAGCGGCGATGAAATCCGGACGCGGCTCGCGCCGGACGGAGAGGCCAACTGGCAGCCGGGCTCGGCGGTCGTCCTCGCCGCCGCCGCGGACTGTTGCGGCGAAGCGTTCCGCGGCTGCTGCCCGGTGCTCAACTTCTTCGCCTCGGCCGAAAACGCCGAGCGTACCTGAGCGCCCACCCCGACGTCGACGGGTTCGCGATCTCGATTCCGGAAGCCGTCGCGGTCGGCAGGGCGGTCTTCGGCGAGGTACTGGAGGCCTGAATGCCGACTCCGATCGACCGCGAGCGGGCCTAGCAGTTGATCGACCAGGGCGCCCAACTCGTCGAGGTGCTACCGCCGGCCGAGTACGAGGACGAACACCTGCCGGGCGCGATCAACATCCCGCTCAAGGAGCTCGACCACGAGACGACCCGTCAGCTCGAGCGCGAGCGGCCGGTGATCGTCTACTGCTACGATTACCAGTGAGACATGAGCCCACGAGCCGCGTCGCGGCTCGAGACTCTCGGGTTCGAGCAGGTCTACGACTACGTCGCCGGCAAAGCCGACTCGGGCGCCGCCGGGCTACCGCTCGCGGGCAGGAATGGACGGGAAACGCGCGCGGGCCCCACCTCCGGACCAACGTTCCGACCTGCCGTCTGGACGAGCGCCTCCCAATCGTGTGTGCGCGCCTCAAGCAGACCGGCTGGGACACCTGCTTCGTCGTCGACGACCGACGCGTCGTCCTCGGCCGGCTCGGGCGGCGCGTCATCCGCGGCAGGGAAGATGTGTCGGTCGAGCAGGCCATGACCCCGGGGCCGAGCACGATCAGACCGAGCGCCCGCCTGCGAGACGTGCTCGAGCGGCTGCGAACGCAGAAGCTGACGAACCTTCCCGTCACGACCTCCGACGGCCGACTCACCGGCCTGCTGACCCGTCGCGACGCCGAAGAAGCCCTGCGACGCTCCGAGACCTGAATCGTGCATGGAGGTGGCCGATCCTCGCCTCTCGCCGCATCGTCGTGCGTCGGCGAACCTCACATCAGAACAGCCGTTCGCTGTGGGCGGCGAGGCCCGAACGCCTTTCCGGTCGCGCTCGCTACTCGGTACCGTTCGCTACAGATGGACCTGCCGCTATACACCAGACGCATCAACGACCGCAGCCCCCGGCGCGCCGCCGACAGGGTGGGCACGGTCGTCACGGTCGCCTGGCGCAAGCCGAAACAGCGACGACTTGGGATCGCGCTCGCAGCGGCGGTTCTCTCGGCGATCGCGTTCGCGCGCATCGCTGAGGACTACCTGACAAACGATCCGCTCGCCCGCTGGGACGTCAGCTTCGCCCGGTGGCTCTCCGGTGAGCGGAGCACCGTCGGCACCGACATCTTCCGCGTCTTCACCTTCATCGGCAGTCCCGCGGCAGTGCTCGCGATCGCGACCATCGTTTGCGTCCTGCTCTACCGACGCCGACAGCTCGTCGAAGCCGCGCTTCTTCCAGTCGTGCTGGGGGGAAGCGAACTCCTCAATGTTGTCCTCAAGCTTTCATTCCACCGGCCGCGCCCGGAGGTCGCGTTCGTCCACCTCGACACCTACTCCTTTCCCAGCGGACACGCGATGCTCTCGGCCGCCGCTTACGGAGCGTTGGCATATCTCGCGTGGAACCACTTGCATGCCCGGCAACAGCGCCTCGCACTGACCGCCGGCACCATCGTGCTTGTGGCGCTGATTTGTTTCAGTCGCCTCTACCTCGGTGTGCACTACCTCTCGGATGTGCTGGGCGGAGCCGCGGCCGGCGCTTTTTGGCTGGCCGTCTCAATCGCGCTCCAGACGCTGTATGGAGAACGGTTCGCACGCGTTTTCGCCGGCTCCTCGGCTGACCGTCTCGGCCGTCGCGTCACCCGAAGCTAGCGGCCGCCCATCCGAGGTCGCCCGCGCACCGCGCCATGTACAGGCAGAGTTCCTTTGCGGTGATCAGTCGCCGCCACGCCCGTCCTCGGAGCAATACGAGCGAGGCGGTTGTGAACTGAACCCCTCTCTGCACTGAGGGGGTGGAAAACCCCCTCGCAGGAACGCGAGGCGCTCCGAATCCGTCTACTCATCGAGGATTCGCGTCGCGGGGATGGAGCGTTTATGGAGCCTAGCGGGCGCAACCAATGGCAACCGGTGGCAAATGGGCGAGCCTCGAAAACGGCAGAAACAAGCCAAAATTGGTAAGGAGTAGTCGCTGCGGCGTCGGCGGCCGCCACCGTCGCGGAGTGAGAATGCCGGCGTCGTCTGGTTGACGCCGGCATCCCCTTGGTGCTGTGAGCCCGATAAGGAGTATGGCGCGGGGGCCTGCGGGATTGTT
>WNGA01007978.1_pt1 | contig 17462 bp, 14 predicted proteins | sample 5400061 | NCBI WGS metagenome assembly WNGA01 (sample SAMN13153366, study PRJNA577476) | soil metagenome | isolation source: 100 cm soil or saprolite under grassland replicate 2 | place: USA:California | collected 2016-06-15 | reverse complement strand
TCGGGGCGGCCACGAACTTCGCGGCCGGGTCCACCCCGCGCTCCGTGGCTATCGGCGACCTCGACCGTGACGGCGACCCCGACCTGGCAGTGGCGAACCTCGGCTCCTTCAACGTCTCGGTGCTGCTGGGGAACGGGGCGGGGTCGTTCGGCGCGGCCACGAACTTCGGGGCCGGGAACGGCCCCTTTTCCGTCGCCATCGGCGACCTCGACCGGGACGGGGACCCCGACCTGGCCACGGCGAACCGGAGTTCCAACAACGTCTCGGTGCTGCTGGGGAACGGGGCCGGGTCGTTCGGGGCGGCCACGAACTACGGGGTCGGGGACGGCCCGCTCTCCGTCGCCATCGGCGACCTCGACCGGGACGGCGACCCCGACCTGGCCACGGCGAACTTCGACTCCAACAACGTCTCGGTGCTGCTGGGGAACGGGGCCGGGTCGTTCGGGGCGGCCACGAACTACGGGGTCGGGGAGGGCCCGCTCTCCGTGGCTATGGGGGACCTCGACCGGGACGGGGACCCCGACCTGGCAGTAGCAAACGCTCTCTCCGACAACGTCTCGGTGCTGCTGGGCAACGGCGCCGGGTCGTTCGGGGCGGCCTCGAACTTCGCGGCCGGGGACGGCCCGCGCTCAGTGGCCATCGGGGACCTCGACCGGGACGGGGACCAGGACCTGGCCACGGCCAACTTCTCCAACAACGTCTCGGTGCTGCTGGGGAACGGCGCCGGGTCGTTCGGGGCGGCCACGAACTTCGGGGCCGGAGCTCGCCCGTTCTCCGTGGCCATCGGGGACCTCGACCAGGACGGGGACCCCGACCTGGCCACGGCCAACCAGGGCTCCAACGACGTCTCGGTGCTGCTGGGGAACGGCGCCGGGTCGTTCGGGGCGGCCACGAACTTCGGGGCCGGGGGAGCCCCCGCCTCCGTGGCCATCGGGGACCTCGACCGGGACGGGGATCCCGACCTGGCCGTGGCCAATGTCCTCTCCGACAACGTCTCGGTGCTGCTGTTCGGCACCACCCCACCGGTGAGCTGCGAGCCGGGCCTGTCGGGCACGAGCGGGCCGGACACCATCACCGGGACGGACGGACCGGACCACATCTGCGGCCGGGGCGGGGACGACACCCTCGACGGCGCCGGCGGGAACGACGTCGTGGATGGGGGGCCGGGGAACGACACGATCCAGGGCGGCTCGGGCGACGACACCCTGATCGGTCGCAAGGGCGCCGACGACATCACCGACCACGACGGGACCGACCGCATGAGGGGAGGCTACGGTCCCGATACCCTGGACGCCCAGGACGGCTCGGGAGGCGACGTCGTCAACGGTGGCCGCGGAGTGGACACGTGCCTGGCCGACCCGGGGGACACGGTGATCAACTGCTGACCCCCCCTTCGGTCCTCGGAGCGATCGACCGGGAAGCGGCGAGCTCGGCCCACAGCTCGTCGACCTGGCGCTCGAGGTCCTCGACCGAGGCGTCGTTGCGCAGGACGTGTGTGGCCACGGCCTCGCGTTCGTCGTCGGTGAGCTGGGCCCCGATGCGGGCCCGCGCGTCGTCCTCGGCCATGCCTCGGGCCACCAGCCGCTCGACGCGAAGGTCCTCGGGTGCCGTCACGACCACGACCTCGGCGAACATCGACTGGAGCCCGTTCTCCACCAGCAGGGGCACCGCGTAGACGACGACGCGGTCGGTGTCCCGATATGGCTGGAGCTCCTCGTGCAGCAAGCGGGCCACCTCCGGGTGCACGATCGCCTCCAGCCGCTCGCGGTCCTGGGGTTCGGCGAACACGATCCGCGCCAGCCGGGCCCGGTCGATCTCGCCGTCCTCCGCGATCACCCGCCGGCCGAACGTGTCCACCACGTGCCGGAACCCGGGCGTCCCCGCAGCGACGGCCCGACGGGCGAACTCGTCGGCGTCGAGCACCACGGCCCCCCGATCCTCGAGCATCCCCGCAACCGTCGACTTCCCGGACCCGATCCCCCCCGTGAGGCCGACCAGCAGCATCAGCGCCCGTTCCCGCCGAGCGACGCGAGCGCGAACGCCGCGATCATCGCCAGCACCACGAACGCCGCGATGATGGCCGCTCGCCTCCTCGCCCGGTCACGCACGGATGAGAGCCTATCCCCCAATCGACGGCCGACGGCGCCCGGTCGTCAGAGCTGGTCGAGGAGCCTGGCCTGCTCCGCCTCGTACTCGGTGTCGCCGATCGCGCCCCGGCCGTGCAACTCCTGGAGCTCGCGCAATCGAGCCTCGACCTCCTCGAACGTGGCACCGCCGCCCATGGCTACCGCGGTGGCTGCGGGGGCCGGCGCCGCACCGGACCGCCGGCGGCGGCGGCGGGCGGCGGCGATGGTGGGGCCGAAGATCCCCACCAGGACCCCGACGATCGCGGCCCCCAGCCAGACGTAGCCGATGGGCACGAGCGGACCGGTGCCGAGCTCGAGCGTCGCGTTGATCGCGAGCGGCGAACCGCCCCGGACCGTGACCCGGTAGTCGCCCTCCTGTGGGATCTCGACCCTCCACAGCCGGATGTCGGTGTCGGTGTTCGGCGCCACGCTGTTGGCGCTCCCGCCCACGGCCCGCCTGACCGTGGGTGCGGGGGCCTCCGGTTCGACGGGGGTGACGGTGAGGTCCAGGTTCCGCGGCACGGGGACGTCCGGCGTCTCGTTGCCTCGGCCCGGGAGGAGCACCGCGTACGCCACGTCGATCGTCGTCGCCGGGAGATGGAAGACCTTCGAGCCGGGGACGCGGACCGTCCCGTACTTCTCCTTGTAGTCGCCCTGGACGAGGTTGCTCTCGAGGATGCCGCCCACCATCCCGAGCACGAAGGCCACGAGGAGGGCCAGGCCGATCCTGCGGAAGATCTCGGGCTGTCGGAGGCGCGCAGATGCTCCCACGGCGGCTCGAGGCGAGCAAGCCATCGCGATCCCGGGAGGCCGTGAGCGACAGACACGGCCACGGCGATCAGGGGCTCTCGAACACGGGAAGCCACCGGAGTTTGGAGATACTGGCGGGTGCCAGACGGCGTGGGTGTGGTCGCTGTGGAGGCACATCGGCGCTCTCGGGCGCCGAGGGTGTGGTTCGAGTCCCACCACCCCGCTGTCCTGGCCCAACCGGTGAGACGTCCTCCCGTCACCGAGCGGCGCAGGTGCAGGGGTCGTAGATCTCCTTGCCCTCACCCGGGAACGGACACGGTGCGGCGAAGCAGCGAGCGCGGACCGTCACGGCGTCGCCGCGGGTGAGCGGTGCCCCCGCGGCGGGTGACTGCGCCAGGACCAGTGCGTCGTTTCCCCCGCCAACCGGGTCGACTCGAAGAACCAACCCGACGTTCTTCAGCCTCGCGTCAGCCTCGCGGGTGGTCAGTCCGATGACAGACGGGACGTGGTCCCTGTCCGGCGGCGCGGGACCCGAATCGGTGCATCCAGCAGCGAGCACCGACATGGTCCCGACCAGGCAGACAAGGATGAAACGTCGGACCATCGCTTCCCTCCGAAGGTTCGATGATGGCAGCGATCCTCGCTCGAATGCCACTTCGACGACGAGTTGAGGGCGCCGGTTCCTCAGCTTGCGTGATCCAATGACGCCTCCCCCGCCAGGCCAGCGTCCCAATTGTCACTCGACGCCGACCGGGCACCCGCTAGGGTGCGTTGAGACGTTGATGGGTCGGCGTGCCCAAGCAGTCCACCTCGTACTTCGCAACGGTGCCGGGGTGGGCCAACTCGATACCTTCTCCGTCCGCACGGAACTGGCCCCCAGGCTCGAGGATCATTCCGCTTTGGAAGTACAGACCTCCGTGACCGAGAACGGCGCTGCGAGCGTCGAAGGCCGTGTACGAGCATCGTGCGTCCACCCAGTCAGACGTTGGATTCCGCACCTCGAAGACGAACCGAGGGTGGGTCGCTTCCCAACAGGGCGTCGCGCAGACCGCCGGAATCTGAGGCGTCATGGGGTCCAAGGTAGCCGGGAGCGAGGAGGGACCGTGTCCGTGGTTCTGGACCAGCACAACGACAAGGGTGCCCGCCAGGACGATCCCCGTCGCGATGCCCGCCCAGACCCACCCGCTCCGCCGCCGAGGTCGATTCGGGTCCTCAGGGTCCATCGGGCCCCTCCCGCTCGCGAGTGTACGCCCGCGGATTGGACAGGTCGGGGACAGGCATAGGTTCCCCCCTCGGCCCTTGTAGCCGTTGATGACAGGAGCGATGGCCACCCCAGCCTTTCGAATTGACAGAGGAGGAGACGTTCGTCTGGCGCGGAGGGGAGGGTCTACCGTACTGGCATGGGCTGGGGAGATCGCGTGCGGAGGATCGTTAACCGGAAGGACTACGTGGGCCCATGGCGGCTCGCGGTTCTTCGCGTGGTGGATCCTGTCGAGTGGTACATGCGGAAACACGACGAGGAGAACGTCCGGCCCCTCCGTCGCCGCCGTCGGCGACCCGAGGGCGGCGGGTGGACGGCCTATGCGCCCCTCGGGGATGTCCCGCCCGAACGAGAGGTTCGGCTCGCTCAGGAGGCCGAGGATCGCGAACGCCGCCGGGCCGAGGCCCGACAACGCCGCGAACTCCTCAACGAGCGATATGCGTCCTTCTTGGAGAACAAGGCCCGCGAGCTTCTGCAAGGCCGATCGACACGGATCCACGTGGGCGAAGGCGTCGTCCAGGCCAGGCTGGTGCGGTTCCGGACCGGGGCGGTGTTTGAGCACCACGAGACTTCTCCCACAGGGACGGGACACGGCATGGCTCGGATCGAGCGGAGCCAACTTGCAGAAGCCGTGCCCGTCCTCGTCGGGTATCTCGAGAATGCCGTTGTGGGCCAGTGGAACGGGCTTGATCCCATCGGCTGAGCGTTGAGCATCGCGATGCCAGCGAGGGCCTCCAAAGAGCGAACCGGCGCACAGACGACGGACGTGTCACCCGGATCGCGGCATGCGCGGGTGCTCCGTGAGCGTGGTGGCCGGGTGAAAGCCGCCTCGGCCGAACCACCGCAACCACCGGGGATCGCGACACACGCGCAATCACGGGTTCCTGCTGTGGAGCGAACCTGAGGGCTACTCGCGGCCTTCGCGGCGCTTGAGGTCGCGGAGGATGGCCTCGAGGGAGATCTCCTCTTCCTCCTCGGCGGGCTCGGCAACCTCGGGTTCGGCCGCTTCCGGCTCGACGTGGAGGGCGGCCTCCTCGGGGGCCGCGGGTTCCGGTTCGACGGTGGCCTCGAGCACCTCGGGCTGGGCCTCGTCGGCCCGGGCCTCGGCATCGGCGAGCACCTCGGCGGTCTCCGCGGAGACCTCGGGGACGATGTCCTCCACCAGGTCCTGCATGGCGGTGGGCTCGGCCTCGATCTCGGGTTCGAGCTCCATCTCGCCGAGGTCGCCGACCTGCCGCATCGAGAGCGAGATCCGCCGGCGCGGCACGTCCACGTCGATGACCTTCACGCGGACCGTGTCGCCGACGTTCACCACCTGCTCCGGCGACTCGACGTGCGCCGTGGACAACTCGGAGATGTGCACGAGCCCCTCGATGCCCTGGGCCACCCGGACGAACGCGCCGAACGGCACGATCTTCGTGACCTGCCCGGTGATGACCTCGCCGGCCCGGTACTTCCGTTCGAACTCCTTCCAGGGGTCCTCCTGCGTGGCCTTCAGCGAGAGCGAGACGCGCTCGCGCTCGAGGTCGACGTCGAGCACCTCGACCTCGACCTCCTGGCCCACGGCGACGACCTCGGACGGATGGTCGACGTGCTTCCACGAGAGCTCGGACACGTGCACCAGGCCGTCCACGCCGCCCAGGTCCACGAACGCGCCGAAGTTCACGATCGAGGAGACCGTGCCCTTGCGGCGTTCGCCCTTCTGGAGGGACTCCAGGAACTTCTTGCGGCCCTCGGACTGGGACTCCTCCAGGAACGCGCGCCGCGACAGGACCACGTTGTTCCGGTTTCTGTCGAGCTCGATGATCTTGGCCTCGATCTCCTGGCCCACGTAGGGGTGGAGGTCGCGGACCCGGCGGAGGTCCACCAGGGAGGCCGGCAGGAACCCGCGCAGACCGATGTCGACGATGAGCCCGCCCTTCACGACCTCGATCACCGGGCCGCGGATGGTCCCGCCGCCCTGCATGATCTCCTCGATCCGGCCCCACGCCCGTTCGTACTGGGCGCGCTTCTTGGACAGGATGAGGCGGCCTTCCTTGTCCTCCTTCTGCAGGACGAGGGCCTCGATCACGTCACCGACGGTCGCCACGTCCGCGGGGTCGACGTCGTGGCGGATCGACAGCTCCTTGGAGGGGATGACCCCTTCCGACTTGTAGCCGATGTCGACGAGAACCTCGTCTCGATCCACCTTCACGATGGTTCCGGTGAGGATGTCGCCGTCCTTGAAGTCCTTCAGGCTCTCCTCGATGGCGGCCACGAGCTCCTCGGGCGTGTAGTCACGCTCCGTGGTCGTGGCCTGCGTTCCCGTGCTCTCGATGTGTACCAGCCCCTTTCCGGCCGAAAGATTCGCCCCACGGTCGCACCCGGTCCCGAAGAAGCGTGGGAGCGGCACGCGGGGACGAGCCTTGCGGCCATCGTGAATGGTAGCCGCGCGCGAGAAATGGCGTCAATGGTCCCGACCCGGTAGATGGCGCTCCGGTCCGAAGGGAATGGACGAGGAGGGAAGCCGGACTACTGCTCGGCTCCGGTCGTGCCGAAGGCCTCCCCGTACACCCAGACCGGCACGCCCGTTGGATGGAAGTACTTGGGCCGCCACATGAGGCCGAGGTCGCCGTCGCGCCACCCGTCGACCTGCCGGGTGAACGTGAAGTGGCCGTTCGGCGTGTCCGCGACCTGGTCCTTCCCGTCCGGGTCGACGTAGGGCCGGCCAGTGCCCGTCGACGTGTGAACACGAACTCCACCCGGCCGTCGCTGACCACCAGGATGACCTGGTGTCGCTTGTCGATCTCCATCTCGTCGGTGGGATCGGCGGGCTCCGGAGGCGGCCCGGACATCCCCACGCGCAGGGTCGGGGCGTCCGGCGGCAGGTTCGGCGTCGGCGACCCCGAGGGCTCGAGGCTCGGCGACGACGACGCGCTGGGCGACGGCCCTGCGGAGGGAGATGCGGATTCGCTCGGCGTCGGCTCGGTGCTCGGCTCCGTGGTCGGCGAGGGCGAACCAGAAGCGTCGGCGGCCTGCCGCGACGCGCGTGCCGTCCCCCTCGCACGAATCCATCGTGTCAGACCTTGCCATTCGGGGAGCGGTGCCGATAGGTTCAGCGACCGCATGAGCGCCGACACCGCCACCGCCGAACGCTCCACCGGGCCGCCCCCGGCCGGGGCCGCACGGCCGGCCGACCACTTCCGGGCCCTGGTCGGCGTGCTCATCGCGATGGTGTCGATCCTGGGTGCGATCGTCGTGTGGAGGGCCTCGGCCGAGTCCTCGAACGCCTCCGACCAGACCCAGCGGGGGATCCAGCAGCTGATCCTCCAGCAGCAGCGCCGGGGGGCCATCGAGGCCGGGGTGGCCCGCGACTTCCGGCTGTTCACGGATTACCAGCAGCACGTGATGGCGTGGCGGCTGCTCCTGGCCGACGCGGACCGGGTCCAGCCCACGGACGCGGCGCTGGCGAACACCTTCCGGACGCGCGCCCGCAAGGAGGCCGCCCTGGCACGGGGCATCCGGCCCCTGATCCAGCCGTTCAACCGGCCCGGGTTCGGCGACGCCACCGGCGTGGTGGAGTTCGCTCCCGGCGCCGCCGCGGACGCGCTGGAGGACGCCGACCTCGAGCTCACCGGGCTGACGCCCTCCGCGGCGTTCGACGAGGCGAATTCGACCCACGCCATGGCCCTGGACCTGGTGGGCGACGCGGTGCTGTTCGCTGCGGCCCTGCTGTTCCTGACGTTCGCCCAGGTGGCTCGCCGCGGAGCGAGGGGGATCTTCGCCGGAGCCGGGGTCGTGGCGATGGTGGTGGCGGCCGTGCTGTTCGCCGTCATCCAGGTGGCCGGATGACCGGGGGCCCGCAGGAGCCGGAGGTCCCGGGCCCGGAGGTCCCAGGCCCGGAGGTCCCGGGCCCGGAGGTCCCCGAGCCCGAACACCACCACGAGCGGGAGCACCTTCACGACCACCAGGGCGAACACGAACACGAACACGAACACGAGCAGATCTTCGGCGACGAGCTCACCCCCACCGAGGCCGCGGCGGAGGTCGAGGACGAGGAGACCACCTCCCGGTCCGAGGCCATCGTGGCCATCCTCATCGTCGCGGCCACCCTGGCGGCGGCAGTGGTCGGATATCTCCAGGTGTGGTCCTCGGGCCGGTCGGACCAGGCGGCGGCGGTCGCCCAGCGAGACGCGGTGGTGGCCACCGCGCGGCAGGCCCGCGCCGACCAGTGGGCCGACGTCCAGGTCTCCCTGGTGTCCCGCGCCGCCCTGGCCCTGGCCCAGGCCAACGAGGCCACCCTCCAGGCCCAGGTGTTCGGGACGAAGATCACCACCGAGGACCGGCTGGAGGGCGCCCGCCTCCACAAGCTCTCGGACCGGTTCTCGGAGATGGCGGACACCGTGAGCCACGACTTCACCGGGATCCCCATCCAGGGCCGCCTGTCGCAGGAGCAGGACCCGTCCTTCCCGACCCGGTTCGTGAACGAGACGTCGCGCGATCCCATCCGACTTCGCGCCCTCGAGGACGCCGCGAACCAGGAGAGCTCGGGATGGTCCTCGCGCGCGGCGACCTACACGGCGGTGCTGACGTTGTTCGCGGTAGCGCTGTACCTCCTGGGGTTCTCCATGGCGCTGCCCGCCTCCCTCGGACGATGGTTCGTCCGCGGCGGGATCGTGTTCGTCGCGGTGGGGCTGGTGTGGGCCGCGCTGTCGTCCACGTCGCGTCCGCAGGCTCCGTCGGAGGAGGCGGCCGCCGCGTTCGCCACCGGCACGGTCGCGCTCTCCAGCGCGTTCGACGCCTACGACACGTCGGGGTACCGGGAGGCGGAGGACGAGCTCTCGAAGGCGATCGAGGAGCGGCCCGACTTCGCCCGGGCCTACCTGAACCGCGGCCAGGCCACGTACTTCGCCGACTCGCCGACGTACGGGCTGGGGACCGTGACGTCCCCGGAGGGCCTCCGGAGCTCGATCGAGGACCTCAAGCGGGCCGTGGACCTCGGGCTCGACGACGCGCTGGCGGTCGGCAACGTCGGCGCGCTGTCGTTCCAGGAGGCCATGCTCGAGGACCGTCCGGAACTGCTGGACCAGGCTCTGGACTACACGAAGCGGGTCCTCGCGATCGACGCCGAACGGCCACTGTGGTTGTACAACCTCGCGGTGATCCAGCTGGCCGGGGGCGACCGCGACGCGGCGATGGACACGTATCGGCACGCCGACAGGGCCGCGCTTCGCCAGCCGTCCACTGCCGGCTACTGGGCCACGGGTGCGCTCTCTGCCCTCGAGGTCCTGGCCGAGCACCGAACCGAGGAATCGGCGGCAGCGGTGGAGGCGAAGGAGCTGGTGATGAAGGAGGTGTTCGGGGCGGGCGGCTCGTCCGATCCGTCCGACCTCGGGCTCGACCTCGTGATCACGCCGTCGCTGCTGCAGATCGCCATCCCCGCGGACCAGGCAGCCAAGATCGACCCGGCGAAGGACACGGTGGTGGCCCAGACGTACTACGACGACCCCAGCCACCAGGGGTACACGGTGCTCCCCGAGGTGTCGGGCACGGTGTCCTTCTCTCGGGGCGACGACGGAGGGCTGTTCGCGCTCCTGCCGTACCTCCCCACCGCCTCCCCGCCCCGCTGCCTCGTGGACGGGTCCTATCGCGTCGAGCTGTACGTGAACGGCCACCTGGCCGCCACGAAGGAGATCCCCGCGACGTTCGGCCCCCAGCGGACCGTCACCGACCCCGGTCTCAACGCCACGTTCTGCGTCCCGGGCGGCTGGCAGCAGAATCCGGTCTCGACGCCGGGGGTCACGCAGGCCTGGACCCTGCCGGACGGCTCCGAGGGGGTCGTCCTGATCCGGGCCCAGATCCCGCCGGGGCTCCGCAAGGTCCCGCTGCAGTCGATCCTCGACCTCGCGGTGAAGGGGTTCGCCTCCGAGCTCATCCCCTCGCTCGGCGAACCGGGCCAGCCATCGGCCTTCTTCTTCATGGGCCTGACCCGTCCCACCGAGCTCCGGTACCCCTACGACAACGGTGCGCTGCTCGGCGGGATCGGCCTGGACCCGGCCGAGGGGGCCGTTGTCGTCGGCATCGCCTACGGCCCCGCCGATCGTGAGGCCGCCATCCAGCTGGTGTTCCAGTCGCTGTCGTCCTACCAGCTGGTCCCCCCCGGGTAGACGCCACCCCGGGCCCCGGCCGGACGTTCAGTGGCCGGCCGGGGCGGCCTCGGCCCAGTTCGCGCCCCAGCCGAGGTCGGCGCGCAGGGGAACCTTCAGCTCGTAGGCGGCCTCCATCTCGGCCTTCACCAGGTCCGCGGCCTCCTCGACGTGGTGCGTGGCCACCTCGAACACCAGCTCGTCGTGGACCGTGAGGAGCATGTGGCACTCCAGCTCCGCGTGCTCCCGGAGGGCCCGGTCCACCCGGATCATGGCCAGCTTGAACACGTCGGACGCGCCGCCCTGGATCGGGGCATTCAACGCCATCCGCCGCCCCAGGTCGCGAACACGGGGGTTCGCCGCCTGGAGCTCCGGGATGTACCGGCGCCGCCCGAGCAGCGTCTCTGTGAACCCCTCGGCGGCCGCGCGTCCGACCTGCCGGTCCAGGAACTCCCGGATCTTGGGGAACCCGGCAAAGTACGCGTCGATGAACTCCTGGGCCTCGTCGGGCGCGATCCCCAGTCGCGAGGCCAGCCCGAACGCATTCATCCCGTAGGCCAGCCCGTAGTTGATCATCTTGGCCCGCGACCGGATCGAGGAGTCCACCTGGTCCTCCGGCAGCCCGAACACCCGGGCGGAGGTCGCGGTGTGGATGTCCTTGTCAGACGCGAACGCCTCGGCCAGTCCCTCGTCGCCGGACAGGTGGGCCATGATCCGGAGCTCGATCTGTGAGTAGTCCGCCACCAGCAGGACCTGCCGCTCGGCGTCCCCCGGCACGAACGCCCGCCGGATCCGCCGGCCCTCCTCGCCCCGGACCGGGATGTTCTGCAGGTTCGGGTTCGTCGAGGACAGCCGCCCCGTGGCCGCCACGGCCTGGTTGAACGTGGTGTGGACGCGGCCGGTGGCGGGGTTCACCAGCCGGGGCAGCGCCACCAGGTACGTCGAGTTGAGCTTGTCGAGCTCCCGCCATTGCAGGAGCGCGTCGACGATGGGGTGCTGGTCCCGAAGCTTCTCCAGGACGCTCGCGTCCGTGGACAGCTGGCCCTTCGGCGTCTTCTTGCCCGGCGAGAGCCCGAGCTCCCCGTACAGGATCTCTCGGAGCTGGGGCGGCGAGTTGAGGTTGAACTCGTGACCGGCCCGGTCGTAGATCTCCTTCTGCAGCGCGAGCATCCGTGACGTGACGTTCGCGGACATGTCCTCCAGGTAGGACACGTCGAGGGCCACGCCGCGGGCCTGCATCCCCGCCAGCACGGCGGCCAGCGGCAGCTCCACCTCGTCCAGCAGGTACTGCAACCCGGCGCGTTCGATGCGGCGCTCCATGACGGGGGCCAGCAGCGCGACCGCCGCGGCCTCGGCCGCCACCGGCCTCCACGGGGTCCCGAACAGCTGCCCGCCGTCCTCCTCCTCCACCCCGGCCAGGACGTCCGCCCCGAGGTAGTTCCGGCACAGGGCCTCGAGCTCGTAGGTGGCTTCGGCCGGATCCAGGAGGTAGCCGGCCAGCATCGTGTCGAACGCGATCCCGTTCACCTCTCGACCCGAACGGACCACGGCCGCACGAAGCTCCTTCGCGTCGTGGACCCACTTCGCGACGCCGGACTCGGCGAGCACCCGGTCGGCCTGGGGCGACGGGAACGCCGCGTACACCGCCTTCCCCCCGCCGGTGGACGCGGCCACCCCGTCCAGGCCCTCGGCCTCGGCGTGGATGCGGATCGCCACCGGCCCGGTCCCGGCCAGCCTGCCCAGCTCGGTGCCCGTCGACTCCGATAGGTCCAGTTCCGTGTCGAACGCGGCCGCGGCGGCACCCTTGCGGACGTCCTCCAGCCGCTCGAGGAGGGTCCGGAACTCGAGCGAGGTGAACAGCCGCCTCACGGCGTCCTCGTCCCACTCCCCCATCTCACACCCGGCAGGGTCGACGTCGAGCTCGATCCCGGTGTCGAGGCGCGCGAGGTCCTTGTTCAGCAGGAGCTGCTCGCCGGCGGCCTCGATGTTCGCCCGGATCCGGCCCTTCAGCTCCTCGGTGTGCCGCAGGAGCTCCTCCACCGAGCCGTACGTCTGGATCAGCGTGGACGCGGTCTTCTCCCCCACCCCCGGCACGCCGGGGATGTTGTCGGAGGTATCGCCCTTCAGGGCCACGTAGTCGAGGTACTTCTCCGGGGGCAGGCCGAACCGCTCGGTGACCGCCTCCACGTCGTACCGGACGATGTCGGAGATGCCCCGGCGGTTGAACATCACGGTGATCCCCGGCCGGACCACCTGGAAGAAGTCGCGGTCGGCCGTGACGATCACCACGTCCATCCCCTCCTCCACCGCCTGGAGGGCCAGGGTGGCGATGAGGTCGTCGGCCTCCTGCTCCGGGTGGCTGACCAGCGGGATCTGGAGGGTCTCCACCACCTCGAGGATCAGCCCGAGCTGCTGGCGGAACTCGTCGGGGGTCTCCCGCCGTCCCGCCTTGTACTCGGCGTAGCGCTCCAGCCGGGCCTTCGGGGTCCCCAGGTCGAACGCCACCGCGATGCGGTCCGGTCGCTCCTCGGTGAGCAGCTTGATGAGCATCGAGGTGAACCCGTAGACGGCGTTGGTGATCTGGCCGGTGGAGGTGGCCAGCGTCGCGGGGAGCGCGAAGAAGGCACGGTAGGACAGGCTGTGCCCGTCCAGGAGGAACAGCCGGGGGCGGCGCTCCGGGGTGCCGGATGGCGAATCGGCCGCGCCGTTCGCCATGCCCGTGGCCGCCGCGACGGTCGCGTCGGTGCCCACCGGACGGCATTGTAGGCTCTGCCCATGACACCCCCGCAGGCCGCCCCCGCGGTGGGCCAGCCCGAGTACCTGGAGGCCCTCTACGAGATGGCCGAGGAGGGCATCCCCACCGTCCAGGTCCGGCTGGCCCAGTGGATGGGGGTATCGGCGGGCGCGGTGAGCCAGGCCGTGAAGAAGCTCTCCCAGCAGGGCCTGGTGAAGGCCGAGGGGCGCCGGCTGGGGTTCACCCCGGAGGGCGAGGAGGTGGCCCGGCACCTGGTTCGGCGCCACCGCCTGGCCGAGCACTTCCTCATCCGGATCATCGGGCTGCCGTGGCACCGGGCCCACCAGGAGGCCGCCCGATGGGAGCGGGTGATCTCCGACGACGTCGAGGAACGGATGGTGGCCATCCTGAACGACCCCGCGACGTGCCCCCACGGCAATCCCATCCCCGGATCGAGGCATCCGGTCGGATACGCCTCGCTCCGCCCGCTCCGCGACGTCGCGCCGGGCGAGCGGGTGGTGCTCCGACGGCTCACCGAGGACCTGGAGCTGGATCTCGACGTGATGCGGTTCTTCGAGGAGTCCGGCCTCATGCCGGGCGGTCGCATCCGGGTCGAGCGGGTGGCGCCGGACGGCACGATGCAGCTCACCGTGAAGGGCAGCAGCGTCGCCCTTGGATCCCACCTCTCCGACAACCTGTGGGTGGAGGGTGACTGAGCCTCACCACGGCGGATCGTTGACGCTGTTCCGATCGCCGAAATAGGATTAAGCGGTCCTACCGACTTTCCTTTAGATAGCTTAACTTCCCTCGGCGCGGCAGGCGTCGGCCGAACGGGACGCGAGAGGAGTGGAGTGAGCACCGGCCAGACGATCCTGCTGGGCGCGATCGCGGGTTTCACCATCTTCCTGGGCCTGCCCATGGGCCGGATCCGCAGCCAGAACGTATCGCTGAAGACGTTCCTCAACGGGGTGTCCGCGGGGATCCTGGTGTTCCTGCTGTTCGACATCCTGGAGAACGCCACCGAGCCGCTGGAGGACGCGGTCTCCGACCGGCACTTCGGGACCCTCGCCGGGATCGGCACGGTCTACGCGGTCGGGCTCGGGGTGGGGCTGCTGGGGCTGCTGTACGTCAGTCGCCTGTGGCGCCGCCGGAGTCCCCGAGCCAGCCTGGGACCGGGGGCCATGGCCGTCACCGAGATCCCGGCCGACCGGACCAGGGAGGCCCTTCGGGTCGGGATGTCCATCGCCACCGGGATCGGCCTCCACAACTTCTCCGAGGGGCTCGCGATCGGCCAGGCGGCGCACGCCGGCCAGGTCTCGCTGGCCTTGCTCCTCGTGGTCGGGTTCGGCCTCCACAACGCCACCGAGGGCTTCGGGATCATCGGTCCCCTCGCGGCGACGGACACCCGCCCGTCGTGGGGCTGGCTGGCCCTCGCCGGCCTGGTGGGCGGCGGGCCCACGTTCCTGGGGACCGTCGTGGGGACCTCGTTCACCTCCCAGTACGTCAACGTGGCCTTCCTGACCCTCGCCGCCGGCGCGATCCTGTACGTGGTCGGGGAGCTGTTCAACGCCGGGCGGCGGCTGTCCTGGGAGACCACGTTGTGGGGGGTGCTGGCGGGATTCCTGGCGGGCCTCGCCACCGAGATGGTCGTCGTCGCGGCCGGCGTCTGATCGCGCCGCCCCGCTCCCACGGGAGTCCCGGTACGCTTCCGCGGACATGACCGAATCCCCTGACGACGTCTCCTCTCAGCCCGCCGGCATCGCCATCGATTCGGCCGGCGGCGGCGGCGCGAACCCCCCGCCCGCCGGCGTGACCGCGGAGCAGGCCGTGGCGCTCGCGAACGAGGCCAGGGGGGGCCTGGTCGAGAAGCTCGGGATCGAGTTCGTGGAGATCGGGCGGGAGTGGATTCGGGCCCGCATGCCGGTCGAGGGCAACACGCAGCCCTACGGCATCCTCCACGGGGGCGCCACTGCGTCGCTGTGCGAGACCGTGGCCTCGATGGGCACCGCGTTCCTGGTCGGGTTCGAAAAGCTCTCGGTGGGGATCGACCTGTCGATCACCCACGTCCGGTCCGCCCGGCAGGGGTGGGTCACGGTCACCGCCAGGCCCCTCCGGATCGGGAACACCATCGCCCACTGGGACATGCAGGTGCACGACGACCAGGGACGCCTGGTCGCGGTGTCCCGCCTCACTCTGGCCGTGCGCACCCCCGCACCCTCCTCGTGAGCCTCGCCGCCGGCCAGGCCGGCCCGGGCCTCACCGCCGCGATCCACGTCACCGGCACGCTCGTCAACGCCGGGACGGTCCTGGCGGGGACCGTGGCCGGGACCCTCCTCGGCGACCGCCTCCCCGAACGGATCCGGGAGACCGTGATGCACGGCCTGGGACTGTTCGTCCTGGCCCTGGGATTCGTGGAGGCCGGACAAGCATTCACCGGCGATCTTGCGAGGTTCACCGACGCCAGCGCGATCGTGGTCCTGGGGAGCGTGGTGGTGGGGGGCGTGATCGGGGAGCTCCTGCGGATCGAGGACCGGCTCACCGCCGCCGGCGAGGCGCTGAAGCGGCGGTTCGGCGGCACGGGAACCTCCGGCCCCCGGTTCACCGAAGGGTTCGTCGTGGCATCGCTGGTGTTCTGCGTCGGGCCCCTCACGGTCCTCGGTTCCATCGAGGACGGTCTCCGCGGCGACTACCAGCTGCTGGCGATCAAGTCGGTCCTCGACGGGTTCGCCGCCCTGGCCTTCTCCGCCGCGCTCGGGTGGGGCGTGGGGTTCTCGGTGCTGACGATCCTGCTCTACCAGGGGGCGCTGTCGCTCGCCGCCGGGTCGGTCGCGAGCGGCTTCTCCGACCCGATGATCGCGGCGCTGACGGCGGCGGGGGGGATCCTCATCCTGGGGATCGGCCTGCGTCTGCTCGACCTTCGCCGGATCCGGGTGGGGAACCTGCTTCCCGCCCTGGTCCTGGCGCCGGGCGTCGTCGCCGTGATGCAGGCGCTTCGGTAGCGGAGCCGTCAGCCATCCGACCGATACCCCAAACATGTCACTCTTTCCCGTCGAATCCGGCGCCCCCCGCTACCTGCGAGTCTGTGTTGAACGTGTTGCGCCGCAAGCGTTTTCGCCAGGTTGACAGGCCCCCGACCCCTGGGTAGATTTCGCTCCGGTCCCAAGCGGCCGCTGGGACCCGGGAGCCGGAAACGGGCTCCGGATATGACAGGCGGCGGGCCGGAGGGCGTCAGTCCACCGGCAGCCTTCAGGGGGCGCGAGCCCCCGGCGAGGTGGCTGCAGGTCCCGGATCCCAATCCATATCTCGGGTGACCGGGTCGCTTGGGACCACCCTTTGCGGGCCGAGGTGCCGAGTAGAAAACGCTCACCCATGGGGAAGGGGTGATCGGGCCCAAAGGCATCTCGGCCCGTTTTCGGGTCGTGCGACCCTTTTCTCCGGAGAGCGGCGCGGTTCCGCTCCATTGTCCCGGCTCTCGCCCCATAATCGGCGCATGACCGATCGACGGGCGGTGCTGCGGATCGCGCTTGCGCTCGCGATGCTGGCCGCGCTCGCCGCCGCCTGCGGGCCCGCGAACGGCGGGGTCGAGCCGACGGACCGGGGGATCACGTTGCGCGTGGAGACCCCGCCCCAGCCCACCACCGGGCCGTTCATCGTCGTGGCGGTGGACAACCACTTCCACGACATCCACTACGCGGAGCGGAACCTCATCTCGCAGGACCGGTCGTTCGGGGTGAGGAACGAGGGCCACAACCTCCACAACTTCACGGTGATCGGGACCGGCATCAGCATCGACATCCGTCCGGGTCGCGAGTTCCTGTGGGCCCGCCTGGGCGACGTCCTGAAGCCGGGGACCTACCAGGTGGTGTGCACGTACCACGACTACGTGGGCATGCGCGGGCATTTCACGGTGACGCCGTAGCGGATCTACAGGACCGCGGAGAGGAACTTCTTCGTCCGTTCGTGCTGGGGGTTCGCGAAGATCGCCTTCGGATCGCCCCTCTCCACGACCTGGCCGTCCTCCATGAAGATCAGCCAGGTCCCGACCTCGCGGGCGAACCCCATCTCGTGGGTGACGACCATCATGGTCATGCCTTCGTCGGCGAGCTCCTTCATGACCTCCAGCACCTCGCCGACGAGCTCCGGGTCCAGTGCCGAGGTGACCTCGTCGAACAGCATCAACGTGGGCTCCATGGCCAGGGCCCGCGCGATGGCCACCCGCTGCTGCTGGCCTCCGGAGAGCTGCCCCGGGTATGCATCGGCCTTCAGCGACAGCCCGACGTGCTCGAGCTGTTTCACGGTCCGGGCCCGAGCCTCCTCGCGGTCGAGGTGCAGGACCTTGTCCAGGGCCAGCGTGATGTTGTCCATCACCGTCCTGTGCGGGAACAGGTTGAACGCCTGGAACACGATCCCCATGTGCGTTCGCACCTCGTCGAGGTCGGTGCGGATGTCGGTGAGGTCCTGGCCCC
>WNGA01005977.1_pt1 | contig 17463 bp, 17 predicted proteins | sample 5400061 | NCBI WGS metagenome assembly WNGA01 (sample SAMN13153366, study PRJNA577476) | soil metagenome | isolation source: 100 cm soil or saprolite under grassland replicate 2 | place: USA:California | collected 2016-06-15 | reverse complement strand
CCGGAGGGCCCGACGATCGCCACCAGCTCGCCCCGCCGGACGGAAAAGGACACCCCCCGGAGGGCGGGCACCGGCGGCTCCTCGCCGTAGACCTTGGTCACCCCGTCCAGTTCCAGAACCGATTCGCCGCTCACGGCGACGGCACCACCACTCGCTCGCCTACGCGAAGATCGCGCTCGACCTGGACTCGTCCGCCTGCGGTGTCGAACAGGCCCAGCTTCACGGCGACCAGCTCGCGTCGCCCGCCGGCGCCAACGACCTCGACCGCGAACCCGCCGCCGGAGCGCCCGACGATCGCAGTGACCGGAACGTTCAAGGCATTCTCCACTCCCTTGGTGGTGATCTCCACCGGGACCGGTGCCCGGTCGAGCCCGCGTGCCTGTTCCGGGTTGTCGAGGCTGATGTAGGCCGGGATGGTCGCGGCACCGGCGCCGGTGTTCTGCCCCGCCGGGACCTCGGCGACTCTCCCGAGCCGGTCGACCTTCCCCGTCACCGACTTGTTGCCCGGCAGCGTGATCTGCGCCCGGTCGCCCTTCTTCACCTCACCCTGCTGCGACGGATCGAGGGCCAACTGCACCTCGAGCGTGTCGGATGTGGCGGACATGACTGTGCACCCGGCCGGGCGGATGCACCAAGCTCGCCCGCCACGTTGGCGATCCGCACCGACTCGGGCAGGAACACCGCCCGACCGAGAGCCAGCGACCCGGTCTGATCCTCGCCCAGCTTCGCCTGCAGCTTCTCGAGCGCGGACGCCGTCTCGAAGCTGAAGGAGCCAGAGGACGGGTCGAGCTGCGCTCGCGTCGCGTACCCGAGGTCAACCAGGTTGGCGTTGAGCTCGGCGACATCGGGTCCGCTGTCGCCCTGCGACAACGCCCGGTACGCCGGCGTCGAGCCACACAACAGCACCACCGGCTTTTGTTCACCCGGTAGAGCACGCCGCCGCAGCCGATCTGGTCGCCGCTGTTGGGCAGCTTGGTGTAGGTCCCGCGGGCCTGGTTGAACACCGGGTACGGCGAGCCGTCCGACCGTGCCCGATAGGTCAGGGTCCCGTACTGCGAGACCGTGTCCGAGAGCCTCCCCCGTTCCACCGCCGCGGTGTTCGCCGGCGGCTCCTGCGCGGCCGGGGTCGCCGGCTTGGCACTGGACATGGCGACCACGCCGCCGGTGGCGGGTGCTGCAACCAAGACGGCTGCTCCGGATAGCACCCATCGCTTCCGCATCACCGGCCCCCCGTCACCCCCGCCGCCCGCGCGAAGTCGCCGCACTTATGCATCGCGGCGTTCAGAGCGCTCATACCAGCCGCCGTTGCGGTGGATGGGATTCGATTCGTGTCGACGAGGGGCCCATTTGGGGTGGGGTCCGGGAAATCCGGCACGCCGTTGTCGCGTATGCACTGGGCGAACTCGAGGCGCGCCGTCCTCTGCTTCGGCGTCACCTTGCCGCCCGTGAACCCCGGCGGCTCCAGGCCCTTGCACGCGCCGATCGCCTGCTTCCACGCCGCGCTGTTCGTGTCCACCGACGAGCCGTTCGCTACCGCATCGACGGTCAGCCTGCCGGAGGCGTCCGGGTCCGGGAACGCGCTAACGCCGTTGGCGCGCATGCACTCGGCGAACTTCACCGCCTTCTCATGAGCGGCGGCGGTGCTGTTGCTGCTGCCGGTGCCGGCAGGTCCGTTCGAACAGCCCGCGACGATCACGGCGAGCATGGCAAGGGCGGCCAGCGGCCGGAGTGTTCTCCTCATGGTTTCTCCGGTGCAGGTAGTAGTGGCAGGGTTCGTTGCTGGAGATCTGGCGCAGCCCGATGACCGGCGATGCGTTCGACCATGGCGTCGGCGGCCGCGAGACCGGCCGCGATTCGGTTGTGGCCGGGCTGGCCCAACACGACCCCGGTGATCGTCGTCCGCTTGCCGTCGATCCAGCGGATGGCCCGGAAGGCGAAGCAGCCGCCGGCCGCGGCGGTCGAGCCGGTCTTGACGCCGACGAACCCGTTGCGCCCGAGCAACGTGTTGGTGTTGTGCACGGTGCCGGCGACCGGCAGCGTCGCGCTCGGCGTGGCGACGATCGTCGCGAACACACGCAGGCGCATGGCCCGATCGACAAGGCGCACCTGGTCGGCGGCAGTCGACACGGTTGCGTCGTCGTAGCCGCTCGGGTCGGTGTAACGAGTGTGGGTCATGCGAAGCGACCGTGCGGTGGCGTTCATCCGGGCGACAAACCGCTCCGCCGAGCCGGCCTCCCATCGCGCAAGGACCGCGGCGATGTTGTTGGCCGACGGCAGCAGCAGCGCCTCCAGTGCCTGCCGTTCGGTCAACTGCTCTCCGGCCGAGATCGGCACCACCGATTCCTCGTGCCCGCGCCGGCGGTCGGTGTCGGCGACATCGGCGTCGGTGAGCGTGATCGTCGGGCCGTCCTCGCCGGGTTGCAGCGGGTGGTCGCGGAGCACGAGATAGGCCGTCATCACCTTCGCCACGCTGGCGATCGGAGCCGCGTGCTGGTTCGGACCGGCCTGGACCGGCGACTGTCCCATTTGGACAGCGGCCTGGCCTTGTGCCGGCCACACCGTGCTGGGCAGCGCCTCGCCAACCGCACCGTGGTGCTCACTGCGAGGGACATCGATGGATGATGTGGCCGTCGAGGCCGAGGACGCCAACAACCAGTAGCCGAACACTGCGGCGATCGCCGTGAGGACGACCAGCAGGGCGGCGACACGGATCCTGCGAATCCGAATGCGACGGGCCGTGGTTCGTGCTGGTTCGCGGTAGGTCATGCCGCCATTCAAGGCAGCGTGGTGTTGTCGACAGGTATCCGGTTTTCGATATGCCGGCGATACGCGCCCCCTCTACCATCGGAGCATGCGGGTGTTGATCGTCGAGGACGAGCCCTACATGGCGGACGCCATCCGCGACGGCCTACGCCTGGAAGCGATCGCGGCAGACATCGCAGCTGACGGCGACAGTGCTCTGGAGCTCCTGAGCGTCAACGCCTACGACATCGCCGTCCTCGACCGCGATATCCCTGGCCCCTCCGGCGACCAGATCGCCGAACGCATCGTCGCTTCCGGCAGCGGCATGCCGATCCTCATGCTCACCGCTGCCGACCGTCTCGACGACAAGGCCTCCGGGTTCGAGCTCGGCGCCGACGACTACCTCACGAAGCCGTTCGAGCTCCGAGAACTTGTGCTCCGTCTGAGAGCGCTCGACCGCAGGCGCGCCCACAACCGACCGCCCGTGCGAGAGATCGCAGGTCTGCGGCTCGATCCGTTCCGCCGAGAGGTCTACCGTGACGGCCGCTACGTCGCGCTCACGCGGAAGCAGTTCGCGGTGCTCGAAGTCCTCGTCGCCGCCGAAGGCGGTGTCGTCAGCGCCGAAGAACTCCTAGCGCGAGCGTGGGATGAGAACGCAGACCCGTTCACCAACGCCCCGCGCATCACGGTCTCGGCGCTGCGCAAACGGCTCGGCGAACCCTGGATCATCGCTACCGTGGCCGGCGTCGGCTACCGCATCGACACGGCAGACACCGGGCGTGAGGGAGGAGACGGTGGATAGAGCCCCTGGCTTGAGCGTTCGCCTCAAACTCACCCTCAGCTACGCCGGCTTTCTCCTGCTCGCCGGCGCCGTGCTGCTCGCCGCCGGGTACTTCTCCCTTTCGCGAGGTGTGCACCCTGGTGTGATCTTCATAGTGCAAAGCCACGCCGACCTCCTGCGCTATTTCGCTCCGATCGCAGCAATCGTGATGGCGTTCCTGCTGGTCTTCGGTCTCCTGGGAGGGTGGCTTCTCGCCGGCCGGATGCTCGCCCCCCTAACTCGCCTCACGGACGCCACACGCGTGGCCGCGAACGGATCGCTCTCCCACCGCATCGAGTTGGAAGGACGTCAGGACGAGTTCCGCGAGCTCGCCGACAGCTTCGACACCATGCTGGCGCGGCTCGAAGCGCACGTCGCCGAGCAGCAGCGATTCGCGGCCAACGCCTCCCACGAACTGCGCACGCCGCTGGGGATCACGCAGACGCTGCTCGACGTGGCCCGCAACGATCCGAATCGCGACAACGGCGAGCTCGTCGACCGCCTCCACGCCGTCAACACCCGAGCGATCGACCTCACCGAAGCACTGCTCCTGCTCAGCCGCGCCGACCAACGATCCTTCACGCGAGAACCGCTCGACCTGTCCCTCATAGCGGAAGAAGCCACCGAAACGCTCCTCCCCCTAGCAGAGAAACTCCGCCTCACGATCGAGACCTCCGGCGAGACGACCCCCACCATCGGCTCACACGCGCTCCTGCTGCAGCTGGCTACGAACCTCCTGCACAACGCGATCGTCCACAACCTGCTCGAACAGGGCACCGTCTGGGTCACGACCAGCGTTCAGCCCAAGAGTGCCGTGCTCACCGTCGAGAACACCGGCGAGAAGCTCACGCCACAGCTAGTCGCCACGCTTGCCGAGCCATTTCAGCGCGGTACCAAACGCATACGCACCGACCATGCCGGTGTCGGCCTCGGCCTGGCAATCGTCAAAGGCATCACCCAAGCACACGACGGCACCCTCACCCTCGACCCCCGGCCCGCCGGCGGGCTCCGCGTCACCGTGCAACTACCCGCCGGCCCGTACACCGGCATGGTAAGGAGGGGGTCGAATAGTGGCTTAGCGACTAATGAAGAGACGTTCGAGTCGCTGATGCAGCGTTCGGCTGCGTACAAGAATAGGCCTCGCGCCGACTGAAACCGCCGTTTTCGGATAAGGCAACTTCACATCCCGCGCTGATCCCGCAGGAGGCTCCCGGAAGGCCCCGCCTGCACCCGCGAATCCCGGCGGCGGCCCCGTCGGAAAGCCCTGCTCTCGCCGGTAATCCCCGCCTATCCCCGCTCAACCCGGAAGCACCATGACCGGCCTGTCACGCCGGAGGTCGCGGGTTCGAGTCCCGTCGCTCCCGTAAAAGTCCTGCAAATCAGTACATGTATTTGACATAACGACCGCCGGCTTCTTTTCATCCCGCGCAGATCCCGCGCGAGAATCGGCCGGAAATCGCCGCAAGCAGCGGACCGCAGCCGGTAATCCCCGCAAGCAGGATGACCGGCCGACTACGCCGGAGGTCTTCTCGCCCTCGAGTACAAAGGGCCTTGGTGCTTCGCACGAGGTCGCACGGCGGCGACGCCGCCGTGGCAACCGGTGGTCTCTCGGTCTCTCGGTCTCTCGTGGGCAAGCGTCAGGCCGTGATACTCCAGCTGTACGAGGAGGGTGCGGATGCGTCTGCTTCGGCTGGTCAGATGCGCTGACGGTCGCTAGCTGCGCGTCGGTAGGCGGCCGCACGCGGACGTCGTTCGCTGACTCGAGCAGCGTCGAGGCGGACGTGATGCACAAAGTGTCGTCTAGGCAGCAGGCAGCTGGTTCGCTTGCGCGAGATAGCGCGTCGCGCCGGCCTCTCTGAAGAAGACGAGCGCCGGCTCAAGGAGGTCGTCTAGCCCTGCGAGCCGGCCCACCCGCGTCAGCTCTTCGGCCGCGCGCAGCCGCGCGTATGCCTCCACCGACGGTGCGTCGATGCGGGCGACGAGCTCGATGCTGTGCGCGAAGTCTCCGCCTGCGATCGCTCGCGCGGCCTCGTGCCAGGGCGTCGACGGGGCAGACTCGATCGCAGAGACGAGTTCGGCCTCGCGCCCGAGGTCGCGCGTAAGCCAGGCAAGCTCAACCGGCGTCACGGTGGGATGCAACTCGAGGAGCGCCGGTATCAGGACGGACCCCTGCGCAAGCACCTCCGACGCGTCCCTCGACGCCGCCTTCGGCCGGTCCGCGGCCAGGTGCACGATCGCCCGCACGGTCAGCGCGGGCGCGAGGAGCTGCGGGTCCTTGATCCGGCGGGCACCCTCGAGCGCCCGCTCGCTGTCGATGGTTGCGGCTCCGAGGTCGCCGCGCGCGACTGCGATCGACGCGCGGAGGGCGTGGCACGCAGGGTCCGAGTAATGGGTCTTTCCGGACTCGGCCTCCGCGAGTCTTTCGTCGAGGATTCGCACTGCCTCCTCCCAGCCACCGTGGAGCGCGGCTTCGTGCGCTTCCACGGTGCGTAACCAGTTCCGCTGATCGGCAGTGCCATAGTGTTCGACGTCCTGGCCGTAGTCGCGCAAGGCTTCCGAGGCGGCGGCAAGCTGCCCGACGAACACGAGCAAGCCTTGCAGGTTGAGCTCGGTGACGACGAGCCGATAGAACGCGCTGACCTCACGTGCGAGCGCAACCGCTCTGCGTGCGTCTTCGAGGCCCTCAACATCGCCGAGCGAAACTCGGGAGCAGCCGAGGACGTCGAGCGCTCGGACGCGCAGGTCATCCAGCCCGAGCGCCTCGGTGAGCGGGAGAGCCTCTCGCACGAGACGGATCGCCTGCGGATGCTCGGTAGCGCTCGAGTGGTAGGCCGCGCGCTCGACGAGTGCGTACGCTCTCGCCCGCGAGCTGCCGCGGCCCTCGACGAGCTCGACTGCGCGGCCGATGTATCTGTACGCCGCGTCGCGCTCGCCGACGAGCCAGAGGCGACGCGCGACCTCCACCGCCACTTCCGCCGCGTCCTCTGGGGTTCCACCGGAACGAAGCTGCTCGAAGCCCTGCTCCAGCAGGTCGATGCCGGTCCCGTCGGCTGCGTGCTGTGCGTGGCCGGCGCGGACGAGGAGCCACACGCGGTCGGGGTCGCCGTCCGGCCAGAGCGCGAGCGCGTGGCGGTAGTAGTGCGCCGCGGTCGCATACGACGCGACCGCGAACGCGCGGTTGCCGGCCGCCCGCAGCGCGAGACGCGTACGCTGGGCCAGAGCCGGGTCTTCTGGCCCCGCCGCTCTCGTGTACTCGAGAGCGCTGGAGTAGTGGTGGGCGAGCATCTCGGCGTGATCCTCCGGGCGGCCGAGTGACTCGATCCAGCGAGCTGCCCGGCGGTGCTTCTCGGCGCGAGCGGCGCGCGGGATCTGCGCATAGGCGACGTCGCGGAGCAGAACATGACGGAAGGCATATTCAGAGTCGCGCGCAACCGAGGAGCTGCGGGCCGGCTGCACGAACTCCTTGCGCTCGAGTGCGACGAGCAGCGCTTCCGCCTGCCGCCGCGTGACCTCCCCGATCGACTCGATCGCGCCCGACCAGAAGATCCTGCCGACAACGGCCGCGTCTTGGAGGAGCGCTTTCTCCTGCGGCAGGAGACCGTCGAGCCGGGCGGCGATGATCCCGTGAACTGTTTCGGGCAGGTTCTCGAGCGAGCCGGTCTCCGCGAACATCCGGGCGAACTGCTCGACATAGAGCGGGTTTCCGGCCGTGCGGGCGAGCAGCGCCTCCTGGAGCTCGGCGTCAAGCAGCGGCTGGCCGACGACATAGTCGACGAGCCGCTCCGTCTCCCCCTCCGAGAGCGGCGCGAGCGAGATCGTGAGCGCGTTCGCCTTGCCCCCGCCCCAGCCGGGACGGCGCTCGAGCAGCTCCGGCCGCGCGGTACAGAGGACGAGCAGCGGCGCGTCTCGAAGGCGAGCGGCGAGCTCGTCGACAAACTCGAGCAGCCCCTCATCCGCCCAGTGCAGGTCCTCGAGCACGAGGACGAGCGGTTTTTGCTCGGCCAATCCGTCGAGGAAGCGACGCCAGGCGGCAAAGCCCTCTCCGGAGTGCTCCCGCTGGTGGAGCTCGCCACCAATGCCAATCAGCGGCCGCAGCTCGCGTGCGACCCAGGCCGCCTCGTCCTCGGCCGTGAGCACCTCGGCAAGCGCTGATCGCAGCTTCTCCTCCGCCAGCTCGGAGCTGTCCGACTCCAAGATCCCCGCCTTGGCCTTGACGATCTCGCCGAGCGCCCAGAAACTGACGCCGTCGCCGTATGAGAGGCATCGCCCCTGCAATAAGGTGATCTGCCTGCGATTCTGATCGAGCGTCTTCGAGAGCTCGAAGACGAGCCGGCTCTTGCCGATCCCGGGGACGCCCACAAGCGTGACGAGCTGCGGCGAGCGCTCCTCGACCATACGGTCGAGGGCCGAGACGAGCAGGGCCAGCTCGCGTTCCCGCCCCACGAGGGGCGTCCTGGGCTCCCGCAGGAGATCGATACCGCGCCGAGGTCGCGCACTCACCGCCTCCCAGACCGGGATCGTCCCTGACTTCCTCCTCGCTTTAATCGGAGCAGTCGCGCGGTAGTCGATCGTCTCCAAGGTCGCCCTGTGGGTCTGCTCACCGACGAGAATGCCGTTCACCGGCGCCGCCGCCAGCAGCCGTCGCGCGTCGCTGACGACGTCTCCCGCGGTGATCGGCTCGCCCTCCGGGCGTGCGTCGACCGAGACGAGCGCCATGCCGGTATCGACGGAGATCCGCACCTGAAGCTCCTCGTCCGTCTCGCCGGCCGAGCGGCGGATCGCCAGCGCAGCCCGCACGGCCCGCTCCGGATCGTCCTCGTGCGCAGGGGTGCCGAAGACGGCCATCAGCGCGTCGCCGACGACACTCTCGATCGTGCCGCCGAAGCGCTCGATCTCCTGCCTTGCCGCTTCGTGGAAGCGGCGCAGGAGGACGCGCACGTCCTCTGGGTCGGCCGGCTCGACTCGGCCGAGGCGGCGCAGCAACTCGACGAAGAGCACCGAGACGACCTTTCGTTCCTCCCGCTCCTCCGGTGGCGGCGCCGAAGGCTCGTACGGTGGCGGCAGGCGAGCCGGCGCGGGAGCAGGTGCCGGCGCGGCGCTGGGCACAAGCTCGAGTGCGGGGTCCTGGCGCAGGATCGCCTGCTCGAGCTGCTGCAGCGCCCGTCCCGGCTCGATCCCGAGCTCCTCCACGAGCAGGCGCCGCGCCTCTCGGTAGGCGGCAAGCGCCTCCGCTTGCCGGCCGCAGCGGTAGAGGGCCAGCATCAGCTGCCTGCGGAGCCGCTCCCGCAGCGGGTGCGTTGCGACCAGCGCCTCCAGCTCACCGACGAGAGCGGCCTGACGGCCCACCGCCAGCTCCGCCTCGATCCGCTCCTCCAGCGCCTCCAGGCGCTCCTCTTCCAGGCGCAGCCGCTCGACCTGCGCGAACGGTTCGCCCGCGAACTCGGCTAGCGCCGGACCCCGCCAAAGGGCGAGCGCCTCCTCCAGCTTTTCGGCCGCGCTCGTCGGGTCACGCCTCGCCTCCTCACGCAATCGCCGAAAGCGGGCCAGGTCGAGCTGCTCCGGGGAGAGCTCCAAGAGATACCCACGAGGCTGGCTCGTCGGCATCCGCCCTCCCAGCGCCTTGCGCAACCGGGACGCGTAGACCTGCACGGCCTTCGTCGCCTTCGCGGGCGGCTCCTCCCAGAGCAGGTCGATCAGGCGCTCGGTCGAAACAACCTCATTCGCATACAGCAGAAGAACGGCCAGCAGCGCCCGCTGCTTCGCACCCCCGAGCGCGACCGGCGCGCCGCCCTCCCAGGCCTCCAGCGGTCCGAGGATCCGAAACTCCACTCCCTGCCTTCCCTCGCCTGACGGTAACACGCTGTAGCGCGACTGTTGCCGCGCCGTAGCCGGCAATCAGCCTCCCCCTGATATCGCATCGCAGACAGCGAATGTCCACAAGCTTGGGAAGGAGGACAGGATGAAGCGTTCGCTCGCGATACTTGTCATCGCTTTCTCGACAGCGCTTGTTGCTTTGGGCGCTGCCGCCCCAGCGGGGGCGGGAGGTCAGGCAGGCTACGGTTGCCCGCCGACATTCCAGGGAGTGAACCTGGACCAGTACCTGAATCTTCCGCGCGTCTACGAAGGCTTGCTCGCGGGAGCCTTCACCAGGGACTCCCGCATCTCGGCGTTCAACTCGGTCGATCTCAACCGCGACGGCGTGATCTGCGCTCAGGACGTCGCCACGTTGAACGGCAATGCCGACGGCTGGCAGTACTTCTACAACATCGTGGACGACAACGCAGCGGCTTCGACGGGATAGCTGGCCGTCCTGAGCCCGGGAGCAAGCACCCACAAAAGACGAGAGGGCGGCGCCGTACCGCCCTCTCTCGCTCCAGACAAGTCAATCGCCCTACCGTCCAGAAAAGCGACGCTGATCTCGAGCCCTTGCGATTGCGGCGACCCGCGCTCGCGAGACGAGCTCGCGCGGTTTCGACAAGACCATCGACTCGATCCCGCGCCCATTCCATCCGTTTACTACTGAGACAACGCGCTATCCCGCGCTCGTCCCGCACGAGGTCGACGGAAGCCCCCGCCCGTCCCCGCGAATCCCCGCAAGGCCAGGGTCGAAAGACCTGCTCACGCCCGGAATCCCCGCCTATCCCCGCTCAAGCCGGAAGCGCCAAGACCGGCCTGTCACGCCGGAGGTCGCGGGTTCGAGTCCCGTCGCTCCCGTAAAAGCACCTGCAAATTGGCATCTTTGTGTTGTCTAGTTTGACGCCGAATCGGCGGCGACTACACGCACTGTTCTCGAAGCGACGACGAAACGGCCCAGAAGGGCCCGAAATGCGTGTGCGGGGTGACGATTTCAAGCCGATTCAGCCCGAGTCGAGGCCGACCGCGAAGGCGGCGTGCAACTACACGAGAAGACCGGAGGTCAAGGCCCCGGGACACGTCCCGTCGAATGCAGGGAGGAGCTATCTCGGAGGCCGTCACTGGCAAAGTGATCGTCGTCCGGACTCCGGTGCCCGAGATGAGGAAGGACGTGCCCGAGTTCATCCGCCGGCTCGAAGCCGTGGGCCTCACGGTCGAATCGACGCCGGGGCACTACCGCGTCCTGTGCGACGGCAAGCAACTCCGCAGAGCGAACGGACTGCCGTTCACGCTGCCGTTTCTCCCGACATGATCCGCTGGCCAGCAACGCCTCTACCAACGCTGGCAACGGATGGCGGGCCGCGGCAAACCGCAGCAGAAGATCGTCGTCGCCTGCGCGCGCGAGCTCGCCGGCTTCGTCTGGGCGATCGCGACCGAGCAACCACTTCGCAGCACCTGACCCCGACTCTCTCGGTCTCGAGCAGCGGATGCGTCCAACCACACGGAGAACCCTCGAACCCTCTATGCGGCACCGCCCGGTGACCCGCGGCGCTAGACCGAGGCAGCTCCCGACGGTTCCCAGTCATGCCGTCCCGACCGGCGAATGTCAGTCTGATCCACCGTCGCTGCCAAGACCCATCCGCTGCTCCAGGCCGAGAACAACCCCATCAACCCGAGCCGGACCTCTTGACCTTTTGCTCCATGTCAGAGGCTTGATGTGAACGTGAGAGGAGGCCGCTATGGCCTCCTCTCGTCAAACGAATGTGAGGGGGCCGCCCTAGGGGGTCGTCCCGTTAGGCCCCCCTCCGACCTGCAGTTGCGAGAACCCGGCGACCGGAATGAAGGGTGGAAACGTCATAAAGGCGTGATCGTTGCCGGTGTAGTGGCCGTACGTCCTCGGCACAGTGATCGTGGTCATGTACGGCGGCGGGATGAAGACGGGGAAGACCGCGTTGGGAAGGGCGTTCAAGGCGACCCCGTCGATGACGACGCTATCGCCGCTGTAGTGCCAGGTCACGTCACCCTTGTCGGAGGCGGTACCAGCACCGCCATGCCCGCAGTCAGAACCCGCGTAGTCACCCGTGAAATCGGGCTCGAGCGCGATCCACAACCACACGCCGCCGCCGTCCCGTCCCGGAGTATTGACTGAAAGCTCAATCTGGTAGATCGCCCGCCCGCCGTACTCGGCCGAGGCGCTCGTCGCAGAGATCGCAGAGACAAGCACCGCCGCAGCAACGACCAGGACGAGGCACACCAACTTCCGCTTCATCTTCGTCCCTCGCTTTCTCCCCATGTCCAAGAATGTGCCGCTGCAAGAGCGTCTCTCCCGACGGCATCTTTGTCAAGCGCCGAGGCGCGACGACAGCCGCACGGCAAATGCTGCACAGGTTTCACATCAAGCCTCTAGCTCCGTCCGGCGGCTGAAAACGGCTCGTATAGCCACGGCTGGCTAGTCGGTTGGGAAACTGGACGACCACCGTTGGGTCCCAGGAACCCGTACACATCACCGCTCTCCACTGCGAGGTCGACTCGGTCGACCGCGACCAAGCCACCGTAGCGCTTGACCAAGCCACGGACGACGATCGGCGTCGTAGCATGCGACACCGACTCAGTCGCGGTCGCAACTCCTTGACCCACGAGCCGATGATAGGCGCTGGCAGTCCTTGGCGACGCACGCAAGCGTCCCCGGTCGTCGGAAAGGGGGCCTCCCCGGGCGCGGCTGCTGTCGGCATCGTTAACAGCTCGCCGAAACGAAACGGACACATCGGAAACGACACGCCCGACATCTCGCGACCCATCCGTCGCATCCGAATCAATCCGATTGCACGAGAATGGGCGGGAGGAGGTCAGTGGTTCAGCTCATCGAAGCTGGGCGGTCCGTGCTGTTGTCGAGGCAGGCACCACGCCAACTACACGCGTACTACACAGGCTCTGCCGGGCGGCAGCCGGTCGGAGCCGGTCACAGCCGGATGGCCCGGTGAGGAAATGCCTGCTCCAGCGGTAATTCAGGGTGGCAGCCGACTGTACCGGTTGAGCCTTTACCGGCCTGTCACGCCGGAGGTCGCGGGTTCGAGTCCCGTCGCTCCCGCTATAAATATCCTGCAAATCAGCAGGTTTTGTTGCCCGGCTGGACGTAAACGACCGCCGGCCTTCTTCAGATCCTGCGCTCATCGCGTGCAAGCTCGAAAAGTCCTCTCTCCAGGAGTTTTTGTCTCGGCGCGGCGGCGAGGCCGCTTCCCCATCCCGCACCAGATCGACCGCAGGACGCCAGTACTCGTCGATTCGCTCACGTTGAGGCTGTGGCTGCCGGAAACTCGATCTTCCTGCCAATCGCCATGACCGAATAGATGCACCCACACGCGCCGGAGCCATGTGATCGTGAGCCTGCAGAAGACTGGCCTCGGGCTTCGCTATCGAGCCGCCGGCGACGCACACGCACGGCGCCGAATCGGACCTCGAGCAGCTCACCCAGATCGCGCGCCAGATGGTCGGCCGCTGGGGGATGAGCGAGAAAGTCGGCCCAATCACCATCCTGTCCGGCGACCGACAGGGGCCGACGTTTCCCGGTTCGAGCGAGACCTCGGCTCACACCCAGGCGCTGATCGATGAGGAGGTCCACCGGATCGTCGAGGACGCGCACGCGGAGGTCACGCAGCTGCTCACCGAGCACCGCGAGCAGCTCGACAACCTCGCCCACGCGCCTCCTCCAGGCAGAGACGCTCGACGCCCCCTGCCGCGTACGCCGCCGCCGACGTCCCGATGCGCTCGGCGGAGCTGGAGGAAACCGTCACCGCGGAACCGGCATGAGCTTCTTCGGCCGAACCACCGTCACCCGGTCAGCAGAACCAACCGCTCAGGTCCTACAGGTAGGCGTCGTCGGCCGGCGGCCTCGTGATCAGCCGGGCGCCGCGGCCGTGCGTCGTGAAGCTGAACATCCAGCGGATGAGCACCAGGACGCGGTTTTGGAAGCCCACGAGGTAGAAGAGGTGGACGAAGAGCCAGGTGATCCAGGCGAGGAAGCCGCTGAGCTTCAGTCCTCTCAGATCGGCGACCGCCGCCGCGCGCCCGATCGTCGCGAGGTTGCCCTTGTCGTGGTAGCGGAACGGGCTCGTGTTGCGACCGCGAATGCGGTCGCGCACGACCCGGGCGGCGTAGCGTCCCTGCTGCATCGCCACCGGGGCGACGCCCGGCAGGACGGTGTCGTGCAGCCGGACCATGTCGCCAAGCGCGAACACCTCCGGGTGGCCCGGGAGGGTCAGGTCCGGTTCGACTGTCACTCGCCCCGCGCGGTCTTGCTCCGCGCCGGTCAGCTCGGCGAGCGTGCCGGCGAGCCCGGATGCGACGACGCCCGCCGCCCAGATGACCGTGCGAGTGGGGATGCGCTCCGCGTCGATCGTCACGCTCTCGGCGTCGACCCGGGTGACCGTCCGCCCCGTGAGGACGGTCACGCCGAGCTTCTCGAGCGAGCGTCTGGCCTTGGCCGAGAGCGAGGCCGGGAACGTCGTCAGCACGCGATCCGAGGCCTCGACGAGGAGGATGCGGGCAGCACGCGGGTCGACGCGGCGGAAGTCGCGCCGCAACGTATCGCGGGCGAGCTCGCCGATCTGGCCGGCCATCTCGACGCCGGTCGGGCCCGCGCCGACGACGACGAAGGTGAGCCATGCCGTCTCGCGGCCGGGATCGGGCTCCTGCTCGGCCGCCTCGAAGGCGCTGAGCAGGCGGCTTCGAACGACGAGCGCGCTCTCCAGCGACTTCACCTCAGCCGCGAAGTTCGTCCAGTCGTCGTGGCCGAAGTACGAATAGCTCGAGCCGCCCGCGACGATGAGACTGTCGTAGGGAATCGATTCCGGCGCCGGGGTGCCGCCGACGGGGCGCACGACCAGCTTTCGTGCGTCGAGGTCGAAGCCGGAGACTTCGGCCATCACGACGCGGATGTTGCGGTTCCGCTTGAAGATCGCCCGCAGCGGATAAGCGATCTCGCCCGACGAGAGCGCGCCGGTAGCGACCTGATAGGTGAGTGGTTGGAAGAGGTGGAAGTTCCTGCGGTCGACCAGCGTCACCTCGACGCGAGCTCTCCGGAGCGCGAGCGTCGCCTGCAGCCCACCGAAGCCGCCGCCGACCACAACGACGCGGTGTCGGCGGGTCGGAAGCGTCGCCACGGGCCGAGAATAGTCCGGGCAGCCGCCCGGATTATGAGCCTGTTCTCGCGTAACTACGCTCGGCAGGCGAGCAAGCGCTCTTCCTCGCGGCCAATCGTGCACATATCCACGAGGTCACCGACCCCATGCTCATCCCCTGGGGCGGGGATCTCGGCGTCCCACCTACAGTCCGAGAACTTCACGACACAGGTCGGCGACTTCGTCGATGAGCCGCGGCAACTCGAGGTCGCACCAAGGTCGCACGGCTACGCAAGATGCGACGAACGCGGCGGCGCGCGAGCCGGCCCAGCGTCAATCGCAGAGCCGTATTAGTCCGCAGGCCGATCGGGTCGATTGGTCTGCCCGACTTCGATCAGGTGGCCTTCCGGGTCGCGGAGGTAGCAGCGGGTTTCTTGCCCGCGGTCGATTGGAGGTGTGAGGAAGTGGGCGCCTCGCTCGCTCCAAGTCTTGTAGACGGCTTGGATGTCGGCGACTCGGATGTTCAAGAAGCCGCTCACATGATCGGGATTCTGCGGTGGCTCGAGAATGACGTCCGGCTTGTCGTCTGTCGGTCCGCCGCCGACGTTGATGATGATCCAGCTGTTCGCGAGCGCGACGATCGTCGGCTCGCCGGCGAGAACGATCTCGCCACCGAGGACGTCGCTATAGAAGCGGCCAGCGCGTTCGACGTCCTCAGCGACGATGAAGTGCGTGAGCGCCGCCGATGACGACTGGCGCAAGAACAACCCGCGCTTCACCGAGGGCAACTTCGAAAAGAACCTCCGCATCGTCGACGAGGTCGAGGCCGTCGCCTCCGAGCTCGATGCGACACCGGCGCAGATCGCATTGGCCTGGCTGCTCGCGCAGGGCGACGACATCGCCCCGATCCCCGGCACCAAGCGTGTTTCCCGTGTCGAGGAGAACACGGCAGCCGACGGTATCGAGCTGAGCACGGAACAGATCACACGCCTGAATGAACTGACCCCCGCCGCCGGCGAGCGTCACAACGAGGCGAACATGGCCGTGATCGACCGGTGACCGCCGCCACCGGTTGAGCCGTAGTGCTTCAGTACCTCCATGCGAGCCACACTGATGTACGGCGCCGGCGACGTCCGCGTCGAGGACGTCCCCGACGCCCACCTGGTCGAGCCGACCGACGCGCTCATCCGCGTCACCCGCGCCGGGATCTGCGGCAGCGACCTCTGGCCCTACAAGTCGATGGAGCCGACCGACTCAGGTCGCCGGATGGGACACGAGTTCATCGGCATCGTCGAGGCCGTCGGCAGCGAGGTGCGGACGATCAAGACCGACGACCTCGTCGTCTCGCCCTTCCTCTGGTCGGACGGCACGTGCGTCCTCTGCCAAGGGGGCCTGCAGAGCGCATGCCTGCACGGCGGCCGCTACGGGTTCGACGACGTCGACGGTGGCCAGGGCGAAGCCGTACGCGTCCCGCAGGCAGACGGCACACTCGTCGTCCTGCCGGTCGGCGAGAACGACGCACTCATGCCCTCGCTGCTGACGCTCTCCGACGTGATGGGAACCGGTCACCACGCCGCCGTTGCGGCCAAGGTCGCACGCGGCACGTCGGTCGCCGTTGTCGGTGACGGCGCCGTCGGCCTCTGCGGCGTGATCGCAGCGAAGCGGCTGGGCGCCGAGCAGATCATCCTGCTCGGCAACAACCCCGAACGCGTCCCGCTGGGACAAGAGTTCGGCGCCACCCACGTCGTCAGTGAGCGCGGCGAGGAGGCGGTCGAGCGCGTACGCGAGCTAACCGGTGGCCTCGGCGCCCATTCGGTGCTCGAGTGCGTCGGGGTCGAGCAGGCGGTCGTTACCGCGCTCGAGATAGCACGCCCCGGCGGTGCGATAGGCCGCGTCGGCATCCCCGAGCACGACACGACCCCAACCAGCATCGCCTTCTGGAAGAACGCCAGCATGGCCGGCGGCCCCGCCCCGGTCCGCGCCTACATCGACGAACTGCTCCCGGACGTGCTGGAAGGCCGGATCGAGCCCGGCCGCGTCTTCGACCGGACCGGAACACTCGACGAGGTACCCGACGGCTACCGCGCGATGAACGACCGCGACGTCCTTAAGTTCCAGATCACCTTCTAAGACACCGAGCGGGCTACCCGTTCAAGGTCGAGAACTGACGGACACGGAGCTGCTGGACGAGGTCGCACCAGGGTCGCACGGCGATGCGAAGCGCGGCGACCCGCGACCACTCCCGACGAGCGCAGACCCGCACGGATAAGGAAAACCCTCATGGATCGACCCCCTCCTCCACGTTCATGGTAAGGAGGGGGTCGACGGTTCGAGTCCGTCAGAGGGCTCTGCAAAAGTCCAGCACGTCGGCGCTTTTGCGCTTTTGCGTTCAGCCCGACTTGCAGGGTCGGCAGCGTGCGGTAGGTATGGAGCCGTTTATGGAGCTTTCGCGTTCAGAACGGCGTCGCGCGGAAGCACGCCTGGCCGACCGGAGAAGCTGAAGGGCTCTCTTAACCCCAAGGTCGCAGGTTCGATCCCTGCCCGGCCCATACGAGAAAGCCACGCACAGCGAGCTCTTGCGTCTCCTGAACCGACGACGACCCAGCCAGGGTGTCAACGAAATTAACACGAGCCCTCACGCGACGAGGACCGCCGACCCCGGACGGCCATAGGCCGCGAGATCGAAGACGCCGTCGAGCACCAGCGTGCGCGCGGTCGAGGATTCGGTGCGGGCGTCGCGGACGGTCGCGACGTGCCAGCGGATCGGGGCACGGCGCGGCTCGTCCGGCGTCACGCTATCCACGAGGAGGGCAGGACCGCTCGCCGTCCCGAGTCCTCACGGACGAACGCGGATGATCGTCTTCCCCTTGATCCGCTCGGTCGGGTTGAAAGCGGCAACGGCGTCGTCGAGGGCCGCGACGGTGCCGATGT
>WNGA01027736.1_pt1 | contig 17468 bp, 15 predicted proteins | sample 5400061 | NCBI WGS metagenome assembly WNGA01 (sample SAMN13153366, study PRJNA577476) | soil metagenome | isolation source: 100 cm soil or saprolite under grassland replicate 2 | place: USA:California | collected 2016-06-15 | reverse complement strand
CAGAACGCGCAGGCTTCTCGGCAACATGCCGGGAAGAGCGAGCAAAATGCTCGCGCTCCCCAGGAAAAGATCGATATCGCCTTCCGCGTCATCGCCGATCATGTGCGCACGTTAAGTTTCGCGATCGCTGACGGGATCACCCCGTCGAACGAAGGCCGCGGCTATGTCTTGCGCCGGATACTTCGTCGCGCAGTCCGGTACGGTCGCACGCTCGGGTTTCACGAGTCGTTTTTCTTCAAACTTGTCGACATTGTTGCGCAAACCATGGGCGACGTCTTTCCCGAAGTCCGCGCAAAGCGGAAGCAAGTCGAGGAAGTGCTGCGCCGGGAGGAAGAGCAGTTCAATAAGACGCTGGATCGGGGAATCGCGCAATTCAACGGCGCAACCTATAGAGCCTTTATCGATGCACTAACATCAACCGGCGCCGATAAGCGATATCACTTCTTTTTTGAAGATGCCTTCGGACCGGGCACGGGAATTGGAAACGTTCAGGACGTTCTTGCGAGATTGCCTGAGGTTCGGATCGATCTGCAGAGGCCCGATTCCGGACTTGTGATGGAAACTATCGGCCAGCTGCCCGTCATTTCCGGCGGAGCTGCGTTCGAGCTCTACGACACCTACGGTTTCCCGCTCGATCTAACGGAATTAATGGCGCGGGAGCGCGGGCTGACTGTCGATGTTGCCGGATTTGAAAAATTGATGGAGGAGCAGCGCCAGCGTGCGCGCAGAGCGCAGAAGAAAGAAGCGATCAGCGTTGAAGAGGGGAATCTGCAAGTCGGACCGACAAAATTTCTTGGATACGATTTTCTCGAGACGGAAGCGGTTGTTGAAACGGTGCTGCCAGGCAAGAAACCGGATGAGATCAATGTCGTTCTCGATCAAACGCCGTGTTACGCCGAAATGGGGGGACAGGTCGGCGATCGGGGTTTGCTCCACGTTCCGGGGCATGATCGGACAGAAGTCGGTCAGCTGCGTGTAATAGACACTCAAAAGCGTGGCGATGTCTTCATTCACCGCGCGGCGCTCACAGAAGGTCGTGCTCCAGAACCTGGCGAAGCGGTTCGTGTTTCGGTTGATGTCGAGAGACGCCGTGCGATTCAGGGACATCACACGGTGACCCATTTGCTACATTGGGCGCTGCACGAAGTTGTCTCGCGCGAGGCGTCACAAAAGGGGAGCTACGTTGGACCGGACAAATTGACGTTCGATTTTTCGAGCGCTGCATTGACGAAGCAGCAAGTTCGCGACGTAGAAAAATTGGTGAACGAAAAGATTGCGGAAAATGCGCCGGTGTCGTGGACAGAAATTCCGTATGCTGAGGTAAGGAAGCGAAAAGACATCATCCAGTTCTTCGGAGAAAAATACGGCGACAAGGTGCGCGTTTTGCAAATCGGCGGAGCGCCAAATGCGCTCAACGGGTACTCGATGGAGCTCTGCGGTGGCACGCATGTAAGATCGACAAGCGAGATCGGGCCGTTCCGCATCGTGAAGGAAGAAGCAATCGCGGCGGGAATCCGGCGGATTGAAGCGGTGGCGGGGGATGCGGCGCGAAAATGGGCGGAGCAGGAAGCGGCGCGGCAACAGGAGAAGTTTGCAACGCTCGCGCGCAAAAAATCTGATATCGCGGACCTACCCCTTTTTGAAAGCAACGCTGACACAGCTGAAATGCTGAAACAGATTGATGCTCGCGCGGCGCATCTCGAAAAAGTGGACACCGAGGTTCGCGAATGGGAAAAGAAAAGTTCCAAAGCTGCCGAGGCAGAGTTAAAAAGCCGGGCTGCTCAAATCGCCAATGAACTGGCCGAAGTGGCAGACGCGGACGGAAAGCTGCTTCAAGCAGTCGTGGACGCGCTCAAATCAAAAGTTAATGGCCCGATTTTCCTGGTGAGCGCAGCGAATGGAGCTGTCGCATTAGTCGCATCCGTCCCCAAAGAAATGACATCGAAATTTCAGGCGAACAAAATCATTCAGGAAATCGCGCCCATCGTTGGCGGGAAAGGCGGCGGCCGGCCGGAAAGCGCGCAAGGGGGCGGAACGGACCCGAGCAAGGTCGGGGAAGCGCTTGCGAAAGCGAAAGAGCTTTTGCGCTAATCGCGCGGCAAAATTACGGCGCGCTTACGCTCGGCATGCGTGCGCCCTTGATCAGGCGCTTCAAATTTTTTCCGTCGGTCGACATCCGATAGATGGAGGCTTCTTTCTCGCCAGTTGGCTGACTGAGGAAGAGAATGTTGTCATTATCAATCCAGCAGCCGTCCCACCCGAAAAGTTTCCCAGGGGTGAGTCTAAGTGACCGTTGTGAATCGAGGTCGAACGACCATAAGGCTGGGAGAGGGCCATCCCAATCCTTGCGGCCGGATTCTTCGCCCATATCGATGCTGAGAAGCAATCGCTTTCCATCGGGCGAGACATCGATGCGGCCATCGCCGCTCATGTCGCCGTTCGGAATGATCTTATTGATGGTCCATTGGGCGATGACCGTGCCGTCTAGGCCGAGGCGGTAAATGGTCGTCATGTCCTCGCAAAAAATCGATTGCCCATCGCGCGTCCAGATTGGTGAATAGCGGGTGACCTCCTTGGGATCGCCTTTTTTCAGGACGCGAAAACCGGTTCCATCTGCATTGATGAGCCCAAGGTCCTAAATCTCGTTTTGGCGCAGCGTAAAGAGAATGCGCTTCCCGTCTGCCGACCACGTCGGGTAATAGCTATTGTCGCTCGGCACATCTTTGAAGACCGTGATCTTGCCGGTCTCAATTTCCACGACTGCGACGTGGCGCACATAAGTCGTGCCACTCTTTTCCACAGTGTTAAACGCGACACGCGTTCCATCTGGCGAAATCGCAGGAAAAATCCCATCGGCAATTTTTTTCTCCGCCGTGCCATCAAGATTGGCGATGTAAGCCGCGCCGTTGCGTTCGAAGGCGATTTGCCGATCCGCGGGAAATGCGGTGGCAGAAAGGCTGGCTAACGCGAAAGCGAAGAAGACCATTTTTCTCATGGTAATACTACTGTAACGAAAAAGGTCGCGGCGAGCGCGAATACGAGCACGATCAGATATACGAATCCGCCGAGAAAGAATTTGAATACGGTAAAGAACCAGCCCTGCCGGTAAACGCGACGGATCGACAAGAAAATTTGCACTACGAACGCGATCCAGAGCAGCGCGATAATCCAGCCCGCGATCGGCCCTGGGATGACGCGGTTGAGTCCGATTGTCGCGAGCACGATCAGCATAATGGCGGTGTAAGCAAATGTGTGGATGTGAAGCGCGTAAATTAGATGATCGATATAGAAAATGTGCCGCCGGATATAGAGGATTTTCAGGACGAAGGCGAACAGAGGAATGCAGCAAAGCATCATGTAAGGCAGGTTGCTGAAGAGCGTCGCGATAAACAGCCCCATCTTTGTTCCATGCTCACCCATCTTTTCCTTGGCTCGCGCTTCGATCCAGCGCTCGAAGGGAGTTGAAGATTTCTTGTCCGAATCAAAAACCACAAACGGTCGCTCGCCTATTTTTCCATATTCCCGCCTCTGCTTACCGGTTCCGGGCGCGGGTGGAGGCGTAGGCGCGTTCGTTAAAGGCGAGGGAGCGGGCGGAGGCGGAGACTCCCGTAATAATGCCTGCAATTCCTCCCGCGCTGCGGGCGGCAGATCTTCTTTCTTCAAATCCGCTTCGAGTTCCGCGCGATCTTTTGGACCGAGTTTGCCCGGTTCGAGATGAAGTCCTTTAACCCCGTAATTCACAGCGAAGAAGAAGAGAATGCTGGCGAGCAAATAAAGCCGGAGCGGGTGCACATAACGCACGCGACGTCCTGCGATAAATTCATTTGTCAGACGCCACGGTTTCACGATCAGCAGCGCGATCGTTGCAAAAAACTTCGAGTCCCAATTCAGAAATTCATTTAGAACATCGACAAGCACATGCCCGAAGGAACGGCGATAATCGATGGCCGGTTGGCCGCACTGCGCGCAGTAAGGTCCACTCAATGGGGCGCCGCAATTTTCGCAATGCGTCAGGGGCGGCCGCTGCTTTTTTCGCCGACCGAAAAAGCGGCGTCGACGCGGTGGCGCTTGTTCGATTGCCGATATCGCCGTATCGCCCAAAATAAGTTTTGTTACTTCATCGGCCACTCCGGGAGATTAGGAAAACGGGAAAGGAACGTCCATTCGGAATATGGTGGATCGACCGCTTCGCGGACGATTCGCCTGCCCACACGTTGGATGAAGAGACTGCCATTATCTTCGCCGCAAAGTTTGAATTGACCTGAGAAATGGCCGGATGACACCATCTCGCCCAACATGGCCTCACATCTGTTTAAGACCAAAAGCCCAGATCACTTGATGGCCGAGGCGGCTGCGCCCGAGCGCCAGCTCAAGCGTGCGCTGTCCGCGTTTGATCTTACTTGCATCGGCATCGGTGCGATTATCGGGGCCGGAATCTTCGCGCTCGCAGGAACCGCGGCGGCTGGTGAGCAAATCGAGGCATCAATCTGGAAAACGCCGGTCCTCAACTTCATCATATCGCATCTCACGCATGCGGAACTGGTATTTGGACGGCCGGGCGCAGGGCCGGCCGTCATGCTTTCCTTTATTGTGGCCGCGGTCGCGTGCGGATTCGCCGCACTTTGCTATGCGGAGCTGGCGTCGATGATTCCTGTTTCAGGCTCCGCCTACACGTATTCCTATGCGACCCTCGGCGAGATCATTGCATGGGTCATCGGGTGGGATCTCATTCTCGAATACGCGGTCGGCAACATGGCGGTAGCGGTCGGGTGGTCGGGTTATTTCGTGCAACTTTGCGGGAGCCTTTTCCACCTTAAGTTTCCGCTCTGGTTGGTGAATGATTATACAACGGCAACGGCAATCATCGCTAAAGGCGGCGACAGTCTTGCGAATTATTCTTCGACTACTCTTCCGATCATCGCCGGGCATACAATCGCGGTGAATCTCCCCGCGCTCTTCGTTGTCGCGGCGGTGACCGTACTCTTGATTTACGGAATCCGCGAAAGCGCGCGCACGAACACGGCGATCGTCATTATCAAGGTCGCCGTCGTCGTTTTCGTGATTGCGTTCGGAGCCTTCATGGTGCATCCGACGAATTGGCAGCCGTTTTTGCCGAACGGAGTCGGTGGGATGATGAGCGGGGCCGCCATTGTCTTCTTTGCGTTTATCGGATTCGATGCGGTTTCGACTACGGCCGAGGAGACAAAAAATCCGCAGCGCGACATGCCGATCGGAATCATCGCGAGCCTGATCATTTGCACTCTGCTCTATGTCTTAATGGCTGCGGTCCTCACTGGCATGAGAAAATACACAACCTATTTCGGCGATTCGGCTGCGGTGGCGACCGCGTTCGCTGGCCGGCCGTGGGCGCAAGCGCTCATCAGTGCCGGGGCGCTCGCTGGACTTACTTCGGTGCTACTCGTTTTCCAATTGGGCCAGCCTCGGATTTTCATGGCCATGGCGCGCGATGGACTGCTTCCCGCCTACTTCGCGAAAATTCATCCCCGATTTCGCACCCCGTATAGAACGACCATCTGGACCGGTATCGCCGTTGGCGGCGTCGCCATGCTTACCGACATCGGGTCGCTTGCCGATCTCACAAATATCGGAACGCTGTTTGCCTTCGTTCTGGTTTGTCTCGGCGTGATTGTATTGCGGCGCAAAGACGCCAATCGTCCTCGCCCATTTCGGGTCCCCCTGGTGCCGTTGTTCCCGCTTCTTGGTGTATTCCTTTGCATTCTGCTAATGGTCAGTTTGCCGATTGAAACGTGGGGCCGCTTCTTTGTCTGGCTCGCGATTGGCCTGGTGATTTATTTCTTCTACAGCGTTCGCCACAGTAAGCTACGCCACGGAATCGACGTCGGTCCGACCGAAGATGTTCCCCCGCCGCTGATCAAGACATAGCTCGGCAACGTGTTGTTCTCAACGCGTGGCAAAAAGTGACGCCAAGCTTTCTGGCTTCAAAACGCGGGCGAAATCCACGCCGCTTGCGGGTTGTCGGTTGTGGCGCAATCTGCTCGGGGCGCGAAACCTCAATTTAGGGAGAAGCGCCCTACAGCATAGCCGGGTTTGCTCTGAAAGAAGTAGGGGTGAATGGCCCATTCGACTGTGCGTGCGCGCAACTCTTGCCATTAGTGGCTGGTTTCGGGTATTGTTTGTCTGTGAAAGGGATTCCTGGCACACTCCAGGATAGCGGGGCAATCTTTGCCACAACCCACTGGAGCGTTGTCGCTGCCTGCACGTATGGCAGCGAGATGGCCGACGTAGCCTTGGCGCGGCTTTGCCGCGATTACTGGCCGCCTCTTTACAGTTTCGTGCGCCGGCGCGGCTATAGTCCAGCCGACGCGCAGGATCTCGTCCAAGGTTTCTTCGCCTATCTCCTGCAGATCAAGGCTTATGCGCACACAAACCGCAGGAAGGGCAAATTCCGCTCGTTTTTGCTTGCCTCGCTCAAGCACTACATCGCCGACGTATTGGACCGGGCGCGAGCACTCAAGCGTGGCGGCGATTATGAGTTCGTGCTCTTGGATGAAAAAATTCACGCGGTTGAGACGCTCTACGCGCGCGAATATCGATGCGGCGGGATCATGTTGGACGAGGAGCAACAGTACGAACAAACCTGGGCAACGGCGCTGGTCGCCCGCGCGCTGGAACGTATCGAGGCGGAGTTCGGCAACGGGCAGAAGAAGCGCCTCTTCAGCGCACTGAAGCCATTTCTTATCGGCGGTGTAGCGTTGCCCAGCCAAGGGGAAGTTGCCAGGCGGCTCGATATGCCGGTCGAGACGTTGCGCAGCCACCTTTCGCGGCTACGTGCACGTTATCGCGAGCTAATTATTGAGGTTTTCAATGTCGCTTGCCGAAAAAGAGGTTTTGCACTGCGAACAATGCGGCGCGCCGCTTGCCAGTGAAGTGACCGCGCTCGGTTGCTTAAACTGTCTCTTACTCGGCGGCTTGAGTGAAAGCGGGGGCGGAAACCGTCGCTTCCAGCACTATGAAGTTTGCTTGTCTGCGGACGGTGCCACTCTCCAGGAGCTTGGGCGTGGTGCCATGGGGACAACGTACCGTGCGGTCGACATCAACTTGGGTTCTCCGGTCGCGCTCAAGGTCATCAGCGCCCGGTACTCTGGAAATTCCAACGCGCGTGAGCGTTTTCGCCGGGAAGCGCGAGCGGCTGCGCAACTGCGGCACCCAAATGTGGCCAGCGTGTTTCACTTCGGCGAGACCCCGGTCGGGCAGTGTTTCTACGCAATGGAGCTGGTCGAAGGGGAGACGCTCGAAGCGCGTGTGCGTCGTGACGGGTCGCTGCCAGTGTCGCTGGCGCTGGACGTCGGTGAACAGGTTGCGCGCGCGCTAATGGCTGCCGAGGCACATGGGCTGGTGCATCGCGACCTCAAACCGAGCAACCTCATGATTGTCCCCGCCTGTGGGGATTCAGGTGATCCGGCAGCTGCCGGATTCATTGTGAGAGTTATCGATTTCGGACTTGCCAAACCCACTGCCACGACCCCGGACACACTAGACGAAGACGGCGCCGGTTTTTCCGGTACGCCAGGGTTTGCTAGCCCGGAGCAACTCGCCACGGATCAAGCAACTGCCAGACTGGACGCGCGGTCCGATATCTACTCGTTAGGCGTCACACTGTGGTATTTGCTCTGTGGACAAACGCCTTTCAGTGGCCGAACGCCGAAAGACCTTCGCGAAGAGCAATTCCATGAGCTGCCCAGAAAGTTTTCGGAGCTGGCCGCCGCGAAAGTGCCACCGCCAGTAATCAGGCTTCTCCGTTCGATGCTGGCAGCCGACCCGGCTGAACGACCGCACTCTGCTCGGGAACTCCACGCTGAATTACGACGGTGTCGCGAAGCGATAGAGGCGAAACCCCCCCGCTGCAGACTTCTTCAACTGGCAGTGCTTGCGCTTCTTGTTAGCAGCGGTGTTGGCCTAATGAGTTATTTCTGGTACCGCCAGTACATCCAGCAACGCGCCTTAACAGCCACGCCAGCGGCGCCAGAAAAAAGCATCGCCGTGCTACCGTTTGAGAACCTCAGTAATGACAGAGAGGACGCGTTTTTTGCCGATGGTGTCCAGGACGACGTTTTGACCAAGCTGGCGAAAATTGCCGACCTCAGGGTGATCAGTCGCACCAGCGTGATGCAATATCGCGGCAAGCGGAATTTGCGCCAGATCGGTGACGACCTTCAGGTCTCTCACGTGCTGGAGGGCAGTGTACGCAAGACCGGCGCTTGGCTTCATATAAACGCCCAGTTGATCGATGCGCGGACCGATACTCACGTCTGGGCGGAGCAATACGATCGCGATTTGAAAGAGGTGTTCGCAATCCAGAGCGAGATTGCGCGACACGTTGCTGAGCAACTTCACGCCAAAATCTCAGCGACTGAGAAACTGGCCATTGAGCGGGCACCAACCGCCGATCTCACTGCCTTCGATCTTTACAGCCGCGCCAAAAATCTGGTTCTGGAGTGGAGCTATCGCATGAGCGGCAAAGACAATTTACCGCGAGCGGCTGATCTGCTGAACCAAGCTCTCGCGCATGATCCAACATTTTTCCAGGGGTACTGCCAACTTGCTTGGATTCACGACCAGCTTTACGCGCTCGGGTTCGATCGCACGCCTGGGCGCCTGGAATTAGCAGACGCAGCCATCCAGGCGGCATTTCGCATCCGTCCCGATGCAGGCGAAGCACACCTCGCGCGTGCGGGACATCTTTATCGTGGGTATCGTGATTTTGACGGCGCATTAACTGAATTGGAAACTGCTGGCAAGACCCTTCCCAACGACGCTCGGTTATTCGAGCTCAAAGGATACATCGAGCGACGCCGTCCTGGTGGTAATGAAGAAAAGGCGTTACGCGATTTCGAGCGCGCGATCAACCTCGACCCACGGAACTTCTTAATCCTGCAGCAAATCTCTCTTAGTTACGACCATCTGCGGCGCTATCGCGAGGAAGAGTTAGTCTATGACCGGATGCTTGCCATCAAGCCGAACGACGCCGAGACGAAAGTCGACCGGGCGTTCGTGGAGTTGGACTGGAAAGCTGATACGCGACCGTTGCATCAAATGATCGATTTAATGCGGGTGACAAACCCGTCTACGATGACGAGTATTGCTGGTAGTCGGCTTCTTTGCGCATTAGCCGAGCGCGATCCTGCTGCTGCAAAAGACGCCTTGATCGCGCTAGGTGACACGCCCTTAAACGATGATGTTGTTCAATTCAATCATCCTTTCTTACAAGGCCTCATCGCTCGTATGATCAATGATAATGAACAGGCACGGTCCTCTTTCAGTGCTGCGCGCGCCGACCAGGAAAAAACCGTCCAGGCTCAGCCAAATTTCGGCCCGCCCCTGTGCGTGCTCGGCTTAATCGACGCTGCTCTAGGGCGGAAAGAGGAAGCGTTGCGCGAAGGCAAGCGTGCAGTTGACCTTCTTCCGGTGGAAAAAGATGCACTCAGTGGCATCGCCATGATCAGGTATCTGGCGATGATTGCTGCATGGGCGGGTGACAAGGACCTCGCCTGTGAACAGCTTGCGACCACGAGCACTCGCCCAGCCCCGGCCAGTTACGGCGAGTTGAAACTCATGCCGTTCTGGGACCCCTTGCGCGGCGATCCACGCTTCGAAAAAATCGTGGCATCCCTCGCACCAAAGTAATTTCTGGGAAGTGCGCGCGGACGCCCGACAGAGCCTCACTCGAAAGCTGATCGAGAGCGCTCGCGCGTGCAAGGATGAGACCGTTCACAGGTTTTTCGGGGTGCACCGCATTTTTTTTGCAATGCCGCACCATTTTTTCCTTTGGAATAAAGTGAGCAGACATCGCACTACATTAGTGCGGCCGGAAGGCATGCCTGCGCGTTCTTAAAGACAATTGGCGTTCCACCTCGAAAACCAACTCCACAACCAAAAAAACAAAGAATAACCAAAATGAAAAAACAAGTTAAGCGTATCGTTAATGCGCGTCTCTTTCAGGGCGCGCTTTTGAAAACGCTTCGAGCCCTCAACGCAACGCGAATCCTGGCAGGTATTGCCCTGATCGTTTCGCCTATTGCTTTCGCGGGCCAGTTCGAGCCTGCTGTTAATTATTTCCTGAACCGCTCGCTTAACGGAATCGCGAGCGGCGACTTCAACCGTGATGGCAACGCTGACCTGGCGGTGACCGGATGTGGCAACCCAGCCTGCAGCACTACTGGGTCAGTCTTTGTTTTGCGGGGCTCACGCAACGGCACTTTCAGCCGAGGCGGAAACTTCGTGGCAGGCCCAGCGGGCACGGACGCCATCGCTGTGTCTACGGGTGATTTTAATCGCGACGGAACGCCCGATCTGGTCGTGATAAACAATGCCCTCAATCAGTTTGGCACTGTGAGTGTGCTGCTGGCCGATGGGAGCGGTGGTTTCCTGCCACCGGTCAGCTACGGGGTCGGTGGCGCGGTGCCGATTTGGCCCGCGGTAGCCGATTTCAATCGGGACGGCAATCGTGACCTCGCCATTTCGGTCACAACGACTGATTCCGTGGCGGTATTGTTAGGCAATGGAGACGGCACGTTCCAGACCGCAGTCAATTATACGGTAGGCGGCGGTCCCCAAGGCATTGCAACCGGTGATGTCAACAGCGACGGCTTCCCTGACATTGTTTCCGCTGATCAATGCGGGGATGACCCGGAGTGCCGCGACGGGACCGTGTCGGTTCTCCTCGGCAATGGCAACGGCACTTTCCAGCCGCGCCTGGTGTTTGCCGAGGGGATATTCCCTCTTTCAATCTCAGTTGCCGATTTCGACGGTGACAATCACCCCGATCTGGCGATCGCCAATCCTTGTGGCACTGACGAGGCCTGCGCTACGGTAGGCAGTGTCGGAATCATGTTAGGCAATGGCGACGGGACATTCCAGCCGGTCGTGAACTATCCGACAACCGGCCATCTCCCCGTTCGCGTCGACGTCGGCAAATTCAACCACGACGATCATCCCGACGTGGTCGCGCTAAATGTGCAGGATTCCAATATTACCGTGCTCACAGGTAACGGCGACGGCACGTTCCAGCCCGGCGATGATTATCTTGTCGGCTTAACTCCGATTGCGGTCGCGGTCGGGCAATTAAACAAAGATAGCGCTATGGATCTCGCAGTCGCAGANAGAATTCGTTGGAGGTGAGCGTGCTATTGAACAACCGCAGCGGCAACTTTCATGGGTCGCAACGGTAGCGTGCAGAGCGCTCTGAACTCTCCTTGCCGGAGATGGGGAACCACTTTTGCAACGCCGGAGAAAATTTTCCGTACGAAGAGGTAAAATATTATGAAAACGAAAACTTCACACATAAGAAATTCAACGAAGCGATCGTTTCGCCGTTGTGGGACCGCCGCGGGACTTCCCATTCCGCGTTCTTCTAAATTTCGGTCTACTTCTCGCTCGGCAAAGGAAGGTGTTGTGAAAGTTGGAATCTCTCTCGTCATTTTGCTTGCTCCCGCAGCTGCTTTCGCGCAGACCTATCCGCCCCCGATTCGGACGCCAGAGGGCCAAATGCTGTTTGGTCCTCTCACCCTTCCCGCGGGTGGAGCGAGCGATTCGACCAAAGCGCAGAGCTTTCAGATCGTCGATCGACTCAATCATCAGGATGACTTTTGGTCGAACATGCTGGTCGGCGACGCCAACCACAATCACCGGCAAGAGATCGTGCTTCGCTCGACGCCCGTAAACGGCGGCCGGAGTAAGTTCATCTTCTACGAGGACGATGGAACCGGCCATTTCGATCCGGTTTGGTCGATCGACGAGCCAGACGGCGGCCTGCTCGCCATGGGCGACATCGACGGCGACGGCCTGACCGATCTCTTCATTGAAAGGGACACTGGCGTCGTCTGCAATGATGAATTCGTGCGGTATGAAGCGTCCTCACCTTCGGGCTTTCCCGATCACATCGTTTGGACGGGACAGAAAGAAGGCAACGTCATCGACTTCAACGCGACGATCGCCGACGTCGACGGCGACGGAATTCTCGAGTTCGTGACGAGCGACAACAACCTCAGCTGCCTTCCTACGACGTTGAAAGTTTTCGAATCCGCGCCGAACGATCAGATGAATTTGATTTTCAATTACGTAATTGGGGAGGACCTCCTTAATCTGGGTAATCCCGTAGTCGCCGATTTCGATCTCGACGGACGCAACGAGATCGTCGTCAGCGAGGCCCTTGGGGCGAACCTCCTCGTCTTCGAAGGCGTGGGCAACGACTCGATTATTTTTTCGGGCATGCTTTTTTATAAGCTTTTCAACGCCTATCAAGTCGCTCTTGTCGATGTGCAGACCCCCGACGAGCGACCAATAGTCGTACTCGCAGGCCAGTTCGGCCCCCGCGACTATCGCGCGCGCTCCTACGAGATGCTTTCCGACAATGTCCTCACGCAAACGAGCGAAACGCTCGTTCCGAACAATTGCGGCGGCTCGATTCCACAGATTGCCGCCGCAGATCTCTTCGGCACGAGGAGACAGGAGATCATTCTCGACCGGCTCTGCGACCCAGTGCCGATCTACACCGTTGGCTCGGGCGGCGCGCTGACGCTTTACGCGAGACCATCGGTCGTCGAGAGCATCGAAGTCATCGCCACTCGCAAGACGCCGGTTCACTCGGGCGCCATCGCCATAGGGACCGTTCCTACTTCGTCAAATCCAAAAGGAAAAACTCCCGTTCTCGAGCTCCAGTAAACAGAAAGGAACTCGCCTTGTGGGGGCCTCTTGATCTCGATGGGAGGACGGCGAAGGGCAGCTCGCCCGTTATCGTGTGGCCAGACGTCATGCCTGCGTGTTTTAAAGACAATGGGCGTTCCTCCGAACAACAGATGGAGGGATTAGGTGGGTTCACCAGGCGAGCGGGATAACCAACTTTCTTTATGGCGTCCCATTTTCCGATGCAAATAACGGAATCGCTGTCGGCGCAGAAGGCACCGTTCTCCGAACAACAGATGGAGGTCGCCACTGGATCGTCCAGCCGAGCGGAACAACCAATTGGCTTTATGGAGTTTCATTTGTCGATGCAAACAACGGAACAGCTGTGGGTAGCAATGGAACCATCCTCAGAACAACTGATGGAGGGAACAACTGGGTGAACCAGACCAGTGGAACAACTAACGCGCTTTTTGGCGTTTCCTTTACCGACATTAATCATGGAACCGGCGTTGGCGACTATGGGACGATTCTCAGAACAACCGACGGCGGAGCGAACTGGGTAAGCCAGACGAGCGGAACCACGAACGCGCTTAATTCGGTTTCATTTACTGATGCAAATAATGGAACGGCTGTCAGTTGGTATGGGGTCATTATCAGAACAACAGATGGTGGAGCCAACTGGGTTCTTCAGAGAAGTGGGACCGGCGAGTTTCTTTATGGCGTTTCATTTACCGATGCAAATAACGGGACGGCTGTGGGTGAAGATGGCACCATTCTCCGAACAACAAATGGGGGGATTAGGTGGTTTCACCAGGCAAGTGGGACAACCAACTTTCTTTGGGGCGTTTCCTTTGCCGATGCAAATAACGGAATAGCTGTTGGTGCAGAAGGCACCATTCTCCGAACAACAGATGGGGGAAACACTTGGGTCAGCCAGATAAGCGGAACGACCCAGTCGCTTATAGGCGCTTCCCTTATCGGTGCGAATGCTGGTGCGACGGTTGGTTTCCTTGGCACAATCCTTCATACAGCCAACGGAGGCACCACCTGGGTTAGTCAATCAAGCGCAGTTACGATCCTTTCGCTGGAGGACGTTTCCTTTAGTGATGCAAACAACGGAACGGCTGTTGGCGACTTTGGAACCATCGTCCGCACAACAAATGCTGGCCGCACGTGGGTTAGTCAGACAAGCGGAACGAGCAACGCGTTCCTGGGTGTCTCCTTTACCGATGCAAGTAACGGCACAGCTGTGGGTGAGTTTGGCACAATCCTAAGAACAACCGATGGAGGAAACAATTGGTTCCCGCAGGCAAGCGGAACAGGAGCTGACCTCTGGGGCGTGTCCTTTGCCGACGCGGATCATGGGACGGCTGTGGGTTATGGTGGCACGATCCTTACTACCACGGATGGAGGCAGCCAACTGGGTAAGTCAATCAAGCGGGACTTACGTTCCTCTAACCGGGGTTTCTCGGACGGATGCCAATACTGGAACAGTTACGGGCGGGGCCGGCATAATCCTCAGAACAATCGATGGAGGTAACAACTGGGTCCCGCAGACGAGTGGAACAGTGGTTGACCTCCCACGAGTCTCCTTTACCGACGCGAATAATGGGACGGCCGTCGGCCTTCTTGGCACGATCCTTAGAACTACGGACGGAGGCACTCATTGGGTACCGCAGTCGAGTGGAATAAGCAATGGGCTTTTCGGCGTCTCATTTACCGACGCAAACCACGGCATGATTTGCGGCGGTTTCGGTATCATCCTCCGCACAACGGACGGAGGAGAACATTGGATCCCTGAGACGAGTGGAACCGACTACGATCTTTCAAGAATCTCCTGCACTGGTGCCCGCAATGGAACGGCTGTGGGTTACGGTGGCAGCATTTTCAGGAGAGAAGCGGTCAGGTGAGTTCAATTACCCGTACCGTAACTCCTTACTTCAGACAGCGGCAGCCCAACAGGTTCGGAACCCGAGTGGGGCCGCTCTTGCTCTGCCGCCGGTATTCGGGTTCTGATTATTTCCCTCGTAACGTGGCTCTCAGCACGATTGTGCGCGCTTCGTTCATCTCGACGAATCGGCGCAGCACATTCGGATCGGCATTCAAGCCTTGGGCCAGCAGCTCTTCGTCTCCAGCCTCAGCTTTTCGCATTTTAAGCCATTCCTGCTGTTGCTGCTTCAATTGCTCTTGCCGGGCAGTCGGCACCCGTGAGATGAGAGAGTTGTAGACGGCCGTAACCGCGTGATTTGAACGCTTCGCACGGTTCAGCAAAGCCTGATTTTGCGTCAACGTGTCGGGAGCCGACGTATAAGATGCTTCAGACGTCGGGACACTCGGTTGACGGTTGAGCGTTTCGTCAGATAAAGGGGCTGGAGTGGGAGTCGCAGTTTCTTTAGGGCCGCTGCTCGGAGTACCGGTCGAGGTCGCGCACGGATTGCTCTGCGTCAACCAATCAGTCCAAGCATCTTCGAAGGTCTCTTTATCGTCGCCAGTAATATGCCACCTTACTGACACCGATTTGCCTTCGCTCCTAGGCTTCCACTGAAACGTAGCTTTGGCTTCATTCTGGTAGATCGTATCCACGTTAAACGTGCCTAGTGCTTGCCAGTCCTTGGGCTCGAGTTCCGGCTCATACTTATAATGATCATCTCTCTTGGGCTTCCAAGTCTTGCCCTCCTTTTGCGACAGGATGCCGAAAAAGCTAGCACATTCACGACTGGAATCGGCTTGCACACCTCCGCCCACCCCGCTAGTTCGTCCAACCGTCGTCGTCGTCAGTCTGACATCGATGCGATAGGCCCATGTACGCGATGAAGTAGCATCACGCATGTCTTGAAAAACATAAGGTCGCCGAAGCGTTACGAATAGCTTGCCAGATGTCTTGTCATATTCGGCTGTGCAGCCCTTTTTCGCATCTTTCACTTTGGCAGGATTGATCTTCTCCAAATCTGCGTCCTTGTGCGCACCCGCGGGCACTAACGGGACAACGGACACGGTGATGTCACTATCGGGGGCAACTGGAGTTTTCAGTTGTTCGTCCTGGAACATTTTCAGTTCGAAACGCGTAACTGATTTCGTCTGGTTCTTTGCAATTTCGTCTAACTCGTGACTCAATTGTGAGGAGTCAAAAAACACTCCATCTTGTTTGGCGTGTAGCGCATTGGCGCCGAGTGCAAATACGGCGAGGCCGATTACGAGAAAAGAGATGAATCGCTTCATAGGGGCTATGCTACCTAAGAAGTGCGCTGATGGGCAAGGATTAAACGTATTCATAGTTTTGCTCATTTACTTTAATTGGATTCGGTAATGGAGCCGGGCTGCCGTATTCGCGTCAAATGTTAGTAACAAGTTCGTTACTTTCCGATGAGTTCGCGAACGAGACATGCGCTACCTTGTGCTGCGTGCGATCTACGCCGCTTGCTGCGCGTGAGAGACTCTATCGTCGATTTCAAGCCACTCGAACGTTGTTGTCTTTGCCGGATCGAGCCCGAGTTTTTTGACCTCTTCGCTGAAGAACTCGCGCTTTTCCGGATGGTGGTAGAGGCTGCTGGCCTCAACCTCTTCGGCCCCAACGTTTGATTTCTTCTGGTGTTTTCTTCTCGCCGCTCTGATTGAGCCATTCGACCATCTCCTGGTCGCCTGCTCCCTGCTCGATTTGCGCTTTGAAATCATCTCCCCTTACGCCTTTGAATCCGAAAAGCGTGTTGTCGAGGGGGCAATCGAAATGGTATTCGCCGATCTTCCCCGCCACCAGTGCCCGGCATTTGTCGATCGTGCGGCCAAGAATCGCGTAGCCCCCGACGCGAATGCGCGGGCTGCGCGGCGCCTCTTTTCTTAAATCTTTTCCAGTAACCTTTTTCTTCATACTTCGCTGTTTCGAATGAGCGCCATGATCCGGCCGCAAAGGATGCGGACAAAATTCAGGAAACGCGGATTGCCACTGATGACCGCAAATGAACATACATTTCCGATTTCTGAATCTGTGAAAATCTGTGCTAATCTGGTGGCTAGATTCATGGTCAATATCTCGATCAAATACACTGGCGATCTGCACTGCGACGCGACGCACGGCCCGTCGGAATCGATACTCTCCACCGACGCGCCGACCGACAACAAAGGTAAGGGCGAAGCATTTTCGCCCACAGACCTCGTGGCCACGGCCCTTGGCACTTGCATGAGTACAACGACGGGAATCAAGGCGCAGGAGCTTGGTGTTGATCTGCGCGGAATGACCGTGTCAGTGCAAAAGAAAATGTCGAAGGATGCGCCGCGCCGGATCGTTGCACTCCCGTCAGAGGTTCACGTCCCGTTACCGCCCGATTCGCCGCATCGCGAAGTGATCGAGCAAACCGCGCTCAACTGTCCGGTGCACAAGAGTCTGCCGCCTGAAATTCATCGCCCGACAAAATTTTTCTGGGAAGGGTAGCTTTGGAGTGCGCGGACACGTCCGCGCTTTGAAAGCGGCGACATGTTGCCCGTTCTGTCTGGCATGTTGCCGGACAGCACCGACGAAGAAATCGCAATCCCAGTTACTCGCCTTTACCTAAGAGCCACCGGCAAAATGCCGACGGCAGCGGGCAACATGCCCGCGCTCCCCGGAGACGCAGACGCCCGCATATGCAGGCGTCACGCTACCCGTACAACCACTGCATGTAATCGCGCACGCCTTCTTCGAGCTGAAAACGTGGCTCGTAGCCAAGCGCACTGCGCGCTCTCGTGAGATCGGCCTGGGTGAAGTTTTGATAATGCGCATGTGGATTATCGATGTAGTCAGGCTGGAAATTTGTGGCAAGGCATTTGTTTAG
>WNGA01005974.1_pt1 | contig 17470 bp, 12 predicted proteins | sample 5400061 | NCBI WGS metagenome assembly WNGA01 (sample SAMN13153366, study PRJNA577476) | soil metagenome | isolation source: 100 cm soil or saprolite under grassland replicate 2 | place: USA:California | collected 2016-06-15 | reverse complement strand
CGCCGTCGGCGCTCTGACCGGTCAGCACGCAAGAGCCAGTGGTGCAGTTGAACACGAACAGGTCAAGGTCAGCTGCTGGGTCGGACGTACCACCGATCGTCGCGCGCAGCGAGGTCGAGCCTGCTGTAACGGTGATCGGGTATTGCTGCTGTGCAAGGTTCGCAATGCTGAAGACACCGCGGCGCGCGCTGCCGAGTGTCGTCCCGACCATGCGGCCGGTAAACGCGCCAAACAGGTTGGTTGCGGTATAGGAGCGGGCGATTGGCGTGCCGATCGTCGCTGAGGCGATGATATCTGGGTTCGGCGAAACGCTGGCGCCCAGGACCGAGACCGTCAGTGTGAATGGGGCGTCCGCTACATCAGAGGTGCGTCGCGCCTCAACCGTCACTTCCCACACGCCAGCCAGTGGGTTAGTGGTCGTCCGGCTGAGCGGGTTACACGAGGGGCCACCGGGGACCGGCGGGCTGTAGCAGGTCAGGCTGTTGTTCGAAGGCTCAATCGTTACACCATAAGGATGGAAGCGCAGGAACCGCACCTGCCCGGTACCGGCGGCGGTATGGTCATCAAGATCGACCTTGAGCGCAGGTGCACCGGCTGGTACATAGAAGAAGAACCTCTGTGACTGGTTGCGCCCGATCGTGCCGCTGTGTGTGATCGTATAGTTGTTATCAGCCGTAAAGAGTTCGGGCACGACCACCACGTTCATGGTCTGGTAGTCAATTCCAGTTGTACCTGGGTCATCCAGATTCAGGATTGCCGAGTGCGACCCAATGGCGGATGGGTTAACCGTGACATTCAGAGTCTTTGGTTTGTTCAGTGGCAACGCGATCGAGTCTGCTGAGCTGAACGTGCCATCGTTCCCGGCCCAGCTCAAGTTATAAGTCACTGCCTTTGAACCGCCGCTGGTGCGTACGAACGTGTACTGGCGGGTGTAGCTCTGGCCCAGAGTCACGCCCTCGCGATCATAGATGCCCTGTCCGACATTCGGGGTTGCCAGGAATTGGCTAATCACTGTTTTGACCGGCACCGACGAACTAATATTCACGGTTTTGATGTTAGTCTCGAGTAAATCCCAGGCTGCGCCCACATTAATCAGGCCGTTGCCCTGCTCGAAAACCTGGTAGCGAGTCGTGTCAAGCAGCCGCGCCGATGAGGTCATCGCCTGACGCAGTTGAGCCGGCTGGTACTGCACACCAGCTTGTTTTGCAGCGCTCACCAGGAGTGCCGCCGCACCCGCTGCCTGTGGTGATGCCATTGAAGTGCCGTTAAGCATGGAGTAACCAGGGGGCAGCACATAGGTACCGGCAACTGGTCCACCAGCCTGCCAGAGCGGCGTTGTTGACACTGCCGCGCCGGGGGCGACGATTTGCGGCTTGAAGCCGCCATCCTCACGCGGTCCGCGCGAGGTGAATGGGTGCAAATTGTCGTCGAAACTCGAGTCCGAGCCGTAATTACTTTGCCAGGTCGCGTTGGTAATATATGCCCCAACACTCATCACCTTGCTAGCGACCGACGGGTCGCCGATCGTGTTGAGACCCGGACCATCATTGCCTGCCGAGATGAACATCTGAACGTTGTACTGCTCGATTAGACGGTCGTACAGCAGCGCGCGAGCGTTGTTGCCATCGTTGAGTGCGGGCAGGCCGCCGATCGACATATTGATGACGTCGACGTTACCTTGTTTAGCAATGAAGATCATGCCTTCGATCAGCGCGTGGGAGGTGCATCCGGCGATGAATAGACACACGCGCACCGACTTAAGCTTGGCGCCTGGCGCCGCGCCGCTCATTGCGCCGCCGAACAGACTATTTCCAGCAATAATGCCGGCTACATGCGAGCCATGTTGTGCCGAAACGATGCCGATATTGATCACTTTGTTCTTGCCGTCGGTCTGGACAACGAACGGCATCGCTTCACGCACTGCGGTCGCCGGGTTGTCAGTGCCGAACGTGCCCACGTCATACCGCACGCCATAGTCGGTCATTGCGAGTTCGTCAGCGAAGTTGTTGTTCTGGTTGGTGTCAACCCAGACATTGTTGCTGGCGGTATCCCACAACACGGCGAAGAACCCACTGCTTCCGGCTGGATTGCCGTCGCGATTGACATCGCTACCAACCTCACCACCCAGCCGCGAGTCGCGTTCGTTGAACAGCCCAATGCGATACAAGCCGGCGGCGGGAGCAGTATAAGTAACCGGCGGGGTGCCGAATGTGAAGGTGCTGCCGCTGACCTGGGCCTGCATGTTGACCCAAGTCGGATCATTGTCAGTAAAGGGATCTGTGGCGGTCACCCAGTCTAGGATTTTCCGCTCGCCAGTGCTGGTCGTGAGCAGGCTCGGGTGGTCCAGACTGATGCCTGTATCGAGGATGCCAACGGTTACGCCCCGGCCATCCCAAGTGGGATTGGCAGCCATGAATTGTGATGCGCCAGTGTCACCAATTGGCATATAAGGATTGTTGTTGGGTGTCGACGCAGAGGGTGGGGTCTGGGGTGTCGGGTTAACAGCTCCATCGGGCCGCGGGTCTTCCAGTGGGATGATCTCATCGAGGTCGAGCGCCTGGACACCATTCAGTGTGGCGGCGGCTTCGACCTGATCGATTGGGACGATCGCCCGAATGTAGTCGATATCATCTTCACGAAAACGTACCGTACCGCCCAGGCTCGCGATGCCTTGGGCTACACGCTTGTTGGCACCGCGCTGCGCCGCGATCAACAGCGTTACCGTTGACTGACCATTTGCGATCGCCTCAGCAAGTAACTCACGATCATGCTTCGAGAGTCCCCCACCACTGCCTGATTGAGCAGCTACCGGCCCGACAACAGAAAACATTACTGCCAGCACCAACACAAGCGAAAACATAGGAAAAACTTTTCGATACATGATCTTGTCTCCTCTCAAGAATGAATTGTGTAGTTTGTACGACAATACTTCTTTAAGACTTTTTTCGAGTACCTCCTTGCAAACAAAAAACCGCCGAACAAAATTTTCGGCGGTCTGGCGGTCTGCCATTCTGTACGCATCAAAAGGACAGATCCATGACTTTGCGTCCCCATCTCACGGTGGGTTTGCCTTTTCGAGTTAAATTCAGATACCAGTTGTCGGAACTATAATAAGAATACCCGAGAATATAAAATTTTTGTCTTAAGGTTCTCTTAAGGTTTATTATGAATTCCTTTAGGTTAACAACTATCTCGCATCTTTCCACCCTTTAATCTACTGAGGCCACCAAACGGTTTTGTCCACCTACAAGCAGACACTGCCAATAAAAGCCACAAAATTAAAAATTATATTTAGTCCACACCCCGTTGCCACACCTCTTTCTACATCTCAACCTGTCTTGCCAACTCAAGGAGATACTATCCAAATGACGCCATCTATGCCAACGCCCGCTGATTCTCGTCTGCAAGTTCTAATTGAAAAAGCCAAAGGAGATTTAGCTCATAGGTTGTCCATTTCAGTAACTCAAATTAGCCTCATAGAGGCCGCTGGAGTTATCTGGCCGGATACTAGTCTAGGATGTCCACAGCCAGGGATGGCATATGCTCAAGTTCTAACACCGGGTTATCAGATTCGACTTAAGTCTGGTAATCAAGAATTTGAGTATCATGCGAGCAAGGGAACACACGTTTTCTACTGCGAAAATCCAACGTCACCTGTTCCAGGCGCGCTCTCAGACCGTTAAAACATTCAATACCAAAGCAAAGGATTGATAAGAAATCCCACCTGTTCTTTTTATCTAACTGTTGTTATGAGATTTTTTAATGACCTCAGGCTGGCTATTGGCCAGCCTGAGGGTTTTTGCCTTTGGATTCCCCCTGTTCTAAGACTTTCTGAGACGGATCGCGAAATTCGCTTATAGATTATTATTTAATCAACGTATATACTGCGGCGTGAGCAACTTCAATACCACCCGCTGAAACTCTAAGCCAGTCAGAGTGATCACCTCCAGCCGCGCCCTGGTCCGCTGACATGGTGACTATCACGGATCCAGATTCGCCTGCGCCGAGTGACAGGGCAGAGGGACTGACCGAGTAACCGACACCACCGCCACCTGCACCGACGGCAACACCAAACGTCTGCGCGCCGCCAGTAACATTGGTAAGTGTGACCTCGAAGCTATCTGTTTGGCCAGAACCGGAAGGCACAGCGCCAAAACTGACGCTGACCGGGTCGAGCGCGACCATTGCATTGACTGCACTAAGCAGGTTTTCGCGGCCTGCGCCGGTGATGTTCACATCTGTCACGATCTGCGTGCCAGTCTGGAAGTCTCGTAAGACGCCTTGATCGGCTGTGTTCACAATTGCCGATCTAATCTGCGCTGCGCTCCAATCCGGATGATCCCCGCGAACAACGGCTGCCGAACCCGCTAAGTGCGGTGTGGCCATCGAGGTCCCTTGGAAGAACGCAAAGCACGGAGGTGCGTCGCAGAACTGGTGCGGAATGGAACTGAGCACGTTTACACCTGGTGCAACAACGTCAGGTTTTACACGGAAGTCCACATCGGTGGGACCCTGGCTACTGAAACCGGCCATGATATCGACGTTGGTCGACAGTATATAGCTCAGAGTAGCGGAGATCGTCCCCGAAGCACCATCCGCGGCGGCCAGTGCAGATCGGTTAGCTAAACTGGCCATGTAGGCCGGTATAGTCGGTTGGTCGGCAGTGCCATCCTGACCCATTGCCACTGGGTCACCGGCAACATTGTTGACCACTACAACTGCGACTGCGCCTACTGTTTGTGCGTTGCGAATCTTCGTTGAGAAGGTACAGGTACCTCTTGAAAGGACTGCGATCTCGCCACTGAGGCTCCCAGCTGGGAGTGCACTGCAAGCGGTGCCGAGTCCGCCGACCGTGCCAGTAACAACTCCGAGTGGTGCCGTGAGATCAGCATCCACAGTAGCAAAGTCGCCGATGCCTAAACCAATGGTGGTCGCATTAAAAGTGAAGGGAGCGCCAATGAAATGGGGAACAGTAGATGCGCCAGCAGTGAGAGCCCGCGCCGCTGAGCCAGGCGACTCAACAGTGAAATGGCCAGGGCCGCTGTTGCCAGCCGCCACAGCGACGACCATATTGGCCTCATCGAGGTTGTTAACCGCCATGCCCAACAGATCCTGAATACCACTGGCGCCACCACCGAGGCTCATGTTGGCAACATCGAAGCCATCAGCATATGCGGCCTCGAGGGCATTCACGATATCTTCGGAGCGGGCATTGGTAACATCACCTGGGAAGACATTGTAGTTGCCAAGAAGGGCTGCCGGAGCTACGCCGGAGATATCGTAGGGGATGTCAACACCGCTCACTGTAGCGGGCGTATCGAGGTTACAAGCGACAGTGCCAGCTACATGGGTACCATGTTCCTGAATTGCTTCCGCTGTATAGCCGCGACTGGGAGTCTTGTTGTTGAAGACTTTAGCTGCGATCACTTTGTTATTGGTGAAGCTGTGATCGCCCAGTTGAGTCTGACTGGCGTAACCAGCATCTGAGAAGCAAGGGTGAGTGATGTCAATACCCGTATCAACAATGGCTACCTTGACGCCAGCGCCAGCATTTGCTGCGCCGCCTACCTGTGCCCACGCGTCAATCGCGTGGATAATCGATAGGTCCGGATCACTGTCATCGGTCGGATAGTAAAGACCCTCATATTCAACATGCTGAACCATCGGTGCGCCAGCAAGGGTCGCAAGGGGTGTCCCGTTCAACTGTACAGCCACTGCGTTCAGCGCAATATCGAACTGGCCTGTGATTTTCGCCTTGGGCGCGTTGGCCTGCAACCACTTCTTAAAGTCGTTGCGCTGTGCTGAAAGCTGAGCGCGATACGATTTGACAGTATTGCTATTGAAATCAATTTTCTTGCCCTGAGAGGGTTTGGTCTTGACATAAGTTGAGAGGGGATCGCCTTTCAACTGAACTAATGCACTAGTTGTATCTACGCGGGGACCATCCTTTGATACATCCGAGTTATTTCCACCTGAGCCGGCCATCGCGGGCCCAACGAAACTGACCGCCATCATGATAACCACAAGGATGATTGAGAACTTAAATATTCTACTCTTCATGTTACTTATCTCCTCAATCTGTATTTGGGATTGAATTAATCAAGGCGTATGGATTTATGACATATATTTCTTTACATAATCCTCCTTACCTATAGAAAACTGCCGAATCAAGAACGTTCGGCGGTCTGGCGGTCTGTCCATACCCCCTCTCAGTTCTATAACTTTGCATCCTCATCTCACGATGGGTTTGCCATTTCGAGCTTAAAACCAGAAACAGTTATCGTACGAATTATAAAAATAAAAAGGAGTTTTTTGTCTTACGGTTTTCTTAAGGTTTCCTGTGAACTAGCCAACTGGGTGTTTGCCAATTGAATAAATCGAACGTCGGCGATCTTTCCCGCCAGTACAAGGATTCTGGTAATTAAGATTAAGAATAAATTGTGGACCGGACAGGCCCAGCGCGAACCTGTCCGGTTTATTATTGTGAATCAATTTTACGGTGCGACTGCGTTGAAGGCATTCACTTGGCCATGGCCGTTGAACGAGTTGTAACCAGTTCCGCCCTGGCACTCTTGCGGCGCGCCGTTGCTCACTGACGGGAAGAAGTCATAGATCGAAAGATCAGATGGACATCCAAGATTATCAGCGGTGTTTTCGATCTTGGCTGCGACTGCGCCCGGACTACTCGTACCTTGACTCATGATGAGCGCGGCAACACCTGCAACGTGTGGCGATGCCATCGAAGTGCCTTGCTGATAGCAATAGGTCGCTCCTGACGCATCAACAAGTCGCCGTGCAGGTGCGCAGGTGACTGTCAATAGTGATGCAGGCCATGTTGACAGCACACGCCCATTGGGTGCTGCTGCAGTTAGTTGCAAAATCGAATCTCCTCCTGGAGCGATCACATCCGCTGAGCCCACACCGTAACTGGAGTAGAACGACTTGAGTTCCAGGTTACCGTTTGCCGTGACACCAATCACGCCCGGGACTTCAACCGGGACGACCGCACAGGCATTGGTAATTTCCCGTGTAACGGGCGTAGTATCATCCGGGCTGGTGACATCCTGCGTCGGATGGGCAAGATCATCCGCCTCATTTCCTGCAGCAGCGACGACGACGGTACCGTTCTGCATGGCATAGCGGATAGCCCGCCGTTCTGCATTCCAGATGGCTCGCTGTTCAGGATCGTTCTTGCAGTTGAATAGCCAAGGATCGGCGAAGTATGAGTTATTGGTCACATCAACGCCATGCTCGGCTGCCCACACGAATGCGCATACCACAGCTTCAGGGAAGAAGTAGCCAGCGGCATTGCCAGCTTTAATGCCAGCAATCTTGACGTTCGGCGCGACACCGACAATACCGATTCCATTCGCCGCCGCCGCAATTGTGCCGGCAGTGTGTGTGCCGTGGCCGTTGTCATCGTCCGCCGCGACCTTCCCTGGGACAGGTACCCCGCTGACGCAGTTCACACTATTAGCATCGTCGACGTTCGCTGCGAGGTCGGGATGGGTGTAATCGAGGCCGGTGTCAATATCGCCTACGAGGATAGAGGGACTGCCACCCGTGATGGCATGCGCCTCCGGTGTATGGATCTGAACCATATCCCACTGCAGACCGGATAGATTGTCGGTATCAGAAGCAGGTGTACTGTCGGGCAGAGGCGAAGCAGTTTCATCGACGGCAAATTCATCGTTTAACTGTGTAGCGAAATTGGTCGTAGCAGCCGCGCCCTCAATGCGATTGTCGCGCAACAGGTTGCTACGGAAAGAGGCGTTACTGGAACGCGCGATCACGACTCCAATTTGGCTGTAGTTATATACCAGTGTACCACCCGCTGCAGCAATCACGCTTGCAGCATCAGACGAAACACTTTGAGACTTATACAGAACAATATAAGTTTGATCTTCGTTGGTACTGGAGGCTTGCAGCGACGATGCTCCCGTTTGTTGGGAGGTCGCGCCTGCTGGTGCTGCGCTTATCATAGTCAACAAAATGACAAGCGCTGAGAACAAGGCAATTGCCTTTTTTGTTTTCATATACAGTTTCTCCTCAACTGATCGATAACTGAGTTGTTCTTTATGGATACACTTGCTGTAATTCTTAGTACATCCTAAAGTAACCTCTTATGAAGCAGTATTACCTCCTTTCCGGTAAATGGTTCGCCAAAAAACGACCACAGAAGAATAAAATTTTCGGTGGTATGGCGGTCTGGCATTCTGTACGCATCAGAATGTCAAAAGGGACTATGCGCTCTCGTCTCATAGCGGGTTTGCTTTTTCGAATTCAAAATCAGATAGCTGTCATAATTAAAAATACCCTAAAATGCAGAGTTTTTATCTTATGGTTTTCTTAAGATTTACAAATGACCTCTTGCATAAGTGGGTGTGATACAGCCACAGAGCCCACAGAGACCTTTGAGAAAAGGCTCTTAAGCTCTTTTTCTCTGCGATCTCTGTGGCAAAGAATGGACTTTCACAAGAGGGCTAAACAAAAGGAGCCACCACTATGGTGACTCCTTAAGGATTCTTCCAATAAAGAGTAACCCTAATCCTTAGTGTGCTCAGAACTACGGTGCGACAGTAAGCGTATCCGCGTAGATATTCTCGTTGCGGTTACCGGTGTTATTGGAGGCAGGCCCTGGCGCGGGATCCAAATCGCACGGAGAAACATCTCGATTGTCAGCCCAGGCAACATGCACAATATAATTTTCTCCATTCCATAAGGAATCCAACTCAATGTAATCGCCGTGGAAGGCAGCTGTGCCTCCACCAAATAGGAGACAATTTCCATTATGGGAGATATCGGTCACGCGGACGTTATGGCTGAATGCCGGATAAGCCACGCCGGTTGTATTGGAGGAAGCATAGTAGACATCCACCATATCGTTACTTGATCCTGCACTGTTGCGGGTGTCATACCAGGCTACGTGCAAGGCACCGTTAGATACGTCAATCGTTGGGAAGATTTGTTGGTGCCCACCAGGGTCTTCGTTAACCTGCACCGGGTCTTCCCATGTCACTGCACCATCTGTCGAGCGCTGAACGTAGATGTCATAGTCGCCAGAGAAGGATTGATAAGCAACGTAGACAGTGTTCGGGTCGGTATCATCGACGGCGACAAAAGCGAATGTCGGCGTGCGGAACGCGACACCGGGAGCCTGCGGATCGTTGAACGAGCCGACGAACGCCGGCTGGCTCCATTTCCTGCCACAGTCGGTCGATTTTACAAGAGCAACCCCATTGAAACCACTGCCGCCACCCTGGAAAGCCCCATAGGCCAGGTAGATCGTTCCATCAGACGCGACCGCAATATCAACTCCCTGGTTATGTGGCGTACCAGATGAACCACCAGTCGAGATCGTCTTCGTATGAGAGAAGGTTGCTCCACCATCGGTCGACCGGCTGAACACAATTGGTGAGTTTCCAAAAGCTCCATGATAGTCCGTGTTCGCAACGTAAATATATCCGGAGCATGCGCTGTCTGGGTTTACGTCGATCTCCATCCACTCCTTGTCGGTGAACTTGCCAGCAAAGCCGATCACACCAGGGACAGCGAACCCAACCGCCCCTCGATTCACGACCGTTGTATAAGCGTAGGTAAAGTTCGGCGGGTTGGCTGCTGAATTCGGTGTACTTGTACCGCCTGGGGTACCTGGTGTATAGTCATAGCGAGCAACATAGACGAGGTTATCAAGAGGTTTATCAGGCTGATCGAAATTGCGGTTAAAGGCAATTCCAGCTAAATATAAATTGCCATCGGCATCAAACCGCACAACAGGATCGCCCGATGCGTCCAGACCGAGCAGTGGTGAAGCTAAGCCAGAGGCAGAAGTGTCTGATGGGAACCCTGGAACGAACGTATTAAACCAGGTAGCTCCACCATCATCAGAGACGTAGAATCCGAACCATACATCGCCTGTCACAGTAACCATACGATAATCATTGGCACCCACTGCGACGATGTCTATGTTGGCCGGGCTAATGGAAACGGTCGTTTCATTCTGCTGACGATTCTGAGCATCGAAGCTTGGGTTAGGCGTTCCACCATCAACATTGTTATTATCATTGATGACTTTAACGTCCACGCCATCAGTAGCATGACTGGCAAACACACCGGTCGCTACGATAAGACTCAGTATGATTGCCAGGCTCAATGAGACTGAGATTTTATTGATCTTCATTTAGATACTCCTTATTTCGTTTATTTGTAAATGGAAAGTGAGGTGGCTGACATCAAGCCAGCCACCCTAGCGATTCTTATTCGGAGCCGGACAAGCTTATTACTGGGCTGTTGTGGAGAAGGCATCGGTGCGGTTCGTCAAGTCGACTGGGTTAGAGTTCGTTTGAATGAAGAATGGGACGAACGTGTTACCGATTGTGGCAAGCCCTTCGTAATCGCCGAGGAAGAGTCCTCGTGCTACGGGTGCTATCTCGATGTTGAAGTCTCCGGCGACGTGCGTTTCCGACCAGTTGGCTGGATTGGTGCAAGTGGCATGACAGTGGACTATCCAGTAATCGGTCGGCACGCCTGAGGCTGGGTCGTTGTTGCGGAAATCATAATAGGTTACAGCGACTGTGCCATCTGCAGCCACCTCAACCGATGGCGTGAACGCAGCAGCGTTGTTTGTTGTCTGGTTGATCTTGACTGGTGCTGTCCATGTTAATCCGCCATCAGTTGACATTGATAGCGCGATGTCATTGTGGGCTCCTCCGCTAAAGCGAGCATCCTCCCAGACGACATAAAGCGCGCCGTTATTGGCATCCACCGCGACCTCAGGCAGTCCTGCACCGGTACGCACAGCCTGGCCCGTGTCGGGATCGCGGACTGCTACAGCTTGATCTGTGGCAATGTCAATCACGTTTGACCATGTTGAGCCTTGATCGGTTGAGCGGATCAGTGAGAAAGTAAAGGGATTCACGGAGCGCTGTATGCCTGAACCTTTGCCCAATGCAAAAACATCCACGAGTGTGCCGTCAGGCAAGACCACTATCTGATTGCCGATTGTGAACAAGTTTGCGTTGGTGGGTAAAAGGCTGCGCGGTGTTTCCCAACTCGCGCCTGCGTTCGTTGTCCGCGCGAACATGATGTCACCGCGGAAGGCGAAGGAATGCAGCGCATTAAAGCTTGCATTTTCGCCTGGTTTGCGGCTACGATCCCAGACGGCATAGACGTAATTTGCATTCGTACGATCGGCAGTGATGGATTCTTTGTCGTTGAAATTGAAAGCTGATGTCTCGCGAATAAGCGTCACTGGCTCGCTCCAGGTATCGCCACCATCAGTGGATTTGCTGACCAATATCCCAGAAGTTAGAAGATCTGCACTTGCGGACAGACTGATTTGATAGGCGTCGCCGTTAGGCGCAAAGGTCACCCACGGATCAGAGGCGCGGTCAAAGTCACCGCCATTCTCGGGTGTGCCGCCTGAGCAGAAACTGAAGTGGGCCCAAGTTTGTGTCCACGTTTGGCCACGATCGTCTGACACAGCGGTGACGAGACCACGCGCGCCGCCGTTCGACCAGCGATCCTGTTGATACACGGCGACGATGTTATTAGGATTGGTGGGGTTGACAGACACCCACGGCTCAACTTCGGAGTTCACGTAGTTAGTGCCCGGCCCACCGATCGTGCAATTGGCGAATGGACTGGGGCCAGAGACGAGTTTAAGGCTTGCAACCGAGAAACTGCTTGCGCTGGCCGTCACTACAACCATCATGCTTGCGAGGATGACTAGAACGGATATTAGGGTAAAGACCCTTTTGGTTCTCATATTTTTTACTCCTATTTAACAGTAAACGAGCATTTTTTACAGACTAGCTTACATCTGAAGATCATTGTTGAACATTCCGGATGAAGTTTCACCTCCTTTCAAGAACAAAACTACCGAACAGAATCTTTCGGCAGTTTGGCGACCTGCCATCCTGTACGCATCAGAACCACAGATCTATGACTTTACTCCCCATCTCACGGTGAGGTTGGTGTTTTCTATGTTTAGAAAATGTGTGAGTCTTATCTAATATCATTATAGGATGGTCAACGCAAAAAGCAAGTGATTTTTACCTGTTTCCCCCAAATGACCTATTCGGGTGCAACAGTTAATGAAGGTTTCCCGGGAGAGAGTATCTTATAACAAGTAAATAGAAAATCGAGCAAGCATTTTACTCACATAACATCCCTATGGGAATGAGTATAATCTGAGAAATGTCTAAGAAATTCTTCCCTCTGATTATCCTTGTGGCAATTGTAACAACGGGCATTTACCTTTATTTTTCCTTCCGGCGCGGCAATGCACGCACCATGCAAGTCTTTGCCTGGTTTCGTGATCCATCATCACGCCCGGATTTGATGATGAAAGCCGGAACGCGTTGCGGAAATGCGCCGTTCATTTTCCCGACCGACGGCTTGATCGGTTTTATCTGGGATGATTCTTTCCGCCTCGGCCATCACCACCAAGGTATTGATATTTTTGCAGGGACCGATGTGGGCGTTACCCCCGTCATTGCCGCGTATCCCGGCTACCTAACGCGCCAGGTCGATTGGAAATCAGCCGTTATCGTGCGCGTGCCCGACGACCCGCTCCAACCCGAACGTCAGATCTGGCTTTACTACACCCACATGGCCGATGCAAACGGCAATTCCTATATCTCATCCGAATTCCCGCCCGGGTCATCTGAGGTCTTTATCGAGGCCGGTACATTGCTTGGCTATCAAGGCAATTACTCCGGCGACCCAAACAATCCGGTAGGTGTACATTTGCATTTTTCAATCGTCAAGGACGATAACTTGGGACATTTCAAGAATGAGTTGGATATTGATAATACCTACGATCCCTCGCCTTATCTCGGCCTGCCATTGAATGCCAACCAGAATACCAATACAATCCCTGTATGCAATGAGTCAATACCTGATGTTACTCAGTCAAAGGGCATTCACCACAGAGAGCACTGAGTCCATACACATGCCCTGCCGTCTCGCACCGTCGTGTCCTGTCCCGTCCGGGCCAGGGCACGAACGGGACAGGACACGAACGGTGGCAGGCAGTGCCAGGGGAGACTTTTCAGAAATTTTCTCTGTGTCCTTGGTGGGCTCCGTGGTAAAACTGCATAAGGTAAGTTAATAAGTTATGAGTAATTTTGATTTCAAAAAAAAGGTTGTTTTGATCACTGGTGCGGGCAAAGGTGTAGGGCGCATCCTGGCTGAAGCCTTTGCAGATCGCGGCGCGTTTGTGGCTATGAATGACATTTCTCCAGTCAATGTTGAGGCAGTTGTTTCGCACATCCAAGCACACGGGGGAATTGCAAAGGCCTACATTGATGATATTGCTAAGAAAGTAGCGGTGCAGGCTCTAATCAAAAATGTAGAAGATGACTTTGGCCGAATTGATATTCTTATCAATCATGCCGCAGTTGAACCACATGTGTCTTTACTGAACATGGATGAATGGGACTGGCACCGCACACTCGATGTCAATCTCACAGGTGCCTTTCTCATGATCCAATCCATCGGCAGGGTGATGCGCGAAAAAAGTCAGGGTGTGATCATAAACATCATAGCGGAGACAGGCGAAGAGGTCGAGAAGGAGGCGGGAGCTTATTTTGCGAGCATGGCTGCGCTGGCAGAGCTATCCCGTCGGGCGGATTATGAGTTGAGTCAATTTGGCATCCGCGTGTTTGCAGTTGAAAATCATGATAGACAAAAAATCGTTGAAGCGGTGATGTCAGTCCTTAATCAGGAGGTGCGATGAAAGAATTATTGGAATATCGAGAGAAAATGATCGAACGCTTGAAACAAGCAGCAGATGAATTTTGCATCGCTTGCAAACAGGTACCAGATGCCTATGCGACCTTGCCTGGGAGCGAATGGAACGTCCATCAGATTGCTTCACATTTGCACAATGCACACGGGCAAGTGCACGATTTGCGCGCCCGCCGGACGGTGGCGGAAGACAATCCCATATTCCAGAATTATGATGCCGAAGCCTGGATGGCCAAACATTACGATGATCGAAAGCCACTGGACTCGATACTAGACGGGTTCAATGCTCAGGTATCGTCATTCGTCGAATGGTTGCAGCTATTGCCCGTGGAAGCGTGGTCACGGGAAAGCCAGCACGAAACACTTGGCTCTGGCTTCACTACTCAAATTTGGGTGGAGCGCGCACTGGCACATATCGAGGAACATCTGGATACAGTACGAAAAACCGCCTAATTCCTGGATTTCGGAAGTCTCATTTTATTGTGGACAATCTTAGGGTAAAATAGCGCAATGGCTAAACAACGAATTATCCTGGTGGACGACCATGAGGTGGTCCGTCTCGGTTTGAAATCTCTGCTCGAGCGGCATCCGCAGTTTGAGGTCGTGGGAGAAGCGAGTTCAGCCCGTGAGGCGTTGGAGCAGGTTAACACGCTGAATCCGGATGTCGTCGTTATGGACATCCGCTTGCCGGGGACTTCGGGTATTGAGGCCTGCGAACAAATCGTTAACCAGTTCCCTAATACAAAAGTGATTATGCTTACTTCGTACGCGGAGGATGAGATGCTCTTCTCGGCCATCCGCGCGGGGGCTTCGGGATATATCTTGAAGCAGATTGGCAGTGAGGATCTGGTGAAGGCCCTGGAATCGGTCGGTCGCGGTGAGGCGCTGCTTGACCCGGCTGTGACCCAGCGTGTGTTCCAGGAAGTACGACGGGCAGTGAAGGAAGAGGAAGCCTCAGCTTTCGCTCACTTAAGCCAGCAGGAAAAACATGTGCTTCTCTTAGTCTCAGAGGGAAAAACAAACCGCGAGATCGCCAAGTCGCTGTTTTTGGGTGAGGGAACAGTGCGAAATTACGTCAGCAGTATCCTTTCCAAGCTGGGAGTTAATAACCGTGCCGAAGCTGCCGCTTATGCAGTGGAACACAACCTAAGAGAATATATCGCCACGTAACCTGCGAAATACGCAGGTTTTTTCTTTGAACGGGGTTCCAATGATTCCTTATGTCACATTGAGCGATAACTTGATAACATTGCGACCATTCCATTTCGCAGATTCAAGGGAGTTATATTCAGCCATCCGCGAATCGCTGGCTGATCTCAAACCATGGATGTCATGGGCACATGATGATTATTCACAGGCGGAGGCGAGCGATTATATTGCAATCACACGCGCCCACTGGGGTGATGGCACCATATATAGTTTCGCGATCACCGATACAAAAAGTGGCATGCTTCTCGGTGCATGCAGTTTGAGCCATATTCATCCCATTTATTTCCATTGCAACCTTGGCTATTGGGTGCGAACCTCACAACGCGGCCACGGAATTGCAGGCCATGCCGCAAGGCTGGCAGCATCTTTTGCATTCAAAAATATCAAGCTGGTGCGCGTGGAAGTAGTCATTGCTGTAGGAAATATAGCCAGTTTGAAGGTCGCAGAAAAAATCGGCGTGCATCGTGAGGGAGTCCTCCGCAATCGAATCATCGTAAGAAATGAAATTCACGATGGGGTAATGTTTTCATTCATCCCACAGGATTTTGATTTACAACCCAGGCTATAATCATAGTATGAAGAAGGCAGACCTCTCTATATTATTTCTGGGAAAAGCAGATGATACGGATTGTGTCCGTGCTTTGGAATATTGCCAGAATCGCTTCACGCGCGTGACCTCTTGTCTGGGCCGTTGGGGAGACCCTTTCCCGTCTGAAGCCCGTGATTGGGAAGGTGATTACATTATCTCGTATTTATCGCGCTGGGTGGTGCCAGAAGATGTGTTGAAACGCGCCTGCAAAGCCGCAATCAACTTTCATCCGGCTTCGCCTGAATATCCTGGGATCGGTTGCAATAACTTTGCTCTGTATGAAGATGCTAAAGAATATGGCGTGACATGCCATCACATGGCTTCTAAAGTAGATACGGGCGCGATCATCGCAGTGAAACGGTTTCCTATTTATACTGAAGATACTGTAGCGACTCTCCTCAAACGTACCTATGAAAACCAAATTGCGTTATTCTTTGAAATCATCGAGCTTTTGTCAGATGGAAAAGAATTACCTGTATCCACAGAAAAATGGACGCGTCCACCTTTCTCTCGCAAGCAATTCAACGAATTGTTTAAGATCATGCCGGAGATGAACAAAGAGGAGATTGCGCGACGCGTGCGTGCAGTCAGCTACAGGCACTGGCAACCTTATATCGAGTTGAATGGATATAGATTTGAATACAAACCTCAAAGTACTGAATAAAAAGACTATAATGACTCTAGTGTGTTGCAAGAATCTGTGAGGTTCTTGTTAATCATAATTTTTTAGTAAGGAGGAGAATCCATGCCTGAATCAAAACCCTTGCATGAACGGGCCCACATCTGGCGAGACGAGTTTCTGCTCATTCTCAGCTTAGTTGTATTCGTAGGCCTTGTTTATGCTCTTGATGGAGCGATTAAACCTGTTTTCACAACCTCCACATTGTTGTTGACCGGAATCTTTTTGGCACTTGTCCCAGCCGCGATTTGGCTTGTATTTTTCTACAACCAAGATAGGCTCGAGCCCGAACCGAAGCAATATATATTAGGTGTATTTGGACTTGGTGCACTACTGGCCGCCGCGCTCGGTGTGCCCTTGGTCGAAAACGTATATCGCGTATCGCACTGGCTCTACGCGGATACAGTTACAACGATTCTAGGCGGGATTCTCGTGGTAGGCTTTGTCCAGGAATTTCTGAAGTATGCAGCAGTCCGTTATAGCATCTATCACTCGGAAGAATTCGACGAGCCAACGGACGGCGTTATCTACGCAACAGCCGCCGGGTTAGGCTATGCCACTGTGCTGAATATCCAGTTCGTCATCTCAAATGGAGGTGTGGATCTTGGCACAGGTGTAATCCGCATGGCCGTGGTCGCGCTGGCGCAGGCTGCCTTCTCAGGCATTACTGGTTATTTCCTTGGCCGGGCAAAATTCGAATCCGAACCGATCTGGTGGATGCCGCTTGGTATTACTCTTGCCGCGGTGGCAAACGGTCTCTTCAACTGGTTACGCGGTCGTGTGGTGCAAGGGAATGTCAGCCTCACAGGTGGGGGTGTTAATCCCTGGCTCGGGTTGGTATTTGCAGCCGTCGTCGCATTGCTTGTCACAGGTGTAGTGCTCTGGCTTGTGCGTCGCGGCATCAGTTCCACGCAAGCCGTGAAGTAGGAGGAGAAAATGACAACCATGAAAAGCACAGCTTCAATGGGCGACCGTTTTGCTGAGATCACGGTTATTGCAGTAACGTTGATTGCTTTAGTGTTAGGGTGGTTTTTAAAATCAACCGTGCAGAATCGTGCATTCAAATTTGAAGCAAACGGAATTTCGGCGCAAGCTCCTACAGGTTGGTTACAAGCCAAAACTGAAGGGGATGAAGTGTTACACGTCACCGATTTATCATCGGACGGCTTTGGAACTACCTATATAGTTCGCAAAATGCCTATTACGGCAGATATCCAGATGAGCCAGATCGTAAGTCTGCT